>Ga0154820_1128_pt1 | contig 24348 bp, 20 predicted proteins | sample Rifle2008BG16ft_FD_116124 | JGI IMG/M metagenome (GOLD analysis project Ga0154820, IMG submission 116124) | Deltaproteobacteria bacterium RBG_16_71_12
CTCACGCGCGCACCCGTTTCCGTGCCCCGCGTCAGGGGCACGGGCACGTTGACGGGCTCGGTCACGCCCGGCACGACGAAGTTCGAAACGCGCGCCCGGGTGGAGGATTTTTGGACTGGGTGCCATCCTCGCTGGATTGGGCGGTGAAGGCGTCCCGGTCCGTGGGGCGTACGAGATCGAAATGCGGAGCGGCGCGCAACGTTCCGTCGGCGCGGTCCTTCGTTCGTGTGTGGACTGATGCCGAGGAGGGCACATGGACAAGGCGGAATGCGGTTTCTGCGGCGAGACGCGTGGATCGTCGGACATGCTTCGCGGCGGAAAATCATCCATCTGCGCAACCTGCTTCGGCGCAGGCCTCGCGTGGTCCATCGCTTCGCGCGCGTCGTTGCCGCGCGCCGAGTTGCCTGAAGCAGATCGCGCGTGCTCTTTTTGTCAGAAGAAGACGCCGGCGAGCGCATTGTTCACTCAGCGCGACGGCATCGGCATGTGCGCATCCTGCATGTCGCGCGGCTTCTGGTTCTTCGCGAACACCGGCGAGCTCGACGAGCGTCGACGCACCTGGAGCTTCCTCGAGCACAAGTCGCCACTCTCGTTGATGCTGGCGCACTTCGACGGCGTCGACGTAAAGAACCTCGTGACGTCGTCCCGAAGGTTTCCCGAGTACCTACGCGTGGACTTGAATCGTGCGTTGCAGGGCTTGTTGCCAAAGGAGGTGCACTGCGTCGGCCTCCATCAGCAATACAGCCACGAGACCCTGGAACTGTCGACGATGATGGATCGTGAAGGACGCGTCACGATCGCGCCGTTGCAGTTCGACGAGGTCGACATCGGGGACCAAGCGCCGTCGCGTTGTTTGAGTCGTGCGATGTGGTTCGCGGAGCGCGACGGTATGCCGCACGTCGTCTTGCTGACGCCGAAGCTCAAATACGGAGAGTCGAACGGCTGGCGTCTCGAGATCGGCGTGCCGCCGGGGACGCAAGGCGACGGCATCGTGCAGCACTACTTCAAGACCATCGAAGCCGCGCTCGCCGCTGCATCGTCCTACCGTGGCAAGGTGTTGTCGCTCGAGGCGTCGCAGAACGCGCGCGGAACGAGCGGCCTCGTCACGGTGCACCGCATCTCCGGTGTGGCTCGTGACGATGTCATCTTGCCGCGCTCCACGCTCGAGCTCCTCGAGCGCAACGTGTTTCGCTTTGCGGAGCAACGGCCGGCGCTGAAGAGCATGGGCCTGCCCATGAAAAAGGGCCTCCTGTTCTACGGGCCGCCGGGTACTGGCAAGACGCATACGATTCGCTATCTCGCCGCGTCGTTGCCTGGCCATACGACGTTGCTCATCACCGCGGATCAAGTGGCGAACATCGAGCACTACATGACGCTGGCGCGCTTGTTGAGCCCGTCGATGCTCGTCATCGAAGATGCCGATCTCATCGCGCGCCAACGAGAAGACATGAACGGCCCGTGCGAAGAGGTCTTGTTGAATCGACTGCTCAACGAGATGGATGGGCTCGCGGAGAACAGTGAGATCTTCTTCGTGCTCACGACAAACCGCCCCGAAGCCATCGAGGTCGCGCTCCGCGCGCGGCCCGGCCGTATCGATCAGTCGATCGAGTTTCCCCTGCCCGACGCGGAGGGCCGTATGAAGCTTGCGCGCCTCTACGGCCGCGGTGCACCGATTTCGGCGGAGACGCTCGACCACATCGTCGAACGGACGGCGAAGGTAAGGATGCTAGCGTAAATTATCTCGTCAACTCCGAATGAACGTGATTCACTGGTCGCATGAGACGAGACGACCGTGTGGAGACCGCCATCGTCACCAAGTACACGGTGGTCGCACCGCTTCTCAATGAACGCGCACGCCGTCTGTGGGCGGCAACCGAATCTCGCTCGCTCGGCTACGGCGGTGATGCGCTCGTCTCCGCAGCGACCGGCTTGGCTCGGGACACGATCCGTAGCGGACGGCGCGAGATTGAGCGCGGCGTTCAGGCCACGGGACGGGTGCGTCGACCTGGGGCTGGACGGCCGGGTATCCAGAAGACGCAGCCCGGCGTGAAGGAAGCGCTCGAGCGACTGGTCGATCCGCTCACCCGTGGCGATCCCAGATCCCCGTTGCGGTGGACGTGCAAGAGCCGCGCGAAGCTCGCATCGACTCTGACCGAAGACGGGTGGCGCGTGAGTTCCACCACGGTGAGCCGCCTGCTGCACGAACTCGGCTACAGTCTGCAGTCTGTGCGCAAGAGCCGCGAGGGCACATCGCATCCCGATCGCAACGAGCAGTTCGAGCACATCAACGCGACCGCAGCCTCGTTTCTGCGGCGGAAGCAACCGGTGATCTCCGTCGACACCAAGAAGAAGGAACTCGTCGGCAACTTCAAGAACGCGGGCCGCGAATGGCGGCCGAAGGCCACGCCTGAGAAGGCGCTGGTGCACGACTTCCCCGACGACGCGGTCGGCAAGGCCATCCCGTATGGGGTCTACGACATGGCACGCAACGAGGCGTGGGTCAGCGTCGGACGCGACCACGACACGCCAGAATTCGCCGTCGCCTCGATCCGGCAGTGGTGGAAGATGATGGGACAGCGTGCGTACCCGAATGCGGACCGACTGTTCATCACGGCAGACGCAGGGGGCAGCAACGGGTACCGCGCACGCGCGTGGAAACTGGAAGTACAGCGCTTTGCCGACGACACCGGCCTGCGCGTCCGCGTGAGCCACTTCCCGCCCGGGACCAGCAAGTGGAACAAGATCGAGCATCGCCTCTTCTGTCACATCACGCAGAACTGGCGGGGGAAGCCGCTGCGAACCTTCGAGACGATCGTCGACTTGATCGGAGCCACCCGGACGGCGGCCGGCCTGCGCGTCAAAGCGAAGCTGGACTCGCGCAAATACAAGACGGGAGTCGTGATCACGAAATCGCAAATGCGCGACCTGGCGCTGCGGCCCGATGCCTTCCACGGCGAATGGAACTATGAAGCGCAACCACGCGAGTTGACGAAGTAATATCGATCAAAGGTCTAAGCGCAGCGTTCATCAAGGAGCTGATGCGACGTTCGGTGCAATTTGCGCTTGAGCGCGGCTCGACCACCGAGATCAACAAGGGCGATGTCGACGCGGCGCTCGACGAGATGTTGTTCACCGGCGGCGCGCTCAACGCGACGCTCCTCGGTGCCGGCGAGGCTGCGCAGCAACGTCGATGAGGGAGATCGCGCCCGGATGGAGGTTTTGGAACGGTGCGCATGACGGTGCGCGGTGAGGACCTGTGTCCCGCACACCTACCGATTGCGAATCCGTTTCGTGTTCATCGCAGCGACTCGCAGGCGGCGCCGTCCTTCGATCGCCGCGCGAAACAGGCTGTAATGGCGCGCCAAACGCTCAAGGCATGCGTCCTCGGTTACGACGGTCTCGAAGAGCCGGAGGAGGGTGGGCGCCGAGCGCGACTGCGGCCCGGGTCTCATCGATTGCGAGCTCGCGGCAACGCTCAAGAAGGGGCTGGAACGGCATGGGTTACGTTCGGACCCAGCGGCCTGCGCTGTTCTGGTGGAGCTCGATGCGCGGCTCGGCCTTCTTCGGATCCCGCAGCTCCTTCACGTACTCCCACTCCATCGGTCCGTTCTTCACCGCAAGGCGCAGCAACCTCTCGAACGCGAGTGGGTATTCCTCGCCGCCGTTCTCCCATCGGGAGAGGGTCTCGGGGCTTCGGCCGATAAACTCGGCCCAGTCGCGCCCGGAGGCCCCGGTGAATTTGCGCAGCCAAGCGAGCTCGTGCGGCATCAAACGTCGGTCGGCGTCGCTGAGCTCGACCGCGACCTGCCGAAACAGGTCGTCCATGCGCTCGTAGGCGACGGCCTTCTCGCCGCACGAAGGGCAGCGGCGCACGGTCGCCTCGACTTGGGCGACGCCGTCGAGGTCGACCTTCTCGACCGCCTCCTTCATCCCCGATGCGCCGCAGGCGTAGCACTTCATCACGCGCCTCCCTTCTTCTGCCAGAACGTAACGACCACGCACCTTGATTTTTCCTCAAACGCTACAGCGACGCCGAACCGCGCGGTGTGGAACCGGTAGCGCCACTGCGCGAACTTGTCGTCCCACTCACCAGGCTCGTGGATCTGGCCGGCCTTGAGGACGTTCCAGATATCAACATCGGCCTTTCCATCGTCACCGGCCGCGTCCTTCGCGTGCTGCAGAATCACCACCGTGCCGTTCGCGATGATGTAGCTCAAGAGCTTCCGGGCCTGCGCGGCGGTGAGCAGCTTCGAGACATCGTATGACTCGGGTCCAGTCACATTGACATTATCTCAACAGCGACCCGGCACGTCAAGGACGAGCCGACGGGCTCACCATTCAAAACGTCTCTCTGGGCGAGGCGCCAAGCCTGCGTACAACATGCAAAATTTGGGTGGCGCGCCCGGTGAGATTCGAACCGCGTTCCGCCCCTGAACGAGGCCGAGCGGAGCGAGGCAGGAGCCGCAGCGACGGAGGAGGAGGGGGAGCCGGCGTCCGCCCCTCAAAGGTCAGTACTGTGCCGGCGCCGGGGGAGGAACCCTGGGTTCCTCCCCGCCGCGCTGGGCGCGGCGCAAGACAACACGCGCACCCGGAGAGATTCGAACTCCCGACCCTCTGGTTCGAAGCCAGATGCTCTATCCAGCTGAGCTACGGGTGCGTGCGCGTTCCATGGCACGACCGGCCCCACAGGTGAAGACGGACCGGACGCACGCGCGAACGTCGACGCCGGCGGGGATTGCGCCCCGCTCCGCTGTTGCCACAGTGACGCGGTGTCGACCGGCGTCGTCATCTCGCGCACCAGGCTTTGGCTCTACCGCGCCGTCGCGCTCCAGCTCGCCGTCACGGCGCTCACGGGCCTCGCGCTCTACGCGCGCCCGCTCGACGATCGCCTCGGCCTGTACGGCAAGACCGCCAAGGAGTGGCTGGTGATGGTCCACAACGGCGAGTGGATCGGTCACCTGCTGCTCGGCAACCGCTGGCTCTCCGGCGCGCTGATCGGCGCCCTGCTCGCCTGGCCGTTGCTCCGCCACGCCCGCCGCGTGCTGCTGCAGCCGGCCGGCCGACCAAGCGACCTCGACGAGCCGCGCAGCCGCTGATCGACCACGCCGCGCGCTGCCGTCTTCCTCCTTGACGGCGGCGCACCACTGCCGTACAACAGCATGAGAACGATTATCATCTTCACAAACCAAGGCCGCACATGTCCCGCACTTGCCCTCCCCGCCGCTTCCTCGCTGTTGCCTCAGTTGCCGTCGTGCTGGTTGCTCTCGCGGCCGCGACGCCGGCGGCCTCCTCCGAGCGGCGCTTCACCTACACCTACGAGTCGCTGGTGCTGAACCCCGGGAACGTCGAGCTCGAGCCATGGACCACCGTCCGCGGCGGGCGCGAGGATCTCTACCTGCGCTTCGAGGAGCGCATCGAGCTCGAGATCGGCGTCTTCGAGAACGTGCAGATGGCCTGGTACCTGAACGGCAAGGCCGTCACCGAGGCGACGGGCGGCTTGCTCAAGAAGGAGTTCGAGTTCGGCGGCGTGTCGAACGAGTGGAAGTGGAAGCTGCTCGATCCGGTCGCCGACCCGGTCGGGCTCGCGCTCTACGGCGAATGGACCGCGGCGCCCTCCGAGGCCGAGCTCGAGGCCAAGGTGATCGTCGACAAGCGCTTCGGCGACGTGATCGTCGCCGCCAACCTGGTCGGCGAGATCGAGTGGGAGCTGGAGCAACCCGATGAGGTCGCGCAGGAGCTCGTCATCGAGGTCGACGGTGGCCTCGCGTACCTGGTGACGCCTGAGTTCGGGCTCGGGCTCGAGCTGCGCAACCACACCGTCTTCGCCGGCGAGGGCTTCGAACACTCCGTCGTCTACGCGGGCCCGACGCTCAGCTACGCAGCCGAGCGATGGTGGGTCGCCTTCAGCGTGCTACCGCAGGTGGTCGATCTCGGCGGTCTCGGCACGCCGCAACTGCAAGACCTCGCGCACGCCGAGCGGATCAACGCGCGCGTCTTGCTCGGCTTCGATCTGTGAGCGCGCGAGAGGGCACCGACGCATGAAGCTGGCTCCGCCGATCCCCTTGCTTGCTCGCGCGGCGTTGGCCACCGCGGCGCTCGCGATCGTCGTCGGCTGTGTCACGCTCGCGCAGCCGACGGCGGTCGACGCCGCGTGGGCCTCCGAGCGATGGCCCGAGGTCACGCAAGAAGACCTGCAGCGCGGGCGCGCCCTTTACGTCAAGCGCTGCGCCGGCTGCCACGCGCTGCGCTTGCCCGAGCGCTTCCCGTCCAGCACCTGGGAGCAGCACGTCGACGAGATGGCCAAACGCGCGCGCTTGCCGCCGGCCGAGCGCGAGCCGATGCTGCGCTACCTGTTGACCATGAGCCGCCCGAGCGCCGGCGCGACGGAGGTGCCCAGTCCGCCTCGTTGAGCGATGCGGCGTCTTGCCACAGCACCAGATCAGCGCGGCGTTCGGCCGCACCTCGCACCGGCACCTGCACCGCGTCTGAACGCCGCGATCCGGCGAGCCCGGTGTCGACGGCAAAACGCCGCAGGGCGGAGCCCTGCGCTGTAAGCGACGTGTAAGTCGCCGGTGTTACCCACCACCAGTCAAGCCAGCGCTCCATCGAGTCCACCACGGATGTCGATCGGCGGCGACGGAGGTCTGGTGGGTATGAGCAAGCTGAACCCCGCTCGTGAACGACTCTGGGCCCTCGCGGCCGTGATCGTGGCCTGCGCCCTGGCAGCCACCGCCAACGCCGCGACCGGCGAGGAGAACTACGCCAAGATCTGCGCCGCGTGCCACTCGATCGGCGGCGGCAAGCTGGTCGGCCCCGATCTCGGCGGCGTGACCACGCGGCGCACCGAGGAGTGGCTGGTCAAGTTCATCAAGTCGCCGAAGGCGATGATCGACTCGGGCGACGCCGCGTCGCTCGCGCTCTTCAAGGAATACAACCTGGTGATGCCCGACCCGCAGTACAGCGAGGCGGAGATCAAGGACATCGTCGCCTATCTCGCGACCAAGAGCGGCGTCGCCGTCGCCGCGCCTACCCCGCCGCCGCCGCCCAAGGAGGCGTCGCCCGCCGAGATCGCGCGCGGCCAGAACCTGTTCCAAGGCCTCGAGCGCCTGAAGAACGGCGGCCCCGCCTGCAACTCGTGCCACCACGTCAAGAACGACGCCGTCATCGGCGGCGGCGTGCTCGCCAAGGATCTGACGACCGTGTTCACGCGGCTCGGTACGCCCGGCATCAACGCCATCCTCGGCACGCCGCCCTTCCCGGTGATGGCCGCGGCCTACGCCGAGCACCCGCTCACGGCAGACGAGTCGGCCGCGCTCGCCGGCTTCCTGCAAGACGCCGACAAGAAGAACGAGCTGCAGCACCCGGCGGACTACGGCATGAGGCTGGTGAGCTACGGCGCCGGCGGCCTGGTGCCGTTGTTCGGCCTGTTTTCGATCATCTGGCGCAAGCGCAAGGTGAGCCCGGTCAACGAGAAGGTCTTCGATCGCCAGGTCAAGGGCGGCGACGACGTCAACCAGTAGCCCGGGCAGTCGTCCACGCCCGGTTCCCCCGCGTTTGCTTCGATTTCCAGGAACGACAGCTGAAGAGGTAGTGCCATGAGCTGGATTCAGGACATCATCTCGCCCGAGACGCGCCAGTGGGAGGAGTTCTACCGGAACCGCTTCCAGCACGACCGCATCGTGCGCAGCACGCACGGCGTCAACTGCACGGGTGGCTGCTCGTGGCAGATCCACGTCAAAGACGGCATCGTGGTGTGGGAGACGCAGCAGCTCGACTACCCGCTGCTCGAGGACTCGCTGCCGCCCTATGAGCCCCGCGGCTGCCAGCGCGGCATCTCGTACTCCTGGTACTTGTACAGCCCGCTGCGCATCAAGTACCCGCTGATCCGCGGCGCCTTGCTCGACGCGTTCGAGAAGGAGAAGGCGGCGGCCAAGGGCGACGCCGTCGTCGCCTGGGAGAACCTGCAGAAGGATCCGAAGAAGCGCCAGAGCTACCAGCAGGCGCGCGGCAAGGGCGGCTTCCGCCGCACCACCTGGGACACCGTGCTCGAGCTGATGGGCGCGGCCAACATCTCGACGGCCAAGCGCTACGGCCCCGATCGCGTGTTCGGCTTCTCGCCCATCCCGGCGATGTCGATGCTCTCCTACGCGGCGGGGGCGCGCTTCCTGCAGCTGTTCGGCGGCGTCAACCTGAGCTTCTACGATTGGTACTGCGACCTGCCGACGGCGTTCCCCGAGATCTGGGGCGAGCAGACCGACGTGTGCGAGAGCGCCGACTGGTACAACTCGAAGCTGATCGCCGACATGGGCGCGTGCCTCAACATGACGCGCACGCCCGACTGCCACTTCTTCGCCGAGGCGCGCCACAACGGCACCAAGGCGGTGGTGTTCTCACCGGACTTCAGCCAGGTCTGCAAGTACGCCGACCAGTGGGTGCCGCTGCACGCAGGCAGCGACGCCGCTTTCTGGATGGCGGTCTCGCACATCGTCTTGAAGGAGTTCCACCACGACAAGGCGACGCCGTACTTCCTCGAGTACTGCAAGAAGTACACGGACAGCCCGTACCTGGTGCACCTCGAGAAAGAGGGCGACCACTACAAGGCGGGCCGCTTGGTGCGCGCCAACGAGATCGCCAAGTGGAAGGATCTCGACAACGGCGACTGGAAGTTCCTGAACGTCGACGGCAAGACCAACGAGCTGGTCATCCCCAAGGGCAGCGTCGGTCACCGCTGGGACAAGGTCCAGGGCAACTGGAACATGCTCCACGAGAACGCGGCCGACAACAAGTCGTACGACCCGCTGCTGACCCTGCTCGGCAACCGCGACGACACGCTCGCGACCGAGTTCACCGAGTTCGGCCTCGACAAGCACGTGCTGCGCAACGTGCCGGTGCGCTTCCTCGAGACCACCAATGGCAAGGTGCCGGTGACGACGGTGTACGACCTGATCATGGGTCAGTACGGCGTCGGCCGCGGCCTGCCGGGTGACTACCCGAAGGACTACACCGACAAGAACCAGGCCTACACGCCGGCGTGGCAGGAGATCTTCACCGGCATCGACAGCAAGACCGTCCTGCAGTTCGCGCGCGAGTGGGCCAACACCGCCGAGACCACGCAGGGCAAGTGCATGATCATCATCGGCGCCGGTATCAATCACTGGTACCACGCCAACCTGATGTACCGCTCCGGCGCGATGGCGCTGATGTTGTGCGGCTGCGTCGGCAGAAACGGCGGTGGCCTCAACCACTACGTCGGCCAGGAGAAGCTGGCGCCCGTCGACGCGTGGGCGGCCATCGCCTTCGCCAAGGACTGGCAGGGCCCGAGCCGCCTGCAGCAGGCGCCCCTGTGGCACTACATCAACACCTGCCAGTACCGCTACGACGGGCAGTTCTCGCGTTACAACTCGGTGCCGAAGAACGAGCGCACCGCGATGCACACCGCGGACACCATCTTCCAGTCGGTGCGCAACGGCTGGATGCCCTTCTACCCGCAGTTCGAGCAAAACCCGCTCGAGCTCGCCAAGGAAGCGGAGAAGGGCGGCGCCAAGACGGACGCCGACATCGTCAACCACGTCGTCGGCAAGCTCAAGGACAAGACGCTCGGCTACTCGGTGGGCGACCCCGACGCCGAGAAGAATTTCCCGCGCGTTTGGTACATCTGGCGCGGCAACGCCATCATGGGCTCGATGAAGGGCCACGAGTACGCGCTCAAGCACTACCTGGGCACGCACTCGAACGCCATCGGCAAGGACAGCGACGAGCACCCGAAGGAAGTCAAGTGGCACGACGTCGCGCCCACCGGCAAGATGGACCTGATCGTCGACCTGAACTTCCGCATGGACAGCTCGGCGCTCTACTCGGACATCGTGCTGCCGGCGGCCTCCTGGTACGAGAAGGCCGACCTCAACTCGACCGACCTGCACTCGTTCATCCACCCGCTCTCTGCGGCGGTGGCGCCCGTGTGGGAGTCGAAGTCGGACTGGGAGATCTTCAAGGCGCTCGCCAAGGCGACGTCCGACGCCGCCAAGGTGCACCTGCCCGGCCCGCAGAAGGACGTGGTGGCGACGCCCCTGTCGCACGACACCGCCGACGAGATCACGCAGCCGACCATCAAGGATTGGTATCGCGGCGAGTGCGAGCCGGTGCCCGGCAAGTCGATGCACAAGCTCGGCGTCGTCGAGCGCGACTACACGAAGCTCTACGAGAAATTCATCACCTTCGGTGAGGGCGTCCGCAAGAACGGCCTCGGCGCTCACGGCACCCACTACATGTGCGAGGAGGAGTACGACCAGCTCATCTCGTCGAACCACTTCCCCAAGGAGACCTATAACGGCAAGGTCTTCCCGTCGCTCAAGGAGGACAACCAGGCGGCCAACGTGCTCTTGCACATGTCCACCCTGACCAACGGCGCCTGCACCGTGAAGGCGTACCGCAACATGGAGAAGAAGACCGGCCTCAAGCTGGTCGACCTCGCCGCGGGCTCCGAGGACGTGCGCATCACCTACGAGGACCTGCAGGCGCAGCCGCGGCGCTACAACACGGCGCCGGCGTGGTCGGGCCTGATGAACAACGGCCGCGCCTACGCGCCCTACACGTACAACTACGACAAAATGGTGCCGTGGCGGACGCTGACCGGCCGCCAGCACTTCTACCTCGACCAGGATCTGTACCTGGCCTACGGCGAGCACCTGCCGACCTACAAGCCCTCGCCCAAGCCCGAGGCCTACGGCGACTTGAAGGAGACCTTGAAGGGCGGCCAGGCGCTGGCGCTCAACTGCCTGACGCCACACGGCAAGTGGCACATCCACTCGACGTACATGGAGAACCACCGCATGCTCACCCTGTCGCGCGGCTGCGAGCCGTGCTGGATGAGCGAGGCGGACGCGACGGCGCTCGGCATCCAGGACAACGACTGGGTCGAGGTCTACAACGACCACGGCGTCTACTGCACGCGCGCGTCGGTGAGCTCGCGCATCCCGCGCGGCGTGTGCATCGTCTACCACGTGCCCGAGCGCACCGTGGGCATCCCGAAGTCGCAGGTGCGCGGCAACCGGCGCGCCGGCGGCCACAACAGCTTCACGCGTGTGCACTTGAAGCCCAACTACTTGAGCGGTGGCTACGGGCAGTTCAGCTACCACTTCAACTACTGGGGTCCCATCGCGCCGAATCGGGACACGCACGTTTTTGTGAAGAAAATGACCAAAGTGGTCTTCTGAGGAGGGTGAGAGATGGATATCAGAGCGCAAACCTCGGTGGTCTTTCACCTCGACAAGTGCATCGGGTGCCATACCTGTTCCATTGCCTGCAAGAACATCTGGACCGACCGCAAGGGCGCCGAGTACCAGTGGTGGAACAACGTCGAGACCAAGCCGGGCACCGGCTACCCCGGCAAATGGGAAGACCAGAGCATCTACAACGGCGGCTGGGTCAAGGACGCGAACGGTCGCATCCAGCTCAAGGGCGCCGGCAAGAAGAAGGGCCTGCTCAACATCTTCCACAACCCGTCGATGCCGACGGTGGAGGACTACTACGAGCCCTTCACCTACAACTACCTCAACCTGATCGAGGCGCCCCCCGGCAACGATCAGCCGACGGCGCGCCCCATCTCGCTCATCACCGGTGAGCCGATGGACGTGAAGATGGGCCCGAACTGGGACGACGACCTGTCGGGCACGCCCGACTACGCGAGGAACGACCCGAACCTCGCGGCGCTCACGCCCGCCGAGCGCGCGTCCATGTTCCAGCTCGAGCGCATGGCGTTCTTCTACCTGCCGCGCATCTGCAACCACTGCCTGAACCCGGGCTGTGTCGCGTCGTGCCCGTCGGGCGCCATCTACAAGCGCGGTGAGGACGGCGTCGTCCTCATCAACCAGAAGGTGTGCCGCGCCTGGCGCATGTGCGTCACCGCCTGCCCCTACAAGAAGAGCTACTACAACTGGCACACCGGTAAGTCGGAGAAGTGCATCCTGTGCTTCCCGCGCATGGAGGCGGGCTACGCGCCTGCGTGCATGCACTCCTGCGTCGGCCGCATCCGCTACATCGGCGTCATCCTCTACGACGCCGACAAGATCGAGGCGGCGGCGTCGGCGGAGCCGAAGGACTTGGTGGCGAGGCAGCTCGACCTGTTGATGGACCCGTTCGACGACAAGGTGATCGCCGCGGCCAGGGCCAACGGCATCGCCGACTCGACCATCAAGGCCGCGCAGAACTCGCCCAGCTACAAGTTCATCAAGCAGTGGGGCATGGCGCTGCCGCTGCACCCCGAGTTCCGCACGCTGCCGATGCTGTGGTACGTGCCCCCGCTCCTCCCCGTCATGGCGTCGGTCACGCAGACCGACGGCGCGCAAAAGGAGAAGCTCAACCCGATGGCCAAGACCTGGAGCGACAACTGGCTCTACGACACCTCCACCGAGGAGCTGTGGGGCACGGTCGAGCAGGCGCGCTTCCCGCTCAAGTACCTGGCGAGCTTGTTCTCGGCGGGTGAGACGGGCGAGATCTCGATGCGCCTGAAGAAGCTGATGGCGGTGCGCATCTACCGTCGCTGGAAGACGGTCGGTGACATCCCCGAGGCGAAGATGACCAAGGCGCTCAAGGAGACCGGCCTGACCCAGGAGTCGGCCGAGGCCATCTTCTATTTGACCGCGCTCGCCAAGTTCAACGATCGCTTCGTCATCCCGCCCGCGCACCGCGAGCAGGCGATGGAGATGCTCGAGTACACCGGCGACGTGAGGGGCTCCACGGGCTTCGGCTTCCGTGAGAAGCCAGAGCGAGGCATGTGATGATGCGCACCTCCGTCTACGACGCGCTCGCCGCCGTCTTCGTCCACCCGGGTTCGTCGTATCCGACGGACCTGGCGCGGGCCATCGACGCGGTCGAGCAGGACTACCCGAAGGCCGCCGAACAGCTGCGCGACTTGGAGCGACTGTTGCCCAAGGGCGATCCGCTCGCGCTCGAGGAGCTGTTCACCCGCACCTTCGACGTGCAGCCGATCACCTCGCTCGACATCGGCTACACGCTGTTCGGCGAGGACTACAAGCGCGGCGCGCTGCTCGCCAACCTGAGCCGCGAGCACACGCAGGCCAAAAACGACTGCGGCGCCGAGCTGGCGGACAACCTGGCGAACGTGCTGCGCCTGTTGCCGCGCATGGTCGACACCGCCATCCGCGACGAATTCGTGCACGTGCTGCTCGGCCGCGCGGTGCAGGAGATGGTCCGCGAGTTCGAGCCGGGTCGGCTCGCGGCGAAGGAAGAGATCTACCAGAAGCACCACAAGACCATCATCGAGACCTTCGATGGCGAGACGCGTCTGGCGTATCGCCACGCGCTCGGTGCCTTGGTCACGGTGCTCAAGGCCGACTTCGGCTTGAAGGTCGGTCTGCCGGTCGAGCAGGGCTCGACCTTCGTCAGCGCCGTCGGCGCGGAGATGGGCATCGAGAGCTGCAACTCCTCATGTGGCGTGAAGTGAGAGGTACGTGATGGAACTGTCGAACGTCTTCCTGTTCGTGGGCCTGCCCTACGCCGCCATGCTGATCTTCGTCATCGGGACGATTCAGCGCTACCGCAACAAGGGCTTCAAGGTGTCGACGCTGTCCTCGCAGTTCCTCGAGGGCAGGGCGCTGTTCTGGGGCAGCGTGCCCTTCCACTTCGGCATCCTGGTGCTGTTCCTCGGTCACCTGTCGGCGTTTCTGCTGCCCGGCCCGACCATCATGTGGAACGCCAACCCGACGCGCCTGATCGCCCTCGAGGTCACCGCCTTCACGTTCGGCTTGAGCACGCTCGTCGGCCTGACCGCGCTGTTCGTGCGCCGCTTGACCAACGTGCGCGTCAAGATGGTGACGACCAAGATGGACATCTTCCTCGAGCTGCTCTTGCTCGTGCAGGTGGTGTTCGGCCTGTGGGTCGCCATTGGCTACCGCTGGGGCTCGTCGTGGTTCGCCGCCGACCTCTCGCCATACCTTTGGTCGCTGTTCAAGGCCGACCCGAACATCCTGGCGGTCAGCGCCATGCCGTGGCCCATCAAGGTCCACATCGTAGCTGCATGGCTGATCATCGGCATCTTCCCCTACACCCGTCTGGTGCACTTCCTGGTGGCGCCGTTGCACTACATCACGCGCCCCTACCAGCGCGTGATCTGGAACTGGGACCGCAAGGCGATCCGCGACCCGCGCACACCCTGGGCCGCGATGCGTCCGAAGAACAACTGACCTCGAGGGCACTGCCGACGTGAGCGATCTCGTCCAAATCGGCGATCCAGTACGTCGGCAGGAGGAGCGCGGCTGCGACCAGGCCGAGGGGCTCTCGCCCATGGATCCGCCCGACGCCTACGCGCCGCCCGGCGAGACGGGCGGCGACGCGGCGGATCTCGCCAAGCGCCATCCGTATCTGCGTGCGCTCTCCGAGGAGCATGCGCGGCTGATGGAGGCGATGGCGCTCGTCGAGGAAAAGCTCGCCAAGGTCGCCGAGACCGGCTTCACCGCGGACGCCGACGTGGCGGTGATGCGCTTCCTCGAGACCTTCGACCGCGAGTTCGTCCCGCACAGCCGCGAGGAGGAAGCGCGGCTGTTTCCGCTGTTGCACGAACGGCTCATCGCCGACGGCGAGCACAGCAAGGGGCGCGTCGTCACCACGGCCATCGACGTCATGAAGGACGAGCACCTGAAGGCGGTGCAGCTCGCGGCCGTGGTGCTCAACTTCGTGCGCATGGCGTCGGTGTTGCCCGACGAGAAATCGGCGCAGCTCGTCGTCGACGCGGCGCTCGGCGAGCTCACCAAGCTCGTCGAGCTGTTGCGCCTGCACATCTTTCGTGAGGACGGCATCGTCTTTGCTCGTGCACAGGGCTTGATCGCCCCCACAGAGCTCGATGCCATCGGATCTGTGAGCAGGAGGCGGCGGGGAGAGTAGGGATTCGCTCGATGGACGACGTAGCCAGTGGGAAATCACACAAAGCCCTGATCCTAAACACCCTGGCGTTCACCGCGTGCTTCGCCGCGTGGATGTCGAACGGTGTGCTGGTCACCTTCCTGTCGAACAATCAGGTCTACCCGTGGGGCCCCGTCGAGATCGGCTGGCTGATGGGCATCCCAGTCTTGACCGGCTCCATCTTCCGTCTGCCCGCCGGCATGCTGACCGACAAGTACGGTGGCAAGCCGGTGTACGGCACGCTGCTCTTGTTGTGTGCAGTGCCGATGTACCTGCTCGGCACCGTCGACTCCTTCTTCGGCTTCGCCTTGTGCAGCTTCGGCTTCGGGCTCACCGGCGTCGGCTTCTCCATCGGCATCGCCTTCACCTCGGTGTGGTACCCGAAGAAGAACCAGGGCACCGCGCTCGGCATCTTCGGCGCCGGCAACGCGGGCGCCGCGCTGACCACCTTGTTCGCACCGACGCTGCTCAACAGGTTCACCGAAGGGGGCGCCAACCTCGATGGTTGGCGCATGCTGCCCAAGGTGTACGCGGCGATGCTGCTCGTGATGGGCGTGCTGTTCCTGCTGCTCTCGACCAACAAAAAGCCGGCCAGCTCGACCTTGACGCTGAGGCAGCAGCTCGAGCCGCTCAAGTCGGTGCGCGTCTGGCGCTTCGGCCTCTACTACTTCCTGGTGTTCGGCTGCTTCGTGGCCTTCTCGCAGTGGCTCGTGCCGTACTTCGTCAACGCCTACTACATGCCGCTCGTCACCGCGGGCATCCTGGCCTCGGTCTTCAGCTTCCCTTCGGGCGTCATCCGCGCGCTCGGCGGCTGGCTGTCCGACAAGTTCGGTGCGCGCCGCGTGATGTTCTGGGTGCTCGCCACCTCTTGTGTGATCAGCGCGGCCGTCATCGTGCCCAAGATGGACATCTATTCGCCCGGCCGCGGCGTCATGGCCATGCGCCCCGGCGTGGTGTCCGAGGTCTCCTACGCCAAGATCGTGGTCGGGCCCGACACCTACCAGCTCGCGCCCAAGCCCGAGCGGCTCAAGACCTACGACGAGACCATCTCGGTCTTCCCCGCCAAGGAGGCGTGGCAAGAGCCCGCGGTCGTCGTCGGCCAGAAGGTGCAGAAGCGCGAGCTGCTCGCCAAGGGTGTCACGCGCATCTTCTTCCAGGCCAACGTGTGGATCTACGCCTTCTTCGTGATGGTCATCGGCATCATCTGGGGCATCGGCAAGGCCGGCGTCTACAAGTACATCCCCGACTACTTCCCGCAGCAGGTGGGCGTCGTCGGCGGCATGGTCGGCGTCATCGGCGGCCTCGGTGGCTTCGTCTGTCCCATCTTGTTCGGCTACCTGCTCGATTGGACCGGGCTGTGGACCAGTTGCTGGATGCTGATGCTCGCACTGTCGGTGGCGTGTCTGTGGTGGATGATGCGCACCGTGCGGCTGCTCGAGCAGGAGGCCGCGCCGCAGATCTCACAGATCTTCGAGAAGAAGCCCGAGCCCGCGGCGGCCAACCGTTCGTGAGACCAATACAAGAGGTGGAGGCGACATGACGACGACGACTGCTCCCGAAGGCGCCCAGACAGGCGGGCTTGGCGGCTGGCTGTCCACCTGGGCGCCCGAGGACGCCCGTTTCTGGGCGGCCGAGGGCAGCAAGCGCGCGTGGTCGACGCTGTTGCTCACGACCTTCTCACTCATCGCGTCGTTCGCCACCTGGTTCGTCTTCAGCGCGGTCGCCGTGCGTCTGCCGAACATCGGCTTCAAGTTCGACACCATGCAGCTGTTCTGGCTGACCGCCATGCCCGGACTGTCCGGCGGCACGCTGCGCTTGGTGCACACCTTCCTCGTCCCCATCTATGGCACGCGCCTCACCGTCACCGTGGCGACCTTCCTCAAGATCTTCCCCATGCTCTGGCTCGGCTTCGCGGTGCAAGACCCGGAGACGCCGTACCTGAGCTTCCTGATCGTCGCCTTCTTGTGCGGCATGGGCGGCGGCGACTTCTCGTCGTACATGCCCTCGACGTCGATGTTCTTCCCCAAGCGCCTGCAAGGCACCGCGCTCGGATTGCAGGCCGGCATCGGCAACCTGGGCGTCAGCATCGTGCAGTTCGTCACGCCGTGGATCATCGGCTTCCCGCTGCTGTCGGCGTTCGGTGGCGCGCAGACCTTCACCAAGGGCGAGGTGCACAAGGATCTCTGGCTGCAGAACGCGGCCTTCTGGTACGTGCCCTACCTCGCGGTGGCGGGCGTGCTGTGCTTCCTGTTCCTGCGCAGCGTGCCGGGCAAGAAGCCGGCGATCGGCGACATGATGAAGAGCATGGTCAACGACAAGCACGTCTGGTGCTGCGTGGTCACCTACGTCATGACCTTCGGCAGCTTCTCGGGGCTGGCTGCGGCCTTCCCGCTCATGATCAAGTCCGTCTATGGCGGCTTCCCCGATGCGCCCGACCCACTCAAGTATGCCTTCCTTGGGCCGCTGGTGGGCTCGGCGGTGCGCTTCATCGGCGGGCCGCTCGCCGACAAGTACGGCGGTAGCATCTGGACCCAGATCTCGGGCTCCGGGCTCATCCTCGGCTGCCTCGCACTGATTTTCGGCGGCTACCTGACGCCGACGGGCCTCGAGCAGTTCTCGGGCTTCGTCTGGATCATGCTGTGGATGTTCTTGATGGCAGGCATCGGCAACTTCGCCACCTTCCGGCAATACCCGATCGTCTTCGCCTTCGACCCGAGGAAGGGCGCGCAGGTGCTCGGCTGGACCGGCGCGTGGGCGGCCTATGGCCCGCTGTTGTTCTCGTCGTTGATCGGCGCGTCCATCTCGTCCTTTGGCTCGGCCAACGCCTTCTTCTGGGGCGCGTGCGCCTTCTACGTCCTCGGCAGCGCCATCAACTGGTGGTTCTACACGCGGCCCGGCGGCGAGCGCTGCGACTACGGCTCGTGGAAGGGCACCTGGTGGGACAAGGCCAAGGACAGCTGGCCCGCGAAGACCTGAATCACGAGCGCTGCTGGCGCGCCGCCGTGCCGGCGCGCTTGCGTCGCGCTTCGGGCGGCGCCTCGCTACGCGCTGCGAGCTGCGCCGCGCTGCGCACGCGCCGGTGCAACGCCAACAGCGCGGGCGAGGCCTCGGCGTCGACGTCGCCCTCGAGCAGGCGCCGGTGCTCTTCGAACGCTGCCAGCGCCTCGCGCGGCCGGCCGAGCTGCCGCAACAGCTCCATCTGGCAGATCAGCAGATCCTCGCGAAACGGGCTCGCACGCAACGCGCGCCGCCAGCAGGACAGCACCTTCTCGTCGTTGCCCTGCGAGCCGTGCAGGCGCGCCAGGCGCTCGAGCGCGTCGACGTAGGCCTCCCGTAGCGAAGCGCGCTCGGCGTCACACCACTCGGCGAACGGCTCGTCGGCGAACAGCTCGCCGCGATAAGCGTCGACTGCGGCTTCGAGCAGCGTCGCCGCCTCCGCCGCATTCTCCTCGTCGGCGCGTACGCCGCGCACGAGCAGCTGACGGAAGCGCACCAGGTCGATGTCGAGCGGGCCGGTCACGTCGAGGTAGTACAGCTCACCGCGGTTGCGCACGTACCTCCAGTCGCGATCGGTGCGGTTCGTCTCGATCACCGAACGCAGGTCGTGCACCACGCCGTGCAAGCGGTTGGCGCCTTGCCGCGGCTCGACCTCGGGCCATAGCTGCTCGATCAGCACGTCGCGGTTGACGGGCGCGCCGCCGGCGAGCGCGAGCAGCTTGAGCAAGACCAACGCCTTGCCGCGCGTGAAGCTCTCGGCCGGGATCTGCTGGCCGCGTCGCCAGACGCCGAAGGGACCAAAGCAGCGCAGCTCGAGCTCGGGCGCGGGGCCGCCGCCGATGGCGATGAGCTCGCTCGTCTCGGCGGCCGCGCGCAGCATCACGCCCGAGGTGCGCGCCTGCAAGCGGATCGCGAGCTGGCTTGCCATGCACAACAGCTGCACCAAGCGCGCGTGCGTGTGCACCGGTGCCGTGCGCCCGAAGTCGAGCACCACGAGCCCGTGCAGGCGTCCGTTGGCGACGAGCGGCAGGCAGCAGGGGCTGACGGCGCGCCGCGGCAGGCCGCAGCGACAGGCCTCGGGCCAGTCGCGCCGGCCGGGCTGCGCCGCCACGCCGTGCGCCGCCAACAGCGACGTGCAGCTCGCCAGCGCACCGCTCTCGGCGTGCGCGCACACGAGCGACGCGGGCCCGGTCGAGACCACCTGGCTCGGGCGATCGGTGGTCGGGTCGATGAGCGCGAGCGTGCCGTACTGCGCGCCCGCCACCTTTCTCATCAGCTCGAGCACCACCCGCAGCTGGCGGCCGCCGTCCTCGAGGTCGCCGCACACGGTGTCGACGGACTGGCGCAGCGCGGCCAGCCCCGCGCGCACCGCGCTCGCCACCGGCACCGCGGCGCGCTCGAAGAGCTCGAGCACGCGCTCGACGGGGAAGTCGTCGCGCCGCGACATCACGTGCAAGGAGCCGAGCACGCCCCGGGCATCGGGCAGGGGCACCGCCACCAACGAGCGGATGCCGGCCTCGACGACGCGCTTGCGCAGGTAGCGCGGGTCGTCCGCCAGGTTGCCCTTGCGGCAGATGGGCTTGCCGCTCGCGACCACGATGCCCGGGTAGCCGGTGCCCGCGGTGAAGCGCGTGCGATCGACGAGCGCGTCGTCGTCGGGGCCGGTCCACACGCACAAGAGGGGGTCGCGCCCCTCGGGCTCGCACAAGAAGATCTCGGCGTCGTCGGCGCCGGTGGCGCGCACCAGCACGCGCAGCGCGCGGCGCAGGCCGTCGAGCATGTCGTCGGAGGCGACCGCGGCCGCCACCTCGCCGACGATGGCCGCGACGTTGAAGCCGCCCGCCACGTCGTCGAGCGCGAGCGCGCGGCGCACCGAGGTGATGAGCGCGTCGTTGGTAAACGGCTTGGCCAGGTAGTCGCAGGCGCCCGTGCGCATGGCGAGGACGGCGGAGTCGATGGTGCCGTAGCCGCTCATCAGCGCGACCTTGGTGAGCGGCCAGTGCTGGCGCGCCAGCCGCAACAGCTCGAGCCCGCTCATACCCGGCAGCACCACGTCGCACAGCACCAGGTCGAGCTCGCCCTGGCGCAGGCGCTCGAGCGCGTCCTCGCCGCTGTGCACCGCCTCGGCCGCTGCGCCGATCTGCTCGAGCTGTTCGACGACGACGGCGGCGACCTCGTGGTGGTCGTCGACGACCAGGATGCGCGCGCGGCGGGTTTGCGGCGGCGCCATCGGCATCGGTCAGCCCCCGATCCGCGACATGCCGATCTTGGTGATCGCGCCCTCGCTCCAGGCGTGGCCGAGCGGCTTGAGCGCCGCCGCGCTCGAAAAGCGCGCCTCGAGCAGCGCCTCGTCCCGCGCGCGCGCGGCGTCGCGCAAGGGCACGCTCACCTCGTAGGCCAAACAGGGGCGCAGCTCGCCGGTGGACGTGAGCCGGAAGCGGCTGCACGAGTCGCAGTAGCGATCGGAGATGGGCGTGATGAAGCCGACCACGCCCAGCGCGCCCGGCATGCGCCAGTAGCGCGCCGGGCCGTTGCCGGGCAGCCCGCTCGTCGCCACCAGGCCGTAGTCGGCCGTCAGCCGTCGGCGCACCTTGGTCAGATCGACGTAGCGCTCGGCCAGGTCCTGTGAGGCGCCCTCGCCGACCGGCATCAGCTCGAGCAGGCGCACCACCAGATCGTGGTCGCGCGTCAGCTCGACCCAGGCGTCGATCTCGTCGTCGTTCATGCCCTTCAACACCAGCACGTTGATCTTGAGCGGGCGCAAGCCGGCGCCGGCCGCCTTGCGCACGCCGCGCCATACGTCGTCGAGCGAGCCGGTGCAGGTGATGGCGCGGAAGCGCTCGGGCTTGAGCGAGTCGACGCTGACGGTGAGCCGGTCGAGACCGGCGGCGGCGAGCTGATCGACGTGGCGCTCGAGCAGCATGCCGTTGGTGGTCATGGCCACCTCGCGCACCGTGGTCTCGCGCTTGAGCTGCGCGATCAGATCGGGCACGCCGGCGCGCACCAAGGGCTCACCGCCGGTGATGCGCACCCGGTTGACGCCGAGGCGGCTCGCCACCAGCACGACGCACGTGATGTCGTCGAAGGAGAGCAGCTCGTCGGGGCGCTCGAAGGCGTGCAGGCCGCGCGGCAGGCAGTACTCGCAGCGCAGGTTGCAACGATCGGTGACCGAGATGCGCAGGCTCTTGACGATGCGCCCGCAGCTGTCCGCCAGCGTGGCCTCGCCACCCGCGCGCCCTGTGCCGAGCTCAGTGCCCATCCGTGCTCCTCGATCAGGCGACCGCGCCGTCAATTTGTGGCTCCTGCAACCTACCGGGTCAACGGTGTCGGCGCCGCATCGGGTGCGGCAAAAAGCCGCCGGCCAGGCGGGTTGGCGCATCCCGACGCGGGGCGGGCGGGTCCGCCCGCGATCGGCGGACCCTCAGCCTCAGTACCGCCAGGCGACCGACAGTTCGCCAAAGTGAGCGGTCGCGCTCGCTCCCTCGACGAGGCCGGCGTGGTCGTGCAGCTCGAGCGTGTAGCGCGCCGCCGCCGTGACCGCGCCGGGTCCGCGCTCGACGCCGGCGGCGGAGAGCCGCCCACCGTCGAGCGTGCAGGAGGCGGCGACGCCGAGCTGCAGCGTGTGCTCGACGACGTCTTGGGTGAGGAAGCGCGTCACGGGTTGGCCGGTTGGATCGGCGAAGGGCGGCTGGAAGGTCGGCACGTCGCCGAGGTAACCGTCGTCGAGCACGGAGCCGTCGCGCCCCGGGATGATGCCCGCGCTCGCGTTGCCGTGGCGCACCAGCGCCGCGTTCACCTCGACGTCGAACAGGCCGCGCTCGACGTCGTCCCGCGCGCGAAAGAGCGCGCGCAGCTGCACGCGGTCGGCGTTGGGCGGCAACGCCGGTCCGAGGCTCTGCCCGGCGTTCGTGTAGCTGAGCCAGTTGAGCTCGTCGCCCCCGGCGCCGACGTGCGTGTACATGTAGGGCATGACCGCCGTGTAGTCGACGGTGACGAGGCGAAAGGCCTGGTGCGGCCCAACCTGACCGCGGCCGAACAGCGCCGCCGGCGAGAGCGCGGCGCCGACTTGTGTCGCCAGCTTGTACTTGGTGTCGAAGCGCAAGCGCGCCAGGTCGTTGAAGCTGGTGTCATCGACGTAAAGCACGCCCTTGACGTCGAGGCCGGTGAGCGGCGTGGCGCGCGCCGTCACGCCGACCAGCGCGTTGTCGGCGAAGCCGCTCAGGCCCTGGCTGTGGAAGTAGCTGACCGCCGGGATGAAGTAGAGCAGCTCGAGGCGCGGGCCCGACACCATGGTCTCGAAGGCGCCGACGTCGAGCCAGGGTGTCGGGTGGAAGTCGATCGCGTGCAGGTGCACGTGCTTGCCGGTGGCGCCGCCCATGCCGGCGTCGGTGGTGGCGGTGACCTCGTAGAGCGCGACGTGGGCGGTGAACGCCGGCCGGCGCAGCAACAGCGAGAAGCGGCCCGCCTGCGGCGCCTGCGCGCCGACGATGACGCCGTTGTGCCAGAAGGGCCCGACGCGCTGGCGCGACAGCCCGGCCTGGAACAACAGCTCGCCGTCGCCGTCACCGACCCCGATCGAGCCGTGCGAGGCCTGGCGCAGCAGCAGCGTTTGGCCGCCGATGTCGAGCTCGGCGTCGTCGTAGATCAGGTCTTCACGCGTGCCGCTGAAGGCGGGCAGCGCCAAGCCGTCGTCGGTGCGCACCGCCATCAGCTGGTAGCGCGCCGCGCCGCCGAGCCAGCTCGTCAGCATCCCTTGCAGCGTCGGGTCGATCACGGCCTTGACCAAGGGGCCGCCCGCGTCGCTGGCGGTGCGGTGCTCGAGGTGGAGGCTCAGGTGCAACGGGACATCGACCTGCGCGAGCAGCCAGGCCGCACGCCGCCGCTCGGCGGCGCTGGCCGCGTGGTTGCCGGCGACGTGCTCGAGCAGGCGGCGCACCATCTGCACGGGGTAGGGCTGGAGCGCGGGCAGCCGGGGCACCAGGCCCTCCGCCTCCCAGACCTCGAGCTCGGCGTAGAGCGCGTCGGAGGGGTCGGTGACGGTCTGCGCGAGGAGCGGCCTTGCGGTAAGGACGAACGCGCAGGCGAAGGCGAGCCCAGCGCCGAAGAGGCGCGTGCTCAATCGAGCACCGCGCGTCCGGCCGGCTGGGCGCGGGCGCGCCACATCGCCTGCTCGCCTGCGGCGTCGTGCGCGGGGCGGCGCTCAAGGTGGCGCACGTCCGAGAGCGCCACGTGCAGCGAGCGCAGCGCGCGCTTGCGCGCGGCATGCATGGGCGCGCTGGTGGGCCGCTCGCTCCACAGCACCTCGAGCTCGCCGACGACGTCGCGCCGCCCGATGGGCAGGCGCAGCACCGAGCGCCCGCGTCGTCGGCTGGAGGGTTCGTTGCCGTTGCGCCAGGCCAAGACCCGCAGGGCGTCGTCCGCCTCGCGCACCTGCAAGCGCGCCTCGTCACAGCCGAGCGCGGGCAAGACCGCCTCGACCTCGCGCCAGGCGCTGTCGAGGCTGGCCGCCGTGCGCACCTGAGAAGCCACGGCGCGCGCGCGCACCACCAGCTTCTTGCCCGCCATCGGCGTGACGCCGAACAGCCCGACGCGCCGCACCAACAGCGCGCCGACGCCGACCGCGGCCACGACCGCGGCGCCGCGGCGCAGCGGGTTGTCGTCGAGCATCTCGAGCGCGGCCAGGCCGAACACACCGGCGACGCCCCACAGCGTCAAGACCGCGCCGCGGTGCGAGAGCCCGAGCGCCATCAGCCGGTGGTGCAGGTGCTCGCGGTCGGGCGAGAACGGGTTCTGCCGGCGCGCCACGCGCCGCACGATGCACAGCGTGGTGTCGAGCAGCGGCACCGCCAACGCGAACAGCGGGATCAACGTGACCGCGAGCGCGGCGTTGGCCTTTTGGTGCGTCCACAACGACGCCACCGCCAAGACGAAGCCGAGGAACAACGAGCCCGAGTCGCCGAGGAAGATGTGCGCCGGGTTGAAGTTGAACACCAGGAAGCCGACCAGCGCGCCCGCGAGCGCCACCATCAGCACGCACAACAGCACCTGATCGTTCGCGAGCGCGACGCCGAACAAGACCAGCGTGGCGGCGAGCGCGATGCCGGAAGCGAGGCCGTCGAGGCCGTCGATCAGGTTGACCGCGTTCACCACGCCGACGATCCACACCACCGTCACCGGCAACGAAGCAAGGCCGAGGTCGAGGGAGAAGCCGATCGAGCCGCCCAGGTGCTCGACCCTGAAGCCGACGAGCCACATGGCGGCGGACACCACGACCTGCACCGCCAGCTTCTGCCGCGCGTCGGTGCCGCGCAGGTCGTCGAAGATGCCCAGCCCGACGATGGCAAGCGCGCCGCCGATGAAGCCGAGCGCGAGCGGCAGGTCGGCGTAGACGGCGGCGGCGACGTCGTTGTCGTGCAGCGCCAGCGCGGCGATGGG
>Ga0154820_1407_pt2 | contig 21310 bp, 16 predicted proteins | sample Rifle2008BG16ft_FD_116124 | JGI IMG/M metagenome (GOLD analysis project Ga0154820, IMG submission 116124) | Deltaproteobacteria bacterium RBG_16_71_12
CCTGCGCCAACGACGACGCGCCCGCCTCCTGCCAGCGCCCCGACGTCGAGGCGTGGCAACCGTTGGCGAACACCAGCGCGGGCGCGCCCTGCGCGAGCGCGCCGCGCACGTCGTCCGCGCTGACGATGCCGTCGGCGACCACGAAGCCGGCGGGGCCGCCGTCGCCACCCTTCTTGACGTGCCCGGCGACGTGCAAGACGCGCGCGCGCGCGATCAGCTCGAGCAGCTCGCGCCGGCCGAGCGCGCCGCTTCGGTGCACCACCCGCCCGGGCGCCGCCTGCGAGAACAGCCGCTCGATGACGCGCCCCTCCTCGTCGGCATGCGGCAGGTCGCCCGACGGGTTCGCCACCACGACCAGCGCGTCCGACGTCGAGGTGCCGGCCGGCACCGGCGCGGTGGCGCGCGCGGAGACCAAGCGGCCGACCGAGAAGCGGCAGCCGAGGAACTCGTTGCCGTCGTGCAACAGCTCCCACGGTGCGTGTACCAGCGTGTCTTCGACGTCGAGCAGCAGCGTGCGCCGCGAGGTGGCGCGCAGGCGCGCTTGCACCGCCGCCGGCAGCGCGCGCGCGTACAGCTGCTGCCCCTTCTCGACGAGCGCGGGCGCGTAGGCCGGTTGGCCGCCGTCGTGCGCCAAGGTGGCGAAGGGCTCGACCAGCCGCTCCACCTCGTCGTCGTCGAGCGTGACGTCGGCGTAGGTCTTGACGGTGGCGGGCTCGGCCGGGTCGGTGGCGCACACGCGCAGCCCGCCAGCGCTCTTGGTGATCTCGAGCACCAGCGCTTCGCGAGACGTGGGTGATCGTGCCGCCGCGTCCTCGCGCTGCGCGGCGTTCCACGCCACCGCTACCACGTCGACAGGAGCGCTCTTGCCCTTGGCCGCCAGCGCGCGCCGCGGCCAGGTGACGAAGCCGTGCCCCGGCGGCAGCGCGTTGGTGAGCGCTTGCGAGGCCAGCACCTCGTCGCCCTCGGCGGCGCCGTTGATGCGCGCCGCGGTGTTGACGGTGTCGCCGAAGACGTCGTCGCCGTCCTTGAGCACACGCCCCCAGTGGACGCCGATGCGGATCTTGATGCGCTCGACCGCCGCGGTGCCGGTCTCTCTCGCCAGCGTCTCCTGCATCGCCACGGCGCACGCGAGCCCGTCGCCGGCGACGGGGAACACCGCCATGATCGAGTCGCCGATGGTCTTGACCACGCGGCCGCCGTGCTCTTTGACGACGGGGAACAACAGCTCGTTGTGGCGGCGCACCAGCGCGAAGCCCTCGATGTCGCCGCGCTGCTCGAAGAAGGCGGTCGAGCCGACGATGTCGGTGAACAACACCGCCATCTCGGAGGCGTGGCGTTCGAGCAGCGCGCGATCGATCTCGCGCCGCTGGTCGATCAGGGTCTGCAGCTCGTCCTCGAGGGCCACGGCGCATCCTAGGGAGGTCGCGCCTCGTCGGGGAAGGGGACCGGCGTCACAGGTAGGGCGCGAACAGGCGGGCGGCACCGTCGCGCAGCCTGACCGCCAGCGAGCGCGCCTCGAGCGCGGCCGACGTGACCCGGCTGCCGCGCGCGATCTTGGCGTCGACCCGCCGCGCCAGCTCGGCGGCGAGCGCGCGGTCGTAGCACTCGACGTCGAGCTCGAAGTTGAGCCGCAGGCTGCGCGCGTCCCAGTTGGTCGAGCCGATGAGCGACCAAGCATCGTCGACCACCATCAACTTGCTGTGGTCGAACGGCGCCGGGTGCAAATGCACGCGACAGCCGTGCTCGAGCGTCTGCCACAACATCGCCGTCTGCGCCCACTGGGCGATGCGAATGTTGCCGCGCTCCGGCAACACCACGTCGACCTCGACGCCGCGCAGCGACGCGGCGCCGAGCGCGGTGATCAACCCCTGATCGGGCACGAAGTAGGGCGTGGCGATGCGCACCGAGCGCCGCGCCACCGCGAGCGCGGCCAACAGCGTCCAGCGAATCGGGCAGTGCGGGCGATCGGGTCCGTCGACCAGCACCCGCGCGTAGGTCGCCGCCGCCGGTTCGAGGTGCAGCGACCAGGCAGGCCCGACCAGCGCCTCCCCGGTAGCGAACCGCCAGTCATCGGCGAAGGCGCCGAACAGCTCGGCGACGATCGGGCCCGCGACTTGGAAGTGCAGGTCGGCGGTGGCGTCTCGCTGCGCGCGTGCCAGCACGTGCTGATCCCGGATGTTGAGCCCCCCCGTGAAGGCGACGCGCCCGTCGACGACACACACCTTCCGGTGGTTGCGCAGGTTGACGAGCGGCGCCCGCAGCGGCGACAGCGTGGGCAGAAACGCCTGGGCGCGCACGCCACCCTTGTGCAGCACCCGCAGGATCGAGGGGAACGAGTAGCGCTGCCCCACGTCGTCGACCAAGACCCGCACCGCCACACCGCGCGCGGCCGCCCGCGCCAGCGCGTCGGCGAGCGCGCGCCCGACCTCGTCGGCATCGAAGATGTAGCTGCACAGCGCCACGCTGCGCGCGGCCTGGTCGATCGCGCGCTGGAGCGCCGGGTAGGTCTCGTCGCCGTTGTCGAGCGGCGTGATGCGGTTGCCCGCGGACAGCGGCGCCGACGTCAAGCGCGCGGTGGCGCGGGCGAGCGCGAGCAGGTGCGCGTCGTCGCCGAGCGCCTCCGTCAGCCCCGCCGGGGACGGCTCGCTGGTCGACGTCGGCGGCGCCGGCGTGGCGGCCGGCGTCGCGGCGGGCGTGCGCAGTAATCGCGCGCGCCGCTGCAAGCGGTTGATGCCGAGCAGCAGATAGGCGAGCGGCCCGACGGTGGGCAAAAGCCAGATGAACACCACCCAGGCGATGGCCGAGCGCGGATCGCGCTTGAACACCAGCGCGTGGCCCGAGGCGAGCGCGCTCAGCGTCACCACCACGACGGCGACGAGGACGCGCTCGATGGTCACGGCGCGGCCGTCAACGTTCGGCCCACAAGAAGACGCGCGGGTAGGTGTAGAGGTAGGGCCGGTCGTCGGGCAGCGCGGCCAACAGCTCGGCGCGATAGCGCGCGATGAAGCGCGTGAACGCCTCGGGCGGCAGGCGCTCCTGGTGCCAGGTGAGCAAGGTGCCCTTGACCCATTCGATCACGTCGTCACGCGAGGGCAGCGCGTGGGCGTAGACCTCGAGGCGCACGCGCTGGCGCTTGGCGCCGAGCGAGAACAACAGCTCGGCGTAGCGCTCGGGCGACAGCACCGGCACCGCGCGCTCGCGACCGAGCGCGGCCGCGAATTCGGGGTCCTGCGCGAGCTTGGCCGCGATGGTGTGGCTCGGGTGCGAGAAGTTGGCCGGCATCTGCACTGCGAGCTGCCCGCTTGGGGCCAACAGCGAGAACAGCCGCGGCAACAGCGCGGCGTGGTCATCGACCCACTGGAGCGACGCGTTGGCGAGCACCAGGTCGAAGGCGCTCGCGTGCTCGGGTGCGGCGGCGATGTCCTCGATGCGCCCCTGCGTGAACGACAGCCCCTCGGCAGCGGGCGCACCTGCCAGCATCGCCGCCGAGCGATCGACGCCGAGCGTGCGCGAGGCCACGAGCCTACGGTGCGCCTCGGCGGTGAGCGCGCCGGTGCCGCAGCCGAGGTCGAGCACGCGCATGCCGGGCCGCGCGTCGACGAGCTCCAGCAGATCGAAGAACGGCCGCTCGCGCTCGGCGCGGAAGCGCTGGTACTGCGCGGGGTCCCAGGCGTCCTTCGCCTCGCTCATGGTCCGGGCTCCGTGAAGCGCCGCAGCGACGAGCGCGGAAAGGGGGCCGGCCAGGTGGGTACCTTGACGGCGCCGTCGGGCGCGGGCGCCACCCACGGCTCACCGGTGATTGACGGCACCACGTGGAAGCTCTGCGCCGGCATGAAGCCCTCGCCCAGCAACAGCCGCCGCTCGGCGCCGCGCGCAGCGACGTCGAGCACCACCAGCACGTGGCCCGGCGAGCCGCCCACCACGAACAGGTCGCCGGGCTCGACGTCGCCGGCGACGGCGATGGTGTCGTTGGCGAGCGAGCGCGAGCCCGCGTACATGAAGACGTCGTCGAGCCAGCGCGACAGCGCGGCGCGGTTGCCCTCGCCCGTCGCCGCGCCCGCGTCGGCGCTGCGCCAGCTCACCTTGTTGCCGCGCACCGCGATCTGCTCGCCCGCGGCGTAACGCGCAAACGGCAACAGGTCGCCGCTGGTGGCGTGAAACGCGAGCCGCCGCTGTTCGCCGCGCGCCCACAGGTGCTCGACGCGCAGGCGCAGCGCGCTGTCGGCGCACTGCTGCAAGTCGCGCGCGCCGACGTCGAGCGCGATCACCGCCGCGTGCGGCGTGCCGAGCGCGCGCCCATCGAAGGCGCGCACCGGCTCGGCTGCGGGCAAGAGCGGCAAACGCCGCAGGAAGGCGCCGAAGCTGCCGGCGGCGAGCGGCACGCGCGCAAAGCCCTCGGGTGCCGGGAAGCGCTCTTCGAGCACGTCGCCAGTGTGGGGCGCGGCCAGCCACGGCCACGGCGGCGGCTCGGCGTAGGCGGCGCTCGCGCACATGGCCAGCGCGCCCACCAGGAGCGCGCCGGCCGTCTCGCGAAGAGAGGTGCACCGCGCCGTCACGATCGCGGCAGTCTAGCGGCTCGTCAGGGGGCGAGCACCAGATCGACCTGCGCCACGCTGTCGGGCGCGAGGTCGACCGTCACCGCCGCGACGTAGTCGTCGCTCGTGCCCTGCGCGCTCGCGCTCACCGTGTAGCTGCCGGGCACGAAGGTGCGGCGCAGCACGCTGGTGGCGGTGCAGTCCACGGCGAAGCTGTCCTCGGGCGCGTCGAAGCCGAAGCGGGTGAAGGCGAGCGTCACTTCCGCCACGCCGGTCGAGGCGCAGCTGTCGGCGGCGAAGGTCCAGGCGACGTCGAAGTCCGAGAAGGCCTGGTCGATGCGCGGCAGCAGCACGTCGCCGAGCTCGGCGATGTCGCCCGCCAGCACGTCGATGACGATGTCGCCGGTGTCGTAGAGCAACAGGTCGTCGTTGTGATAGGCGCCGTAGGCCATCAAGCGCACCGCATAGCGGCCCGGCGGCAGGTTCTCGACCAGCACGCCCTCGTCTTCGCACAGGAAGGTCGAATCGTAGGGTGCGCCGCCGGCGCCCTGCGGCGTGACGAACACGTCGAGCTCCTCGACACCGGCGGTGGCGCAGTCGAACATGGTGGTGTCGTCGGTCGGGTAGTTGAAGCCCCAGAAGAGCGCGACCGCCCCGCTCGCGGGCGGCGGCGGGTCGCCGATGGCGTCGAGCTCGACCACGCCCGCGTAGCTGTCCTCACCGCCGACCACGCGCGCCGAGAACGACCCGGCAAAGAGCGGCACGCTCTCGCGCGAGAACGCGTCGATCGCGACCTCGTAGACCCCTTCGCGCAGGTCGGTGATGGTGAGGCCGCCGCCGACGCAGGGCTCGCGCTCGATCACCAACACCACCTCGCCGCCCTGCAAGAGCGTCAGGTCGAGCTCGTCGACGCCCGCCTGGTCGCACGACGGTTCGCCGGCGAAGCTCCAGTCGAAGGAGAGGTCGCCGTACGGGTCGTGCGGCGGGGGCGAGACGAAGATGCACGCGGTCGAGAGCGCGGGCAGGACCAACAGGGGCAGCGTCAAGAGTTTCATGGCATCACCTGCGCGAAGAGACGACCGCCACCTCGGGCCGATTCAGACCCCGATCCGATCCTGCTGTGGCGACGGCAGCTTAGCGTCGTGGCCACGGTCACGCCGCTGCTGCCGCGCCGCGCGCGGAGGTGCCGGAGGGGGGACTCGAACCCCCACGAAGCTCGCGCTTCCGCGGATTTTAAGTCCGCTGCGGCTGCCGTTTCGCCACTCCGGCGCCCGAACAGCATCGGCGAGCGCAAGCGCCCGCGCAACGGCCCGCGCAAGGGGCCGGCGCTACCAAGTGCCGGGTTGTTTGTATCCCGCTCGGGGCTATGTCTCTCCTTGATGGCCGCGCAGCACGTCTACACCCGCCCGACCGACCAGGCCGCGACCCTGCTCGAGGCCGCCCTCAAGAAGTCCGTCAGGAAGGGCGGCAAGCTGACCAGCGCGGACGCCGCCACCGCGGGCGGCCTGCCGCTGCGCGAGGCCGAGGCCGCCCTGCACGCGCTGGTCGCCAGGTACCGCGGCACCTTGTCCGCCACCGACAAGGGTGAGCTGCTGTTCCATTTCCCCTACGGGCTCTCGCTGCCGCTCACCAAGCAGCCCTGGCTCTTGCGCGCCGTCGACAAGGTGAAGCGCACCGTGCTCGGCGTCGGCAAGTTCGTGGTGCGCGCCTGGATCTCGATCGTGATGGTCGCGTACGCGCTCATCTTCCTGGCCGTGGGCATCGCGCTCGCGACCAGGGACGAGCGCGGCGGCGCCATCGTCGGTGCCGTGCTGCGCGTGGTCTTCGAAGCGCTGTGGTGGACCTTCCACCCCTTCTCGCCCTTTGCCGCCGTCAACGTCTGGGACGACCGCAGCTGGGGCAGGCCGCGCGAGAAGAAGGCGCCCTTCTACCAGCGCGTCAACCGCTTCGTGTTTGGTCCCGAGGAGAAGAAGCCCGACGCGCAGGAGCTCGAGCGACGCATCCTGTTGCAGATGCGCGCACACAAGGGCCGCATCGGCATCGGCGACGTGCTGCGCGTCACCGGGCTGCCGCGCGAGGAGGCCGACCCGCTGATGGCGCGGCTGATGCTCGACTACCAGGGCGAGGTCAAGGTCACCGACGACGGCGCCATCTTCTACGAGTTCCCCGACGTGCGGCGCACCGTCGAGCAGGGGCACGTGGTAGCGCCGCCGCCGGTGTGGCGTGAGCAGGTCAAGGCGCGCCCCATCACCGGCAACGACGGCGGCAGCAACTGGACCGTCACGCTGCTGAACGGCTTCAACCTGGCGATGAGCCTGGTCGCGATGAAGACCAACCTGACCATCGACCGCCTGCTGCACATCATCGAGCATTGGAAGAGCGTGGTGCCGGTGCCGCCGCTGCCCTACGACGGCACGCCGCTGGTGTTCGGGCTCATCCCCTTCGTGTTCTCGGCGTTGATCTTCGCGCTGCCGGTCTACCGTTGGGCCACCGACGCCAAGAGAAAGAAGCAGGCGGCGGAGGAGAACGGACGCCGCGCCGTGCTCAAGGCCGTGCTCGAGGCCACGGGCAAGGGCGAGGGGGTCACCGAGGGCAAGCTCAAGGGGGCGTGGCAGCAGGCGACCGGCGAGGAGCCCGACCTGTCGACGCTGCGCCGTCAGGTGGTCGAGCTCGGCGGCGACATCGATCTCGAGGAGGCGGAGGACACCGGCCGTGCGCCCTATCGCTTCCGCGACCTCGAGGCCGAGGTCAAGGCGCTCGCTGCCGAGCGCAGCCAGGCCTCCGACGAGGAGCAACAGGTCGGCAAGGTCGTGTTCGCGTCCGGCTGAGCGTCACCCGAGGCTGCGCGCGTGCGCCACGTAGTTGGCCGGGTAGACCGTTCGCCGGTCGTGGAGGTAGCGCTGCGTCAGCGCCGCCGCGTCGGCGAGGTCGACCAGCTCGAAGCCCTCGCGCGAGAGGAACGCGCCCGCGTCCTCGGGGTGGATGCCGAACAAGACCGGCTCACCGAGCAGGTGCAGCAGGTTGGCCGAGAAGCGATGCGCCGCGGCGCGCAGGTCGGGTGCGTCGAGCAGGTACCAGAAGTCGAGCACCAGCTCGGTCCCCGGCGCGCTCAACGACCGCACCAGGCCGAGCGTCGCCTTGACCGCCGCGCGCGTCAGGTACATCGAGACGCCCTCCCAGACCACGAAGGTGCGCGCGCCGCGCGTGAAGCCCGCGCGCACGAGTGGCTCCTCGAAGGTCTCGGCGAGGAAGTCGACCTGCACGCGCCGCACCACGGTGCCGGGCAGCGCGCGCGCCGCCTTGTGTGCCAGGTCCTCCTTGCGCTTGCTCGTCGACGGGAAGTCGACCTCGAACACGGGCCGCCCCGCCAGCTCCGCGGCGAAGCGCCAGGCGCGCGTGTCGTAGCCGGCGCCGAGCACCACCACCTGCGCGACGCGCTCGTCGCCGCTGCGCGCGAGCGCGCGCGCGAGCGCGTCGTCCATGAAGCGGTGGCGCGCCAGCACGAACGCGGACAGGCCGGGCAAAAAACGCTCCGGCAGCTCGGCGAGCGGGCCGGCGGCGAGCGCGGCCCGCAGCGCCGCCGTGGTGCTGCGCCCGAGGAACAGGTGCGCGAACGGGTCGTCGAGGATGCGGGCGGCGGCGTCGCGCCGGCGCTCGAGGGCGCGAAACAGACAGACCACCTCGGCGGTCCGGGACGGCGCGGACTCCTGCATGGTGCGCAGCTTACTGCGATGTGCGCGTTGTCTCGCCCCGTTCCGCCGGGTAACGTTGCGTATGCGCCGCCTGCCGATCGGGGTGCTCGGTGCCGTGCTAGCGAGCTGCGCGTTCGTGAGCGCCTGCCCGTCGCCACCCAGGGCGTGCGCCACGGCCGCCGACTGCGCCACCGGCTCCACCTGCATCGACGGCGCATGCTGGCAGCTGCCCGACGCCGACGACGCAGGGGTCGCGGGCGACGACGCCGGACCAGCCGACGAGGACGCGGGGGAAGAGCTCGACGCGGGGGAAGAGCTCGACGCGGGCTCGAGCGCCGACGCCGGGCCGCGCGTCGACGCGGGCGGCCCGGAGGCGATCGATCAGGATCCGCCCGACGGCGGCCCGAGCGGCGAGGGCGAAGGCGAGGGCGAGCCCCCGCTCGACGACGGCCGCGCCTGATCGCACGCCGCAGGCCGATGGCCACGCGCACGCCGGTGTGAGACAACGCGCCGCTGGCGGAGGGTGCGTGGCGGCGGTTGAGAGTCGGTTCGACGTCTGGCGCACGCGGGCGGGTCTGTGGGGCGCCCCGCTGTGCGCCGCGCTCGTGTGGTGGCTCTCCGACGGCGGTCCGCCCGGCAAGCTGGCCGCGCTGTTCGCGGCCACGGCCATCCTGTGGATCACCGAGGCGATGCCGCCGGCCGTCACCGCGCTCGCCGCCGTCTCATTGAGCGTCGTGCTCGGCATCGCCACCACCAAGGAGGCGTTCGCCGCGCTCGGCAACCCGATCCTGTTCCTGTTCGTCGGCTCCTTCATGGTCGCCGAGGCGATGAGCGTGCCCGGCCTCGGCGCCCGCTTCGCGCGCGCGACCGCGCGGCATGCGCGCGGCCGGCTCGGCTCCTTGTGCGCGTCGTCGGGGGCCACCTTCCTCTTGTCGATGTGGATGTCGAATTCGGCGGCGACGGCGGTGGTGCTGCCGATCGCGCTGCAGATCGCGCGCGCCACCAAGGACCGCCGCTACGCCGCGGCGATGGTCCTGGCGATCGCGTGGGGCGCGTCGATGGGCGGCCTGTGCACGCCGTTGGGCACGCCGCCGAACCTGATCGGCATGCGGGCCATCCAGGAGCTGCCCGAGGTGGTCGGCGGCGCGCTCGCGTTCGGCTTCGTCGATTGGATGAAGGTGGCCACGCCGCCCGCGCTGTTGATGCTGGTGGCGATGTGGCTCGTGCTCGCGCTGGTGTTCCGCGTTCGCCCCGGTGACGCACCGCCGCCCGTCGACGTCGCGCCGCGCCCCTGGTCGAAGGGCGAGGTGGCTGCGTTGGTCGCCTTCGCGCTGGCGGCGACGCTCTGGGTCCTGCCGGGCGTGCTCGACGCGCTCGGTGTCGGGGCCGCCAAGGTGGTGAAGCAGCGACTGCCCGAGGAGGTGGTGGCCTTGCTCGCCGCGGTGCTGTTGTTCCTCTGGCCCATCCACGGCACGGGCGAGCCGCCGCGCCGCGCGCTGTCGTGGCGCGAGGCGGCCGGCATCGACTGGGGCACCGTGCTGTTGTTCGGCGGCGGCGTGCTGCTCGGCGACCTGGCCAACAAGACCGGCCTGGCCAAGATCTGGGGCGAGGCCATGGTGTCGGCGACCGGCGCGTCGTCGACGTGGGCGGTAGTCGCGCTCGTCACCGCCGCCGCGCTCGTGTTGAGCGAGCTCGCCAGCAACACGGCGTCTGCCACGCTGATGGTGCCGGTGGCCATCTCGCTCGCGCAGGCGACCGGCACGCCGGTGGTGCCGGCGCTGCTCGGCGCCACGCTCGGCGCCTCGTTCGGCTTCATGATGCCCATCAGCACGGCGCCGAACGCCATGGCCTACGCCACCGGCGAGGTGACGGTGCGCCAGATGATGGTCGCAGGCGTGCTGTTCGACGTCGTCGGCTTCGTGGTGGTGCTGGTGTCGGTGCTGGTGCTCTTTGGATAGGTCCAGACATGAAACAAATTTGGGCTCAGGGGACCCAGAAACCATTGGACCAAGGCGGTGGCAAGGAGCGGCGAGCGCGCGCCAGCTCAGCGCGCCCGCACGATCGCGCCGCACAAGGCGTGCGCCCTCGCGCCGCGCGTGAAGCACGCCACCGCAACCGGCGCGCCGTCGAGGTACGCGAGGCCGGCGATGGCACCGCCGTGGTCCTCGCACTGCCCCGGCTCGCCGGCGACGGTGCACGGGAACGGCACGCCTTCGGTCAAGTCGAGCGCGGCCAGCGTGCCGACCAGCGCCGCGCTCGCTTCGTCCATGGTGGCGAGGCGACGCCACGACAGCGACGCGCCGTCATCGCACGACGCGTCACCGCCGTCGGGCCGGAGCGTGCCGCGGCACGAGGTCGGCAACGACAGCGCGCGCCCGAACACGTTGGGCGGCCCGCTCATGCGGACCGGCGGCGCGGCACCGGCGCGCGCGGCTTGCCCGGGCGCGGCATCGCGCGCCGGCTCGCCCGGGATGGTGCCGAGCACCGCGCCGACCAGCTCGCGGCAGCGCCGATCACCGTCGTCGCTGTGCGAGCTGCACCAAACCTCCTGCACCTCGCGGCCGCCGACGTCTCGCACCGCGCCGATCAAGGTCGCCACCGGTTCGGTGGCGAGCGGCGCCAAGACGCGCGCCCGATCGACCGCGCCCGACGGGCCCTCGGTGGGGACGACGACACGGTCCCAGGCGATGCGCGCGCCGGCGGCGCCGCCGAGCGCGAACGCCTCCTCGCGGTAGCGCGGCTCCTCCGCGCCCGCGCGGCGCGTCAGCATCGACAGCGTCACCTCGTCGTCGCAGCGGGCACGCACCAGTCCGCCGTCGTCGGTGGCGGTGCAGCCGGTGAGCAGCGCGCCCGCCGGTGCCAGCCCGACCGGCAGCTCGCGCGGGCGCTCGCGGCTGGTCGGCGTGGCACAGCCGAGCGCCACGCCGACGGCGAGCAGTACGGCCCGACGCCGGATCACGCGCGCCCTCCTTCGAAGAGCCGCGCGCTCTCGAACACCGTCGGCGGGAAGCGGCGCTCGGTGCCGTCGACGACGGCGCGCACCTTGCGCTTGAGCACGTAGTCGAACAACAGCGGGTTGCCGGCGAACACCGCGTTGCACAGCGCCCGATCCTCCGCCGACAACAGCCCGACGCGCTCGAGGTAGCGCGTGCTGACCAGCGGGTCGATGGCGGGCAACGGGTAGTCCGAGCCGTTGACCAGGCGCGCGTGCAGCGCACCGTCCGCGAGGATGTCGGTCAAGAACGCGCCCGCGCGGTTGACCTGGGTGACCGCCGAGATGTCGGCGAACAGGCGGCCCTCGGTGGCGGGTTGGCGCAGCAGCTCGCGCAGCACCGCGAAGCACGAGGAGCCTCCGCCGGCGTCGCTCGCCTCGATGGTCGCGCGCTCGTCGACGCAGGCGCCTGAGGTGGCGATGTGCGCGGCGATCACGATGACGCCGGCCTCGAGCGCGGGCAAGAGACGCGCGGGGTGGCCGAGCGCCTGCGCCTCGCGCGCGTCGACCGCTTGCTCGTCGCCGGTGTGGGTCAAGAGCGGCACGTGCCGCTCGGCGAGCACGCGGTAAAACGGCGCGCAGCGCGCGTCTCGCGGGTCGATGCCCATGGCGTTCGGCAGCCACTTGACGAGGCGCGCCCCGCCGTCGAGCGCGCCCTCGAGCCGCGCCATCGCGTCCTTGCGGTACGGGTGCACCGAGGCGCCGGCGATCACGTCCGGGTTTCGCCGCGCCACCTCGAGCACGTACTCGTTCGGCGTGTACAGCTCGCTCTTCTCGGGCACCTCGTGGCCCTGTTCGTCGACGAACTGGTCGAAGGCGAGCAGCACCAGCTTGCCCTGCGGGTTGGCCAGGCGGTGCAGCGCGAGCACACGCTCGAGGTAGGCGGCGTCGGGCGTGTCGTCGTCGGTCGACAGGCCCGCCGCCGCCGCGTAGATCTCGTACTGCAGGTTCTTCCACAGCGACAGCCGATCGGTCAGCTCGTGGCCGATGAAGGCCTGCGTGCCGACGCCGCGGCCGACCAGGTGCACGTGCACGTCCCAGAGCTTGCTCTTGTCGACGTCGGCGAAGCAGGCCTCGACCTGCGCCGCCAACGCGCCGTCGAGCGGGCGCGGCGGCCCATGGCGCAGCAGGCGTGGCACCGCGCAGCGCGCCCCGAGGACGCCGGCGGCGAACGTGCCGAGCCCGAAGAGCGCGCGGCGTCGCGTCAACAGCACCATGAGCCAAAGCTACCCGCTCCCGCGCCCGCTTGGCGACGTCGAGCGCGCTGGCTATGGCCGAAGCTCCATGCTGCAGGAGAGCGCCCCCGCGGCCACACCCGACGAGCTCCTGCTCGAGCTGATGGACCTGGTCGCGCTCGCCTTCCCCGAGCCGCTGTGCCGGATGCGCGTCCACTTCCGTCCGAACGACAGCGGGGACCGGCCCGCGCTCAGTGACCTAGACGGGCGGGCGCGGCCGGGACAACCGAAGCGCCCGGACCTCGGCTTCGACGATGCGGCGGTGCTCGCCTCCATCCACGAGCTGCTCGGCGCCTTCGCCGACGCCACCGAGCGGCAGGGCGGCGTGCGCGTGTTGTCGGGCCGCCTCGAGATCGAGGAGGACGAGGACGGCGCGCGCAACGTCATGCTGGTGCGCGCCGACGCCGACGGCGAGCTGGCCGTGATGACCCGCCGCTTCGACAAGAGCGAGCTGCGCTGGCTGTTGTGGACCGGCCCGTTGTTCGCGCGCCTCAACGACACCGCGGAACGCGAGGGCGCGCAGCGCGCCGAGGTCGAGGCGCTGCTCGCCGGCACCGCCCGTTTCGCCGTCGACCTCGCGCAGGGCACGGTCGCCTTCTCGGGCGAGGCGCGGCCCGACCTGTCGCTCGCCTTCGAGCTGCTCGGCTCGTGGTCGGAGCAAGGGCGCCGCTACTTGTGGGGCTTCGCCAACGAGCAGGTGCCCGAGCGCCTGCGCCGCCAGGTCGAGGAGCTGCGGCAACGCAGCACCGCGTGCGGTCTGCGCGCCCTCAGCGAGGGGAGCTTGGGCTGTCCCGAGGCGTGCGCCGATCGCCTCGCGCGCTACGCCGCAGTCGAGATCGGCGCGCGCGGCGTGTTCCGCGCGCCCTTCCCCGCGAGCCGCGGGCGCGGCTTCCTGTACCTCGCGCTTCGGTGAACCCCGTCAGAGCGAGAAGATCAGGTAGCGCAGCACCAGGTCTTCCGGCCCGTCGAGGGTCTCGGTCTCGCCCGCGTCGTTGGTCTCCTGGTGGAACGAGGTGAAGATGACGCGGCCAAAGCCGTCGGAGAAGCCCACCGTTACGGGCACGTCGTTGAGCGTGGAGACCCCGCCGTTCACGCGATAGCCGACATCGCCGCGGAGATAGGTCGTCACCGTGGGGTCGAGCAGGGAGACGATCGCGAAGTTGCCGAAGCTGAACCCGATGGTGACGTTGCTGGCGCCCACGTAGTCGGCGAGGCCGGGCTCGAGCACCTCGACGCCATAGTCACCGTCCTCGCCGTGCTCGGCGTCGGAGTTGACGGAGTCGTCGCCGAGGAAGTTGATGCGCTCGGGCCACACCTGCTCCACCAGGTCGTAGGCCCAATCGGAGACGTACAGCGAACCCCCCTCGCGGATGTAGCGCTTGAGGTTCTCCTTGACGGCGGGGTTGAGGCCGAGCACCAGGTCGGTCTCGGAGATGCCGCAGTTGACGAACACCGCGTCGTACGTCGACAGCGTGTCGAAGTTGGCGAACGCCGCGGTTGACCACAGCTCGCTCGGATCCATGGGCACGCCCTCGAGCAGGTCGACGTTGGTCAGGCCCATGCGCGAGAGCACCTGCTCGATCTTGTCGAAGGTGCCTTGCACCACCAGGTAGCGGCGGTCGTCGTCGGGCACCAGCTCCTGGCAGTCGACGCTGGCGGTGACGTTGGTACCGTCGGGGGCGTCGGCGAGCGTGAACACGTTCACGTCTGGCCACGTGTAGACGAAGCCACCCTTCTCGGCGCGCACCTGCAAGCCGGTCTGCGGCGCCGGGATGCCGGCGATGGCGAAGGTGCCGTCCTCGAGCGACCAGCTCTCGTACACGATGCCGTCGATCGGCTGCACCACGTAGACGTGGGCGCCCGCCAGCGGTCCGCCCTCGCCGGTGTCCGACGGCCCGCAGATGGACCCGACGATCATGCCGGTGCTGAGCTCGTCGAAGGGCTCGCAGTCGACCACTTGATCCTCGAGCAGCGTCTGTCCGCCCTCCAGCACCTCGATCTGGTAGGTCTTCTGGAAGCCGGGCGCCTGCACGTAGACGACGTGGACGCCGACCGGCACGTCGGGCATGACGAAGGACCCGTCGGGCTGGATGTCGGCGACCAGCTCCTCGCCGCTCGCGAGCAGCACCGTCACCGTGCCCTCGGTGATGTACTCGCCCGTGTGGCGGTTGCAGATCTGCCCGACCAGCTCGCCCATGCCGGGCTCGCCGGGCAGGTCGCGGCACGCAGGATCGACGAGCTGCACGTCCTCGCGCTCGATCACGTCCACCTGCAGCTGGTTCTCGAACTCCTCGTTCCTGATGGTGAGCGTCGCCGTGGTCACCGGCATGCCGCCGATGCGGAAGAAGCCGTTCTCGTCGGCCTCGGTGTCCTTGCTGCCGGCCTTCTCGGTGAACGGGTTCACCCAGTCGGCCGTCACGGAGGCGCCGCCGGCCGGCCTGCCGGTGACCGGGTTGCACACCTGGCCCGTGACGCCGCCGGCCAGGTTGGTCAGCTCTTCGTCGCGGCAGCCGGCGAACAGCGTCGCGAGAGCGATGAAGGAAGTCGTGAGCACGCGCATGGTCGTCACCTGGTCGTCGTCGTCAAAGCGGCAGCGTGAAGGAAGCGGCGATCACCGGAAAGCTCCTGGAAGTATCCGTCCGTCCCCGCCGCGCGTCGCTCAGTACCTCGTCCGTGGGCTCGGGTGCGGTGATGTAGGTACGTCGTCCTAGGTGCCGTCGCAGCCCGAGACCTCGCCGCCGTTGTTGAAGAACAGGTTGCCGTCGGCATCGAAGTCGGGGATCGGCGCGCCGTCCTCGTCGCAGGTGACGAGGATGCCGAAATTCTCGTTGTCGCGCAGGGTGTTGTCGCGCACGACCGGCGGGTCGGCGTTGGAGGACAGGCCGAAGATGCCCATGCCGTGGATGCCGCGCTCGATGATGGTGTGCTCGACCACCGAGGGCTCGCCGGTCTCGACCGCGAAGATGTTGAGCCCGCCCTCGGCGCCCGCGCCAAAGCTCCCCGACAGACCGTTCTTCGAGGTGAACAGGATGGGCGCCTCGGCGGTGCCGACCGACTCGACGCGGCCCGCGCGCGTGGTGGCGATGCGCGAGGCCGGCTGCAAGCGCAGCAAGGCGCCCGCCTCGATGGTCAGCGTGGCGTCGTCGGCGACGGTGACGATGCCCTCGACGAGGTGGGGCCCGTCGGTGCAGGTCCAGGTCTCGTCGGCGCTGATGGTGTCCCCGGTGTGCGCGATCTCGGCCTTGCCCTCGATGCACTTGCCGGCACAGGGCGCGAGCACCCGGTAGAACTGGCCGTCGCAGCGCAAGAGCTGGTCGCCCTCGCACACCTCGGCGCCGACCTCGGCGCACGGCTGCCCGACCAGGCTGCCCGGCGGACAGGCCGCGAGCCATGAAGCACCGCACACCACGACGAGCAGGGGCAACCGACGCATGCCGGGCACTCTACCCCGCCGGCGACCTCACTGCGACACGCAGGTCTCGACCGTCACCGGCGTCGTCGCCGCGCTGGCGATGTCGCAGGGCGCGCCGAACAGGTCGATGACGCCCGGCGCGGTGATGTCCCAGCCGTTCTCGCGCGCGGTGTCGCGCGTCACCACCATGTCGCCGATGCGCACGTTGATGCTGTCGGCGGCCTCGAGCTCGGCGCCGACGTTGACGCGGCACGACAGCACCCGTTGCGTGATGGCCTCGAGCGCCGCCTGCAGCTGCGCCTCGTTCTGCGCGTCGTAGTACTTGGTGGCGCCCGGCAACGCCGTGCCGCCGACGGTGGCCATGGTGTTGAGCACGTCCGCGAAGTTCTCGACGCCGGTGACGCCGACGATGAACGTGTTGACGCCGAGGTCGCGGATGCGGCCGATCTCGGTCACCGGCCCGTCGTTGTCGGTCTCGATGTCGAGGCAGTTGTGCAGTTGGCACTCGCCCTGCGTGTCGACGTCGGTGCAACGGCAGGTGGGCGAGGTGTCGTAGACGATCTGGCCGGTCTCGCAGTTGGGGCCGCCGTCGGTGGCGAGCAAGACCGCGAGCGGCCGTCCGTCGCCGAGGTAGGGCGTGATCTGCTCGCGCGCCTCGACCAGCGTGAGCGCGGTCGGCGTGCCACCCGAGGGGTACACGCCGCTGAGCGCGCTCCTGATCTGCGTCGCCTTGTTGAGCCCGAGCGTCACTTGCAGGCTGCCCGGCCCGCAGGCGTCGTCGTTCGGGAACAGCAACATGCCGAACTCGACGGTCGACTCGAGCGCGCCGGTGACGGTCTCGAGCGCGTTCTTCATGCCCTGCCACTTCTGCTGGCCGCTCGCGTCGTCGCCGCCCATCGATCCCGACTTGTCGACCACCAGCATGATGCGGCCGTCCTGCGTGACCGTCGGGTCGTTGACGTGCGGCGTGCACACGTCCTGCGGCCCGGGGCAGTCGCTCTCCTGCAAGAAGGCGGTGGCGAAGGGCTCGACCACGACGCCGGTGAAGACCCGCTCGTAGCCGGGGCGGTACGCGCGCACCGAATAGGTGCCGGGCGCGATGGCGTTGAACGCGAAGCGGCCATCAGCGTCGCTGACGGTCGACTCGATGACGGTGACGCCCTGAATCAAGTCGACGTCGCCGACGAAGCGGCCGCCCGCGTCGATGTCGCAGATCTGGCCCTCGATGCGGCCGAACTGCGGGCGGTCACCGCACTCGGACGTCGGATCGAGCACGACCTCGACGGAGCCGGCGCTGACCTCGACGGCGGGCTCGGTGAAGCTGTAGTCGGCGTGGCTCACCTCGACGGCATAGAAGCCGGGGGGCAGGCCCGAGACCAAAAACTCGCCGGCGGTGTCGGTGATGTCGCTCCAGGTCTCGCCGCTGTCGTTCGACGTGACCAGGACATCGGCGCCGATCAGGTTGTCGAGCGTCGCCGGGTTGCAGAACGAGCCGACGATGCTGCCCTCGACGGCCGTGGGCGCCTCGCAGTCCTCGGCCAGGTCGAGCGTGAAGGTGCCGCCGCCCTCGATGGTGACCAGGAACGAGCGCTGGAAGCCCTCGCCGCGGATGGTGACGACGTGCTCGCCCTGTGGAATGCCGGTGAGCAGGAAGCGGCCCTCGTCGTTGGTCTGCGTGATCATCAGCTCGCCGTCGGGCAGCGCCAGGATCACCTCGCCGTTGGTGATCAGCTCGCCGGTGTGGCGGTTGCAGATCTGCCCGTCGAGCGTGCCCTTGGTCGGGTCGTCGGGGTTGCCGCGACAGGCGGTGTCCTCGGGGATGGCGGTCTGCCCGGGCGAGACGTCGAACTCGAGCGTGCGCACGACGTCGCCGAGCGTGGCGGTCAGCGTGTAGCCGCGGCCGGCGGGCACGCGCTCGAAGACGTAGTTGCCGGTCTGGTCCGCCACGCTCTCGCGCGTGACCGCGCCGCCCACGAGCGCGAGCGCGGCGCCGTCGAGCCCGACGCCGGTGTCCGGATCGCACACGCGACCCTGCACCGCGCCCGGGACGAGGTTGAGGTTGTCGCCGCACTGGCACGCCCCGACGACGAGGGCGCCGGCGGCGAGCGAGGCGAGCAGCAGGTGGAGCGATCGTGGCTGTGCCATGGGATGACTCCGTTACGTGATCACTATCGCAGGGTCTGCGAGCGCGTGCGTGTCGGCTCCTCCACTCGACGGATGACTCCACCGTCGGTGAACGGGCTTCCGCGGATCAGCGGAGCTCTTTGGCGTCGTTGTCGCACATGAGCACACGCGCGCGTCGACGTCGGCTTGCGCCCGCGCATCATCGCCGCTTCTCGAAGGTCGGGAGCACGCGCTCCAGGCGGCGCTCCGGGCGTGCGGGAAAGCTTGCGCCTGGATGTGGCCTGAACGACCATCGCGGTCATGGCCACGATCCGCAACAAGCGGCGCTACCTGCGGACGCGCGCCATGAACCTGGTTGCCCACCTGCGGGTCGGCGACCGCCTGATCCAGGCGCCGATCGAGGACATCTCGCTCGGCGGCATGCTGGCGCGCACCGCGGAGTCTCTACCGATCGGTACCGCGCTGATGTTCGACCTGGCGCGCCCCGGCTTGAAGCGCCCGCTGCGGCTGCTCGGCGTGGTGGTCGACACCCGGGTCGGGCGCGGCCTCGGCATCCGCTTCGACGGGGTCGACAAGGACGCGGCCGTGCGCCTCGGGGAGCTGATCCAGGACCTCGGCGGCTTCACGCACTCGCTGCTCGTCGACAAGCCCGAAGAGCCCTTGGCACGCACCGACACGCCGGCGACGGTGGCGCACCCGCCCTCGATGCCGCCGCCCCCCCAGGTGGCGCAAGGGCCCTTCGGCGGCCCCACGCCGACGACCGGCACCTTCCGCCTGCCCGGCCAGGCGCCGCCGGCGCCCGACGCCGAGCGCCTGCAGGCGCAGCTGCGCACCATGGTGATGGAGCTCGGCCGCGCGCAGGAGCAGATCGCGCAGAAGGAGAAGGAGCTGCAGGACGCCCGCGTCGAGATCGACAAGCTCAAGGCCGAGCAGCGCGCCGGCAACGCCGCCGCCGGGCTGATGGGGCGCCTCGAGATCGAGAAGACGCAGCTGCAAGCGCAGCTCGCCGAGCAGCGCGCCCGCATCGGCGAGCTCGAGCGCGAAGCGGAGGTCGCCGGCGCCGCGCTCGGCCGCATGATCGAGAGCATGCGCCGCCTGCGCTAAAGGTGTGGCCGCACCGTCGACGCCGCTCGACACCGCTTGACGCCGCCGCTTGACGACGCCGCTTGACGAGAAACAGCGCGCGATTGACGCTGCGCCGCACCTTTCACGCGAGGACCACATGGCGCGCAAAGTCATCGGCGGATTGATCCAGTGCAGCACCCCGCCATTCGACGCCTCGGCGCCGGTGGCCGCCGTCAAGAAGGCGATGCACGAAAAGCACCTCGGCTTGGTGCACGAGGCCGGCAAGAAGGGCGTGCAGATCCTCGGCCTGCAGGAGATCTACAACGGCCCCTACTTCTGCCCGTCGAAGGATCCGAGGTGGTGCGACCAGGCGGAGAGCATCCCCGGCCCCACCATCGAGGAGCTCCAGAAGCTCGCCAAGCAGTACCAGATGGCGATGGTGGTGCCGATCTACGAGCGCGAGATGGCCGGCGTCTACTACAACAGCGCCGCCGTCATCGACGCCGACGGGACGTACCTCGGCAAGTACCGGAAGAACCACATCCCCGACGTCAACCCGGGCTTCTTCGAGAAGATGTTCTTCAAGCCGGGCAACCTCGGCTACCCGACGTTTCAGACCCGGTACGCGCGCGTCGGCGTCTACATCTGCTACGACCGCCACTTCCCCGAGGGCGCGCGCCTGCTCGGCCTGCACGGCGCCGAGATCGTGTTCAACCCCTCGGCGACGGTGGCCGGCACCTCCGAGTACCTGTGGAAGCTCGAGCAGCCCGCGCACGCGGTGGCCAACGGCTACTTCGTCGCGGCCTCGAACCGCGTCGGCAAAGAGGCGCCGTGGAACATCGGCGAGTTCTACGGGCAGAGCTACTTCTGCGACCCGCGCGGCCAGATCCTCTCGATCGGCTCGCGTGACCAGGACGAGCTGGTGGTCGCCGAGCTGAACCTCGATCTGATCGAGGAGGTGCGGCGCGCCTGGCAGTTCTTCCGCGATCGCCGGCCGGAGACCTATCAGGATCTGGTCAGGCAGCTGCCGTGACTCCTTGAGGGGCAAGAGCGCCGCCGATCAGCTTGACCGGGCGTTGCAGACCGCGGCCGAACGCAACTACGGTTCTTGCACGGATCCGCGGAGTTGCAGCGATTCCTCATGGGCGCGCGCAATTCTCGGGTGGTCGCGACGGATCTACCGGGGAGAGTGCTACAAGCCGGACTTCAACCTGGGGCGGGCATGGGGAGCTGGGCAGAGGTGGCGGCCAACGCGCGTGGCCCAGGTCGTCACGCGGGTGCGCGGCGATGAAGGGGCCACCTCGGACTTTCTGGGGCAAGCTCGAGCGCGACCCCGTCACCAACCAGGTCGTCGCCTGGCATCCGCTGGTCGATCACTGCGCCGATGTGGCAGCCGTCTGCGCCGCCTTGCTCGAGCTGCCAACCTGGCGCCACCGGCTCGCGCGGCACGCTGGTCGTGACGACCTTGACCCGGTCACTGTCGCGCGCCTCGTGGTGTTCGCGGCGCTTCATGACCTCGGCAAGCTGAACCTCGGCTTTCAGGCCAAGGGACGGGATGACCTCGGAGTGCCGGAACGCGGGCACGTCGTCGAGGGATTCGGGATTCTGCACAAGGGATCGCGAGCCGCCCTCGATGCGCTCGGTGGCTCCGTGCTCGACACGTGGGGCGCCGCCGCGTGCGATCTCTTCGAAGCAAGCATCGCGCACCATGGTCGTCCGCCAGATCCGACGTCGATCGACTTCCAGCACGCATGGTGGACCGCCGGCGGCGGCCTCGACCCGCTCGCCGGGCTGCGCGACCTGCGCGAGCGCACCGGATACTGGGCGCCCCGCGCGTTTGACGCGGGCGGTCCCGAGCTTCCTGACGCACCAGCGTTCACCCACGCGTTCGCCGGGCTCGTCATGCTCGCGGACTGGCTCGGCTCTGACACCCGCTTCTTCCCGTACAGCGAGGGACTCACCGACGAACCGGTAGCGCGTTTTTCTACGGCTCTCGCGGCAGCGCGCAAGGCGCTCGCCGTCATCGGCATCGCCATTGAGGATGCGCGCAAGGAGCTTACGGGCCGCGATCGGTTCAACGCAGTCAGCAGGCTGGTGCCGAATGCTGCCCAGCGCACGGTGGCGACGCAACCGTTGCCCGAGACCGGCAGCATCTGCGTCCTCGAGTCGGAGACCGGCTCAGGCAAGACTGAAGAGTTGGCAGCAAATCGGAACGAGGGCCGATGGCGAGGGCCGATGGCGAGGGCCGATGGCGA
>Ga0154820_1026_pt2 | contig 19491 bp, 18 predicted proteins | sample Rifle2008BG16ft_FD_116124 | JGI IMG/M metagenome (GOLD analysis project Ga0154820, IMG submission 116124) | Deltaproteobacteria bacterium RBG_16_71_12
GATGCCGCACCGCGCATCCTGGTCATGGTGCCGAAGGGCGAGACCGTCGACGTCGAGGTGCGGCGCGCCATCGCGTCGACGCTGACGGTCGAGCTCGGCAAGACCGGCCGTTTCACGGCGCTGTCGGCAAGCGAGCTGTCGCAGCTCGCCGACCTCGAGGCCGACAAGCAGGCGACCGGCTGCGACACGTCGAGCTGCCTGGGCGAGATCGCCGGCGCGCTCGGCGCGCGCTGGGTGGTGTTCGGAGACGCCACCCAGCTCGGCGCGCTGATGGTCGTCAACTTGAGCCTGTTCGACGTCGAGCGCGCCACCTCGGCGCAGCGCACCTCGTTCGAGATCAGGGATCAGGCCGACATCCCGGCGCGCGCACGCGCGGCGGCGGCCGCGCTCGCAGGGACAGGCCTCACGGCGCACGCCGCGCCGGCGGCGCCGGCGGGGCTGCCGCTGTTGCCGGTCACGCTGGTGGTGGCAGGCAGCGTGGTCTTGCTCGGCGGCCTCGGCTTCGACGTGGTGTCGCCGACCAGCAACAACCGCGCGCTCGACGCCGGCGACTTCGTCGGGCCCGTGGCGTGGGTCGGTGGCGCGGCCGTCATCGTCGTCGGCGCGCTCATGTGGGGGGCGTCGTGACCTGCCGGGTGTCGCTGCTCGCGGCGCTCATGCTTACGGCCGCGTGCGGGCTGCTCGACGCCGGCGGCGTCTTCACCTCGCCCTTCGCCATCGACACCGACTGCACGCAAGGTGCCTGCGCCTGCGCCGGCGACGGCTGCGCCTGCGACACCGACGAGGAATCCTGCTCCTGCCGGTCGCCCGACTGCTTTACGTCGAGCGCGCCCACCGGCGCCAGCTGCGGCGGCGCCGGCTGCGAGTGCGACGGCGCCGCGTGCCGCTGCACCAGCACCGACTGCTGGGTGGAGGCGGCGCAGGGCGCCGACGTCGGCTGCGTCGGCATTCGCTGCGCGTGCGACGGCGACCACTGCATCTGCGAGGACGAGACCGGCAACGCCTGCCGCTGCGGCACGCCCGGCGAGATCTTCGAGGATCCCTGCGAGGGCGGCGCCGAGCTGTGAGCGGCGCTACTTGACGAACGGCCCCCACGACGGCGACGAGTGCTCGCCGCCGGTGGTGATGACGGTCTGCTTGGTGCCGTCGAGGTTCGACACCACCAGCTGGCGCGCGCCGCTCCTCGTCGTCGAGAACACCAGCATGCGGCCGTTGGGCGCGAAGCTCGGCTCCTCGTTGTTGCCCTGATCCTGCGTGACGCGCGCGACCTTCTGGGTGCGCAGGTCGAGCACGAAGATGTCGAACACGTTGCGCTCGTCGCGCGCGGTGAACGCCAGGTGGGTGCCGCGCGGCGAGTAGGCCGGCGTCTGGTTGTAGGTGCCTTGGAAGGTCAGGCGCTTGGGCTCGCCGCCCGACGAGCCCATCACGTAGAGCTGCGGGTTGCCCGCGCGCGAGGACACGAAGGCGATGTTGGCGCCGTCGGGCGACCAGGCCGGCGAGGTGTCGATGCCCCATGACGAGGTCAGCCGCTTGAGCAGGCCGCCGCCGCGGTCGAGCAGGTAGATCTCGGAGTTGCCGTCTTGCGACAGCGTCAGCGCGATCTTGCCGCCGTCCGGTGAGATGCGCCCGCCGGTGTTGAGCCCGGGCCGCGACGAGACGCGCTTGAGCGAACCGTCGCCGAGCGCGAGCTCGTACAGATCCGGGTTGTCGAGGCGGTAGCTGGTGAACACCAGGCTCTTCCCGTCGGGCGCGAAGCTCGGCAACAGGTTGAGCCCGCCGCCCTTGGTCACCTGGCCGCCGCCCTGCCCGTCGATGCCGGTGACGAAGACGTGCTTCTCCCCCTGCACCTTGCGCACGAACGCGATGCGCGTGCGGAACACGCCGGGCTCTCCCGTGAAGTAGCGGTAGATCTCGTCGGCGAGCGCATGCCCGAGGCCGCGCACGTCATCTTTGGAGCCCGAGACCGTCTTGGTCAGCCCCTCCTTGGCGGAGGCGACCTCGAAGCCGTGCAGCTCGACCACGAGCTTTGAGCCCTCGTCCTTGAGCTGCGCCTTGGCCAGGCCGGCGGCGCCGACGTTGAGCCAGTCGGGGAAGCGCACGGTCGACTGCGTGAGCCCATCGGTGTCGATGAAGCTCTTCGGGTCGAGCACCTTGAAGGCGCCGGTCAGCTCGAGGTCGGCGCGCACGATCTTGACGAGCTGTTGCGCGGCGCTCTTGTGCGCCTCGGCGCCGGGCGCCAGGCGCAGCTCGGTGACGGCGATGGGGAAGGGGCGAAACTCCTTGCCCTCGATGTCGCCGACGATGGGCGCCTGGCCGAAGGCCGCGCCGGCGGCGAGCAAGAACGACGCGAGCGCTGGCACGTGCACGTGTGACATGGACGCCTTATTGCACAGGTACTGCGCTCACTGGCAGCGCGACGGGCAGACGTTGAACGCGAAGCCGGCGGCGGCGAGCGCCTGCACCGGCGGCGGCGGCGCGGGCAGCGGGCTCGAGCGCTTGGCGGCGGCGAGCACGTCGTTGTCGAAGGTGGCGTTGCCCGAGCTCTTCTGGATCTTGACCGCGACCAGCGTGCCCTCGTCGTCGAGCGTGAGCGCCAGCTCGCAGCGCAGCCGCACCCGCTCGTCGTCGCTCAAGGTGGAGCTGACCTCGAGGTTGCGCTGCACCGCGAGCGCGACGCGCGTGAAGTAGCTCGCCTTGATCTCGCCCGTCAGGTCGGTGCCTTCGCGGTCGCCGTCCTCGCGCCCCTCCTCGGTCTGCTCGCCGATGCGATCGCGGATCAGATCGCGCACGTCGCTCGGCTTGGCGTTGTCCTTCTCGAATTTCTCGAGGATGTCGGTGGCCGACGGCTTCTTCGACGAGTCGGGCGCGGGCTTTTCGGGCGAGAGCTCCTGGTTGGGCGGCGCGCGCTTGTCGGCCGGCGGCGGCGCCGGGCTCGTCGGCAGCCGCGGCAACAGCTTCTCGTCGCGCGGCTTGCCCAGGCGCACCAGGCGCGTCTTGACCACCGCGTCGTCGAGGTTGAGCGCCGGCGTGTCGGGCGTGGGCCAGAACGCGTAGGCGGCGAGCGCGCCGGTGTGCAGCAAGAGCGAGACGAAGATGAAGATCGCGAGGCTGCGCTGCTGGCGCGCGTGGCGCCAGCCGAGCGACGCCGCCTGGGTCGGCGGCACCGTGGGGGCAGCGGCAGGCGGCCGTGTCATAGACGGCTCGCTCGGCGCCGGGGTGACCGGCCCTTCGCTCACTTGCCGCTCCCGGCCGGCAGCGGGATGGCGCCCCGCGGCGGGGGCGCCTCGGGGTCGGTGACCATGGCGAGCGTCTCGGCGCCGCCCGCCTTGGCCGCCGCCATCACGCGCACCACCAGCCCGTAGGGCAGCTCCTGGTCGGCGTGCAGATAGAGCTCCTTGTCGATCTTGAGCTTCTCGTTGCCGGACAACAGGTCGGTGATGCGCTCGACCGGGATCTCGGTCTTGCCGAGGTAGGCTTTACCGTCCTTGGCCAGCGTCAGCACGAGCCGCTCCTCGGTGCTGGTCTTCATAGGCTCGGCCTGCGCGTCCGGCAGGTCGACCTTGACGCCCTGCTGCAACAGGGGCGCGGTCACCATGAAGATGATGAGCAAGACCAGCATGACGTCGACGAGCGGCGTCACGTTGATCTCGCTCATCGGGGCGTTACCGCTGCTGCGCGACGAGAAAGCCATGGCTAGTGCTCCAACGGTCCAGGGCGCCGGAGGATTCACGTTCTAGCCAAGGAGACCCGCGCTGTCACCGCGCAGAAACGACCGCGCCCCGCCGATGGCCGAGGCCACGGGCGGGGCGCAGCGTCGCAGACGGTCAGCTACTGGCGCGGCTGGCAGTGGCCCTCGACGAAGCAGGGCACGAGGCAGTTGCCGCCGGCCGGGTCGCAGCCGCCGCAGTTGCTCTCGAGCACGCAGATCTCGTCGGCGGCGCACTGGGCGTCCTCGGTGCACGTCGGCGCCACGCAGTAGCCGGTGCAGACGTCGGGGCACGGCTGCGTCGGGTCGGTGCACTCGGGCGGTGGCAGGCAGACGTCGGTGGCGTTGCACACCGTGCCGGCGGCGCAGTCCTGGTCGGAGTAGCAGCGCGGCTCGACCGGCACGCAGCCGACCGTGCCGTCATCGTTGATGACGCACTCGGAGCCGGGGCCGCACAGGGCCGGGCAGCCGTCGTCGACGCAGACGCCGACCATCATGCACATGTCGCACTCCGGGCAGTTCGGGTCGGGCATGCACAGCTGCTCGCAGTGTTGGTTGACGCCGCAGTCGCCGTCGACCTCGCACTCGCTCGGATCGGCGACGCACACCGGGCCGGACGACGTCTCCTCGCAGTGGGTGCCGAACTCGCAGCGCACGTTGGCGCAGGTGAGGTCGGAGGGCACGCACTGACCGGCGCACGCCACCAGGCCGCCCGGGTTGCCGGGGCAGGTCTGGTCGAAGAGGCAGACCTCGCCCTCGGCGCAGTCGAAGTCGGACCAGCAGCCGGGCTCACCGATGCACTGCGCCTGGCCGTCGGCCGTGATCTCGCACCAGGTGCCGGGCGGGCAGTCGAGGTTGGCGCAGGGGTCGGGCTGGCGCTCGGTGCAGACGCCCGTCACCTGGCAGGGCATCATGCAGGCCGGGTCCTCGTCCGCGCAGGGCGGGCAGCTCTCGATGAACGCGCAGAACTGGCCGTCGGGGCAGTCGGCGTCCGAGCTGCACTCGGTCGGGTCGGGCGGCACGACGCACTCGCACAGCTCGCAGCCGTCCTCGTCGACCGCGTACTCGTCGCACGCGAGCTCGGGGCAGAATTCCTCCCGCGAGACGCAATCATCGGGCTCGGGCCCGATGATGCGGATGGTGCAGTCGTCTTCGGCGGCGAGCAGGAACAGACAACAGCAGAGCGGGGCGGTCTTGAGGGTGGTCTTCAGGGTAAGCATGGCGGAGCCTCGGGAGGGGTTCACCCACATCGTTACCAGGATCCGTGCCATCGACCAGGGCGCGTCCTGATGCGCCGCCGGGACCTTTGGCGGCAACCGTGCGGCCTCGAGATCGCAGCAGGCGCGCGGTCGACCTCGCGATCGCATGCGGTCCATTCGTGCAGCGATCACAGGCTCGTGCAGCGATGGCGGTCGCTGCGGGGGCTGTTCACCTTTTGACGCATCCCGTGCACGCGCATCTCGACGACGGCGCCGCCGCGTCGTGCCGGTAGGTGAGGCCGCGGAGCTTGCGCGCACTCACGCCGTGGCAACGGGCGCATGAGCAGATCGCGTTCAGGGCAGCGGATGGAGACGGACGGGCGGCGGAAGAGAGCGCGTACCTTGACGATCATCGGCCGAGCACTGCCTGGACCGAAGCGATCACGGCGTCGACCAGTCGCGCATCAAGGCGCGAAACCCAGCCATGCAAGTCCTCCTTGTTCACTACGCTGACCTGACAACCCACCGCCACGGAGTCGCGGTCGAGCCCCGTGTCCGCAGCGCGAAGAAGTAGGTTGCCGAGGTCGTCAGCGCGATCCAGGTTTCGAGTGAGCGGAACCACGACGACGGTCTCGAGCTTGCTCTCGTTGAGGGCATCAAGCTGCACGACGATGACGGGGCGCGACTTCGCGGGCTTGGAGCCCGCGACCACCGGATCGTCGAAGTCGTACCAGAAGATATCCCCTTGCTGGATCACCACTCGCCAAGCCGCATCGCTCGCCGCCCGACGACGCGGGCGAACTCAGCGTCACCCTCATCTTGCTCCCGCTCGAAGCGCTCGACGACCTGTTGCATGGTGGCGAACGCATCGATCGACGCCGCAGCGCGATCGAACGCATCGGGGTTCGTCACCCAGCTGCGCAGGAATCGCCGGACCGTCGGCGTGATGTTCGCCCTCGAGTTGACAATCTGCCACGCCGCGAGCTCGGCGCTTACATGGTAGTGCTTCTGGAGCGTCGTGAACTCGCGTCGCGCCTCCTGAAGGTCCACACCGTCGAAGCGCGGCCCTGCAACGGCCTGCGGAAGGAGCAGCTCGGCGGCAAACGCCCTTGCTCGCTGTTCGTGTTTCTCCGGCGTCTTACCGCGCAGCAGCTCCATCAGTGGCAACGCGCCGTCGCGGTCGATGAGCAGGTGTCCGAGCTCATGCGCGAGAGTCGCCATGCGTCCCTCGGGATCGGAGGAAAAGAGTCCAAGCGGATTCCAGAGAACGAGGGGGCCGTGACGCGGACCCCACACGGCAAACGCATCCACCTGCCGCGACGGAATCGCGAACTCTGCCACTTCGACATTGAGCCGCTCCCTGAGGATGTGCTCGATGTCGAGCGGATCAGTTGGATGAGGCGCGTGGTGCCCGCGAACCGCCCTCGCGGCGAGATAACCTTGGCGCCATGGCTCCAGGGCACGTCGTACCGCGACCTTCGCGGTCGCCGACCACGCGTTCAGCTCTGTGGAAGGTCGCAGGCCCGCCGCACGGACCTTCTCGAGCAGCTGGCTCTGCACCTCGACGGAGAGAATGGCGGAAGCTCGTGCTGCCGCCATGATTTCGGTCGGCTGAAACGCGTCACCGGGAGCCTCCCAGACGGCCTCAAGCGAACCGCTTCCCTGCAGCTCGTCGAGCGCATCGTCTGCCAGGCCCGTAAAAAGCTTGAGCCGATCGCGGTAGCTCGCGTTCTCTCGGTTCTCCCACCGCGCGCGAGCTAGGTCGCGGCGCTCGCCAGGGCGAGCGAGAGAGAGAATCTCGTCCGCGAGCGTCGTAAGCGTGCTGAAGGCAGCCTCGACCCGCACTTCTGCGTCCGCGCTGTTCGGGCCCGCTACGAGACAGAGGTTCCCCTGACGCACGAGCCAGAGGCTCTTCACCGGCGGAACATCCGGAAGCGCGCTCGCCAAGTTGTGGGCGAACCGAAATGCGGCGAGGACTTCCTTCGCGCCGTTCGTTCCTCCGTCGGCGTCACCGAGCAGCCGTTCGACGTCTGCCCAAAGAGTGCGGGCAGACCTAGGCGTCAAGCCGAGCGGAAACCCCTCCTCCCACCGGATCTTCGACCAAACCGCGGCGAGATGCTCGACGAGGGCGAGCCAATCGACGCTCACGCCACGCGTGCCGCCGTCCACGCCCCAGACGCAGCGCGCTCCAACCCATGCGCGGATTTCAAGCGGCCCATCTCCCTCCTGAAGGAGGTCGAAGGAAAGAAGGTCGCGGGCGCCAACGGTTGCTTTCATGTGGGCGGTGGGAGCGGACGGCCTGATCGCAGGCGCATGTGCAGTCTACCCTCTATCCGCGGATCGGGCACCGGGAGTCAACGCCTGAACACCCGACCGCTTCCGGTTCCGGTCCGCGCAGCCAGCGCGCACAGGATCGCTTCGGCACGCATCGCGCGCTCACCCGCAGAGCAACGAGCGAGCAGGCCGGGGGGGGGTCGCGGAAGGGCGATCGCAGATCTGTCGTGGACCGGCCCCGGCCGCGGCAACGTCGGGCCTCGGCCCTTGACCATCGGCCATCGGCCATCGGCCATCGTTCCGGGCTTCTGCCTGATCTTCAGCGCCGCTTGAGCTCGATGGAATACTCGCCGTTCTTCTCGGTCAGCGCCGCCGTGAAGAACAGCGCCTGATCGAGGCGCTGCCTGATCAGCTCGGCGACGTCCTTGGTGCTCTCGGCACCGGAGAGCGGGATCCGGATGGGGAAGCCGTCCCAGTTGAGCGCGAGCGTGCAGGGCTTGCCCACCGCGCCGCCGGGCGGGCCGCTGCTGCTGCCGTAGCCGGTTCCGGTCTTGACCGTCAGGCGGTGGCGCGCCTGGTAGTCGGTCGAGACCGTGACGGTGCGGCCGTCGATCCACGGCAAGGACGCCGACAGCGCGGGCAGCTGCGCTGGCACGTGGCCGCTCACCTCGAGCGCCTGCGCCGCCTTCTGCCGCGCCGGCAGGACGCCCTGCGGGAACATCGCCTGGCGAAACGACGTCACCGCCTCCGAGAGCTGCACGTAGTTGTGCTCCTGGTAGAGCTTGACGTCACCAAGGTCTTCCCACAGGTGCGTGGTGGGAGGGCCGCCCATCGAGACGCCGTCTTTGACGCCTTGCAGGAACTTGTCCTGGTCGGCGTCGTTGTCGAGGTTCTTGGTCTCGCTCGGGTTCGCGTAGGCCGCCTGCACCGGGCCGGTCGAGCGCGCCTGCACGTGGTCCATCTCGATCTCGACCTGCGGGAAGCGCACCGCGGGGTGCTCGGTGCAGTGCTTGCCGCCCTGCGCGTCGGTCCAGAAGCTGGCGAGCGCGAGGTCGAGGGTACCGTTTGCCTGCGGCACACCGACGACGACGGTGTTGAGCTCGCCCGGCCGCACCTTGAGCGGGCCCGAGACACACAGCACGGTGGCGTCGTGCTGCGACAGCAAGGCGGCGTAGCGGTCGAACTTCTCGGCCTCGCTCATCGCCTTGGTGGCCTCGACGACCTTAGCCTCGAACATCAAGCCGGCATGCACGAAGTCGAGCGAGACCTCGAGCTCCATGCCGTTGTCGTGCTCGAGCGTGAACTTGTAGCGGTTGGCCAGGTTGTCGACGGCGGAGGCGAGCACGTCGCTGCCCGACAGATCGTAGGCGACCTTCTTTTGCTCGCGCAGCGGGTTGTAGGGCGGCGGCGCCTGGTCGAGCAGGTCGGCGAGCTGCTTCATGGCGTCGCCGCTCTTCGAGATGCCTGGCCGCGTGTCGAGCGACAGCTCGAGCCCCGTCTGGATGGCGGTGAACGGATCGGTCACCCGCGGGGTCTTCATGTTGAGCTTGCCCATGGTGCCGATCGAGGCGCCCGCGTGGATCTCGCCGTCCCGGAAGCGCACCGCCATGTTGTTGCGCGCGAACGGGAAGCGGTCGTCGCCGTTGCCGCTCTTCTTGTGCGAGCGGTCCTGGTAGACGTCGAACATCGGCGCCACGATGGGCAGGCCGGCGGCGTCCTTCAGGATGCGCCCGGCCGCGTCCTTGGCGTAGTAGCGGTCGGTGGTGTGCAGCTTCCAGCCGGACACCGGGTAGCCGCGCGCGTTCGACAGCTCGGCGTCGGCGCCGAACATCTGCAACAGCTGCTTCTCGGCGTCACCCCGGTCGGCGGCGGCGAGGTCGAGCAGCCTTAGGGTCACGCCGCGCAGCTCGTCGAGGCTCTTCGGGCAGAACTTGGTCTCGTGCTCGCGGCGCGAGACGAACTTGGCGCCGTCGTCGAGCACCAGCGGGTAGGCGCTCACCAGCGCGTCGGGCAGCTTGAGCGTGATGTCGATCGGCTTGATGACGTCGTGCACCGACACGGTCTCGGGCGCGGCGACGACGGGGCCGGTGCGGGCGCCGATCGCGTTGGTGCGGCCGAGCGGCGCCGGCGTCTCGAAGGAGCCCTCGCGGCAGAAGCCCCCCCACTGGTGGCCGGCGCTCTTCCAGATGGCGTAGACCGCGAGCGGGTCGCCCGGCACCAGCTCGAGCCGCGGGCTCTTCGCCTTCAGCCAGCGGTTGACCTCGTCGTAGTCGACGTGGAAGCGGCGCACCGCCGCCGAGGTCTTGTCGGGGTTCATGATGCCGTCGAACAGCACCGCGAGCGTGACGATGCGCTCGACGCCGCCGTCGCGCACGCGCGCTTGCAGCGTCAGGATCATGTCGTCGCCGGCGTAGCTCGCCGGGTCGGACGGGCGCACGTGGCGCGACTCGACCTCGACGTCGACGCCGCCGACCGCCGGCTGGTAGCGCACGTCGATGAAGCCGCGCTGCACCCAGCCGCCCTCCTCGACCTCGGCGCGCGCCTCGCCGAAGCCGGCCTGGCCGGGCTGCGGCGTCAACGTGATGTTGACGCTCGGCAGCGGCTTGCCGCCGAAGCCGTTGATGACGGCGGGCACCGGCATGCCCTCGACACCGGCGCTCGGCGCGGGCGGTGGCGTGGCTGCCGGATCGGTGGCGACGACGCCCGCACCGCCGACGGCCCCCGCGCCGGTCGTGCCGGTGGTGCCCGCGGTGGCGGTGGTGGGCGTCGGGTTGAGGCGGCTGGTGACGGACGGCATGAGGCTCCTGACGGCTGCCCGAATGCGGCTGGTGATGGTCGGCATGGGGCTCCCTGACAGCTGCTCGAGTATCGGCCGACAAGAGCATTTGGCTCCCGGCAAAAAAAGATGGTACGTCAGCGCCACCAACCCGGACCCCATCACATGCCCTACGTCGTCACCTCCAACTGTCAGAAGTGCCGTTTCACCGACTGCGTCACCGTGTGCCCGGTCGACTGCTTCCACGGCGACGCCGAGATGCTCTACATCGATCCGGGCGCCTGCATCGACTGCGGCGCCTGCGAGCCGCAGTGCCCCGTGCACGCCATCCACGAGGAGCGCCAGGTGCCCGCCGCCGAGGCGGCGTGGGTCCAGCTCAACGCCGAGCGCTCCGCCGCGCTGGCCGTCGTCTCGGCGAAGCAAGAGCCGCTGCCGACCGCCGACGCGCGCAAGAAGGAGCTCGGGTACTAACGGTCGTTGAAGAAAGCAGGCCGTCAACGTGCCCGTGCGCGTGCCCGTGCCCGTGCCCGGTCTGGCGGCACTGGCGCTGCTCGCCGGCGGTGCCGCGCACGCCGCCGAGCCCGAGCCCGACCAGCCGGGCCTGTTCGAGCGCGACCCGGCGGACGTGAGCCCCGACGCGCCCGACCACGCGGCGCTCGATCCCGGCCACCACGACCCGAACAAGCACGAGCTGTTGTTCGTGCCCATCCCGATCGGCGTCGCCAACAGCGACGAGGGCTTGGGTGGCGGCGTGGTGTTGGCGCTGCAGCACTACCACGGCGGCGTCGTGCCCTTGCGCGACGACCTGAGCCTGCGCCTGTACCTGACCTCCAAGCTGGTGCAGCGCCACGAGCTGCGCTGGGAGGGGATCCAGGTGCTCGACCTGCCGCTGCGTATGTGGGCGCGCCTCGGCTTCTTCTCGACGGTGTCGCAGACCTTCTGCGGCTACGGCAACGGCGTCACCTGCGACGAAGCGCAAGCGCGCGCGCGCGCGCTCGACGCCGGGCTCGACGAGGACGAAGCGCGCTTCGACGACTTCGTGCGGCGCTACTACCAGATGCGCTATGTGCGCCCGCACGCCGACACGGTGATGCGCTGGCGCCTGCGCGACAAGCCGCACCGCGTGGAGCTGCTCACCGGCTGGCGGCTTGGCTGGTACCTGCCCGGCACGCTGCTCGAGCCCGGGCCCTGGCCGGGCTCGCTGTACGCCGGGCTCTACCCAAACGGCGAGCCCGGCGTCTCGAGCGTGCCGCAGCTCGGCGTCACCGTCGACAACCGCGACTTCGAGCCGGCGCCGTCCTCCGGCTACTTCTTCGAGGCGTCGGTGCGCGGCGCGCACCCGTGGGTCGGCAGCTCCTGGGCCTGGGCGGGCACGAACCTGAGCCTGCACGGCTACGACGAGCTCGTGCCCTCGCCGCACACCGTCTATGCCGGGCGTCTGCTGGTCGATCTGGCGGCCGGCGACATGCCGACCGAGGAGATCGCCGAGATCGGCGGCACCAAGGACTACGGCGCCTTCGGCGGCCAGTGGATCGGGCGCGGCGTGCGCGACCGCCGCTACCTCGGCAAGCTGCGCGTCGTCCACCAAAGCGAGCTGCGCACCGACGTCGCCAGCTTCGACGTGCTCGGCATCCACCTCGACACCGGGCTGGTCGCGTTCACCGACGTCGCGTGGATCGGCTACGACTGGGACAACCTGTCGGGCGCGCTGCCGGGGCAGCCGTGGCGCGCCGGCAGCCCGCTCGGCCTGGTGTTCGGCGCCGGCGTCGGCCTGCGCATCCTCGTCAACCGTGCGATCGTCGCGCGCGCCGAGGTGGCGGCGAGCCCCTACGAGCAGCGCTCCCCATCGTTCTACACGCCGGTCGGCAACTCGCTGTGACGGGTCGGTTTCGCCACCTGGGACGATCACGAGGTCGACAACGACTGGGATCCGGCCACCGCAGCCTCGAGGTGCTGGCCGGACCGGGCGCGCAGATCGGGCATCCGTTCGTCGCGTGGCTCTCCGGCAACAAGCAGTACGACTGGGCCAGCACCACCAACAACGTTACGTCGCTGCGCTTCGATCCGGCGCAGAACCACGTCGAGATTCGCTACCACGACGAGCACAACCGGGTGTTCCACCAAGCCGCCTACCGGCGCCGCGCTAGCACCGGCTTCGAGCGGGCGTGATCGGCGCCGCGCCGAGCATCACCTCAGCGCTGCGGTGACGTCGTCCGGCGGTGGCGGCAGCGGCTCGAGCACGAGCGGCGCGCCGGTGAGCACGCGCGCCCAGCAAGGCACGAACAGCTGCACCGTCAACAGCTCACCCTGCGCGCGCGACGACACGCCGCCCACGGCGACGAGCAATTCATCGAGCCGCAGCTCGAGGCCCGAAAAGCCCGGGCGCGCGCTCGAGCTCGTGGTCGCGGCGGCGCCGGGAGCGAGCAGGGTCGCGATGCCGCGCACCAGCTCTTCGACTTCGAACAGCTGGTGCGGGCGCGTGTCGAGGCGGAGCAGCTGCACGACGTCGACCAAGCGCACCTCGGCGAGCCCCGCGCAGAAGGCCGCGAGCGAGCCGGCGCCCTGCGCCGCGCCGGCGGGGTCGGCGACGCCGTCCTCGGTCTCGAGGAGCATGGCGCGTCCCTGCACGCTCCAGGAGAGGGGCAACGAGGTGCGGGGCGGCTGCGCCAGCCCGTCGCCGCCGAACAAGCGCGACGCGCGCAGCAGCGCCTCGTCGGGTACCTGCCACAGCGGAAAGGCCGCCGTCGCCCGCTGGAGCGCGGCCGCGGTGCGGCCCTGCGGGTCTCGCTCGTCGAGGCTGCGCGGGCTAAAGCGCGCCACGCGCACCATCCAGGCGGCAAAGGGCGCGCGCGCTCCGCTCGATGCGATGGCGAGCGCAGCCTGGTCGCAGACGCGCGCGCGCAGCTCCTCGAGCACGGGCGCGGAGGCGCGGCCGAGCGCGAGCGCCTCGCGCAGGCCGGCGAACACGGCGTCGGGGTCGCGTTCGAGCGCACCGACTGCACGCCGCAGCGCCGCGTCGGCGCGCTGAGAGGGCGCAGGCGGACCGCGGCCTTCGAGGCGGTAGCTGAGCGTGCGCGCCAGCGCGGCGCGCGCGTCGAACAGCCGGCGCTTGAGGGTGCCGACGGGGATCTCGAGGAAACCCGCCGCCTGCTCCACCGGGTAGCCCTCGAGCTCGTGCAGGCAGATCGCCTCGCGCAGCGCCGCGGGCAGCGCGTCGACGGCGAGACGTACGAGCGCGCGCGCTTCGGCCGCGAGCAGCGCGTCGGCCGCGCCGGGCGCCGCGCAAGGCGCGGCCGCGGCGGCGTCCTCGTCGACCAAGCGGCCGTCCCGCCGCGCGCGGTGCGCCGCGCTCGCGCGCCGGCGCGCGATGGTGCGCAGCCAGGGTCCGAACGCGGCTGGGTCGTCTAGGTCGTCGAGCTTGGCGAACGCCGCTTGCAGCGCGTCGACCGCGACGTCTTCGGCGAGCAGCGCGTCGCCGGTGACGCCCCACGCGACGGCACGGGCCGCGCCGAAGTAGCGGCGAAACAGCTCGCCGAGCGCGGGTGCTTGGCCGGCGCGCGCTCGCAGCACCAGCGCCGCGTCCGCCATCTCCTGCCAGGGATCGCGTGGTGGTCGATCGGTCATGGGGCCTCCGAACGATAGAGCGTTCGGCGCAGGACGCGGGTTCGGGGTTTCTTTGTCGGCGTCGTTGTCAGCGCCCGACCGCTCGCTCGTGCAGCAGCCGCGCCGACACAGCACCCTCGTCGGGGACGCCGAAGATGCGCACGCGCGCGCGGCCGCCCTCGACGTCGACCAGCAAGAAGCCGAGCGACTCGGCGTAAAACGGCACCGCGCTGCGCGCCGGGTGCGGCTTGTGCTCGGCGCCGCCACCAGAGACGAACAGCGCGGTGCCGCGCTCGTCGCCGGCGTCTTGCATGCCGTGGTCATGGCCCGCGAGATACAGGTCGAAGCGGCCGATGACGCGCGCATCGAGGAATTGGCGGATGGCGCCGCCCGAGAACACCAGGCCAGTGAGCGGGATGCCCTCATAATGCCCGGCGTCGCCGTGCGGCCCCGCCGAACGCCACGGGTGGTGCCCGAGCGCGATGCGCACGCGCCCGATCGGCGCGGCGTTCCAGCGGCGCAGCTGCTCGTCCTGGCGGCGCGCGTCGTCGCGGTAGCCGAGCGCGCCGGCGAGAGCGGGCACGTCGTCGAAGAACAACGCCTGCGTGTCGAGGCCGACCAGCTCGACGTCGCCGACCAGCATGCGCCAGTGACGGTCGGGGATGCGCACCACCGAGCGGCGCGCGGCTGCTATCTGCGCCTCGGCGCGCCGCTCCTCGAGGCCGAGCCCGCCGCACAAGGTGGTCGGTATCGGCGCGCCGTAGTCGTGGTTGCCGAGCACGGCCAAGAACGGGATGCCGAGCGAGCCGTAGGGCCCCTCGACCAGCGTGGCGAAGCGCGCGTCGTCCGCGTCGTCGAGCCCGTTCGGATAGACGTTGTCGCCGAGCAACAACCCAAGGTGGCAGCCGGCCTCGGCGGCGCAGGTGGCGCGCGCCGCCTCGAGCACGCGGCGTTGATCGTCGGTGCCCTTGCCGGTGTCGCCGAGCACGAGCAGGCGCAGCGGTCCTTTGCGGGGAGCGACGATGCGGGGCGGCGGTGGGTCGAGCACGACCGGCACGGGCGGCGTGCTCGCGCACGCGCCCGTGGTCGCAGCAGTGGTCGCGGCAGCGATCGCCGTCGTGATCGCTGTCGTGATCGCAACACCAGCCGTGCGCATGCTCGATCGCCCGAGCACCGTCGTTCGCTGCGGTGCGGGCACCGGCCTCAACGGCCGCGGAGCACGTCGGCCAGGCCCTTCTTGTTGAGCACCTTGAGGCCCTTGGCCGTGACCTTGAGCCGCACCCAGCGGCCGGTCTCGACGTCGAAGACCCGCTTGTTCTGGATGTTCGGCTTGGCGCGCTTGGGCGACTTGATGTTCGAGTGGGAGACCTTGTTCCCGTTCATCCAGCGCTTGCCGGTGATGGCGCAGACAGCCATGGCGGACCTCTCGTGTCGACTCGCGTCGAGTAGTAGCGGGCGATCGCTAGCAGGCGGCTTGCGGCCTGGCTAGCCCCGTCCGCGCGGGCGCCGGCGCAGCGCCAACAGGCCGAGCGCGAGCCCCCAGCCGGCGTCGAGCGGGGCGCCGCAGGAGCACGGCGCCTCGCCCTCGCCCTCGCCCTCGCCGGACGGCTCGCCCTCGCCCTCGCCGTCCCCCTCCCCTTCACCTTCGCCCTCGCCCTCACCCTCGCCCTCGCCGACCGGCGCGGGCGGCATGCACAGCCAGCTGCCGCTCACGAGCGTGCACTCGTCGCCGTCGTCGCAGCCGCTGTCGGGATCGCAGCCCTCGGAGCAGACCGACTGCGGGCGAACGCACGTGTCGCCGCTGCGCGCACAGACCGTGTTGAAGGGCGCGCAGCTCTCGCCGGTGTCGGCGACGACGATGCACAGCTCCCCGACCGGATCGATGTCGGCGCACACCTCGTCGCTTGGGCACGCGACGTCGGCGCAGCGCTGCCAGCAGCGGTTCTCGGTGAAGCCGGTGCAGACGAAGCCGGGCTCGTCGCAGTCGGACAGGCTGTCGCAGCCGGCGCCCGCGTGGCCGTCGGTGCAGACGTCGACGCCGGCGAGCTGCGTGCAGAACTCATCGGGATCGGCGCAGCTGCCGGCATCGCAGGCGGTCTGGCAGCTGCCGCCGACGCATTGCAGCGGCGAGGCGCACACGAACAGCGGCGTGCAGAAGTCGCCGGCCTGCTGTTTCGGCTCGCAGGCGCCCTCGTCGCCGGCGAGCGGGCGACAGAACTCGTCGACGGCGCAGCCGGCGCCAGAGGAGACCGAGCAGCCGGCGACGCAGGCGGCGTCGTTGTCGCCGTCGCGGCCGGCGAGGCAGATGTAGCAGCCGGGCTCGGCCTGGCCGGGGCCGCCGAGGTGGATGCAGTCGTCCTGGCAGGTGTAGTCGCAGGCCTCGAGCGGGCCGGGCAGCGCCGCGTCCTCGGACGAGGCGTGCGCGCAGTTGCCGTCGTCGTCGCACACGAAGCCCTCGGGGCAGCCGGCGCCGCAGGCGCGCGAGCAGTACCGAAGCGTGCGCGAGGGCATGGCGAAGTCGGTGCACACGAAGCCGCTTTGGCAGTCGCCGTCGGCGGCGCAGGGGCCGCCCAGGGCTTGCGGGCTCTCGCCATAGAGCGCGAGCAGGCTCAGGAGGTCTTCGGGCAGCGGGCGATCGTGGTTGAGCACGCCGACGGCGCCCATCAGGGCGTCTTGGCACTCGGCGCAGGGATGCCCGAGGCCGAGCGCGTGGCCGAGCTCGTGCATCGCGACGGTCAACGATGACGCGCAGCCCGTCCCCTGGCAGTTCCACACCAAGCCGCTCGACGGCGCGCCGTTCAAGATCACGTCGGCGTCGCGGTAGGGCTCGCGGCGGCCGTCGGCGTCCTGATCGCAGGCGTAGGCGCGCGAGGTGGCGCCGCGCACGCCGCCGTTTGGCGCCGTGCCGGTGGCCTCGATCCACGCTTGGTCGGTCATGGCCCAAAAGACCTCGTGGGCGGCCTCGTCGGCGTCCCAGGAGCGGCCGACCGCGTCGCCGCCGTCGACGACGACGAGCGCCGAGCCGGCGACGCCGCTCCACGCCGCGATCAAGCGGTCGACGTCGGAGGACCAGCGCGCGGCCGACACGCCGGCCGCGCTCGGCGCCTGGTCGCGATCGAAGTGAAACGTCACCGTCGGCCCCGGCCAGCGCGCGGCGGACGCGGCGCTGCATGCGCCGCAGCCGTCGTTGAAGGTGGAGCCGTCGGCGTTGACGTTGTTGCACAAGAACGCCTCGGCCGCGGCCGGCGACGCGGCGAGCGCGGCAAGAACACCGATCAGGCGCGCGGGGGCAGTCATGGCGTGCGCACCATGCGGGCTTTTCGGACGGCGTCGTGCAGCGCGGTCAGCGACGGCAAGCGCGCCGGCAGCGACCCTGCGCTCGACGGCACGCGCGCGACGTCGGCGGCGCGCTCGACGAGCACGCCGTCGACGCCGACGTCGTAGATGCCGTAGCCGAGGCCGCGGTGGATCACTGCGTCGCGTCCGTGCACGCGCACGCGCGCCAGGAACAGCACGACGTCGTCGCCGACGCGATGGACCGGTTGACCGACGACGCCGGCGGCATTGGTGCTCGCGTCGCCGGGCTGAAACAGCACCAGCCGCTCGGCGACGACCGCGCCGGCGAGCGCGTCGGTCACCACCAGCGTGGTCCAGGTGCGCGCGCGTCCGGCCGCCGCGCCCGCGACGGGCCGCTCGACCCGCTGCTCGATCACGCGCACGCGCGCGATCACCTCGCTGCGCCGCACCAGCTCGTCGAAGGAGGGCAGCTCGACCGTGGTCGCCCGCGCGCCCCCGCTGCCCAGGGCCGCAACCAACAAAGCCGCGCGGAGCGCCGCCGGGTACCGCGTCGACATCGGCGAATTCTACCTGCCAACTCCGCGTGCTCTCAATGCTTTGACGTGGATCACCTTCGTCGGAAGCCGCCTGCCGCTCGGTTGATCCCTGCACACCCCATGTACGCGACGGTGCGATACAGAGCGTGCGATACCGGCGCCCGCGAGGGCGGGAAAACAGGCGCATGAGGGACACGCTCGACAAGCTGACCCCGGGGTGGCCGGCCAAGCTCAACTTGGCCTTCGACGTCGCGCTGTTGGTGCTCGCCATGGCCGCCTCGATGCAGGGCGGCTTCGACACGCCCTCGTTCGCCTCGCTGGCCTTGCTCGGCATCACCACCTGGCTGATCGGCACCGCGGTCTTGCGCCTGTACTCGCCGTGCACGCCGCGCTCGAACACCGACCAGGTGACCTTGACGCTCTTGCTCGTCGTCATCGTGGCGGTCGGGCTCTACTTGTGGGAGCGCATCGTTCTGCCCGACGCCTACCGCTTCAGCGTCACCTCGTTCGGGGTCATCGTCATCGCCTGGTGCACCGCGCTGCGCGTGGTGCTGTTCCAGCCGCTGCGCGCCGTGGCCGGGCCGGTCGAGGAGGTCTTGATCGTCGGCGTCGGCCCCGCCGCCGTCGCCACCGCCACGCGCCTGTTGCGCACCGCGGGCGGGCGGCGCTTCCGCGTGGTCGGCTTCCTCGCCTTCGCCGGCGAACAAGCGCACGCCGCCATCGCGCGCGGCGTCATCCCGGCGCCCATTTTCGGCAAGGCGGCCGACCTGCTCCCCGTGCTCGAGGAGCGCCCGGTCGCCGAGGTCTACATCGCCGGGCGCACGCTGGTGCACGGTCCGGAGATGCAGCGCGCGGTGCGCTCCTGCGAGGAGATCGGCATGCCGTTCGCGCTGCCGGTGCATGCGTTGCAGTTCGAGCGCGCGCAGCTGTTGTCGTCGTCGTCCAGCTCCGATGGCTACCTGCACTACATCTCGATCGACTCGCGGCCGATGCAGCACGCCGTCAAGCGCCTGGTCGACATCGCGTGCAGCGCGCTCGCGCTGGTGGTGCTCGGGCCGCTGCTCACGCTGGTGGCGATCCTGATCAAGCTCGAGTCGCCCGGGCCGATCTTCTACAAACAGGCGCGCGTCGGCCTCTTGGGCGCGCACTTCAACCTGCTCAAGTTCCGCTCCATGGTGGTGAACGCCGACGCCATGAAGGACCAGCTGCTGGCGCAAAACGAGCAGACCGGGCCGGTGTTCAAGATGAAGCACGATCCGCGCGTCACGCGCATCGGCCGCTTCATCCGCAAGTTCTCGATCGACGAGCTGCCGCAGCTCGTCAACATCCTGCGCGGCGACATGACCATCGTCGGACCTCGCCCGGCGGTGCCGCGCGAGGTGGCGCAGTACAAGCTCTGGCAGCGTCGGCGCCTGTCGGTGCGGCCCGGCCTCACCTGCTACTGGCAGGTGGGTGGGCGCAACGAGATCGGCTTCGAGGAGTGGATGCAGCTCGACCTGCGCTACGTCGACAACTGGTCGCTGGTCGAAGACCTCAAGCTGATCGCGCAGACCGTCCCGGTGGTGCTGCTCGGCAGGGGCGCGAGCTGATCACCCGAGGGTGCGCAGGTGTGCCGCCAAGGCCTGCCGTCCGGCGCTGCTCTCGTCGTCCCACCATTGAAACTCGACGCCGACGCCGCGGCCGGGCACCTGGTAGATGACCGTCGCGAGGGCTTCGACGGGGCCGCTCGGCAGCTCGATGGTCAATTGCAGCGCCGCGTGCGCCGCCGGCGCGTCCTCGTCCGCAAGCTGCAGGAACATGCCGCCGAGCGACACGTTCTCCGAGTAGACCGGCACGCGCAGCCCGCCGTAGCCGAGCTCGACGTGCAGCGCGGCCGCGACGCGCGGGTGGCGCCGCTTGCCGTCTGGCGCAAAGCCCGACGCGGCGGCGACGAGGAAGCTGTCGTACCCCGGCGCGCGCTCGGTGAGCTCGAGGTGACAGCAGGGCATACCACGGCTGGTGCCGTCGCGCAGGCGCACCTCGACGTCGATGGGCAAGGTGGCGACGCGGCGCAGCGGCGCGTCGGGCGCGCCCTCGACGTCCTCGTCGAGCGCCACGCCG
>Ga0154820_1356_pt6 | contig 18916 bp, 15 predicted proteins | sample Rifle2008BG16ft_FD_116124 | JGI IMG/M metagenome (GOLD analysis project Ga0154820, IMG submission 116124) | Deltaproteobacteria bacterium RBG_16_71_12
ACGCGCAACGTCTGGTCTTTCGCGCCGTCGTCGGCGACGTCAACGAGCCCACATCCGTGGAGCTGCGCCTCCATAGCCGTCTCGCCGCCGACAAGGTCTTCGCCGAAGAGGCGCGAGCAGCCAGGCCGCGGCTCTCGCTCCGCGAGCTGTTCGAGCGGCTGTTCTGGTCGCCCGCGCGCATCTGGGCGATGGGCGCGGTCGCCGCCGCGGTGCTCCTCATCGTCGTCGTGGTGACCACGCGCGACGGCGAGGGCGCGATGCCGCTCGCGGCGACGGTGCTCCACGCCGAGGGGGCGCGGCGCGGCGAGGAGCCGCTCATGCCGGGCGCCGAGGTGTACGCGCTCGACGTCGTCGAGGTGCAGCAGGGCGGCATCATCGAGCTCGAGCTCGTGCGCGGCGGCCAGGTGCGCGTCTTCCCCGAGACGCGCTTGGCGCTCGGCGCCCGCGGCGAGTCGGTGGCGCTCGACGACGGCAAGATCTGGTGCCTGCCGGCGGAGCGCAAAGGCGCCTTCGAGGTCACCACACGGTCGGCGAGCGTGCGCGTGCTCGGGACCTCGTTCGTGGTCGACGCCGACCACGACAAGACCGACGTCCGCGTCGTCAGCGGCGGCGTCGAGGTCACCGATCTCGAAGGGCGCGGCCGCGTGCGGCTTCAAAAGGAGGAGAGCACGCGGGTGGTCCGCGGGCAGCAGCCTACGCAGCCGCGCCGCGCGAACACGAGCCAGGACACGCTCCAGTGGCAGCGCTTCGTCGACCAGCTCCTCAAGAACATCAGCGACGGCATCAAGTCGCTCGGACGGCAGCTTCAGCAGGGAGGACGACGATGAACGCGCTGGGCGGGATGGTCGATGGACAACCCGTGCCCGTGAACGTGCTCGGCGGCTGGCGCGTCGAGCTCGTCGTCAAGCGCGGCCAGCGGAGCGTCGAGATCGTCGCCATCGACGCGAACGGCAACAAGAAGACCGAACAACGCGCCATCGGAGTGGAGTGACGATGGCCGCTGAAACGCCGCGCTCGAGCGCGACACAGATCTTCGGCAGCGGAGACGGCGCCGCGCTCCCGGAACCGCCGCGCGCGCCGGCGGCAGCCGCGCCGGCGTCGACGACACAAGAGCTCACGGTTGCTCGCGCCGACGGGGCGCCGCCGCCACCCGAGCGCATCGGCGGCTACGCCGTCGTGGGCATCCTCGGCCAGGGCGGCATGGGCACCGTCTACGAGTGCCACGATCCCGGCCTCGATCGCCGCGTCGCCGTCAAGGTGTTGAAGCAAGAGCTGGCAGCCGATCTGGAGATGAAGACGCGCTTCCTGCGCGAGGCGCGCGCGATGGCGAAGGTCTCGTCGCCGCATGTCGTCGCCGTCTACGCCGTCGGCGAGGATGGAGGCGCGCCGTTCATCGTCATGGAGAAGCTCGACGGCGAAGACCTCAGCGAGCGCTTGCGCTGCCGCGGACCGCTCCCGCCCGACGCCGTGGTCGCGATCTTGCGCGACGCCGTCGCCGGGCTCTCGGCCGCCGCCAAGGGCGGGCTGGTACACCGCGACGTCAAGCCCGCGAACCTCTTCCTCGTCGACGGACGCACCAAGGTCACCGACTTCGGTCTCGCGCGGCCGATGGACGGCTCCGCGGGTGTGACGCAGGCGGGCCTCATCGTCGGCACGCCCCACTACATGGCGCCCGAGCTCGGCCGGGGCGCCGCGGCGTCGGTCGCCTCCGACATCTATGCCCTCGGCGCGACGGCGTTCGAGCTGCTCGCGGGGCGGCCGCCCTTCACCGGCGACACGCCGGTGCAAGCGCTCGCGGCGCACATCATCGAGCCGACCCCGCGCGTCCTGGATGCGTGTCCCGCGGCGGGCGCCGACCTCGCGCACATCATCGAACGCGCGCTCGCCAAGGCGCCCGCGGCGCGCTTCGGCGCCTATGAAGAGCTCGAGGCGGCGTTGCGCGCGCTCGGCTCGACGAGCGGGCCGGTCAAGGTGGCGAAGATCGCGCTCACCACGAAGGCCGTCGCCGCCCCGACGCAAGCGCCGCCCGACACGGTCGCGCCGCCGACGCCACAGCCGTCGAACCCGGCCTTGCGCGTGAGCGGATCGGCGCACGTCGCCGTCAAGACGCGCTCGCTCACGGTGATGTTCACCGACATCGCCGGCTACACCGAGCGCACGAGCCAGCAGAGCCGCGAACAAGCCGCGCGTTGGCTCGCGCTCCACGACGAGCTGTTGCTGCCGGTGCTGCGCGCGTTCGGCGGCACGCTGATCAAGAACATCGGCGACGCCCTGCTCGTCACGTTCAGCTCGCCGACCGACGCCGTCCACTGCGGCACCGCGATCCAGGATCGTCTGTTCCTGCACAACAAGGACGCCCCGGCGCAGGATCGCATCGAGGTGCGGGTCGCCATTTCGGCGGGCGAGGTGCGGCTGCAGCGCGGCGACATCTTCGGCGAGCCGGTGAACCTGGCTGCGCGGCTCGAGTCGATCGGCGAGCGCGGCGAAGTGCTCATCACCGACGCGGTCTACTCGACGATGAACACCGCCGAGGTGCAGCTCGAGTCGCGCGGCGCGTCCACGTTCAGAGGCATTCAACGCGCGGTGCACGTCTATGCCGCCGTGCCGAACAGGACGCCGGGCGCGTTGCCGTTCGGTGGTCATGCGCTCTCTCGCGTCGATCAAGCCGGCCTCCTCGAAGGCGCACGACGCCGAATCACGACCGGTGCGGTGGAGATCGTGCGGCGTACCAACGACGCATTGCCGCGCGTGCTCGCCCTGCTCGTGCGCGTCCCCCGCAAAGCGCGGCTCGGGGCCGGCGGAGCGCTGGTGGTCGTCGCCGCCGTCGCTCTCCTGGTGAAGCTCATCGGCGGTGTCACCGGCGCCGGCGCGCCGGATCGAGGGCGCAACGACGACGACGAGACCGAGGCTCTCTTGGCGGCGCTCGACGCGCAAGACGCGGACAGCGCGAAGCGCAAGCTCCAGATGCTGACGGATGGCGATGTTGACGACGAGCTGCGCTCGCTCACGAAGACGGGGAGCTGGTGGCAACGACATCACGCGCTGGCGATCCTCGAAGACCGCGGCGCTTCGGTCGACCGTGAGGCGTTCGGCATTCAGGATCTCGAGGAAGGGACGAGCTGCGCGCGTCGCCGCATGGGCCTCATGCTGTTGAAGCGCGTCGCTGCGAGCGGCGACGCGCTCGACGCCGTGCGGTCGGCCGGCAAGCGCCAGCCCGACAACGTCTGCATGCTCTTCGACTTCGCTGCCGCGGAGTCGGCCATCCGCTCGCGCGCGCGCGCGAAGCCCGACTGATCGAGGAGGTCCCGATGGCGGACACGCTGGACTTGCCGATCCTCTCGAGCGCAGCCGTCATCGAGCTCATCGGCGGCTACGCGATCATCCGCCAGCTCGGCGCCGGCGGCGCCGCCGACGTCTACGCGTGCCGCGACTACGACCTCGGGCGCGACGTCGCAGTGAAGGTGCTCCGCGAGGACTCGCTCGTGAACGACGTCGAGGTCGAGCGCTTCCGCCGTGAAGGTCGCGTGCTCGCCAAGATCGACTCGCCGCACGTCGTGCGCGTCCTTCAGGTCGGCGTCCACAACAAGGTGCCGTATCTCGTCATGGAGCTGCTCGAAGGAAAGGACGCCGAAACCACGCTCAAGGAGCGCGGCCCGTTCGAGCTCACACGCGCGCTCGACGTCGCCAAGCAGGTCGCTCTTGGCCTCGCCACCGCGCACGACGCGGGCGTCCTTCATCGCGACGTGAAGCCGTCGAACATCCTCCTCACCGAGGGCGGCGTGAAGCTCACGGACTTCGGGCTCGCAGCACCCGTGGACGGCTCCGCAGCCCTCACACAGGTGGGCTCGATTCCCGGAACGGCCGCGTTCATGCCGCCGGAGAGGATCCGCGGGCAGCGGGACGACGCGCGCAGCGACATCTACGCGCTCGGCTGCACGCTCTACACGCTCGTCGCGGGCCGGCCGCCCTTCGACGGCGAAGCGCCCATCGCCGTCATCGCCGCCCACCTGAATGACGCGCCGCCGCGCCTCGGCGTGCGCGACGTCGTCGCCGACCTCGTCGACGAGATGCTCGCCAAGGAGCCGGCGAGGCGGCCGCAAAGCGCCGCCGTCGTGGCCCAACGCATCGCGACCATCCTCGGCCAAGGAAGACCGTCGGGCCGCGACGCGCTGCTGAACGAGATAGAAGAGAACCTCGCGCCGCCGACTGGACCGCCGGCGCCGGCGCTCGTCGTCGGTGACCGCAGCGCGGTGAGCGCCGACGAGCCGACCGACGCAAGCGTGCCGGCCCCGCCTCCGCCGGCCGTCGCGACCGCAGAAGCGCGCCCCGCGTCGGCCGCGCCCCTGGCGACGGGCATCGCCGGCTCCCTCGCCCGCATGGGTCTCGCGGAGGTGTTGCAGGCGCTCGAGCACGCCGCCGCGACGGCGTGCATCGAGCTGCGCTCGACGGACGGCGAGACCGGCAGCGTCGCGGTCGAGTCGGGCAGGCTCGTCTACGCGCGCGCGGGCCACACCGACGGTCGGGACGCGTTCTTCACGTTGATGCGCTGGCGCTCGGGCAACTTCCAGGTGCACTACGATCGGCAGGCGCCCAAGCGAAACCTCGATGCCGCCCTGCAAGCGATGTTGCTCGAGGCGTTCCGCCGGCTGCACGAGGGCCCGGCATCGCCGCCCGAGCCCGCTCCAGGAACCGCCGCGCCGCCCGCTCCTCCTCGCCGATCGACTGGAGCGGCGCCGCGCGTCGACGTGCAGCAGCTCCGGGCCCGCGCGATCGAGGTCGCGGATGCGTGCAGGCGCCGTGCAGCGCCGTTCGTCGCGGCGGTGCGCGCGCGCTGGGACCAGGCCACGAAGCGCCAGCGATTGTTGGCCGCGGGTGGTGCAATGGCGGCGGGCCTCGCGCTCGTCGTCGCGGCCGCGTGGGAGGACGAGCCCGTCGTCGACGAGAACGGCGTCACCGTCGATCGACGCGTCGAGCGCGTCGCCGCCGGCGAGGCGCGTGAGGTGCTGCACGAGATCGAACGACTCCCGCCCGCCGACCGGAGACCCGCGGACGAGCTCTTGCGGGGACACGCGCTCGCGGCGCTCCACGACAGCGACGCCGCCCTCGAGGCGTACAGCAAAGCGGTGAAGGCGGGTGCCGTCGACGACGGTGTGCTCGCCTTCCTGCTCCGCGCCATCAACGTGCATCCCGCCGATGGCGCGATCGAAGCCCTCAGGGCGTGGCCGAACGACGACGTCGTGCCGCGCCTGGAGCAACTCGTCGCGGAGGGCGATTGGTGGGAGCGCCATCACGCGCTCGTGGTGCTCGAGCAGCGCAAGCAAGCGGACGGCGTGGACATCACCGCGCTCGGCGTTCGCGACTTGAAGACGGGGCCGAGCTGCGCGAAGCGAAGGCACGGCCTCACGATGCTGAGAGACGCCGGCCGCGGCCAGGGCGCGCTGCGCGCCATCGACGAGGCGCAGCGGCGGAGCGGCAACAACTGCATCTCGTGGCTGGACATCAACGAAGCGCGATCGGCCGTCTCGCGCCGCGGGCAACGACGATGACGCAGCCGAGCTCTCCCCGGACCGCCACCAGCAGGCGCATGCCGATCATGGGAGCCAACATGAAGCTGATCATTCCGTCGGTCGCCGTCGTCCTCGGGCCTGGGCTCTCATGCGCTGCGCCGCCCGACGATGACGATGACGACGACCAGGTGCCAGGGCCCTTCGGTGACGTCACCAGCATCGTCGTCATCGTCAACCCGGTCATCAACGAGGGGTCGACCACCGACGTCGAGGCCGGCGCTCAACGCGGCGACGTCAACATCACGATCGTCGAGGCGGCCCCGACCATCGCGGACGCTACCGATGAGACCGGCCTCGCCGTGCTTGCGCTCGCGTTGACGGGCGCCAACACCCTCCGTTTCGACGGTGACGGCGAGGTGGTCGTCGACGTCGCGCAAGCACGCGAGCTCTACGACCTCGTGGTCTCGGTGCGCGGCGGCGCCGTCGAGGAGATCGTGGCGGCCATCCGGTATCCGATCGGCGGCGACGTCGCGTTCATCCAACCCGGCGACGACATCGCCGCGGCCGCGCAAGAGGACGGCACCATCGTCGTCCTCGCCCCGGGCACGTACGCCGGCGGCTTCGAGATGCGCGCCGGGGGAGTGCTCCTCTTTGGCGCGTTCAGCGCCGACAGTGAGGAGCCGACCAGCATCATCGAGGGCGACGTGACGTGGCTCGGCGGCAACGGCCGCATGCGCGGCTTCGGGGTCACGGGCACACTGACGACGAACGCCAATGGGTTCTCCGCGGCGTTCAACCGCGTCGACGCCTGCGTCCTCGTGGTCAACCCGGCCCAGGACGACTCGGACGGCGACGGCGTGGGCGACGCCTGCGACAACTGCCCGGAGGACTACAACCTCAGCCAGACCGACGGCGATCAGGACGGCGTCGGCAACGCCTGTGACAACTGCGTGGGCGTGCCGAACCCGGGCCAGCAGGACACTGACGGCAACGGCGTGGGTGACGCCTGCCAGGGGCCGCCGGCGGACTCGGACGGCGATGGTTGGGGCGACACCTGCGACAACTGCAGCCTGTGCGCCAACCCGAACCAGGAGGACGGCGACGACAACGGGTGCGGCGACGCCTGCCAGGCTACCGCGGGTCCACCCATCTGCCGGCAGTTCTGCGTGCAGTGAGATCGCCGGTTGCCCGGTTGCCCAGCTGCCGGGGCCTCAGGCTGGTGTGGGCGGGTCCACGGGCGTCGTCGCTGCGTCGCTCGCCGGAGCAGCGGCAGCCTCGCTCGCCGGCGCAGCAGCGGTCGCCTCGCTCGCCGGTGGAGCAGCGGCAGCCTCGCTCGCCGGTGGAGCAGCGGCAGCCTCGTTCGCCGGCGGAGCAGCGGCAGCCTCGCTGGCAGGCGCCGCCAGATAGCCGCGAAACAGCCGGCCGAGCGCGCGGTCGACGAAGGGGCGCTCGCGAAACAGCGTCAACAGCGCGGCGAGCGTGATGGTGAACAGCACGCAGCCAAAGACCGTCGCCTCGATGGCGGCGCCCTCCACCATGCCGGCCTGGGTCGGCACCGCGGCGAGCACGGCAGCCGCCAGGCCCTTTGGCACCATCGCCGACGCGATCTTGGCGTCCGCCGCCGTGGTCGTCGACGCGCGCAAGCTGAGCCTCACCACCAGCGGTCGCAGCAGGAACATCGCCACGGTGGCGAGGCCGCCGAAGACGAAGGGCTGGTAGCCGTCGAGCTTCAGGGCCGCGCCGAGGTAGACGAAGAACAGCACCTTGAGGAAGAACGCCGACTCCGACAGGAAGGTGCGCTCTCCGTCCGTGAGCGCGAGCTCACGCGCATAGGGCTTCTTGGCGGCGAAGCTGTCGACGTTGCCAAGGACGATGCCGAAGGCGAGCACCGCGATGGCGCCGAAGGTCCCCACCGCCTCCGCGGCGGCGAACACCAGGAAGACCGCGGCACCCATGGCGAGCAGGCTGGCGCGCCGGGCGCGCAGCGCGCGCAGCCCGAAGGCCCAGCCGCCCGCCGCCGCGCCGCCGATGACCACCGCGCCCAAAAACGACCAGGTCAGGTCGAAGGCGATGATCTTCGGCTGCAGCTCGCCCGCGACCAGCACGCCGGTCAGGGCCAGCGTGACGACGATGCACAGCACGTCGGAGACGGCGCTCTCGAGGGTGAGCACGGTGCGGGTCTTTGGCTGCATGGGCAACAGGGCCACCATGGGGATGACCACGGCCGACGAGGTGCCGCCGAGGATCGCGCCGAGGCAGAGGGCCGCGAGCGGTCGCATGCCAAAGAGCGCCCAGCCGAGCACGCCCATCAGCAGCATCGTCAGCAGGAAGTTGGCGAAGGTCAGGATGCTCGAGGGCAAGAGCGCCTCGCGCAGCTCCCGCAAGCGCAGCCGGATCGCGCCCTCGAACAGGATGAGGACGAGCGCGGCCGTGGTGAAGGTGCGATCGATGCCTTTCAGATCGGCGACGTCGAACACGCCGCTCACGGAGGCGACGAGCCCGAGCAGCAAGAGCACGAGGACATCGGGGACGCCGGTGCGGCGAAACAGCTCCTCGAGCGCCATGCCGACGACGACGAGGCCGGCCAGGACGGCCAGGACGACGGTCGCGCTCATGACGTGATGCCTCCCGGAGGTCGGCGGCCACGCTGGCACAGAGGTCCCACGGTCGCGAGCCGGGCTGGGTTGGGCGCACCGCTCCTCATGTCTTCGCCAACACGCACCACGCCACGGCTACTCCTTCGATGAGGACGAACGCGAGCGCGCCGGGCTTGAGGAACTCGAAGAAGCCGAAGCGGATGGGGCTGCCATCGCCGGCGCGCAAGAGCGCGCGCTCGACCATCCCCTGCGCGAGCGGCCCCGCGGTCGCGGCCGTCAGGAACAGCGAGCTGCCGGCGCACACCGACAGCGCGAGCGCGATGTACACGACCTCGCCCGGCAAGGTGTGCGCCAGCCCTTGCGCCACCACGAGCAGCGCCGCCATGGACGGGCCGGCGGAGAACAGCCCGGTGAGCAGCCCGGCGGCGAGCGCGAACACGACGAGCTGGGCGCGCGGCGGAAGCGGCAGGGCGAGGAGCTGGTCCGCCATGCTGTCGAACATCCCCGTGGTCCGCACGCAGCCGACGAGGACGAAGAGCGCGAACAAGAACAAGGTGGACTCGACGTCGACCGCGGCGCGCACCGCGCGCACGCCCGCGCCGCCGGCGAGCAGCAACACGAGCGGCACGCCCAGCCAGGCGACCAGCTCGGGCGGCAGGGTCGAGGCCGGCACCAACGCCCAGGTCGCGAGCATCAGCGCCAATCCGCCGGTGGCGGGCAGCAGCAGGCGGACGTCGACGCGGAGGTTGCGGTGCAGCGCGCGGACGACGGCGACCGTGACGTTGGACATCAGCGCGCTCTGCGGCACATCGCTCGCGGGCCGCACCAACGTCGTGACGACGATCAGGAACGCGGCCATCGCGAGCAAGGTGAGCGGCGCGGCGGCGGCGAGGTAGGCGTTGAAGCTCATCGCGCCCGCCCCCAGCAGCAAGATGGCGGGGAAGTCGCCGATGGGGGTAGCGGCACCGCCGAGGTTGCACGCGACCAGCATGACCGCCACGGTCCAGGTGAGGTGCCGCTGCGTGGTCCCCACCAGGCGCAGCAGCACGAGCAGCACCGGCATCACCAGGAGCAAGGCGGTCAGGTTGTTCACGAAGGCGCTCGCGACGTACATCAAGACCGCGACCATCAGCACGAGCCGCGTGGGGTTCGCTCCGCCGCGCGTCACCACCGCGACCGCCAGGCGCTCGAAGAGGCGCGACCCTCGAAACAGCTCCGAGAGCGCGCCGAGCGCGACCAGCAGGATGAGCACGTCCCACGGGATGCCGCCCACCAGGACGCGCATGCTGGCCCGCCCGTCGATGGTCGTCTCGAGGACGGCGAGCGCCGCAGCGAGCAGCACGATGGCCACTCGACGGCGCGGCACGATGGCCTGAGCGACCATGGCGCCGCAGAGCAGCAGGGCGGGCAGCGCGGTCATGGCTCGGCCCCTCGGGGAAGCTGTGACGCCGGGCCGCAGATCGCGGTGAAGTCCGCGGTGGAGGTCTCGCACAGCCAACGCGGGTACTCGCGCAGCGGCTCGCCGAGCAGGTCACAGCCGAGCAGCGTGCGAAACTGCGTGCGCGCGTCCGGCCCGAACACGCGCACCCACGCCGAGGAGACCGTGGCGCGAAAGCCGTCGGTGCCATAGATCGGCGTGACCAACGCGCTCCTTTGGCCGGCGAAGCGCTGGAAGTCGGCGAGCGGCACCACGGCGACGTCCGCCAGGTCAGGACCGGTGAAATTGGCCGCGACGCGCGCATCGTCGTGCCGCAGGTTCGGGTCGAGCACGACGCCGACCCGCAGCGTGGGTTCCGTGGCGCGCAGCCTGTTCACGAGCGGCTCGAGCAGCTCGACCTCGAGGCCGACGAACAGCAGGCGCTTGCTGCCCTGAAGCGCGCTGGCGAGCTCGTCGAGATCGGGCTTGGCGATCGCGCCGCCGGCAGCCGCGCGTGTCGCCACGGCATCCAGGACCGGGAACGCAGCGCCGAGCGCCTCGCGCAGCTCGGCGATGGCGCCGCGGCCGCCGGTCCGCTCGGCCTCGCGCAGGAAGATGCGGGCGGCGCTCAACATGCCAAGCTCGCCGGCGGCGAGCTCGAAGGCGTCGTGCATCGCCGGCAGCAGTGCTTCCATCATGGGACTGCCATCATGGGGCTTCCATCATGGGTTGGGCGGCGCCTCGGGCGCGAGCAAGGTGTCGATCAGCCACAGCATGACCACGTTGGCCAGGACATGCTGCGGCGGCCCGTGGGTGAGGCAGGCCACCATGGCGCGTCGGGCTCGCTCATCGGGGGCGAGCAGCGCCAGCGGACGCAGCGGCAAGGCGATGGGGTAGGCGGCGTCTTCGTCGTCGCCCCGCTCGTCGTGCAGGTGGGGCGGCAGCTGCATCGACACCGCCACGGTGTTGGCGAGATCGGGCGGCCGCCGGCGGTCGACCCGCGCCAACAGGCGCAGCAGCACGTCGTTGGAGCCGCGGTGGTGTCCGGGCCCTTCGTCGACGAGGCAGCGGACGATGAAGCCGCGATCGGCGCGATTGGGGACGAACGGCTCGAGCAGCTCGTCGAGGCCACGGTGGTCGATGAAGTCGGTGGAGACCTCGTCGCGCTTCTTGTGCTTGCGGTGATGATGGGGCGGGTGTGGCGGCATGGCGGTGGCTTTCCTACCAGATTTGGCGGCGCGCTAGTCGCCTGCGGCAGCCGAGCTCAGCGCGCTTCGCCAGAGCGCGCTGAGCGCGCGGTTGATGGGGTTTTCGCGCTCGGCGCGCACGCGGCCGCGCACCATCAGCCAGATGAGCGGCGGCGCCACCAGCACAGTGACGAGCGGCGCTGAGAGCATCGCCAGCGTCTCGGTCCAGGCGAGCTGGAGAAACAGCCGGCCCTCCTCCGCCTGCAGCGCGAAATTGGGCAGGAAGCTGACCGCGATGATCTACCAGGACGAGCACAGGCCGGGGCCGAGCTCGGCGCAGGTCTCGGTCACCGCGCCTTCGAGCTCCTGTTCGGCATCGTCCTCATTGAAATTCTCGCGCGACCTCGCTACCGCAAGTTCACTCGAGGACGAGGCGCGATGACGCACACCCCCCGCCGGCTCGGGCATCTCGAACAGCTCGAGGCGGAGAGCATTCACATCATTCGCGAGGTGGCGGCCGAGCTCGAAAACCCGGTGCTGCTCTACTCGATCGGCAAAGACTCCTCGGTGATGCTGCACCTGGCCATGAAGGCCTTCCATCCCGCGAGGCTGCCCTTCCCGTTGCTCCACGTCGACACGACGTGGAAATTCCGTGAGATGATCACGTTCCGCGACGAGACCGCCGCGCGCCTCGGGCTGCGCCTCATCGTCCACGTCAACGAGCTGGGCCTGAAGGCGCGGATCAACCCGATCACCTCTGGCTCCAACCTCCACACGCAGGTGATGAAGACGGACGCCCTCAAGCAGGCGCTCGACGCGCACGGCTTCGACGCCGCGCTCGGCGGCGCGCGACGCGACGAAGAGAAGAGCCGAGCCAAGGAGCGCATCTTTTCGTTCCGCAACGCGAGCCACGCCTGGGACCCGAAGAGCCAGCGGCCCGAGCTCTGGCGCGTCTTCAACACGCGCATCGCCAAGGGGGAGTCGCTGCGGGTGTTTCCGCTGTCGAATTGGACCGAGCTCGACGTCTGGCAGTACATCCTCCTCGAGAAGATCCCGGTCGTGCCGCTCTATTTCGCCGCGCCGCGCAACGTGGTGCTGCGCGGAGGAGCGCTCATCATGGTCGACGACGATCGGCTGCCCCTCGGCGAGGGCGAGCTCCCTGACAGGCGTCTGGTGCGCTTTCGGACCCTCGGCTGCTATCCGCTCACGGGAGCGATCGAGTCGAGCGCAAAGACCGTCGAGGAAATCGTCGCCGAGACGCTGTGCGCGACGACGTCGGAGCGGCAGGGTCGAGTCATCGACTACGACGCGGGGACATCGATGGAGCGAAAGAAGCGCGAGGGCTACTTCTGATGCCCGCCGCCGCGCGCACGTCGCTGCTACGCTTCCTCACGTGCGGGAGCGTCGACGACGGCAAGTCCACGCTGATCGGCCGGCTCCTGTTCGAGTCCCGCCAGATCTTCGACGATCAGCTCGGCGCCCTCGAACGGGACTCCCGCAAGCACGGCACGACGGGGGAAGACACGGACTTCGCGCTGCTCGTCGATGGGCTCGAAGCGGAGCGCGAGCAGAAGATCACCATCGACGTCGCCTACCGCTTCTTCTCGACCGAGAAGCGCAAGTTCATCGTCGCCGACACGCCGGGACACGAGCAGTACACGCGCAACATGGCGACGGGGGCATCCACCTGCGAGCTGGCGGTGATCGTCGTCGACGCCGAGAAGGGCGTGCTGCCGCAAACCCGACGCCACGCCACCATCGTGTCGCTGCTCGGCATTCGCCACGTGGTGCTGGCGGTGAACAAGGTGGACCTCGTGCGCTTCTCCGAGGAGGTCTTCGCGCGCATCGCCGCGGACTTCGTGGCGTTCGCGGCGAAGCTCGGTTTCGTGGGCGTCACCGCCATCCCGATCTCCGCGCGAAACGGGGACAACGTCACCCAGCCGAGTGTGAGAACCGCGTGGTACAGCGGGCCGTCGCTGCTCACGCACCTCGAGGACGTCGACGTCGAGGCGGCGCTGACAGCCAAACCGTTCCGCATGCCGGTGCAGTGGGTGAACCGTCGGGATCCTGGGTTTCGCGGCTTCGCGGGCACGGTCGTGAGTGGGCGCGTAGCCGTGGGCGACGAGGTCGTCAGCGCGAGACCAGGGACGCGCTCGCACGTCGAGCGAATCGTGGTCGGCAAGGAGGAGCTCCGGGAAGCCGTTGCAGGGCAGGCGGTGACGCTCGTCCTCGCCGATGCGATCGACATCTCGCGCGGCGACATGCTCGCCGACCCACGCGCGCGCCCCGAGGTTGCCGACCAGTTCGCTGCGCACCTCCTCTGGCTGAGCGACGAGGAGATGCTCCCCAATCGGCAATACCTGCTCAAGGCAGGGACGCAGACGACGCTCGGGCGCGTCACGACTCTCAAGCACAAGCTCGACGTGAACACGCATGAGCACATCGCGGCGCGCACGCTGCGCAATCACGAGATCGGCTTCTGCAATCTGTCGACGGCCGAGTCCATCGCGTTCGATCCCTACCGCGACAATCGGGACACGGGCGGCTTCATCGTTATCGACCGAGCGACGAACGCCACCGTCGGCGCGGGGATGATCGACTTCGCGTTGAGGCGCGCGAGCCACGTCCACCGGCAATCGCTCCAAGTGCACGCCGAAGCCCGCGCCGGCCAAAAGGGCCAAATGCCGTGCGTCCTGTGGTTCACAGGCCTGTCGGGTTCCGGCAAGTCGACGATCGCGAACCTCGTCGAAGCGCGCCTGTACGAAGCCGGGCGGCACACGTACCTGCTCGACGGCGACAACGTGCGCCACGGACTGAACAGAGATCTCGGGTTCACCAATGCGGATCGCGTTGAGAACATTCGGCGCGTCGCGGAGACGGCGAAGCTCTTCGTCGATGCGGGCATCATCACGCTCGTCGCGCTCATCTCGCCGTTCCGATCCGAGCGGCGCATGGCGCGCGAGATCATGAAGTCCGACGAATTCATCGAGATCTTCATCGACACACCGCTGTCGACGTGCGTCGCGCGCGATCCGAAGGGCCTCTATCAAAAGGCCGCGCAGGGGTTGATCAAGAACTTCACCGGCATCGACAGTCCCTATGAGCCTCCGGAAAACCCCGAGCTGATCCTCGACACCGAGACCGCGCCCGCCGAGGAGCTCGCAGCGCGCGTCGTCGCCTTCCTCAAGGTGCGGGGCCGCGTGTAGAGAGGAAACTGCGGATCGTGCGGGGGAAGATTTCCGTCATCGACGGTCGCTTGCTGGCGCCATAGGCGCGTGTTACCCGTCAGCGCATGCACCTCCTCGCGCTCGCAGTCGGCCTCGTGGGTGCGCCGGCCGCCGATCCTGACGCTGGGCTCGCCGCTGCGTACTTTCCAGGTCTCGAGCTCCGCGCAGCCGAGCTCGCGCCGGCTCCAGGCCAGACGCGGGACAACATCCTGTTCATCGTCGTGGACGCCATGCGTCCCGACCACATGAGCATCTACGGCTACGGAAGGCCGACCACGCCGTTCATGGCGGAGTACTTCAAGGATGGGCTCACGTTCCTCCATCACTACGTGAACGCGCCGTGGACACGGCCGTCGACCGCGACGATGCTGACGGGCCTCCATCCCTCGGAGCACCGCACGCAGACGGATCGCAGCAAGCTGCCGGCAGAGATTCGCACCGTTGCGCAGGAGCTCGCCGCGCTCGGGTACCAGACGGCCGCGGTCGTCGGCAACGGCAACGGGTCCTCGGTCGCCAGCCTCGATCGCGGCTTCCAACACTACGTCGACACCGCGAGCCACTGGGACGGGCTGCCGCCTGCTGCGACGGTGTACCAAGAGGCGGCAAAGTGGGTCGACGAGAAGCGTGATCCCAACAAGCCGTTCTTCATGTTCTTGTTCCTGATCGATCCGCACGATCCCTACAGGGCGCCTCCCGAGTATGAGAAAGAGTGGTTGCCGAAGGGCTTTGAGGGTGAGCCGCGGCGCCGCGCCCACTGGGAGTACAAAAACAACTATCCGAAGGCGGAGCGCGACTCGATGCTCGCGGTGTATGACGCCTCCATCCGCTACACCGACGATCAGACCAGGATCTTCTTCGACGGTCTCGAGAAGCGCGGCCTGCTGAAAAACACGTCGGTGGTCGTGACGGCGGACCACGGCGACGGCTTCGGCGAGCACGGCTACTATCTGCACGGCTACCACCACTACGACGAAATCATTCGCGTGCCGCTGCTCATCAAGTCGCGCGCGCTTCCCGGCCGCGGCCACGTCTTCCACGTGACGCAGGGGATCGACCTGCTTCCCACCTTCGTCAGGTGGGCGGGAGGCACGCCGAAGCCCACACTGCCGGGCGCAGGCATCGGCGCGCTCGTGCGCGCACCGATCGACACCGGGCGCGTCGTGCTCTCCGAGTACAAAGACTACGGCGTCCACCGCTCAGCGCTCGCCAACCTGCGCTGGCGCGTCATCCTGCAGATGCCGGCGGACGCCGAGTTGTTCGACGAGCGCATCCCGCGCCGCGAGCTGTTGCCGAGCGTCAGCTTCGACCGCGAGGTGCTGCACGTCTACGATCGCAGGAACGACCCGCGCGACACGAAGAACCTCGCCGGCAACAAGAGCCTCGTCAAGGAGCCGCGCACGATGGTCGAGCACCTGCGCGCGTGGATGAAGGCGTCCGCGGCGTCGGACGGCAGCGTGTCGCCGAAGGACGTCCCGAAGCGCACGATCGAGAACCTGCGGAGCCTCGGATATGTGCAATAGAGCCGCGGCGATCGTCGCGCTCGCCCTGCTCGCAGCGGGGCCGGCGCACGCGTACATCGATCCCGGCACCGCCGGCCTCGTCGTCGGCTGGGGCGCCACCATCCTCGCGTGGATCGCGATCACCTTCGGCTTGCTCAAGGTGCGCGCGTACCGCATCGGCGGCGCCCTGTGGCGCTTCTGCCGCCGGCATCCCGCCGCGGCCGCCGCATGTGGCGTCGTGCTCCTCGGCGGCGCCGGTGTCGGCGGCGTGCTCGCTGCGCAAGAGTCCTTTCCCTTCGGAGGCGAATCCATGCGCTCACCGACGTCCGACCGCGTCCTTCTCCTCGGCCTCGACGGCGTTGATCCGAAGATGATGCGCGAGCTCGTCGACCAGGGCGTGCTGCCGAACTTCGCGCGCCTCATCGAACAGGGCACGCTCACGCCGCTCGCGGTGCCGAACCCGCCGGAGAGCCCCGTCGTGTGGGCGTCGCTTGCTACCGGGCAGAACCCCGGCAAGCACGGCGTCTACGACTTCATCGGGCGGGACCCGGAGCGCTACCTGCCGCAGCTCGCGCTGCAATCGCGCGGCGCGGGAGGCTCCTACAAATATCCGCTGCGGGCGAGGACGTTCTGGGACGTCGCCGCGGCGCAGGGCGTGCCGGCCACCGTGATCCGGTGGCCGATGACCTTTCCGCCGCCCGAGGGCCGCGTGCGCATGCTTGCGGGTCTCGGCGTCCCCGATGTGCGCGGCGGCCTCGGCCGCTACGCGTACTTCACCGATCGCGCGCCCGTTGCCGGCGAAGAGGGCGCGGACAAGGTCGTGGTGGTCACGACCAAGGACGGCGTCGTTCAGACCGAGCTTGCGGGTCCGCAGGCGTGGGCGATCGGCGGCGCGAAGGACCTCAAGGTGCCGTTGCGCGTCGAGATCGCGAGAGACGGCAAGAGCGCCGTCGCGCAGATCGGCAAGAGCACGGTGACCCTCCCGGTGGGCCAGTGGAGCCGCCACGTGGAGCTCGTGTTTACGTCCGGGCTGTTCAAGAAGGTGGCGGGCCAGGTGAAGTTTCTCCTCGTCAGCGCGCACGAGCCGTTCGCGCTGTTTGCCACCGCCGTCGAGATCGAGCCGGACGCGCCGATCGTCCCTTTCACGCAGCCGCGGGAGTACGCCGCGGAGCTCAAGAAGCAGATCGGCGCGTACCACACGCTCGGCATGCCCGAGGACACGAAGGCGTTCGGCGATGGGCGCATCGACGAGGCACAGTTTTTGGCCATGTGCCGCGACGTCGAGATGGAGCGGCGCCGCGTGCTCGACTACGAGCTGTCGCGCTTCGACAAGGGCGTGCTCGCGTTCGTGTTCGACACGTCGGATCGCATCCAGCACATGACGTCCTTCGACGGGAACGCCAAAGAGACGGCCATCGGCAGGTATCTCATCGATTTCGACGCCTACCTCGGCGGCGTGCTCGCGCGGCTGCCCGAGGACACGGCGGTGATCGTGTTCTCCGACCACGGCTTCACCTCGTTCGATCACGCCTTCGATCTCAACCGCTGGCTCGTCGACAGCGGCTACATGGTGATCGACCAAGCTGCCTACGACGCGCGGCCGGCAGGCAGCGCGGGGGAGCTGTACCGCTTCGTCGACTGGTCGAAGACGCGCGCCTACGCGGTGGGCTTCGCCGACATCTTCATCAACCTGCGGGGCCGCGAGAAGAACGGCGTCGTGGAGAACGCCGAGCGCGTGGCCCTCGTGAAAGAGATCAAAGAGCAGCTCGCGGCGTTCGTCGACGAGCACGGTGCGCACCCCGTGCACCGTGTCTACGGGAGCGACGAGCTCTACAACGGCGCGGAGCAAAAGAGCGCGCCCGACCTCGTCGTCGGCTACAGCGCCGGCACACGCGGCTCCTGGCAGAGCGCCGTCGGCGGCGTTTCGCCGACGGTGCTCGCGAAGAACGAGAAGCGCTGGCAGCGCGATCACATCGTCGACGCCTCGTTCGTGCCGGGCACGCTGATCACCAACTTCCGCCTCACCGTCGACGATCCTCATGCGTACGATCTTGCACCGACGGTCCTCCGCCTCCTCTCCTTGCCGTTCCCCGCCGAGATGGACGGCCGCCCGCTGCAAGGGCCGGCCGTGCAGCTCGTCGAACGCGACGTGCGCACCGACGCGGTGGCGCGGTGACCGCGGTGACCGCGCGCCGCGTCGCGGTGATCGGCGTCGACTGCCTGACGCCGCAGCTGCTGTTCGACCGCTTCCTCGAGGAGCTGCCGGCGTTTGGCCGCCTCGCGGCTGCGCACCCGCACGGCACGCTGCGCAGCACCGTCCCGCCGATCACCGTGCCGGCGTGGATGTGCATGGCGACGAGCCAGGATCCCGGGCAGCTCGGCTTGTACGGCTTTCGCAACCGCGTCGATCATGGCTACGGCGAGATGCGCGTCGCTGACGCGACATGGCTGCCCGCCGCTCCCTCTCTCTGGCAATTGTTGTCGCGGCGACGCCGGCGGTCGCTGGTCGTCGGCGTCCCGCTCACGTACCCGCCGCGGCCGATCGTCGGCGAGCTCGTCGCCGGGCTGCCGATCCCCGACGGCGCCGACGTCATCACGCAGCCGCCGGCGCTGCGCGCCGAGATCGACGCGCTGTGCGGCGAGGGCGGCTATCCCGTCGACGTCAAGGACTTCCGCACCGCGGCGCGCGCGCAGCTCCTCGAGCGCCTGCATCGCTTGCGGGAGACCCGCTTCGACATCGTCGAGGCGCTGGCGAAGCGCTCCGAATGGGACTTGCTGTTCATGGTGGAGATGGGCGTCGATCGCCTGCATCACGCCTTCTGGGCCGACTGCCACCCCGATCATCCGCAGCACGATCCGAAGAGCCCGTTCTCCTCGGCGATCCGGGACTACTACGTGGCGCTCGATCGCCGCGTCGGCCGGCTGCTCGACGTGCTCGGTGACGACACCGCGGTGTTGATCGTGTCCGACCACGGCGCGCGCACGATGAAGGGCGGCGTGCGCTTCAACGAGTGGCTCGTGCAGCAAGGCCTGCTCGCGCTCGCGCGCAGGCCGCAGAAGATCGATCGACTCTGCCTCGACGACATCGACTGGACGAAAAGCTCCGCCTGGGCCGACGGCGGCTACCACGCCCGCATCTTCATCAACGTCGCGGGGCGTGAGCCGCAGGGCGTCGTCTCCGATCTTCCCGCCTTCCGCGCCTCGCTCAAGCGCGGCCTCGAGGAGATGCGCGGGCCCGACGGGACGCCGCTCGGAAACCGCGTCTTCATCCCCGAGGAGACGTTCCGCACCGTGCGCGGCGTGGCGCCGGACCTCATCGTGTTCCCCGGCGACCTCGCGCTGCGCGCGAACGGAACGGTGGTCCCCGACGGTGATGTTTCCGACGCCATCTTCTCCGCCGACAACGACACCGGCGCCGACGGCGCCAACCACGCCGTGGACGGCGTCCTGATGCTGCGACCCGCGCACGGCGCGCCGTCGCC
>Ga0154820_1200_pt4 | contig 18642 bp, 17 predicted proteins | sample Rifle2008BG16ft_FD_116124 | JGI IMG/M metagenome (GOLD analysis project Ga0154820, IMG submission 116124) | Deltaproteobacteria bacterium RBG_16_71_12
TCGGGCTCTATCTGCACCTGCCGTTTTGCCGCCACCAGTGCGCCTACTGCGGCTGCGCCATGGTGGCCTCGTCGGACCCGGAGCGCTTGAGCGACTATCTCGCGCGCCTGCTGCTCGAGATCGACCGCGTTGCGGCGCAGCTGCCACGCCGCCGCCAGGTCGCCGAGATCCAGCTCGGCGGCGGCACGCCCAACATGTACTCGCCGCGCGAGCTGTCTCGCTTGCTCGATCATCTCGGCAAACACTTCACGCTGCGGCCGGGCGCCGAGGTCGCGATCGAGGTCGATCCGCGCGAGGCCAACGCCGGCGTCGTCGGCGAGCTGCGCGCGGCCGGCTTCACGCGCATCTCGTTTGGCGTGCAGGACACCAACGACGACGTGCAGCACGCCATCGGCCGCGTCCAGGCGCTCGACAAGACGCGCGAGGTGATGGAGGCGGCGCGCGCGGCGCGCTTCGACAGCGTCAACATCGACCTGATCTACGGCCTGCCCAAGCAGACGCGCGCCAGCTTCGCGCGCACGCTCGAGCTGGCGCTCGCGCTGAAGCCGGACCGTGTCGCGCTGTTCTCGTTCGCGTACCTCCCCGAGCAAAGGAAGAACCAGGTCCGCATCGTGAAGGACGACCTGCCGAACGTCGACGACAAGCTGGCGATCTTCTGCGACGCGCGCCGCGCCTTCGTGGCGGCGGGCTACGTGCCGATCGGCATGGATCACTTCGCCCGCCCTGGCGACGAGCTGGCGCGCGCGCTCGTCGACGGCACGCTCAACCGCACCTTCCAGGGCTACACCGTCTCGCACGCCACCGACATGCTCGGCTTCGGCATGAGCGCCATCGGCGAGGTCGGCGGCGCCTACGCGCAAAACGAGAAGAACGTGCGCGCCTGGAGCAAGCGCATCGACGAGGGCGCCTTGCCCATCGTGCGCGGCTTCGCGCTCTCGGACGACGACGAGCGCCGCCGCTGGCTGATCCGCGCGCTGATGTGCCGCTTCGCCGTCGACGACGCCGAGCTGAGCGCGCGCTTCGGCGTCACGCTCGCTGGCGCCTTCAAGGATGCGCTCGAGCGCCTGGCGCCGCTGGTCGACGAGGGCCTCGCGACGGTGTCGCCCGGGCGCGTCGAGGTGACGCCGCTCGGTCGCCTGTTCGTGCGCAACGTCGCGGCGGCCTTCGACTCCTACCTGCACCGCACGCAGGCGGCGGTGCCCTACTCGCGCGCAGTGTGATGCCGTCGCGGGCGCCGGTGGGCCTCGTGGCTGCCGTGCCGCGCTCGAAATGGAGCGACCGGCTCGCCGTACCGGGTCCGAGCCGCGCGCTCACGGGCAGGTCGGCGAGTTGCCGGTGGTCTCCACGAGGCCGGTAAAGCCCCCGGCGAGCACTCCGGCCACGATGGCGTCCACGCGGCACTGGGGCAACGCGGCGTTGTCGGTGACCGCGAAGCTGACGCCCCGGACGACGCTCAGCGCCGGCGCGTCCAGGGTCGTCAGCAGGGGATTAGCCTTGATCTTCACGTCGCCGAGCACCGTCGTGAGGACGGGAAGGTCGACCGTGGTGGCGGCGTCGACCGCTTGAACATGGAGCTGACCCTCGACCATGAGGAGTTGCGCGAACGAGACGCTCGTGATGGCCGAGGTGTTCTTGACCGACAGCTCGGCGTCGCGCAGGCCAGGCGCCGACTCGCGGATGCAGCGGAGCGCTGCGAGCGCGTCCACATCCGCCTGGGTGTTCGGCGAGACGGCCCCGACCAGGACCGTGCCGCCCGCGCAAGGATCACCCTCGCCCTCACCCTCTCCTTCACCCTCACCCTCTCCTTCACCCTCTCCTTCACCCTCACCCTCACCCTCGCCCTCACCCTCACCCTCACCCTCGCCCTCGCCCTCACCCTCGCCCTCACCCTCGCCCTCACCTTCGCCTTCACCTTCACCCTCGCCTTCGCCCTCTCCTTCACCCTCCCCGGCGGAGGGGAGCTCGCAGGTGTCGAGGACACATTCGAAGGGGGCCGGGCACGCGTGGTCCTCCCCGCAGCGGGCACCGGTCGGGTCGAACGGACAAGAGGACATTGCGCTTGCGGCGGCGGCCGCTAGCGCCGCGGCGGTGAACCGGTGACCCATCCAGGGATGCTACCGCACACGGGGCCGCTCGGCCCGGCTCCGACCCTTTGCAACCGGTTCAACGCTCCTACCCGGATCCGAGCGTTTGGTCGCCTGCGTCGGGCTTGGCATCGACGTCGACGGCAATCAGCCGCCACGCAGTTGGGTGACCAACAAGAGCATCAGGCGGTGGTCGCCGGCCGCGTCCAGGCGCTCGACGAGGCGCGCGCTGTGACGACGTCGCGGGCGCGGCCGAGCAACGGGGCTACAAAGCCGCGCTCGAAATGGAGCGACCGGCTCTCGTAGTATAGGACGCATGATCACGTCACCATCCGACAACACGCAGCCGTTCTCCTGGGCCTGGGTGATCGCGAGCGTGCTGATCATCACCGCCATGGAGCTGTGCATCGCCATCGTCATCTCGCCCGCCCTGCTGGCGAGCCGGCTGGCCTCCACCATGGTGCAGCTGCGCCTCGACATGCTGATGCACCTCGGCAGCTTCCTGCTCGGCGGCTGGTTCGTCGGCATCATCTCGCCGCGCGTGCGCTTGTGGGAGCCGGCGGTGGGCGCGGCCATCGCCGTCATCATCGTGTTCCTGATGACCTTCTTCTTGCCGCACTCCTACCTTCGCTGGGACTGGACCAAGATCTTCGTCGGCGGCGGCATCGGCTTCGGGCTCGCGCTCGTGGGCGCCTACACGGCGGAAAAGTGGATGGGCAACATCGAGGTCGACGACCCCGAGAGCCGCCGGGCGCGGCTGCGCCGCGACCTGTGGGGCAGCCAAGGCATGCTGTCGCGCGGCGACGGACGCTTCCTGTCGACCAACACCTCGAGCGAGCTCGATCGCATCTCCTGATGCCGAGAGCGCTCGAGAGCCTGACCTGCCCGCGCTGCCGCAGCACCGCGCTGCGCGCCGAGGGGCCGGCCTTCGGCTGTTGGCGCTGTGGCGGCGTGTTCCTGCGCGGTGCGGTCGCCGACAGCCTGCGCCTGGCGCTCGACCCGCGCGCGCACGCCGCCGCCGAGCGTTACGTCGGCAGCCCGTTCGCGCGCGTCGACCTGGCGCGCGCGGCGGCCTGCCCGGTGTGCCGGGCCACCATGAAGCGCTTCCCGGCCGGCCCGGTCGACGTCGACACCTGCGCGGTCCACGGCACCTGGTACGACCCGCGCGAGCTGTGCGCGGTGCGCGACGCGCTGTTGGCCAACGGCGTGCGCGCCGAGGCGCCGGTACCCGTCGCGCTGCCGCCGGTGGCGGCGCCGCCGCGACCGCTGCCGCCCACGCCGCCGGCGAGCCTGGAGCTCGCCGACGTGCCGCGTGCGCCGTCCCGCGTGGCGCGGGACGAGCGCCTGGCCTTCGAGTTCAGGAGCGAGCAACTGCGCGAGCGCGCCGAGCGCGACCGGGCGGCAGCGGCGCAGGAGCCGACGATCGACGTGCTCGGCGCCGTGCTCGGCATGGTCGGCATCACCATGCCGCCGATGACGCCGTCGAAATACCTGCGCAGAAACTCGCGCCACGGCCATCGACGCACCAGCATCGGCGGCGCGATCGTGCGAGCCATCCTCAACTGACCGCTCGCCGGTGGCTCAGACGGTCCCGACGGGCTCTAGAGCGTGGGCGAGCCGCGCGCGCTTGTCCGCATCCCCGCCGGCGACCACGTGCGCGAGGAGCAGCTGGCGCAGCTCCTCCGGCACGGCCGAGGCCTCACCCGGCCGCAGCCGCCCGAACCACCACGACGACAACAAGCGCGCGAGCCCTTCGGCGCGTGCGGCCACGAGCGGCTGGCCGCCGAGCGCCTCGACGAGCGCCGCCGTTGGGTAGCGGAGCAGCAGCGCCTCCGCCACCGACTGATACGAGGGGAAGCCGCTCCAGGGACCGCCGCCGCTGCCGTACCAGTCGACGAGCTGCAGCATCGCCGTCCGCTCGTCGGCGCAGGCCGCGCGGTGTGCCTGCTCCGCTCGGATGAGCGCCTCCGGCGGATACTCGGGGTTGACGCTCGCGAGCTCCGCGTTCTCGAGGAACGGCGCGAGCGCCCGCGGCGCCGCGCTCCGCCAGGCCTGCCAAGCGAGCCGATCCTCGTCGGCCCGTCGCCGGTCGGCTTGCCACTCCTGCAGCGGTCCCGACCAGCCGCGATCGGCCAGCCAGCGCAGCAGCGCCTCGCCGTCGGCGAGCAGCGCGTCCGAGTCCCACTGCTGCCACCGGATGGAACAGCCGTGGTGCAGCGTGATGCAGACGTCTCGTCGCCAGGGAACGGCGAATTCGAGCAGCTGATTGCCGAAGCACATGCAGTGAAAGGGCGTCGCGGGCGGCTCGATGATGAGCAAGCGTGCGAGCTGTCGCACCGAGTCCGGGTCGGTGATGAGCAGGTGCTCCGTGCCGCCGAGCTGGGGCACGTCCTTGATGCGCACCTGCGTGGCGCGCTCGAGCGCGCGGTCCAGGGACGCTTGGGTAGGTGAGGCCGCCACGCGTCGAGCGTAGACCTGCGCGGGTCGCCGTTGAACGTCCTGCCCATCTCTGGCATCTGCCCCGCACGATGGCGGAGCTGGTCCAGCACATCATAAACGGCGTCGCCGCCGGCACCATCTATGCGCTGGTCGCCCTCGGCTACACCATGGTCTACGGTGTGCTCAAGCTCATCAACTTCGCCCACGGCGACGTGATGATGGTCGGCTGCTATGCGGGCTATGCCAGCGCGCACACCATGGGCCAACAGACCGCGTCGACGTTCTTCGGCGTCACCGTGGTGTTCCTCGTCTCGATGGGCACGTGCGCGCTCATCGGCTTTTTGATCGAGCGCTTCGCCTATCGGCCGCTGCGCGAGAAGCCGCGCCTGGTCGCGCTCATCACCGCCATCGGCGTCTCGTTCACCATCTCCTACGGCTTCCAGCTCAAGCTCGTCCTGGGCGGCATCACGCTCCTGCCCGGCGCCTCGCCGCGCGCCTTCCCCGAGGTGATCTCTCCAGCCGACTGGCTGGTGGTCGGCGATCCCACCTACCCGGACATCGTGCTCAGGAACACGCAGGTGATCTCGGTCTTGATCGCGATCGCGCTGATGGCGGCCTTGCAGGTGCTGGTGTTCCGCTCGCGCTTCGGCGTCGCCATGCGCGCGGTCAGCTTCGATCACCGCACCAGCGCGTTGATGGGCATCCCGGTCGACCGCGTCATCGCGCTCACCTTCATGCTCGGCTCTGCGCTCGCCGCCGGCGCCGGCGTGCTCTACGCCATCAAGGACACGCGCCTCGAGCCTCTGATGGGCACGCAGGTCGGCCTCAAGGCCTTCGTCGCCGCGGTGATCGGCGGCATCGGCCACGTGCCCGGTGCCTTGGTGGGCGCGCTCTTGCTCGGCCTCGTCGAGGAGTTCGTGGTCGGCTACGGCTCCTCGACGTGGCGCGACGCGGTCGCGTTCGGCTTCTTGATCGTGGTGCTGCTGTTCAAGCCCGAGGGCTTGTTCGGCCGCGTCACCGCGGAGAAGGTGTGACGCCGGTGACCACCTCGCCCGTCGCACGCGCGCTGCAAAGCGTGCCGGTGCCGCTGCGCGGCGTCTTCCCGTTCTTGGTGGCGATCCCGCTGCTGGCCTGCGTGCACTTCGCCACCACGGGCGCGCCCTTCTTCGTCATCCTGTCGCTCGGCGTCGGCGTCAACGTGATCCTGGCGGTCAGCCTCAACATCGTGAACGGCATGACCGGCCAGTTCTCCATCGGGCACGCCGGCTTCATGGCCGTGGGCGCCTACACCGCCGGGCTCACCTCCAAGATCCTCTCCGAGTACGGCCTGTCGTTCTTGCCCGACGCCGTCAGCGATCAGGTGATGTTCGCGCTCTCGCTCGCGGTCGGCGGCGTGGTGGCAGCGGCGTTCGGCTTCCTGGTCGGGCTGCCGTCCCTGCGTTTGAAGGGCGACTACCTCGCCATCGTGACGCTCGGCTTCGGCGAGATCATCCGCGTCATCGTGCAGAACACCGAGGTGCTCGGACGCGCGCTCGGGCTGCGCGGCGTGCCGCAGTGGACCAGCCTGTTCTCCTGTTGGTTCATCGTCTTCCTCACCATCGTGGTGGCGCGGCGCATCGCGGCGTCGACGCACGGCCGCTCGCTGCTCGCCATCCGCGAGGACGAGGTCGCGGCCGAGGCGATGGGCGTCAACACCACTGCCTACAAGGTGCGCTCGTTCGTGGTCGCCGCGTTCTTCGCCGGCCTCGCCGGCGGCGTGTTCGCGCACTACCAGTCGATCGTGAACCCGGGCTCCTTCACCTTCGTGAAGTCGATGGAGATCGTGGTGATCATCGTGGCCGGCGGCCTCGGCTCGACTACGGGCGCGGTGGTGGCGGCGGTGTTCTTGACGCTCTTGCCCGAGGCCTTGCGCTCGATCTTCATCGGGCTCGGCGTGTCCGCCGACGTGGCGCAGCTGGTCGACCAGGCGCGCATGCCGATCTACGGCATCCTGCTCGTGCTCATCATGCTGTTGCGCCCGCAGGGCCTGTTCGGCACGCGCGAGCTGTGGGACCTGGCGCTGTTCAAGCCGTCCAAGCACTTCCCGCCGCGCCCGCGCGATGGCGGTGCCGTGTGACCGCGACGGGCACGGTGAGCGCCGCGGACACGGCGAGCGCCGCGGGCACGGCGAGCGCGCCCATCCTCGACGCCAGGTGCTGCACCATGCAGTTCGGCGGCCTGTGCGCGCTCAAGGAGTTCTCGCTGGCGGTGGGCAAAGGGGACCTGAAGGGCCTGATCGGGCCAAACGGCGCCGGCAAAACCACAGCCTTCAACGTGCTGACCGGCGTCTACCCACCGAGCTCGGGTGACGTCGTCGTCGACGGCGTGCGCGTCAACGGCAGGCTGCCGCACCAGATCAACCGAGCCGGGCTGGCGCGCACCTTCCAGAACATCCGCCTCTTCAAGGAGCTGTCTGCGCTCGACAACGTCAAGGTCGGCTGCCTGTCGGACATGACGCCGTTCTTCCCGCGCTCCAGGGTGGAGGCGCTGCGCAAAGAGGGCAAGGTCGCGCTCGCCTTCTCCCTCGAGGCGTGGGGCAACTACCTCGATTGGTGGCGCGCCTTCCTGTTGACCCCCGGCTTCCTGCGCGAGGAGGCCGACATCGAAGAGCGCGCGCACAAGCTGCTCGACGTGATGGGGTTGTCGCACCGCGCCGACGAGGAGGCGCGCAACCTGCCCTACGGCGAGCAGCGGCGCCTCGAGATCGCGCGCGCGCTCGCGACCGGGCCGAAGGTGCTGTTGCTCGACGAGCCCGCCGCCGGCATGAACACGCGCGAGAAGCAGGACCTGATGGCGCTGATCCGCCGGCTGCGCGACCAGATGGGCCTCGGCATCCTGCTCATCGAGCACGACATGAAGCTGGTGATGGGCATCTGCGAGCGCATCACCGTGCTCGATCACGGCGAGACCATCGCGGTCGGCACTCCCGAGGAGGTCAAGCGCGATCCCAAGGTGATCGAGGCCTACCTCGGCGTCGAGAGCCACGAGCTGCGCGCCTGAACCCGCGCACACGGGGGTGACCTTGACCGCGCCCGAACAACCGTACCCGACGCGCGCCGACACGTTCGCCGCCTTCTCCGCGCACGTCTCGCGCGGCAAGGCGGCGATGTTTCAGAAGTACGGCGTCGACGTCGTCATGGGTGAGCGTCAGGGCACCTCGTTCCACGACGCCTTCGACGGCCGGCGCCTGTTCAACTGCCACTGCAACGGCGGCGTCTATAACCTCGGCCACCGCCATCCGGCGGTGCTGGCGGCGCTGCGCGGCGCGCTCGACACGCTCGACGTCGGCAATCACCACCTGGTCTCGGGGCTGCGCGCGCGCCTGGCCGAACGCCTGGCGGCGACCACCGAAGGGCGCCTGCCCGGCGTGGTCTTCGGCGTCGCGGGCGGCGAGGCCATCGACCTCGCCATCAAGGTGGCGCGCGCCGCCACGCGCCGACGCGGCGTGGTGTCGGCCTCGGGCGGCTACCACGGCCACACCGGCCTCGCGCTCGCCGCCGGCGACGCCAAGTACCGCGAGCCCTTCTTGTCCTCCGCCGCCGAGTTCACGCAGGTGCCGTTCAACGACGTCGAGGCGCTCGGGCGCGCGGTGGATGACACCACTGCCGCGGTGCTGTTCGAGACCATCCCGGCCACGCTCGGCATGCCGATCCCCGAGCCGGGCTACCTGCATGCCGTGGGCGAGCTGTGCCAAGCACGCGGCGCCAAGCTGATCCTGGACGAGGTGCAGACCGGCCTCGGCCGCACCGGCACCTGCTGGGCACACGAACAGGACGACGTCACGCCCGACGCCATCGTGACCGGCAAGGGCCTGTCGGGCGGGCTCTACCCCATCGCCGCCACGCTGTTGTCGCGCGAGCTGCATGCGGTGTTCGACGAAGATCCGTTCCGCCATATCTCCACCTTCGGCGGCGCCGAGCTCGGCTGCACGGCGGCGCTCGCCGTGCTCGACGTCATCGAGGCGCCCGGCTTCCTCGCCCGCGTCGCGGCGCTCGGCGAGCGCTTCGCGCGTGGGCTCGCCGGCGCGCCCTTCGAGCTGCGCCGGCGCGGCATGTTCATGGGCCTCAAGTTCCCGTTCGAGGACGCGGGGCTGATGGGCGCCAAGCTGTTGATCGACGCCGGCATCTTCGCGGTCTGGGCCAACAACGACACGTCGGTGGTGCAGCTCCTGCCGCCGCTCGTGTGCACCGACGCCGAGGCCGACGAGATCATCGGCATCGTCCGCCGGGTGTTTGGATGAGCGGCGCCTGCCCGGTCGCCGTCGAGGAGCTCTCGGGGCTCGAGGCGCGCGTGCAGCGCGCGCTCGCGCAGGGCGACACGGGCGATCTGACGGTCATCGGCTTCGGCGAGATCTCGAGCGTGCTGTTGCTCGACGCCGAGGGCGGGCGCTTCGCGTGCAAGCGCATGCCGCGCTTCGACGGCGCCGAGCGCGTCGAGCGCTACCGCGCGCTGCTCGAGGAGTACCTGGCGACCCTGCAAGGCGCCGGCGTGACGCCGGTCGAGAGCTGGCTGATGAGCCTGCCGGAGCCGACCGGGGCGTGCAGCGTCTACGTGGTGCAGCCGCTGCTCGATGCTGCCGGGCTGGCGCCGAAGAAGCTGGCCGCGCTCCCCGATGGCGCAGAGGGCGAGGCGGCCGCGGCGCCGATCATCGACGCCATCGTGGCGGCGACCTCGCGCTGTGTCTCGCGCACGGTCGGCCTCGATGCGCAGCTGTCGAACTGGGTGTTCGTCGGCGACGAGCTTCGCTACCTCGACGTCACGACGCCCATGCTCAACGACGGGCAGGGCAAGACCCGCCTCGACGCCGATCTGTTCCTCGCCTCGCTGCCGGCGCTGTTGCGCGGCGTCGTCAAGCGCTTCGTCTTGCCCGACATCCTGGCGCGCTATCACGATCGGCGCCGCACGCTGCGTGACCTCGTCGCCAACCTGCATAAGGAGCGCCTGACGCGCTTCATCCCGGCCTTGCTCGCGCGCTGCAACCAGGAGCTCGAGGGGCAGCCGCTCACGGCCGAGGAGTGCCTGCAGGACTACCGGAGCGACGCCGCCACCTGGGCGCTCTTGCAGCGGCTGCGCCGCTGGGATCGCGCGTGGCAGCGCGCCGTGCGTCGACGCCCGTACCCGTTCCTGCTGCCGGGCCGCATCGAGCGCTGACGCGCGGTAGAGTACGGCGTGCTCGCTCGACGCCTCGGCGCCTCGCTGGTCTTCGCCTCGCTCTTGTCGAGCGCCTGCCCGTTCGATTCGACCTTGCCCGACGGCGCGGTGCTGTTGTGCGCCGCCGACGTCGACTGCCCAGCGCCGCGGATCTGCGACACGGCGGTGCACGAGTGCGTGTCGCCGGGCGCCACGCCCGATCGCGCGGCGCCGGTGCTGCAAAGCGCCGCGTTCTTGCCGGCGGCGGTCGCGGTCGGCCCGGTCGAGCTCGTGCTCACCGCCGACGAGCCGCTCGGCGAGACGCCGACGCTGCACTTCGAGGGCAGCGGCGACCCGGGCTTCTTACCGATTGACGTGGTCGGCCAGGTCGCGCGCTTCTCGCTCGACGCCACCGCGATCGCGGCCGGCGCGTGGCCGCTCGGCAGCGTCGAGCTGGTCGACGTGCACGGCAACCGCGCGACCCGCCTCACGCCCGATCTGGCGTTGGTGGTCGACCGCCGCCCGCCGGTCATCCTCGACCTGTCGGTGTCCCACGCCGACGCGGCAGCGGACGGGCTGCCGTTCTCGGCCAACGCCGGCACCAACCTGCTCGACATCGCCTTCGTGGTCGACGAGGCGGTGGCGCCGCAGGCGGTGGAGGCGCAGGCCGGCCCGACCGCCGCCGTCTGCCAGGTCGGCGACGCCAACACCTTCACGTGCACCGCGCAGGTGACCGGCGCGTTCACCGACGGCCGCGACCGCGTGTTCGCGGCCGTGCAGGACCGGGCGGGCAACCGCGCCGAGGCCACGGTCGACATCGACACCGACCTGCGCGCCCCCGGTGTGATCGACGCCGTCACCGTGCTGCGCTCACCAGCGTCTGCGGCGCCCGTGGGTGCCGCGGTCGCCGGTGGCTCGATCGAGCTCGAGCTGATCCTCGACGAGCCGCTCGGGGCTCCCCCCGTCGTCGTGTTGACGGGCGATGTGGCGATCACCGATGCGCTCGTCGAGCAGCTGACGTCGGTGCGCTGGCGGTGGCGCGCCGACGTCGTGGAGGTGGGCGCGGCCGGTGTGGCCAGCGCGAGCGCCGTGCTCGAGGATCTGGTGGGCAACGTGGTCACGCTCGAGATCGCGTCCATCCCGCTGGCGCACGCCGTGCTCTCGCCCTGCGCGCCGCTCGACGAGAGCCTGGAGTGCGTCGACTTCGACGGCGACGGCGACTTCGCCGTCACGATCGCGTGCGGGGCGCGCGGCGGCGACTGCGACGACACCGACCCGCTCACGCGCAGCGACGGCGCCGAGATCCCGGGCGACGGCGCCGACAACGACTGCGCGGGTGACGGCGATGCGCCGATCGACGAGACCACTGGCGTGTTCGTCGACCCGGCGGCGCTGCTCGCGGGCGCCGGCACGCGCGCCTCGCCGGTTCGCACCATCGACGCGGCCGTGGCGCTCCTGGCCGGGCGCTCCTGGCTGTTCCTGGCAGCGGCGGAGAGCTCGACCTACGCGATGTCCGAGGACCTGCGCGTCTCCCTGCTCGGCGGCCTCGACGCAGGCTGGGCGCGCGAGCCCGGCGCGCGCTCCACGGTCAACGTGGCCCGCATGGCCCCGCCCGCAACCGGCGCGGCCATCGTCGTGCTCGACGGCGTCGCGCTGGTGAATCGCGCCGTACAGGCCGACGTGTGGCTCGTCGTCGCACGTTCATGGCTGCCGTTCCCGGGGCCGCTGGTCGCGACCCGCCGGCTGACCGTGGTCGACAGCAAGCTGTCGAACGTCGTGATCACGGCCGGCGTCACCGGCTCGCTGGTGGCCGACAGCACCATCGGCGACAACCTCGACGTCGGCGACGGCAGCGACTTGTTGATCGTTGGTTCGGACGGCGCCGACCTCAGCGACGGCGACCTCGGGCCGGACCTGGTGGTGGGCGCGGGCGCGCGCCTCGACGTCGTCAGCAGCCGGGTGCCGTCGATCGGCTGCGACGGCTGCCGCCTGCGGGTCACCCACTCGGTGATCGGCACCGGTGAGCCCGGCGGCACCACCGCGCTGATCGACGTCGCCAACAGCCCCGCGCCGATCGAGCTGCGCAACAACATCTTCTCCTGGCCCGACGGCGATCCGGGCGACACCATGGTCCGCAACGACAACGGGCAACTGCTCCTGCTCGGCAACCTGTTTCATGCGCCGTTTTCGGGCGCGCTGTTGGTGGTCGACAGCACCTTCACGGCCAGCAACGTCGACGTCGTCAACGCGTGCGCCCCGTCCGACTGTGCCGGCAGCTACAGCAACCTGTACGGCGACCCGCGCTTCTCGGCGCTGCCCGGGCACATCGAGGTCTCGAGCCCTGCGCTCGGCGCCGCCGTCGCCTCCTACCAGGGGCTGCCGGCGTCGGTCGCGGTGGACATCGACGGCGATTGCCGCACCGCCGTCGCGCCCGAGATCGGCGCCGACGAGAAATAGCGGCCCGCCGTCGGTGGTTGCGTTGTCTGGGCAGGTCCGCGGTAGCGTGCGCCGATGAAGCTCAAGAAGATCGGCCTGTTCCTCGGCACCTTCGTCGTCGTCGGTGGCCTGATCGGCGGCGCCGTCGGCTTCCTCGTGCTGCGGGCCGGCGCGCAGGCGGCCAAGGGCCCGGCCGACGCGCCCGTGCGCGTCTTCGAGGTGAAGAAGGGCAGCACCGGCCTGGCGCTCGGTCGCGAGCTGCACGAGCAGGGCTTCATCGAGTACCCGCTGCACTGGCGCTTCTGGTTGCGGCAGGCGCCGGGCTTCTCGCCCAAGGCCGGCAGGCACGAGCTGAGCGCCGGCATGACCATTCCGGAGATCGGTGCCGCGCTGCAGAAGGCGCCGCTCTCCGAGGACGAGCCCTTCGTGATGATCGAGGGCTGGCGGCTGCGCGACACCGACGAGGCGCTCGCCGCCAAGGGTTGGATCAAGCCGGGCGACTACCTCGCCGCCGCCACCGATGCGTCGCGCTTCAAGGCGCCGTTCGCGCTGCCGGCGCGCGGGCTCGAGGGCTACCTGTACCCCGAGACCTACCGCGTCTCGGTCGCCGGCGGCTTCAAGCCCGAGGTGTTGATCCAGCGACAGCTCGACACCTTCGCCGAGCGCTTCTACCGGCCGCACCAGGATGAGCTCCAAAAGACCGGGCGCAGCCTCGACGAGATCGTGGTGATGGCCTCGATGCTCGAGCGCGAGGAGCCGATGCCGAAGCAGCGCATGACGGTGGCCGGCATCCTGTGGAAGCGCATCGACAAGGGCTTCGCGCTCGGCGTCGACGCCACCAGCAGGTACCAGCTGGCCGACTGGAACGACCGCACCGAGTTCCTGAAGAAGCTGCGCGACAAGAGCGACCCCTACAACACGCGCGAGCGGGTCGGCCTGCCTCCGGGCCCGATCGGCGCACCCACCGTCGAGTCGCTGACCGCGGCGATGCGCCCCGAGAAGCACGAGTACCTGTACTACCTGCACGACTCGAGCAAGGTGCTGCACCCGTCGAGGAACGCGGCCGAGCACGAGGCGCTCCGGGCCAAGTACAACGTCTATTGACGCGTTGCGCGCGCACGACGGGGGTTGTGCGACGGCGGTCGCGTGAGGAACCTCGCGCGGCGGCGACGCCACCCGCCTCGAGGAGCACGCGTGCACCCGGCACTGATCAGGCCCCCGGCGGGCGGCTTTCCCTTCGGCGAGACCGCGCTGTGCCACGAGCAGGACGACGTCGCCGTCGATTTCTCGGTGGTGCGCCAGCGCGCCGGCGAGACGCTCGCGCGCGCAGACGACAAGGAGTGCGCCTGGCTGCTGCTCGACGGCACGGCGGAAGCACGGGCGGGCGGGCTGCGCGCGTCGCTGTCGCGCGCCTCGCTGTTTCACGAGCGCCCGAGCGTGGTGCACGCGGGCCCCGCCACCGAGGTCGCGCTGATCGCGCGCACCGACGTCGAGTGGCTGCTGGTGCGCGCGACCAACGACCGGTCCTTCGCGCCGCGCATCTTCCTGCCCGCCGACTGCCAGAGCGAGCCGCGCGGCCAGGGGCTCGTGCAGGACGCGTGCTTGCGCGTGGTGCGGCTGGTGTTCGACCTCGGCAATCGGCCGGAGAGCCAGCTGGTGCTCGGCGAGGTCATCAACCTGGCTGGGCGATGGTCGAGCTATCCGCCGCACCACCACGGCCAGCCCGAGCTGTACCACTATCGCTTCACCAGGCCGCAGGGCTACGGCCACGCCGAGCTCGGTGACGAGGTGCTCAAGGTGCGCAGCCACGACACGGTCAAGATCACGGGCGCGCTCGACCACCCGCAGGTGGCGGCCCCCGGCTACGGCATGTACTACGCGTGGATCGTGCGGCACCGGCCGAACGACCCGTACCGCGGCTTCACGTTCGCCCCCGAGCATGCCTGGATCCTCGAGGGCAGCGATCCCGGCTACCAGCCGAAGGAGCTCCTGTGAGCGCGCGCTCATCGAGCACGGTCCGGTTGACGACGGCCTCGGCGCTGGTGCGCTTCTTGAGGGCGCAGCGCGTCGAGCGCGACGGCGTCGAGGACCGGTTGTTCCACGGCGTGCTCGGCATCTTCGGCCACGGCAACGTCGCGGGGCTCGGCCAGGCGCTCGACGAGGACGGCGGCCTGACGCACTACCAGCCGAAGAACGAGCAGGCCGCAGTGCATGCGGCCATCGCCTTCGCCAAGCACAAGCGCCGCCTCGGCATCATGGCGGTGACGACGTCGGTCGGGCCCGGCGCCACCAACATGGTGACCGGCGCCGCTACCGCGACCATCAACCGCCTGCCGGTCTTGCTGTTGCCCGGCGACACCTTCGCGAACCGGTGGCCGCAGCCGGTGTTGCAGCAGCTCGAGCACCCCTCGTCGATGGACGTCAGCGTCAACGACTGCTTCCGGCCGGTGTCGCGCTTCTGGGACCGCATCGTGCGCCCCGAGCAGCTGTTGCACGCGTTGCCCGAGGCGGTGCGCGTCTTGCTCGACGCCGCCGAGACCGGCGCGGCCACGGTCTGTCTGCCCGAGGACGTGCAGGCCGAGGCCTACCACTGGCCTGCGCGCTTCTTCGAGGAGCGCGTGCACACGGTCGAGCGACGCGTGCCGTCGAGCGAGGCAATCGCGCGCGCTGCCGCGCTGTTGAAGAGCGCCAAGCGGCCGCTGCTGGTCGCCGGCGGCGGCGTGCATTACAGCGACGCGTGCGCCGCGCTGCGCGCGCTCTGTGATGGCAGCGCCATGCCGGTCGCGACCACCCAGGCGGGCACGGGTGCCCTGCCGGCCGATCACCCCTCGTGGCTCGGCGCGCTCGGCGTCACCGGCACGTCAGCCGCCAACGCGGCGGCGCGCGAGGCCGACGTCGTGGTGTGCCTGGGCACGCGCCTGTCGGACTTCACCACCGCGTCGAAGACGCAGTTCCAAGACGAGGGCGTGCGCTTCGTCGCGGTCAACGTCAACGCCTTCGACGCGCACAAGCACGGCGCGCTCCCCGTGGTCGCCGACGCGCGGCTCGCGCTCGAGGCGCTGGCGGTGGCGCTCGTGGGCACGCGCTTCCCGACCGAGCGCGTGGCACAGCTGCGCGCCGCCTGGCTCGACGAGCGCGCCGCGCTGTGCCGCCCACTGCCGAGCGGCGCGCTCTCGCAGGCCGAGGTGATCGAGGCGCTCAACCGGCGCGCCGGCCCCACGTCGACGGTGGTGCATGCGGCGGGCGGCATCCCGGGCGACATGCACAAGCTGTGGAGGAGCGCGGACGCGCGCGACTACCACAGCGAGTACGGCTACTCGTGCATGGGCTACGAGGTGGCGGGCGCGCTCGGCGTCAAGCTGGCCGAGCCGGCGCGCGAGGTCTACGCGCTGCTCGGCGACGGCAGCTTCTTGATGATGGCCAACGAGCTGCTCACCAGCGTGCAGGAGGGCAAGAAGATCACCGTCGTGCTCCTCGACAACCACGGCTACCAGTGCATCCACAACCTGCAGCGCGGCTGCGGCGGGCGCTCCTTCGGCAACGAATTCCGGGCGCGCACCGGCGAGGGGCTCATGGGCGAGCCGGTGGCGGTCGACTTCGTCAAGAACGCGGCGAGCCTGGGCGCCGTCACCTTCACGGCGGCTACACGCGTCGAGCTCGAGCGCGCGCTCGACGACGCGCGCCGCGAGGCGAGCTCCTGCTTCCTCTACGTGCCGCTCGCCGAGCCCTCGCGGCTGCCCGGCAGCTCGTGGTGGGACGTGCCGGTAGCCGAGGTCAGCGAACAGCCCGATGCGCAGCGCGCCCGCGCGGAGTACCAAGACGCGCTCGGCAAGCGCCGCTTCTACTACTGACAGGTGGAGCACCACGCATGAGCCGCTTCCGCATCGCCGCGCAGCCGATCAACTGGATCAACGACGACTTCAGAGACCTCGGCGCCGACATCTCCCTCGAGCGCGCGCTCGACGACATGGTCGAGGCCGGCTTCGAGGGCACAGAGCTCGGCCACCGCTTCCCCGCGAGCGGCGCGGCTATCAGGGAGCTGCTGGCGCCGCGCGGGCTCTCCTTGGCCGGCGCCTGGCACAGCACGCACCTGGCGAGCCGGCCATGGAGCGAGGAGCTCGCCGCCTTCGACCGCCACGCCGATCGCCTGCACGCGGCGGGTGCCTCGGTGATCATCCTCGCCGAGTGCACCGGCGCCATCCACGGTGACGGCAGCAGGCCGCTCGGCAAGGGCGATCAACGCGGGCAGCTCGACGAGGGCGGCTGGCGCGCGCTGTGCGAGGGGCTCGATCGCCTGGCGCAGCGCGCCGCCCTGCGCGGCATGAAGACCGCTTACCACCCGCACATGGGCACCGTGGTGCAGACCGCCGCCGACGTCGACACGCTGCTGGCGGGCACGCGCGAGCTCGGGCTGTTGCTCGACACCGGCCACCTGGCGTTCGCCGGCGACGACCCGATGATTACGCTCGAGAAGCACGGCGCGCGCGTCACGCACGTGCACACCAAGGACGTGCGCTTCGCCGTCGCGCGGCAGGCGCGCGCCGAGAGCTGGAGCTTCGAGCGCGCGGTGCGCGGCGGCGTCTTCACCGTGCCCGGCGACGGCGACGTCGACTTCGCGAGCATCCTGGGCGAGATCAACCGCAACGGCTACTCGGGCTGGCTCGTCGTCGAGGCGGAGCAAGACCCCAAGGTGGCAAACCCCCTCACCTACGCGAAGCAGGGCCGCGCCACGTTGCGCCGCCTGCTCGGCGCCTGAAGGAGCGACGCGCATGTCGAAGATGAAGGAGACCGCCGCCTTCGGCGTCGAGCTGTGGAACGACTCGTGCTCGCTGCCGGAGCTGGTCGACGCGGTGGCGCACGGCTTCGTCGGCGCCACCTCGAACCCGGTGATCGTGGCCGCCGCCGTCAACGCCGACAAGGCGCGCCTGTTGCCGGTGCTCGACGCGCTCATCCGCGAGCACAAGAGCGACAGCGAAGACGAGATCGCGTGGCGCCTGATCGGCGCCGTCGTCAAGGAGGGCGCCGCCGTCCTCGAGGGCAGGGGCGTCTTGTGCGCGCAGGTGAGCCCCAAGCACTACCGCGACGCGGACCGCATGCTGGCGCACGGCAAGCAGCTCGCGGCTATTGCGCCGAACGTCGCCATCAAGGCGCCCGCCACACCGGCGGGCATCGCCGCGATGGAGGAGATGGTCGCCTCGGGCATCGCGGTCAACGCCACCGTCAGCTTCACGGTCTCGCAGGCGGTCTTGGTGGCGGAGGCGATCGCGCGCGGCGAGGAGCGCGCGGTCGCCGCGGGCAAGAAGGCGCCGCGCTCGGTCATCACCATCATGATCGGACGGGTCGACGACCACATCAAGCGCGTCGTCGATCGCGAGAAGATCCTGGTCGACCCCGGCCACCTCGCCTGGGCGGGCCTGGCGGTCTTCAAGAACGCGCTCGCGGTCTTCGAACGACGCGGGCTCGAGACCACGCTCCTGTCCGCCGCCTACCGCCACCACCTGCACTGGACCGAGCTGATCGGCAAGGGCGTGATCCAGACCATCCCCTATCCGTGGTGGAAGCAGTTCGAGACCGCGCACTTCCCGCTGCGCCCGTCGCTGCGCGAGCCCGTCGAGCCAGACATCCTGGCGTCGTTGCGCAAGGTGCCGGACTTCGTACGCGCCCATGACGAGGGGGCGCTGCCGGCGGCCGACATCGAGCGCTATGGTGCCACGGTGCACACGCTCAAGCAGTTCCTCGAGGGCTACGAGGGGCTGGTCAAGCTGGTGCGCGAGAGGATGCTGCCATGACCGAGACGCGTCGTTTGCTCTCCCCCGCACAGCTCTCGCCCTGGCTCGAGGCCGCGCGCGAGGTCGCCGCGCTCGGCGGCGCGCGCGCGCTCGAGTGGTGGCGCAAGCGCGCCACGCTCACCGCCGAGCAGAAGGGCAAGAACGACTGGGTCTCGGAGGCCGACCGCGACGTCGAGCGCACCGTGATCGCCGCGCTGCAACAGCGCTTCCCGGGCCACGCCTTCCTCGGCGAGGAGATCAGCAAGCAGACGGCCAAGCCCGGTCAGCCGCTGTGGGTCATCGACCCGATCGACGGCACCACCAACTTCCTGCGTGGCATGCCGCTGTTCGCCGTCAGCGTCGCCTGCGTCGTCGACGGCGAGCCGCTGGTCGGCGTCATCCGGCTGCCCTTGCAGGACGAGACCTTCGCGGCCGCGCGCGGCTTGGGCGCCGCCATGAACGGGGCGCCCATCGCACCCTCGAAGGTCGCGGGCCTCGACGAGTCGGTGGTGGCGCTCGGCTCCAACCGCAAGTCGGAGCCGGGGCCGGTGGCGCAGAGCTACGCGCGGTTGATCGAGGCGGGCGTCGAGGTGCGCCGCCTCGGCTCGGCGTGCGCCGCCACGTGTTACGTGGCCTGCGGGCGCGTCGACGGTTACCTCGAGCAACACCTCAGCCCCTGGGACGTGGCCGCGGGGCTGGTCATCGTCGAGGAGGCGGGCGGGCGCGCCAACGACTACGCGAGCGGC
>Ga0154820_1131_pt1 | contig 17897 bp, 11 predicted proteins | sample Rifle2008BG16ft_FD_116124 | JGI IMG/M metagenome (GOLD analysis project Ga0154820, IMG submission 116124) | Deltaproteobacteria bacterium RBG_16_71_12
CCGCGGTGGCCGGTGCACACCTGCTCGCCATCGTGTTGACCGGCATGGGCAAGGACGGCGTCGAGGGCGCGCGTGCGGTGCGCGCGGCCGGCGCGCCGCTGTGGACCGAGTCGAGCCTGACGGCGGCCATCGACGGCATGCCGGTCGCCGCGGCGGCGGCGCACGGCGCCGCGGACCGGATTCCGCTCGACGAGCTGGCCGCCGTGTTGGCGCGGGGCCTCGAGCGTCCGCCGGAGCCCTGACCGGTGCTGCACCGTTGTGTCACGGGCAGCGTCCGTGGCAGGTTCGGGCCGCGACAGCGCCGGCCCCGCGGGACCGGCCGGGAGGACGGCAGGCGTGAGCGCCAAAAAGCCCGACGAGACCGCGCACCGCGAGGACTTTCTCGTGTTGTTTCGACGCGGGCTCAAGTTCACCGAGGAGCTGCTCGCGGAGAACGAGAAGCTCCGCTACCGCGCCGCGAACCTCGAGAACGAGATCGACGGCGTGCGCCGCACCGGCGGCGGCGACGCGTCGACCGTGCGCGAGCTGCGCGAGAAGGTGCGTGAGCTCGAGATCGAGAAGGCGCGGCTGCTCTCGTCGTACACCGAGGTCGAGACCGCCAACCGCGACTACCAGACGCGGTACGCCGAGATCGAGGAAGAGCACAACAACCTCGCGAACCTCTACATCGCGAGCTACCAGCTGCACAGCACGATGTGCTTCAAGGACGTGGTGCAGGTGATCAACGAGATCGTGATCAACCTGGTCGGCGTGTCGTGCTTCACGATGTACTTGCTCGACGTGCCTACCGGCGTGCTGCACCCGATCGGCGGCGAGGGCGTCGACCTCGGCGCGGCGCCGCGCCCCAAGCTCGGCGAGGGTGTCGTCGGCAAGGCGCTGGCAGAACGCCAGCGCTACGTCGCCGAGAACCTCAAGAGCGCCCCGCTGGCCGTGGTGCCGCTCGCCACCGCCGAGAGCCTGGTGGGCGCCATCGTCATCGACAAGCTGCTGGTGCAGAAGGAAGGCTTCACGGCGGTCGACAACGAGCTGTTCAACCTGTTGAGCGTGCACGCGGCCACCGCGCTGCTCGCCGGGCTGTTGCGCGACCAGGTCGGCGAGCGCGGCGCGATGCAGGCGTTGACGGTCGGGCACGCGCGCGGCCTGCTGGCCTGAGCGGCGACTTTTTTTTTGCTTTCGTCGGTCGTTTGCGTCATCTGAGAAGGGTCCGAGAAGCGCATGTCCGAGCAGCTGCACGCACTGGTGGTTGAAGACTCGCCGACGATGCGGCAGCTGATCGTGTTCGCGCTGTCGCGCATCAAGGTGCTCAAGGTGGTCGAGGCCGACGATGGTGTCGACGCGCTCAAGAAGCTCTCGCAGCAGCACTTCGACATCCTGATCACCGACATCAACATGCCGATGATGGACGGGCTCAAGCTGGTCTCGATGGTCCGCAAGGACGAGGTCCACAAGGAGATCCCGATCATCATCATCACCACCGAGGGCGCCCAGGAAGACCGGCAGCGCGCGCTCTCGCTCGGCGCCAACGCGTACATCACCAAGCCCATCCAGGCGCCGCAGGTGATCAGCAAGGTCAAGGATCTGCTGAAGATCTCCTAGCGCGATCGTGCGCCGATTAACGGCGGCCTCGATCGATTCTCCCTGAAAATCCAGCGACTTGGCCTATCGGGCGCCACCCGCTCGACCGGCAGAGTTCTTGCTGTACCGTGCCGCGCGCGCGGGGCGATCGCTCCGGCGCCAGCTTCAGCGAGGGAACGAATGCAGCGAGCACTTCCTGGCCTTGGCCTTACTATTGCCCTCGGCACTGGCGCCGTGCTGGCGTCGTCCTGCTTCGGCATCGGTGACATCGATCGCACCAGCCCCGACAAGGTGCAGAAGAGCACCTTCTTCAACGACGACGGCACGCCCGCCCAGTACTATTTCCGGCAGACCGTCATCGACGTGCCGGCGACCAGCGGCGCCACCTTCATCGGCGAACAGAGCGACACCGATCTGGTGGTCTTCGAGATCACCGAGGACTACCTGCTCGCGCACCGGGCCTTCGGCTACTTGCAGAACAACGGCGAGCACGGGGCCGTCGACGGCAACCAAGGCGACGGCTACGTCCGCCCGGGCACCGGGCCCTATCAGGGCGCGCCCATCGCCGCGTTCGGCATCCTCGCGCACTTCGACGTCAAGCGGCAGTACAACCCGCAGACGGGTGAGCAGACCAACGTGCTCTACGAGGACATGGCGGATCGCCCCTGGTACGAGCGCGAGTTCATCCGCGTCGACTGGAGCACCAACGTCGTCGCCGACTTCCGCTTCAGCGGCGTGACGGCGGTGCAGCAGGCCTCCGCGACCTCGATCGACGTGCCGACCGAAGACCAGCAGTCCGAGCCGAACCGCGACCGCCCGATCATCACGCCCGAGTACATCGACACGGTCACCCGCTATGACGTGGAGCCTGAGTCATACGACCTATCTGAGTACGGTTGGGGGATGGTGCCTCAGTGCTATTTTTATAGCTCGATCTACAAGGACTGCATGGGTGGCACCATCAAGGTGCGCAACTCGTTCAGGAAGAAGGTCGAGAGCGGCTACGTGCCGCTCGACTTCGACGACAAGCGCTTCCAGAAGTTCGGCTTCTTCCGCACCGAGCGCTACACCTACGACGACCAGTACGGCGTGGTCGAGCCCGCCGTGGTCCGCCTGGCCAACCGCTGGAACATCTGGCGCGACGCCGCCTCGTGCTACGACGCGAGCGCCGACCTGCCGTACAGCGGCTGCAGCCCCGACGACCTGCGCCCCATCGTCTACTACCTCAACGCCGACTTCCCGCGCGATCCGGCCACGCTGCTCGAGATCGCGCGCGGCAACGGCGACGAGTGGAACCGCGTGCTGCGCCAGGCGGTGATGGACTCGACCGGCTGGAGCGACAGCGACCTCGGCGACCGCCGCATGTTCGTGCTGTGCGAGAACAACCCGGTGCGAGAGGGCGACCCGGCCGAGTGCGGCCCCGTCGACACCAACCCGCAGATGGGCGACCTGCGCTACTCGATGTATTACTACATCCCGAACTTCCAGTTCGCACCGCCGCTCGGGTACGGCCCGTCGGCCGCAGACCCACTGACCGGTGAGATCATCCAGGGCAACGCCTTCTACTATGGCGCCGCGGGCGCCACCATCGCGGCGCGCACGCGCGACGCCGTCAAGCTGCAGCTCGGCCTGCTCACCGAGGAGGACATCACCGGCGGTATCCCGGCCGACCAGGCGGTGGCGGCGGCGCAGGCGGCGGCCTCGTCGTCGGACACGGTCCGTGACCTCGGCGGCGACATCGGCGACAAGGCGCGCGTCATGGCCGAGAACATGAACATCCCCGACAAGATCCGCCGCCTGCGCGACCAGGTGGCGAGCGGCCAGGCGATGCACGACAAGCGGCCGTCGCGTCTGGCGGCGCTCAAGACCTCGGGCCTCGACGAGCTGGTGCTGACCGACGAGATGCGCGAGGTGTTCGGCGGCCACGTGCTCGAGGAGGGCCTGCTCGGCAGCGAGGCCGACGCCTTCGTCGCCTCGCGCCTGTTCGACGACGAGGCGCTGTTCCGGCGCGAGCGCGAGCGCCGCATGCGCATGCTGATGACGCCCGCCCGCGGCTGCATCCTGTCGGTCGAGGACGTGTTCGACGACGGCCTGCTCGGCCTGACGCAGAAGGTGCGCGGCAAGTTCTACGACGTCACCACCGACCCGCCCACGCTCAAGGCCGGCATGACCGAGCAGGACGTCTACGAGTTCATCCTCGGCATGACCATGGGCGACACGCAGCTGCACGAGATCGGCCACACCATGGGCCTGCGCCACAACTTCTCCGGCAGCACCGACGCGCTCAACTTCGGCCCCAAGTACTGGGAGCTGCGCGGCTACACGCGCAGCGCGTCCGCCCCCCGCCCGCAGCCGCAGTGGGCCATCCCCGCCGGCTTGCGTGCCTCCTACGAGCAGGCGCTGACCGAGGGGATCCGCGACAACCAGGACGCGACGGTGATGGACTACGCGAGCACCTACGGCACCAGCCTCGAGCTCGGCCGCTACGACCTGGCAGCCATCAAGTACGCGTACGGCGACGTGGTCGAGACCTTCAACAGCCCCGACATCGACGCCGCCAAGGCCGCGCTGTTGCAGCCCGGCGCCCTGCACTACCTCTACTACCCCGAGGTGGTGTCGAACGCCGCCAGCTACGACGAGCGCGTCGCGGCCATCTATGATCGCAGCAACGTCAACTACCGCAACGTCGGCTCGCGCATCGAGGTGCCGTTCAGCTTCTGCTCGGACGAGTACCGCGACGCCTCGGCCACCTGTGCCATCTGGGACCAGGGCGCCGACAACTTCGAGCGCACGGTCTACGAGGCCGAGCACTACAAGAACTACGCGATCTTCAACCAGTTCAAGCGCCAGCGGCTGACCTTCGGCGTCGACGTGTGGGGCTACCTGTCGCGCGTCTACACCACCGATTTCACCTACATGCTCAACCAGTACAAGAACTGGCTGAACGAGGAGTTCTTCGTCCACGAGGACGAGCCGTGCCTGGCGGTGGAGAACGGCCAGATCGTCGAGACCTCGAACGACCGCTTTGCCGCCGACGCCTGCGGCCTGGCGGGCTTCCTCGGCACGGTCGAGGCCATCAACACCTTCGCGCAGGTGATCCAATCGCCCGACGTCGGCTGCTACGTGCGCCTGCAGCCGGGGTGTTACGACACCGTGGCCGGCAACGGCGATGCGCGCTCGGCGCCCGACGACGTCGACATCGATCAGGTCTCGACCGACCCGACGGCCTGCGACTCCTACGTGCCGACCCAGCCGGCTGACCCGGACGCGACTCGCCGCGTGGCGCTCAAGATCACGGACCAGACGCCGTACGCGCACGTGCCGCTGTCGACCTCGTGCGAGGGCTACAGCGCGCGGCCCTTCATGGAGACGCCCATCGACATCGGCTACTCGCGTGGCGGCGCGCGTCCGGCCAACACGCGCTACGATCGTGAGACCTACGGCTACTACTTCTACATCAAGCCGATCGTGATCGGCTCGTGGTGGGACAAGTGGCTCGCGGTCAAGGCGCTCGGCGACCCGAACACCGACTTCATCGGCGTCGACTCTGCCTCCGATCCGAAGAGCTTCCTGATCTCGATGAACACCATCTTCGGCGACGACATCAATTCGCTGATCGGCGGCGTCATCACCGACAACACCGATCGCTACGGCGCCGTGCTGGCCGACGACGGCAGCGTCGAGACCGTGCCGTTCCTCGACATCAACAGCGGCGGCCCGTACAACCGAGGCAACCTCACTCGGCCGGCCATCAACCCCGACCAGCCGTACACGCTGCAGCTGTTGTCGTTGTTCAACGCGACCTACAGCGGCCAGTACACCGACGACTTCGAGTTCGGCGAGTCGATCGGGGTCGGCTCGGCCTACAACCTGACCAACGTCTCGATCCCGGACGCGGTGCGCGCCGATCCGAGCAAGTACGTCGAGCTGACCGACCCGGTGAGCGGCCTCAAGTGGTTCGCGCTCAACCAGGAGCGTGACGCGGACGGCTTCTACTCGATCGGCTACTCGTACATCCGCGAGATCAAGGACCGCTACTTCGTCGGGGGCGCCGCCGGCCCCGGCACGACGCTGCTGCCGGCCTTCCAGGGCTCGTTCAACTGGATGCCGCGGCGCGACATCGAGCGGCTGCGCATCATGGCCACCACCGCCAACGTGTTCGGCTGGGCCGACGTGTGGAGCGGCGACATCCAGTTCTAGCAACCTCTTGAAACTGCACGGAAAACCCGTGCCGGTGCCCGTGCCCGTGCCGATGCCCGAAAAGGGCGCGGCGCGGGCACGGTCGCATGCGTGCGCCAAACCTGAAAAACCGGCGATATTCCTGGGGCGGGGCCAGGAGCAGAAATGACCATCGAAGTCCGAGGACCAGGCAAGGCAGCGAGGGTCGGCAGCGAGTCGATCACGATCCCGGGCGACGTGCCGCAGTTCTCGCTGCAGGACATCGAGGCCGCGGTCAAGCGCAGCCGCATCGCCTTCAGGGTCCGCGAGGAGATGCAGGGCCACGTCGATCACGGGACCGTGGCGTCCCGGCGCGACGTCGCCTCGATGCTCAAGCGCGCGCACGGCAAGAACGGCAAGCCCGACGTCCACGCCGCCGCCGTCATCGCGTACTACGCGCGGCGTCACCCGCGCTGCTTCGCCAAGGACGCGGGCCCGCTCGTCACCGAGTACCTGAAGGCGGTCGACAAGGCCGAGTGGGCGCGCCTGGTCGCCGACCTCGAGCAGTTCATCGCGAGGCTCAACGAGCAGCGCAAAGAGGACGAGCGCCTCGCCCAGGTCAAGAAGGCGCGCGACAAGGACGACCTCGAGCACGACGACAAGAAGCGCGCCCTCGTCAAGGACAACGGCACCAAGGCCGACCGGCAGCGCGAGCTGCAGAAGCGCGAGCAGGTGAAGGCCCAGAAGAAGGAGCACTTCCGCGACCTGTCGGAGGTCGACCACGAAGAAGAGCTGACCTCGAGCGGCAAGGTGCGCCTCTCCGAGAAAGAGCTGACCACGCTCAAGATGACCAACAAGGGCTTCTCGAGGAGCTGACCCGGTCGCTCATCCTCGACTCTCCGCCGGCCATGTGCTAGCCGGCAGGCGACTCGTCGACGGAGGAGCGCATGTTCAAGAAGGTCTGTGTCATCGGCGCCGGCGTCATGGGGCAGGGCATCGCCGCGCACATGGCGAACGCCCGCATCCCGGTGCTGCTGCTCGACATCGTGCCGCCGTCGTTGTCGGACGACGACAAAAAAGCCGGCGTCGACCCGAAGAGCAAGGCCTTCCGCAACCGCTTCTCGCAGGGGGGCCTCGACAAGGCGCTCGCGAACAGGCCGGCGCTGTTCTTCACGAAGAAGGACGCCTCCCTCGTCGAGGTCGGCAACCTCGAGGACGACCTCGGCCGCGTCGCCGAGTGCGACCTGGTCGTCGAGGTCGTGCTCGAGAGGATGGACGTCAAGCAGCAGCTGTTCGAGCGGCTCGAGAAGGTGGTCAAGCCGGGCACCATCGTCACCTCCAATACCTCGGGCCTGTCCATCGAGGGCATGACGCAGGGTCGCTCCGACGCCTTCAAGAAGAGCTTCGCGGTCACGCACTTCTTCAACCCGGTGCGCTACCTGCCGCTCCTCGAGATCGTCGCCGGCCAGGCCACCGACGAAGCCGTGGTCGCCAAGCTGACCGCCTTCGGCGAGCGCACGCTCGGCAAGGGCGTGGTGCGCGGCAAGGACACGCCGAACTTCGTGGCCAACCGCATCGGCGTCTTCGGCATCATGGAGACCATCCGCGTGATGGTCGAGGACAAGTACACGCTCGAGGAGGTCGACGCGGTGTTCGGCCCGGCCATCGGCCGGGCCAAGAGCGCGGTGTTCGGCACCGCCGACGTCGTCGGCCTCGACACCTTCATCCACGTCGCGCAGAACTGCTGGGACAACCTCAAGCACGACGAGCGCCACGCGGTGTTCGAGACCCCCGCGTTCATGAAGAAGATGGTCGAGAACAAGTGGCTCGGCCGCAAGACCAAGGCGGGCTTCTACCAGAAGGAGGGCGAGGAGATCCTCACGCTCGACTGGGAGAAGCTCGAGTACCGCAAGAAGCAGAAGGTCCGGTTCGAGTCGCTCGGCGCGGTGCGCAACCTCGAGACCACCGCCGAGAAGCTCAAGGTGCTGTTCGACGCCGACGACCGTGCCGCCCGGCTGTTTTGGAAGGTCACGGCTGCCTCGCTCGTCTACTCGGCGCGTCGCCTCGGCGACATCGCCGACGACGTCCCGAGCATCGACAACGCGATGAAGTGGGGCTTCATGCACGAGCTCGGGCCGTTCCAGACCTGGGACGCCATCGGGGTCAGGAAGAGCGTCGAGCGCATGAACAAGGAGGGCGGCTACCCGGTGCCCAAGTGGGTCGAGCACATGCTCTCCTGCGGCCGCGAGGCCTTCTACTCGGTCGACGACAAGGGCCGCCTGTTCGTGTGGGATCCTCGCGTCAATCAGGCCGTGCCCGTCGACGAGGGCCCGCGCGTGCTGACGTTCGCGCTGCTCAAGGCCGACCAGAGCCGCGTCGTGAAAGACGCCTTCGGCACCACCCTCGTCGACCTCGGCGACGGCGTGCTCGCCTGTGAATTCCACACCAAGATGAACGCGGTCGACGACGAGATCATCAACGGTCTCAACGACGCGCTCGACCTCTGCGAGGCGGGCAGGTTCCAGGCGCTGGTGCTCGCCAACGACGCACCGCGCTTCTCGGTGGGCGCCAACCTGCTCTTGATGATGCTCGCCGCGCGCGAAAAGCAGTGGGACACCATCGAGGCCATGGTGCGTGCGTTCCAGCAGGTGAACGTCCGCCTCAAGTACAGCGCCATCCCGACGGTGGCGGCGCCCTTCGACCTGACGCTCGGCGGCGGCGCCGAGATGGTCTTGTGGTGCAACCGCGTGCGCGCCCACGCCGAGCTGTACATGGGGCTGGTCGAGGTGGGCGTGGGCCTGTTGCCCGGCGGCGGCGGCACCGTGGAGCTGCTCGGCCGCGCGCTCGACGGCGCCGTCGACGACGCCACCTTCCCGACCGAGCAGATGATCCGCCGCGCGCTCGAGTGCATCGCCATGGCCAAGGTCGCCACCTCCGCCGAGGAGGCGCGCGAGCTCTCGTTCCTGCAGGCGGCCGACGGCGTCACGCTCAACCGCCGCCACCTGCTCGCGGCGGCCAAGGCGGAGGCGCTCGGCATGGCGGCCGCCGGCTTCACGCCGCCCCGGCGACGGACGTTCCGTCTACCCGGCAGGAGCGCGTACGCCACCTTCGACATGGCGCTCTCCACCATGCGCGACGGTCACTACATCTCGGATCACGACCTCAAGGTCGCCAAGAAGGTCGCGTGGGTGATGTCGGGCGGCGACACCTCGCCGCGCGTCAAGCTCCCCGAGCAGCACCTGCTCGATCTGGAGCGAGAGGCCTTCCTGTCGTTGATCGCCGAAGAGAAGACCCAGGAGCGCATGGCGTACATGCTCGAGAACAATAAGCCCCTGCGTAACTAGGAGGGTCTGTCGCCAGACCCTCCCCCGCGCCGGCAGAGCCGTCGCGGGACCCGAGAGCCTCCCTCCGGTCGGCATTTCGTAAGCTTCAGGAAGCAGGAGATTCGCATGCGTGAAGTCGCCATCGTCGCCGCCGTCCGCACCGCCATCGGCAAGGGCGGTCGCGGCTCGCTCAGGGACGTCCGCCCCGACACGCTCGCCGCCGCCGTCATCAAGGAGGCGGTCAAGCGCGCCAAGCTCGAGCCGACCGACATCGAAGACGTGGTGCTCGGCTGCGCGATGCCCGAGGCGGAGCAGGGCATGAACGTCGCGCGCATCGCGAGCCTGCTCGCCGGCCTGCCCGACAAGGCGAGCGCCATGACCGTCAACCGCTTCTGCTCCTCGGGGCTCAACGCCGTGGCCGACGTCGCCAAGGCCATCATGGTCGGCGAGATCGACGTCGGCATCGGCGGCGGCGTCGAGAGCATGTCGCTCGTGCCGATGGGCGGCCACCGCCCGAGCGCCAACCCCGAGCTGATGGAGCAGAACCCGAACGCCTACGCGCCGATGGGGATCACCGCCGAGAACGTCGCCAAGAAGTACGCGGTGTCGCGCGCCGATCAGGACGCCTTTGCGCTCGAGAGCCACCGGCGCGCGGTCGCGGCCATCGACGCGGGCAAGTTCGCGGGTGAGATCGTGCCCATCGAGATCGACATCTACAGCGACGACGGCGCCAAGAAGCGCGTCACCTTCTCCGTCGACGAGGGGCCGCGTCGCGACACCAGTCCCGAGGGCCTCGCCAAGCTCAAGCCTGCCTTCGACAAGGACGGCACCGTCACCGCCGGCAACGCCTCGCAGGTCTCGGACGGCGCCGCCGCCGTCGTGCTCGTCGAGCTCGACAAGGCAAGGGCGCTCGGTCTGCCCATCCTCGCCAAGTTCAAGGCCTTCGCCACCGCGGGCGTGCCTCCCGAGCTGATGGGCATCGGGCCCATCCCCGCGGTCAGAAAGCTCCTCGAGAAGAACGGCTTGCACACCAACGACGTCGACGTATTCGAGCTGAACGAGGCGTTCGCGAGCCAGTCGCTCGCGTGCATTCGGGAGCTCGGGCTCGACCAGGGCAAGGTCAACCCGAACGGCGGCGCCATCGCGCTCGGACACCCGCTCGGCTGCACCGGCGCGCGCCAGATCGCCACGCTCTTGCCCGAGATGAAGCGGCGCGGCGCCAAGCGCGGCGTCGTCACCATGTGCATCGGCGGCGGCATGGGCGCGGCGGGGCTGATCGAGGCCGTCTGATGGGCGCGCCCGGTCTCCGCGCCCTGCTGGCGGCGTCGATCGGGCTCACCGCGTGCGCGCCCGCCGAGCCCTTCGCTGCCCGCGTGGTCTCCTTTCAGGCGGGCGAGGGCGCCGGCTTTGGCCAGGACGCGCTCCCCGAGGTCGTGCTCGGACCGCCCCAAGGCGGCGGTGCCTCCCAGGGCAGCACCGACGTCGTGAGCCTCGGCCAGGGCGGTGTCATCGTGCTCGAGCTCGGCGCCGACGCCGAGGATGGCCCCGGCCCCGACCTGCTCGTGTTCGAGAACCCCTTCATGGTCGCCACCACCGGCGACCTCTTCGCCGAGCCAGGCGAGGTGGCCGTCAGCGAAGACGCCGCGACCTTCGTCGCCTTCCCCTGCGCCGCCGCCGCGCCGGCGCCGAACGGCTGTGCGGGCTACGGCGTGGTGCTCGCGGGCGCGGACAACGGCGTCGACCCGACCGAGGTCACGGCGGCGGGGGGAGACGCCTTCGACCTGGCCGACGTCGGGCTCGCGCGCGCGCGCTTCGTGCGCATCACCGACCGCGCGGCCGAGGCGGGCAACGGCGCCATCGCGCCGACCGCGGGCTTCGATCTCGACGCCGTCGCGGTTGTCGGGCGCTGACTACGGCAGGCGCTTGGGCGCCGGGCGGAAGGTGGCCACCATCGACGCATGCGGCGCCTCGCCCGAGATCACCAGCTCGACGGTCGGCTCGCCGCCCTCGTCGATCTTGGTGACGCGGGAGGAGACGGTGAAGGTCTTGCCGAGCGTCTCGAGCTTGATGCCCTTGTCCCAGGCCGTCCACTTGCCCCGGAGCTTGGCCGGCTTGCCCTCGAGCAGCGGCTCGAAGCGATAATGGAAGGTGCCGTCGACGTTGAACAAGAGGGTGCGCGTCGGTGCGCTCGGATCGTCGAGCCACTCGTGCAGCAGGCGCTTGGCGGGCGTGTTGAGCGAGCGCAGCTTGGTCGCGATCTGGCCACCGGTCATCCCGGTGCCGCCCTTCTTCAGCAGCACCTCGGCGATGCACAGCGGCGCGCTCGGGCTCGCGCCGTCCCACGTCTCGAGCACCTCGACGACGATGCGGCGGCCCTTGACCGGCGGCGACAGCTCGAGCAGCTGCATACCTGGCGTGTCCTTGAAGCGCGCCTCGACGCGGCGCGCGACGTCGCCGACCGTGACCACGCGCGCGCGCTTGTTCTGCTTGTCGAGCGCATCGCCCTTGGGCGCCGCCAGCACCAGGCCCACGTGACTGACGGTGACCGGTTGGTCGAACCCGAACGAGAGGATGGCGCTGCCTCTCTGATCGGGCTTGGCGCACCACTGGGTGGTGTCCTTGCCGTCGACCGCGTTCCACGCGTTGCTGGCGGGCTTGCCGTCGTCGAGCTCCGAGGACGGCTCGACGAAGGCGATGTCCTCGGCGAGCGCCGGCGCGGCGCCGGCCGTGCCGGCGACGAGGAGGAGGCAGGGAAGGCGCCGTACGGCGGTCATGGTGACGACCCCAGGCAGACCCCCCAAGGTGTACGACGGCGACGCAGGCAGCGCCAGTTCCCGCGCGGCGCGAGCGCAGCGGACCACGGCCGGCCCCGCATTGACGCGGGGCGGCTTTCTCGGCACCTCGGGCGCTCACCGTTGGAGGGGTACATGCGCGTGCTTCTGACGCTCGGGCTGGTGGTTCTCTTCACGCTCGCGACCGCGTGCGACATGGGCCCGAAGCCCGGCGAGGAGGCGGTCTACTGGGGCAAGAAGCTCAACACCGCCGACGACATCGGCAAGCGCGACGCGGCGCTGCAGAAGCTCAACGAGCTCAAGGACAAGAAGGCCTTGCCGGCGCTGTACCAGGCGCTCGCCCAAAAGGGCCCGGCCGCCGAGCTGCGGCCGCGCGTCGCGGAGCTGATCGGCATCATCGGCGACGACACCTCGATCCAGCCGTTGCTCGACGGCATCGACTGGACGGCGGGCGCCGGCTCCAACAAGGAGACGCGCGCCGCCGCCAACACCAACGAGAAGATCGCCAAGGCGCTGACCAAGCTCGGCAAGGGTGACAACGCCAAGGTGGTCGAGGCGCTCAAGCGCCTGACCGGCAACAACAGCCAGGACGTGCAGCTCGCCGCGCTGGTCGCGCTCGGCGAGCTGCGCGCCAAGGACGCGGCGCAGGAGCTGATCGAGATCGCCGACGGCCATCCGAACAACTTCATGGTCAAGAACGCCATCGAGGCGCTCGGCAAGATCGGCGACCCGAAGGCGGCGCGCGTGCTCGGCAAGCTGCTGTTCTTCGAGCGCACCGGCGTGTCGTTCTACCGCGAGGCCTCGTACGCCATGTTCCTGATCGGCAAGGACGCGGTGCCCGTGCTCGACGAGATCTACGACGGCAAATACAAGGAGATCGAGGATCTCCACATCGAGCCCGGCGTGCAGCGCACCAAGGCGGTGGTGGTCTACGGCGACCTCGCGATGCCGGAGACCAACAAGAAGGTGCTCGCCAACGTCGACGTCGCCGGTAACGACACGGCGACGGCGCTGTTGCGCATCGAGGCGCAGCGTGCCGCCGGGCGCATCGGCATCAAGGACGCCGTCGGCGGCTTGAAGAACCGCATGGACAACGTCGACGTCTCGCAGTCCGAGCACGCGCTGGCGGCGCTCACGCAGATCGGCGTCTTGTCGGTCGCCGAGGACATCCACGCCATGGCCACGTCCGAGGGCTTCATGAAGAACTGCAAGAGCCAGGACAACCCCGAGGACCAGTGCAAGTTCTCCGAGGTACAGATCCGCAAGCCGCGCGTGCTCGCCTACTCTCGTCTGTCGACCGACCTCGGCAAGATGAAGGCGATGGTCGACTCCGAGAAGAACGAGGGCTTCAAGACCTGGATGACCGAGCAGATGGAGCGCGTGGCGGCGGCCTCGGAGTGCAAGAGCGACGTCAAGTGCTGGTTGGGCAAGACCAAGGACAAGAGCCCGCGTGTGCGCGAGCGCGCCGCCTATGCGCTGGCCTGGGCCGCGACCGACGGCAGCGCCGAAGCGCAGCAGGCGCTGCTCGAGGTGGTGAAAGACGAGGACAACGAGACCCGCTACGCCGCCATCATCGGGCTCGGCCGCAGGCTCCCGAAGGACCCGGGCGTCGCCGACACGCTCGCCAAGCAGATCGCCGGCGAGCGGGGCAAGACCCAGTTCATACGGGTCAACGAGGATCTGAAGCGCCTCGAGGTGCGGGTGCGCCGCGGGTACTGAGGCCGGAGCCCTGGCGGCAGCCGCCAGGGCCGCGAGCTTCGCTCGCTCGCCGAAGGGCGGCCGTGCGGCGCACGCCTTGCGCCGACCACGGCGAAGAACGTAAAGCCTCGTCATGAACGCGCTCTACGACCACTCGCAGCACGGCGGCCTGCCCCCGTTCGATCGTCTGGACGCCGCCCAGGTCCGGCCGGCAATCGGGCGCATCCTCGAGGAGCTGACCGTGGGGCAGCGCTCGATCGAGGCTGACGTCCAGCCGACGTGGGCGAGCGCCGTCGAAGCCGTCGGCGACCTGGTCGAGCCGCTCGAGCGTGCCTGGGGCGCGGTCACGCACCTGGTGGGCGTGAAGAACTCGCCCGAGCTGCGCGAGGCGCATCAGGCCATCCAGCCGGCGGTGGTGGAGGCCTCGCTCAAGCTCGCGCAGAGTGAGCCGCTGTTTCGCGCGCTGTCGACGCTGCGGACGGGACCCGGCTTCGCGTCGCTGCCGCCAGAGCGAAAGCGCATCCTCGACAAGAAGATCCTCGAGGCGCGCCTGGCCGGCATCGATCTGCCGCCCGAACAGCGCGCGCGCTTCACCGCCATCCAGCAAGAGCTCTCGGAGCTCGCGACCACCTTTGCCAACCACGTGCTCGACAGCACCAAGGCCTACGGCCTCATGCTCACCACCGCCGACGAGGTGGACGGTGTGCCGCACACGGCGCTCGCGATGGCGGCGGCGGCGGCCCAGGCGGCGGGCCACGCGGGCGCCACGGCGGAGCAGGGGCCATGGCGCATCACGCTCGACATGCCGAGCTTCGATGCGTTCATGCGCCACGCCAAACGGCGCGACCTGCGCGAGCGCGTCTATCGCGCGTACCTGGCCCGCGCCTCCGAGCTCGACCTTGCCAACACCGCGGCGGCCAGCCTCGACAACGGTCCGCTGATCGCGCGCATCCTCGGGCTGCGCCGGGAGAAGGCGCGCCTGCTCGGGTTCCCGAGCTACGCGGAGCTGTCGCTCGCCACCAAGATGGCGCCGTCCGTCGACGAGGTGGAGCGGCTGCTCGAGGAGCTGCGCACCACCAGCTTGCCGGTCGCCGAGCGCGAGCTGGCCGAGCTGTCGTCGCTCGCGGGGTTCCCGGTGCAGCACTGGGACGTGGGCTTCTGGGCCGAGCGGCTGCGCGAGCAGCGCTACGCCTTCTCCGAGGAAGAGCTGCGCCCCTACTTCCCGCTGCCGCGGGTGCTCGAGGGCCTGTTCGCGCTCGTCAAGCGCTTGTTCGGTGTTCACGTCGTCGACGCGACCGGCACCGCGCCCCGGTGGCACGACGACGTGCGCTACTTCGAGGTCAAGGATGAGCGCGGCGCCGACGTCGCGGGCTTTTACCTCGATCCCTACGCGCGGCCGGCGGAGAAGCGGGGCGGTGCCTGGATGGACGACTGCATCACGCGTCGTCGAACGGCCACGGGCGTGCGGCTGCCGGTCGCCTATTTGTGCTGCAATCAGACGCCGCCGGTCGGTGACACGCCCTCGCTCATGACCTTTCGCGAGGTGGAGACGCTGTTTCACGAGTTCGGGCATGGGCTGCAGCACATGCTGACGCGCGTCGACCACGTCGACGCGAGCGGCATCCGCGGCATCGAGTGGGATGCGGTCGAGCTGCCGAGCCAGTTCATGGAGAACTGGTGCACGCACAAGCCGACGCTGATCGGCATGAGCCGTCACGTGCAGAGCGGCGCTGCGCTGCCGCTCGAGCTGTTCGACAAGGTCAGGGCGGCGAAGACCTTCCGCGCCGCCAGCATGATGCTGCGGCAGATCTCGTTCGCGCGCCTCGACCTCGAGCTGCACGCGCGCTTCGACCCGGGCGGCCAGGAGACCGTCTTCGATGTCCAGCGGCGGCTCGCGCCCGCGACGTCGGTCTTGCCCGTGCTGCACGACGATCGCTTCCTGTGCAGCTTCAGCCACATCTTCGCGGGTGGCTACGCCGCCGGCTACTACAGCTACAAGTGGGCCGAGGTGCTGTCGGCCGACGCCTTCGGCGCCTTCGAGGAGGCCGGCCTCGACGAGGACGACAAGCTGCACGCCCTCGGGCGCCGCTTCCGCGACACCGTGCTCGCGCTCGGCGGTGGGGCACACCCGTCCGACGTCTTCCGCGCGTTCCGCGGGCGCGATCCGCGGACCGAGGCGCTGCTGCGCCATGCCGGGCTCGGTCCGCCGGCGAAGAGCTGACCGACCTCCGAAAACGAGAAACTTGCCTGCACGACCAATCGTGCTTACAACACGCATGGCTTGCGTGGTTTCCGCGCGTGCCCGCTGTCGAGGCGCCGGGCGCCCCCTCCCGGCTCTCGGCGGCGTTTTCTTGTTTGCGAAAGGTCGATTCCCGCGACGCGCTAGCGCTCGCCGAGCACGACGTCGAACGGCAGGTCCTTGCCGTCGCGCCGGATGACGACGCGCACGGTGTCGCCCGGTTGCTTCTTCTTGAGCTGATCGCTGTAGCTGCGCAGGTCGGTGACATCGGCGCCGTCGAAGCGCACCAGCAGGTCGCCCTTGGTGATGCCTGCCTTCGCCGCCGGTGAGCTCGGCACGACGTCGTCGACCTTGACGCCCGGGCCGGCGAACGTCATGTCCGGCACCGTGCCGAGCGCCGCGCGCCTGCCGCCGGTGGCGCCGGCCGAGGCGCCGCCGAACGAGAGCGGCTCCTTGCGATCGGCGAGGTACGACACGATCTCCTTGGCGACCACCGCGGCGTCGACGAGCGAGCGCTCCTCGACCTTGTCGGCGGTGTCGCCCGCGCGGTGGTAGTCGGGGTGCGGCCCCGAGAACAGCTGGATGGCGGGGACGCCGGCCTCCAGGAACGCTTGCTGGTCGGAGGCGCCGCCGCCCTCCTTGCCGAGCTCGACCTTGATGCCGGTGGTGAAGCCGACGCCGCGCGCGACGTGGACCCACTCGGACGCGCTCGCCCCGTCGAGCACCAACAGCGGCCGGTCGCCCTTCCGGCCCACGGTGTCGAGGTTGACCATGGCGAGCACCTTGGCCTTGACGTCGCCCTGCGCCTTGACCCATGCGCGCGAGCCGAGGAGCCCGGCTTCCTCGCCGGTGAACACGATCACGCGCACGGCGCGCAGCCCCGGCCCCGCCTTCTTGAGCGCACGCGCGGCCTCGAGCAGCGCGGCCACGCCCGAGGCATTGTCGTCGGCGCCGGGGTGGACCTTGCCCTTGACGGTGCCGAGCCCGTCGAGGTGCGCGCCCAGCACCACCTCGGGCAGCGCCCGATCGGTGCCGCGCAGGACGCCGATCAGGTTGCACGAGCGCGGCGCCAGGCACGAGCGAAACGTCCCGCCGTCGCCCGCGGGCTCGATGCCGATGGCGGTGAGCTCGCGCTCCACGGCCTCCATCGCGGCCTGCAAGCCGGCGCTGCCCGCGGCGCGGCCGGCGAGCTTGGCGTCGCCGAGCGTGCGCACCAGCGCCAGCATCCGCCTGCCCTCGATCGGCGGCGGCAGCTTGGCGAGCGGCGCGCCGCTCGAGAGCGCGAGCTTCGGGCGCTCGCGCCCGAGAAACGCGGTGAGCGGCGAGCGATCAGGCTCCCACTGGCCTTTCAACGTGTTGTCGAGCTCTCCCTTGGTGACGTCGCCGGCGAACGCGAGCCAGCCGTACTTGCCGTAGTGCGGCAGCTTCTTGCCGAGCAGTACTATCGCCTTCGGGTGGTGCGCGGCGACGAACGCGACCCCGAGGTGCTCAGCGGTCGGGTGCGCGAGCGCGAGCGCCAGGCTCGACTTGCCGGGCTCGGTGCGCTCGCTCTTCAAACGCTCGGGCGTCCACGGGCCGGGCGACAAGAAGCCGACGTCGCTCAGGTTGGCGCCGAAGCGGCTCGCCGACACGACGGCGGCGCCGCGCAGCCGGTTGCCATAGCCGAGGATCCAGGTGGCGCGGTCGCCGGGCAGCGTGATGACGTCCTTGTCGTCGACGGCGGCGCACTTCGCCTGGCTGCCGCAGATGGCGCGCATGAAGCCCTTCCACGCCTCGCGCTCCTCGGCGGTCGCGAGCGTGGGCAGCACGAAGGTCATGGCGCGCGCGCCGAGCGCGCGCGACAGCGACGGCGCGGTCTCGCCGGGCAGGAGCGCGCGGAAGGTGTCGACGAACGGGTCGACGTCGACGCGCGCGGCCGCGGCGCCGAGCTTCAGCTCGACGCGGCCGGTGCGCCCCGACAGCGGCACCACGGACTTCGTCCCCTTGCCGTCGACCGTGGTGATCACGACCGGCACGTCGAGGGGAAAGGGCGGCGCCGGCTGCGTCTGCTCGAGCACCACCGAGAGGGCGAGCGCGCCGTCCCGGGCGCGCGTCTGCGCGACCTCGAGCAGA
>Ga0154820_1287_pt9 | contig 17760 bp, 14 predicted proteins | sample Rifle2008BG16ft_FD_116124 | JGI IMG/M metagenome (GOLD analysis project Ga0154820, IMG submission 116124) | Deltaproteobacteria bacterium RBG_16_71_12
GCTCGTGCGCGAGCACCCCGGCGCGCCCGAGGCCGACGACGCGAAGCGCGCGTTGGCGGCGCGCGCCAAGGCGCCGCCCACCCCGCCCGCGCCGCTTCCCGCCGCCGTGCCGGCTCCCGCGGCGTCCTGAGCGGCACACCGGTTGCGAGGCCGCGGCCGGCGCGCCAAGCGGCCGGCATGACTACCGCCGATCCGACCGCGCCCTCCGAAGAGCACAGGATGTTGCGCGACACCGTGCGCGCCTTCGTCGCCGCCGAAGTGGAGCCGCAGGCGCTCGAGCACGACCGCGCCGAGCGCTTCAACCTGCCGCTCTTCAGGAAGCTCGGCTCGATGGGGCTGCTCGGCGTCAGCGTGCCCGAGGCCGACGGCGGCGCGGGCATGGACGCGACCGCCGCGGTCATCGTGCACGAGGAGCTGTCGACGTCCGACCCGGGCTTCGCGCTCGCCTACCTCGCGCACGCGATGCTGTGCGTGAACAACCTGGCCCACAACGCCGACGCCGCGCAGAAACGGCGCTGGCTGCCCAAGCTGATCTCGGGCGAGCACGTCGGCGCCATGGGTATGAGCGAGCCGGGCGCCGGCACCGACGTGATGGGCATGAAGACCACCGCTCGGCGGGACGGCGACCACTACATCGTCAACGGCAGGAAGATGTGGATCACCAACGGCGTGCAAGACGAGCACGGCACGCCGTGCGACCTGATGCTGTGCTACGCGCGCACCGGCGGCGACGACGAGCGCCCGCACATCTCCACCTTCGTCGTCGAGCGCGGCATGCCGGGCTTCGCGGTCGGACAGAAGATCCGCGACAAGACCGGCATGCGCGCCTCCAACACCGCCGAGATGGTGCTCGACGACTGCCGCGTCCCGCTCAACAACCGCTTGGGCGACGAGGGCGGCAGCGTCAAGCACATGATGCGCAACCTCGCCATCGAGCGCCTGACGCTCGCCGCCATGTCGCTCGGCATCGCGCGCCGCAGCGTCGAGGTGATGGTGCGCTACGCCGACGAGCGAACGGCGTTCGGCAAGCCGCTGTCGTCGTTCGGGCAGATCCAGCGGCACATCGGCGAGAGCTACGCCGAGCTGATGGCGTGCCGCGCCTACGTGTACTCGACCGCGCAGCGCCTCGAGCTCGAGGGCTACGGCATGCGCCTGGACACCGACGGCGCCAAGCTGGTGGCCTCGACCATGGGCAAGAACGTCGCGGACCGGGCCATGCAGGTGCTCGGCGGCTTCGGCTACGTCGGCGAGTACGTGGTCGAGCGCCTGTGGCGCGACGCCAAGCTGCTCGAGATCGGCGGCGGCACCGTCGAAGCGCACCAGAAGAACATCGCGCGCGATCTGTCGAAGGGCGGCTTCCCGTGGGTGTGAAAGCCCCCGGCGGCCCGCCCGCCGGATAGGGCAGCAGGCCGATGGCTGCCGGAAGATGGAGCAGCCGCGTCGACGCGGCTACACTGCCGGTGTGGCGATCTCGAAGAGCGAGCCGCGGCTGCCCGCGGTTCCCATCTTGCCCATCCCCAAGCGCATCGCGCGCTACGAGGTGATCGACCGCCTGGCGACCGGCGGCATGGCCGAGGTGTTCATCTGCTGCGAGCGCGGCCACGCGGGGCTCGAGCGGCTGGTCGTCGTCAAGCGCATCCTGCCGCACCTGGCGGTGCACGCCTCGTTCGTCGAGATGTTCCTGGCCGAGGCGCGCTGGGTGGCGCGCATGAACCACCCGAACATCGTGCAGGTCCACGAGCTCGGTGAGGACGGCGGCGCGCCCTACCTGGCGATGGAGTACGTGCCCGGCTCGTCGGTGCGCGACGTGGTGGTGGCCGCCATCGAGCGCGAGATGCCCACACCCATCGGCGCCGCCCTCGGCATCATCGCGCAGGCGTGCGCGGGCGCCCACGCGGCCCACGAGCTGACCGACCCGAGCGGCCAGCCGCTCGGCCTCGTCCACCGCGACATCTCGCCCCACAACCTGATGGTGACGGCCGAGGGCCACACCAAGCTGCTCGACTTCGGCATCGCCAAGGCGACCGAGGTCGCCGACCTCGACGACAAGACGCGCACCGGCGCCCTCAAGGGCAAGGTGCACTACATGGCGCCCGAGCAGTGCAAGCAGGAGCCGCTCGATCGGCGCGCCGACGTGTTCGCGCTCGGCGTGGTGGTGTGGGAGCTGTTGGCCCAGGAGCGGCTGTTCAAGCGCGACAGCGAGCTCGATGCCATGCAGGCCATCGTCACCGGCGACCTGAAGGATCTGCGCAAGCTGCGCCGCGAGGTGCCGGCCGGTGTGGTGGCCGCCGTCGAGAAGGCGCTGCGCCCCAAGCGCGAGGACCGCTACGCGACCGCGGCCGACATGCGCACCGCCATCCTCGACGCCGGGCGCGCGGCCGGCCTGCGCAGCGACGTCGACACGGTGGCGGCGTTCGTCAAGCCCTTGATCGGCCAGCTGCACAAGGAGCGCGAGGCCGGCTTCCGCGCCGCCGCCGTCGAGCGCACGCGCGCCACGCCGGCGGAAGGGGCCGCCTCCGACGAAGCCACGCTGGTCGACAAGCCGCACAAGCGCGCGGCGGCTGCGGTGCAAGCGCGCTCGCCCAGCACCGCGCCGACCGCCAAGAGCCTCGGGCAGCCCGCGGCGGTGCCGCGTCGTCGTCGGCTGCCGCGGGTCGCGGCGGCGTTGGTCGCGCTGGCGGCGCTCGGCGTCGGCGCCTTCGTCGGCGCGCAGCAGCTCTCGCGCCTGCTCCGACCGCGGCTGGTGATGGCCTGGGCGCCCATTGCCGAGAAGGACATGCTGCTCGACGACGTCCGGCCCCTGATCGCCTACCTCGAGGACGAGCTCGACCGCACCCTCGACGTGCAGGTGACCAACAGCTACGACGAGCTGCAACAGCGGCTCGCCGCCGGCACGGTCGACATCGGCGTGGTGCCGCCCGCGTTGTTCGTGCTGGCGCAACAGGAGCACCCCGAGATGGAGGCGCTCGCGGTCAAGCTGGTCGACGGCTCGACCGGCAGCGACGGCGTGCTCTACGTCGACGACGTCAGCGGCATCACCGACCTGCGCCAGCTCAAGGGCAAGCGCTTCTGCTACGCCGACCCGAAGTCGACCACCGGCTACGCGTTCCCGCGCGCCGCCTTGCGCAAGGTGGGCATCGACCCCGACCGCGACGTCATCTCGCACATCAGCGGCAACCACATCGCGGTGCTGCGCGACTTGGCGGCCGGCGTCTGCGAGGCGGGCGCCGTCTACTCGGGCGGCTACCTGGCGGCCGATCGCGCCGGCGTGCCGGTGCAGCGGCTGCGCCAGCTCGCGATGACCGGCCGCTCACCGCAGGACACCGTGTGCGCGGGCCCCAAGCTGACGCCGGCGATGCGCGCGCGGCTCAAGAAGGCGCTGTTGACCTACGACGGCAAGAAGCACGGCAACATGTCGGGAAGCGTCGAGCGCATCTCGGGCTTCGCGCCCATACGCGACTCCGACTACGACAACGTGCGTGCGGCGCTGCGCTCAGATGGCCGCCTGTAGCTACTCGACCACCTGCTGCGTGGCGGCGAGCCACGGCGTCCACGCGCCGTCGCCGTCGACGTCGAGGTAGAGCGCGCCCGAGAAGCAGAACACCGAGCCGCCGCCGGTGGGCGAGAGCCCGCTGCCGCCCTTGCTGACGACGACGACGGCCAGGTCGCCCTCGTCGGTCGGCAGCCCGTCGAGCACGTGATCCAGGCGCACCACGGCGTCTCGTTCCAAGGTCTGCCCGCGCCTGACGACGAGGTTGTCGAGGGGCTGGCCGGTCGGGCCGCGTGGGGTCTTGATGGGTATACCTAGATCAGGTATATCGAGATCGTGACGATCCGCGGGTTCGCGAGAGAGGAGGTCAGGCGCTTCTTCGAAGCCGGGGCTGTTCCACGGCGAGCTGGATGGGCCAGCGCGGCGGGTGTCGTCGCGCGGAAGCTCGATCTGCTCGACTACGCGCACGCGCTCGCCGACTTGCGAAGTCCGCCTGGCAACCGACTTGAGCGCATGAAGGGTAACCTGCGGGGAATGCACAGCATCCGAGTGAACGACCAATGGCGCGTCGTGTTTCGCTGGACAGAAGCCGGACCCGTCGAGGTCGACGTCGTTGACTACCACTGAGGAGACACCATGCGGCTCACGAGAAAACCCACCCCCCCAGGCGAGATCCTCCGAGAGGAGTTTCTTGTTCCGCTGGGTCTCACGCAAAAGCAGCTTGCCAACCACCTCGGGTGCGACTTGAAGGTCATCAACCGCATCGTCAACGGTCGAACGTCGGTCACCGCAGAGATGGCGCTCAAGCTCGGCGCCGCCTTTGGCACTTCGCCGGAGTTTTGGCTCAACGCGCAGAAGGCGGTCGACCTTTTTGTGGCCGCGGCGCGGGCGAGAGCCTTGCCGAAGCGGTTGCACGCTGCTTGATCGATCGACGGTTCGCCGGCTGACACTCGCCGCAGACGCTCGATGAAGCAGGCAGGAGCTACTCGACCACCTGCTGCGTGGCGGCGAGCCACGGCGTCCACGCGCCGTCGCCGTCGACGTCGAGGTAGAGGGCGCCCGAGAAACAGAACACCGAGCCGCCGCCGGTCGGCGCCAGCCCGCTGCCGCCGTTGCTGACCACCACCACCGCGAGGTCGCCCTCGTCGGTCGGCAGCCCTTCGAGCACGTGATCCAGGCGCACGACGGCGTCGGTGGCGCCCGCGTCGGTCACCACGGGCGACAGCGTGCCGGCGGGGTCGAGGTGGGCGCCGTCGGCGTCGAGCACCAGCGGGCGCGCCAGGCCGTTGACGTACACCTCGAAGCGCCCCGGCGTCACGTGCGGCGGCGCTTGCAGTTTCGCCGTCACCTGCGCAGTCGCTGCGGTGAGCTGATCGAGGCCCTGGCGGCGCGCGCCGTCGGCGAACAGCTCGAGCAGGCAGCCCTCGCCGATGGCGGTGCGCTGCGCGCGCAGCGCTGCGCGCAGGTCATCGCCCGTCAACGCGCTCGGGTCGTCCTGGTCGACCGTCAGGAAGCTGCGCGGGTAGCCGACGCCGTTGTCTTGCCGGTGCGAGTCGCTGCTGCCGGTGGCCGAGACCTTCTTGCCGGCGCCGAGCATGGCGAACCAATCGGCCAACACCGGCACGTCGAACGCGGACTCGTTGGCGAGCTGCGACAGCTCGGCCCGGCGCTCCGCCGTGTAGAGCGTGACGTCGCCCAGGCTGCCGTTCACCTCGATGGCCTCGAAGTCGCCTGACCAGGCGCTGTAGACGTCGGCGGGCAGGGTCTCGAGGCCGGGCGCGTCGCGCGCGATGCGTGCGGCGGTGGTCGGATCGATCGGCAGCGACCCGAAGTAGCCGGCCATCTGCGAGCGCGGGTGGTTGATCTGGATGACCGGGTCGCCGGCCGCCGCGCGGATGTCGGCGAAGGTCTGGCGGATGTTCTTCAGCCACCACAGGCGCGAGCCGGTGTCCTTGTGCGGATCCGCGTGATCGATGTTCCACGGGAACGCGTTGAAGTGACCGATGCCGGTGTAGGTGACCTCGGAGCCGGCCACCACGCTGAGCCACGGCTTGAGCCCGAGCGAGTCGACATAGGGCTGGAAGTCGGTGACGGTGTCGTGGTCGGTCGACGCCGCCAGCTCGACGCCCTCGGCCGCGTTCTCCAGCACCTTGACCGGGTAGGGCACCTGCGCGTCGATGCTGCCGATGCAGTGCTGGTGCAGCTCGGTGCCGACGAGCCCGGTGGTGTCGAGCGCGTGCTCGAGCGTCGCCGCCAGCGTCACCGTCTCACCGGCATTCACCGCGACGTCGGTCTGGGAGCGCGAGAACTCGAAGCCGCGCGTGACGTAGGCGGTGTAGTTGCCGGGCGGCACGTCGACCGTGAAGCGGCCGTCCGTCGACAGGAAGTAGAAGGTGGCGCCGCCCTCGTCGAAGTCGCCGAGCACGTCGCTCGGCTGCTGGGTGCCGGCCTGCGCCACCAGCGTCAGCTTGGCCGGCCGCGCGGCCAAGGGCGCGCCCGCGCGGTCGACGAAGCTCGTCGTGACGTCGAGGTGGCCGGCGCCGCCGGGGGCCAGCTCGGCCGCGTTGGTCTCGGCGCCCGGGTGCACGTGCGCCGGCACCTCGGGGCTGCGCGCCAGCCCGGGCGCGTGCGCCACCAGGAGGTAATCACCGCCCGGCAGCGTCAGCGTGTAGCCGCCCGTGTCCGAGGTGTAGGCCTCGCTGACCACGTGCGCGTCGGGCTCGCCGAGCGGCGCCGACAGCGCGCTCACGACGATGCGCCGGCCGGGCGGCTGCCCGTCGATGCGCACGGTGCCGGTGATGGTGCCGGTGGTGACGCCCTTGAGCGAGAGCGCGCGCCGCGTGGTGCTCTCGAGCGAGCCGTCGCCGACGATCAGCCAGCGCACGAAGCTGCGCTCGCTGCCGACCGGCGCGCCCGTGCCGTAGAAGGGCGCGGTGATGCCGTGCTCCATCAAGGGCACGATCACGTCGCCCTCGTCGGAGGCGACCGCGTAGCTGACCTTGTCGCCGCGCGCGGCCGACAACAGGCTCACGTGCTCGAACATCTCGATCGAGCCGTAGCCGGTCTCCGGCGTGTGCGGGGTGGTGGCGCCGCCGAAGGCGATGAAGTCGGCCGGCTGCACCGACGGCAGCGGCGGCCCGGCGTTCTTCACCGTCGTGACGATCTCGAGGTAGTCGACGTCGGGGCGGAGCACGTAGTCGGTGACGATGGTGGTCGAGGAGATGTCCTGCGCCAAGTGCGCCGCCTGCGGGATGATGGTGATGACCCCGGGCGTGCCGGTGACGCGCAGGATGCCGTCGCCGCCGGCGCGGCCGTCGTTGACCACCTCGATCGACTCGACGCGCACCTCGTTGGCGCCGACCGCGCTGACGTGCTCGCGGAAGGTGTCCTCGCCGTCGGCCAGCTCGTCGGGACGCACCAGGTCGATGTCGATCAGGTTGCCGCCGACCGACGAGTTGCCGACCGGCCGCGAGGTGTCCTGCACGATGAAGCGGATCTTGGCGTTGTGGCAGCGCCAGGAGCGCCCCACCTGCGCGAAGGCCTGCGGGCCGCCGATCAGCTCGCTCTCCTTGGTGACCGGGCCGCAGCGCACTTCGCCCGGGCCGAGCACGGTGTCGAGCACCAGGGGGGGCAGGGGTTCCGGGCGGCCCGTGCAGGCGGCGGCGGCCGCGAGGAGGAGCAGGAGCTTGCGCATGGCGGCAGTCTAGCCGGGCCGGCACCGTTGTCGACGGGGGCGGTGTTGCGTACAACGACGCTCGCGGACGAAACGCAGGGGAGCGCGCGACGTGAGGGACGTGTTCGGCAAGACCCAGGGCCTGAAGGCGACGCAGCTGCGCCGCCTCGAGCGTTTGGCGCAGCGCAGCGCCGGCAACAAGGTCGCGTGCACGCCCGAGCTGGCGCGCGCGCTCGCCGAGTGCGCCGCCGATACCGGCCGCATGGTCGGCGTGCTCGCCGACCGGCGCGGCAACGTCGTCGAGGTGGCGCTCGGCGAGCCGACGCGCCTGTACCTGCCCGACGTCGGCCGCCTGCGCGCCGGCCCGGGCCGCCTGCGCGGCCTGCGCCTGGTGGTCGCCAAGCCGAACGTCAAGCGCGCGCGCGGGCCGCTCTCGGTCGACCACGACCTCACCACCGACCTCGAGCGCCTCAAGCTCGACGCGGTCGTGCTCCTCGAGGCGCACGACGACGGGCTGCCCGGCCGCGCCGCGCTCGCCACGCTCTTGCCCGATCCGGTGCGCGGCAAGAACGGCGAAGAGCGGCACCGGGTCGAGGCGTTCGCGGTTGCGCAGGATCTGGCCAAGGTCGAGGTCGTCGAGATCGTCCACAGCCTCGAGGCCGAGCTGGCGCGCAACGCGGAGCGCGCGCGCGCGGCGGCGCACATCGCGGGCGAGCGCGACGTCGCGCTGTTGGTCGGCGTCTACTCGACGGCGGAGCGCGGCGCGCGCGGCCTTGCGCAGGCCTCGATGGACGAGCTCGCCGAGCTGGCCAAGACCGCGGGCGTGCGCGTCGCCGACGTGGTCATGCAGTTTCGCCCGACGCTCGACGGCAAGACGCTGGTCGGCAAGGGCAAGCTCGAGGAGATCTGCCTGCTGGCGCTCCACCGGGGCGCCGAGGTTATCATCTTCGACCGCGACCTGTCGCCCTCGCAGCTCAACGCCATCACCGATCTGACCGACCTCAAGATCCTCGATCGCACCATGCTGATCCTCGACATCTTCGCGCGCCGCGCCAAGAGCAAGGGCGGCAAGCTGCAAGTCGAGCTGGCGCAATTGCAGTACTCGCTGCCCCGCCTCGCCAAGAAGCAGACCGGGCTCTCGCGCCTGACCGGCGGCATCGGCGGACAGGGGCCGGGCGAGACCAAGCTCGAGATCGACCGGCGCCGCGCCAAGGACCGGATCCAACGCCTCGCGCACGAGCTCGAGCGCTACGCCGGCGAGCGCGAGCGTCGCCGGCAGCCGAGGAACGAGCGCGACATCCCGGTCATCGCCATCGTCGGCTACACCAACGCCGGCAAGAGCACGCTGTTGAACCGGCTGACCGGCGCCGACGTCCACGTCGCCGACGAGCTGTTCGCCACGCTCGACCCGACCTCGCGCCGCCTGCGCTTCCCCACGCTCGCCGATCGCGTGGGGCACGAGGTGGTGCTGATCGACACGGTCGGCTTCATCCGCGACCTGCCCGACACGCTCAAGAACGCCTTCCGCGCCACGCTCGAGGAGCTCGGTGACGCCGACCTGCTCTTGCACGTGGTCGACGCCGCCGACCCGCGGCGCGAGCAGCACATCGACGCCGTGGAGGACGTGCTCGACGGGCTCGGCCTGCGCGACACGCCGCGCCTGTTGGTGCTCAACAAGATGGACCTGCGCAAAGACGACGGCGCGGGCGAGGCGGCGCGGCGCGGCGCGGTCTGCGTCTCGGCGTCGACGGGCGCGGGCCTGCCCGAGCTTACCGAGCGCCTGCGCGCGCAAGAGTTGGCAGAAGACCGATGTTGGAGGGCCGAAGCGGAGGGCCGAAGCCGAGGGCCGAACCCGAGGGCCGAGAGCCCGTTCTCCGATGGCCCCTGACGACGGCGATCGGCGATCTCTCATCGGTCCTCGCCCAGCGGTCATTCGCCATCGGCCCTCGCCATCGGCCCTCGGTTTTCTGTCACCCCTTCAGGCCTCGACGACGACGCGCGCCAGCTCCACGATGCGACGCGCGTAGCCGACGAGCTTGCTGGCCTCGGCGCGGCTCATCACGGTCACGCCGTAGTGCGCGTCGTCCTTGCGCTTGAGGATTCGGTCCAGGTCCTTCGCCATGTCGGCGCCGTGCGGCGCGACGGTGGCGAGCAGCGCGACCGCCGCACGGTGGTCCTGCCCGCGCGCCCGCTCCTGAAGCCTCGCGCAGCACGCGGCGTCCGACGCGGCGATACCGGCAAGGACGGCCAGCGCGGCCGCAACGCCCGGGTTCGCATCGCCGCTCGCGTCCTCGAGCACGAGCGCCGCGACCATCGCGAACGCCTCGGCCTGCGTCAGGCGCGTGCGCGCCGCTTCGCGCCCGCACGGGCTCTGGCGGGCGCGTGAGCGCGCCATCAGCGCTTCCCCGTGAGGACTGCCTTGTCCCCGGCGATGACGACGACGTCGCTCTGCCAACTCTGCACGATCGGGGCTCGCGCCCGGCGCAGCCTGCTGAGCTCGGCCCGGGAGAGCGCGATCACCTGTGCGCTGTTCCCGGTCCAGCGGCGGATCCGATCTGCCAGCTCGTCGGCGAACGCCGGCGCATCCTGATCGTCCGAGACGAGCAGCACGTCGATATCGCTCCCTTCGGCGCCGTCGCGGCGCGCGGCGGAGCCGAACAGGCCTACCAGCACGAGCTTGCCCGGCCAGGCGCCGACCGTCGCGCGCACGCGCTGTGCCAGCTCGCCATGAAGGCTCGCGAGCTGCGCGATGGCCGGGGCTGCGAGGTGATCGCGATTGAGCACGAAGCCACCGGGCACCTCGAGGACGAGCCCCGTCTCCACCAGGCGGTGCAGCACGCGGCGAACCCCCTGCAGCGAGCCCCGCCCGGCGAGCCGGTGGGCCCGCGTCAGCGTCAGCGGCGCCGTCGTGGTCGACAGCGCCGCGAGGACGGGACCGTCCAGGCTCGGGATCACGCTGGCGATGGGCAGTGCGACGTCCATGTTCGTAACTGCATAATAACGCACTTTCTGCAGTTTTCGATAGTCCAGATACTCCCGCGCCGGTTGGCGACCCGGGTACACGGATCGGCGTCGACTACCGTTCCAAAGGTGGGGCTGCTTTGGAGGCCGTCGGGGGCGACCGCGTGCATCCAATGGCCCTTCTGCGCGCGTCGTGGGAGCAAGGCAGACACGAGGGCCATCCATGCCGTTGATCGAGCTGACCGGGATCGAGAAGACCTACCACCTCGGCGAGAACGTCGTGCGGGCCCTGCAAGGCGCGTCCCTCGCCGTGGACCGGGGCGAGATGGTGGCCATCATGGGCGCCTCGGGGTCGGGCAAGAGCACCATGCTCAACGTCATCGGCACTCTCGATCGAGCCGACGCCGGCAGCTACCTCCTCGAAGGTGAGCCCCTCGGCGCCTACGACGAGGTGGAGCTGTCGGAGCTGCGCAACCGCAAGATCGGCTTCGTCTTCCAGTCGTTTCATCTGCTTCCCAGGGACACCGCGCTCGAGAACGTGGAGCTGCCCATGGTCTACGCCGGCGAGCGGTCGTCGGTGCGACGCAAGAAGGCGCGGCAGGCGCTGGAGCGCGTGGGGCTCGGCGATCGGATCTCGCACCTGCCCACGCAGCTCTCGGGCGGACAGCAGCAGCGCGTGTCCATCGCGCGGGCCCTCGTCAACGAGCCGGTGCTGCTGCTCGCCGACGAGCCCACCGGTGCCCTCGACTCCGTCACCACCGCGCAGGTGATGGAGCTGCTGCTCGACTTGAACAGGCAAGGCATGACCATCGTGCTGGTCACTCACGACCAGAACATCGCCCGCTACGCCGGGCGCGTCGTCACCTTCAGCGACGGCGCGGTCGTCTCCGACGACAAGCCCGGGCACGGGACGCGCGGGCCCGCGGCCGAGGTGCACCGATGATCACGGCAGCGTTGGTGAGCCTGCTGGCGTTGCTGCCGGCCCGGCCGTTGACGCTGACGGAAGCCACCGAGCTGGCCGTCGGCGGCAGTCCACTGATGGACCGGGCTCGAGTGGCCGAGGAGCGCGCGCGCCTGTTGGTGCTGCGCGCCAACCTGGAGCGCATCCACGCCAGCATCGATGTCAGCCTCACGGGTCTCTATGCCAAGGACCTCTTGACCCTGGATACCGGCGGCGTTCTCGGCCTCGCCAACCTCGAAGGGGGTGTGAGCGCGCCCCTGTTCTCGGGCTTCCGTGTGGAGGCCGACATCGCGCGCGCCGAGCACCTGCAACAGGCCGCGCTGCTCGACGTCGAGGTGGAACGCCGGCAGGTGGCGCTGGCCGTGGCTCGCACCTATTGGGGAGTGCGGCGGCTGGCACTGCTGGAGCAGGCACGCGCCACCTCGGACGAGCGGCTCGCCGAGAGCGAGCGCCTGGTGCAAGCGCGCGTGGCGGCGGGCCTGGCCGCAGGCCTCGACGTCAACCGCGCCGCCGGGCGCCGAGCGCAGCTCGATGTCGAGCGCGCGACGCTCGCCAGCGAGGTGCGCGAGGCGCGTGTGCAGCTGCAGATGACGCTGGGCCTCGACGACGAGGTGGAGCTGGTGGACGCTCCGCCGGCGGCAGATCTCGCCCTCGATGGCGTCGAAGCCCTGGTGCAGCGCGCCGTCGACCTCCGACCCGAGCTGCAGGCCGCTCGACGCCGGCGGCAGGCGCTCGACGAGGAGCGACGCGCAGCAGAGTCGGCCTATTGGCCGCAGGCGGGCAGCAACGTGCTCGTGCAGGCCGGCAACAACCCGTCGGTGCCGGGCGTCGGCAATCGCGCGGTGGGCAGCTTTGGCCTCGGGCTGATCGCGGGCGTGGACGTGTCCATGAACCTGTTCGACACCTGGAGCACCACGCACGCCGTGGAGGACGTCGCGCACCGCCGGCGCGAGGCGGACGCGGACGCGCGCCAGCAGCTCCTCGAGGTGGAGCGGGCCGTGCGCGTGGCGCACGCGCGCGTGGCGAGCCTGCAAGAACAGCGCGCGGCGCTGGTGCGGGCGCGGGCCATCGTCGAGGACAACACCGGCATGCTCGAGCGCGCCTATCAGCGCGGCGAGGTGCTCCTGACCGAGCTCCTCGACGTGCAAGTGGAGCTGGCCGACGCGGAGCGCAGGATCGTGGATGTGGACTCACAGATGGCGCTGGCTCGCATCGAGCTCGAGCGCGCCGCCGGAGGCAAGCCTTGAAGAAGCGCAAATGGCTGGTGCGGCTCGCGATCATCTTGACCATCGCCGGCGTCGCCGGCGGCCTCTTGCTGATGGTGACCGGTGGCAAGGACGAGAAGATCGACGACGCGCTGGTCGCCAAGGTGCAGAAGAAGGATCTCGCGGTCGAGGTCATCGACACAGGCAAGATCGCGCCCCGTGAGAAGGTGGACATCAAGTCCAAGGTGGCCGGCCAGGCGCTCGACGTGCTGGTGGACGAGGGCGAGGTGGTCGCCAAAGGTCAGGTGTTGTTGCGCCTCGACCCGGTCGACTACGCGCGCGAGGCCGCCCGCGCCGACGCCGAGGTAGCGCAGGCGCAGCAGGCGCTCACCTTCGCCGAGCAGGGCCTGGCGCGAAAGCAGGCCGGGCTCGCCGACCGTGCCGTGTCGCAGGCCGACGTCGAGACGGCGCAAAACGAGGTCGACATGAGGAAGGCGAGCGTCCGCATCGCCGACGTGGCGGTGAGCGCCGCGAAAGACCGGCTGCGCTCCTGTGAGATTCGCTCGCCGATGGCGGGCACCGTCATCGCACGCGGCATCGAGCCCGGCGAGGTGGTGACGCCGGGTGTGCAGGCGACCTTCGAGGGCAAGGCGCTCTTGACGGTGGCCGATCTGAGCACGCTGGTCGCCAAGGTGGAGCTCAATCAGATCGACGTGGCCCGCGTGGCGCTCGGCCAGGCGGCCACGCTCACGCTGGATGCGATCCCCGAGAAGAAGTGGCAGGCGACCATCACCAAGATCGCGCCGGCAGCGGTCAAGGCCGCCGGGCGCGACGCCGAGGTCTTCCCGGTCGAAGTCACGCTGGCGGCGGCTGACGCGAGCATCAAGTCGGGCATGACCGCCGACGTGCGCATCCTGGTGGAGACGCGGCCGCAGGTGCTGCTGGTCCCCATCGAAGCCGTCATCAAGGAAGACGGCAAGAGCCGCCTGAAGAAGGTGGTGGTCGGGGTCAACGGCAAGAAGAGCACGGAGAAGGTGGACGTGACGGTGGGCAAGAGCAACGACCGCGAGATCGAGATCCTCGAGGGGGTGCACGACGGCGACGAGGTGGTGATCGATCCGGCCTCCGCCAAGGACAACGAGGCTGCGCTCTAGCGATGCGCGCGCTGGGCCTGCTCCTGGCGTACCTCAAGATCGCAGCCAAGGTGCTGCGGGCGCACAAGCTGCGTTCGCTGCTGACGGTCGTGAGCATCACCATCGGCGCCTTCTCCATCGTGCTGATGACGTCGCTGGCGGACGGCGGGCTGCAGACCATCGCCAAGGACATCGAAGACCTCGGCGGCGCGCGCTTGTTGCTGGTGACGCCCGACCAGCCCGAACGCATGAAGGAAAAGGCGAGCCTGGCGCCGGGGTACTTCGAGAAGGCCGATCAGGAGGCGCTGTTGGCGGCCATGCCCCATGTGGCCGAGCGCACGTTCTACGCTGGGCTCGACGAGGGTGACGTCGCCACCGAGACCGGCAAGACGGGCACGCCCGACCTGATCGCCGGCGACGCCGGTTTCCTGCCGGCCTTCCGCATGCGCGTCGGCAAAGGTCGCGCCTTCACCGACGACGAGAACCACCGCCGCGCCTCGGTGTGCGTGGTCGGGCCCAAGCTGGCACAGGACCTCTACGACGGCGACGCTGTCGGCAAGCGCCTGGCAGTGCTCGGTACGCGCTGCCTCATCGTGGGCCAGACCGCCAAGCTCGGCCGGGTGGGCATGAGCTTCGGCTTCTCGTGGGACAACTTCGTGCTGCTCCCGCTCGAGACCCTGCGCGACATCGACGCCCGCACGGCCCAGCAGACCATCCTGGTAGTGAAGACCGATGACGTGAAGCACAACGACGTCGTCAAGCGCGTCGCCAACGCGATCCTGGCGGAGCGGCATCACGGCGTGGACGACTACCAGATCTGGGACTTCGCCGGCATCATGTCGCAGTTCCAAACCATCTTCATGGTGCTGAAGCTCATCGTGGGCTTGATCGCCGGCATCTCCCTGTTGGTGGGCGGCGTGGGCGTTATGAACATGATGTTCGTTTCGGTCTCCGAGCGCACCCGCGAGATCGGCATCCGCAAGGCGCTGGGAGCCTCGCCGCGCGCCATCGAGGCGCAGTTCCTGTTCGAGGCCATGTTCCTCTCGACCATCGGCGGCGTGCTCGGGGTCGCGGGCGGTGTCTGCGCGGTGCTCGCCTGCAACGTGCTCATCCACTCGCTGGAAGAGGCCTGGTCCGGCACCGTCAGCGTTCCGGCGGTGGTGGTGGCCACGCTCGTGTCCCTGGGCGTGGGTGTCGGCTTTGGCTTCGTGCCCGCCAAGCGCGCCGCACAGCTCGATGCCGTGGAAGCGATGAGGCGCTGATGGCGATGCGCAGCGTCGACCTGCTCAGATCGGTGCGGCGCACCTTCTCCACGAGCCGCCTGCGCGTCGCGCTCACCTTGCTCGGCGTCATGATCGGCTCAGGCGCCATGGTGCTCCTCGCCGGCTTGCTGGCGGCGGGTGAGGAGTCGCTGGTGCGGCTCGCCCAGGACGCCAACGAGAGCGACATGATCGAGGTGCACACGTCCGACCCCCCGCCCAAGGATGCACTGAAGACCACCAGGCCCCTCACCACCTTCGACGCCGATGCGCTGGCGCGCAACGCGCTGCTCGACGGCGCGCACGTCAATGCCGCGGGCCGCAAACAGGCCACGGCCCATTTCGGCGCCGCCGAGAAGCTCACCACCATCTTCGGCGCCGAGCCGGACTCGCTCGGCCTCTACCGCCTGGACATGGAGCGCGGTCGCTATTTCAGCGACGACGACTTCCGGCAGAGCCGGCGCGTGTGTGTGGTGGGCCAGGAGGTCTGGCTCGACCTGTTGGAGAAGCGCGCGCTGAGCGAGAACCTGCACATCACGCTCGATGGCGTCGTGCTCGAGGTGGTCGGCGCGCTCGCGCACAAGCCCACCATGGGCAAGGGCGACGGCACCTGGATGTGGAACCGGCGCGTGCTGGTGCCGTCCTCCACCTTCAACAACTCCTTCGAGAGCGGCCATCGCGTCCGTGGCATTTTCGTGCGCCTGAAGGGCAGCGCCGGCCTGGCGGGCAAGGCGCGCCAGCTCAGCGACGTCGTCGAACGAACCATCTTGCGGCGGCACCACGGCGTGAAGAACTTCGAGATCGAGAGCGACGCCCGCGGCCAGGGCCAGGAGCACCTGATCTTCCGCATCATCGAGATCTTGTTGTTCGGCACCAGCGTGATCGCGCTGTTGGTGGGCGGCATCAACATCATGAACATCATGCTGGTGACGGTCACCGAGCGCACCAAGGAGATCGGCCTGCGCCGCGCCGTCGGCGCCACGCCGGCCGAGATCTCGCGGCAGTTCATCGTGGAGGCAGGGGTGCTGGCGGGCGCCGGCGGTGTCCTCGGCGTCATCGGCGGCATCCTGACGACGTGGTTGCTGTCGCTGGTCGTGACGCAGTTGCTCGGGCCGTGGCGCTTCGTGGTGGAGCCGTGGGCTGTCGCCCTGGCCCTTGGCATGGCCGTCGGCACCGGCGTGCTGTTCGGGTTGTTCCCGGCGTTGCGCGCCGCCCAACTCGACCCGGTGGTCGCGCTGCGCTCGGAGTGAACGACTGACGACGTCGATCCGAGCGCAGGCCCGGCGGGCCGGCGGCTTTGGAGCATCGCTAGCGCGCTCAGTCGCCCGACACGAACGTGCGCAGGTCGGTGGTCCACGCCCGCCGGCCGCGCGAGCCGGTGTCGAGCAGCGACCAGTTGTCGAACGACAGCCCGGGCACGTAGACGCTCTCGTGCTGCCAGACGAGGCCGCCGCGCGCCAGGTCGTTGGCGTCGACGAAGTCCTCGTTGTCGACCAAGCCGCGCTGGCCGACGGGCAGCGCCGCCAGGATCTCCGCCTTCTGCGGCACGCGCGGCAGGATCACCTTGGTGCGCGCGCCGTCGACGAAGATCTCGGTGACGAAGGAGAACTCGAAGGGCTCATAGAGGAACATGTCGTGGATGCTCGGCTGCTGTCCGGCCGGCGCCTTCCAGCGCAGCGTGCGGTCGGTGAGCGCGGCGCCCTCGAGCGGTGACAGCACCTCGGGCAAGCCGAGCACCGGCTGGATGGTGACGCCGCCGCGCAGGTCGCCGACGCCGTCTTGCACCACCTCGGAGGACGGCAGGCCGAAGTCGCCGACGTGGTAGGCGCGGCCGGAGGCCGAGAAGTCGGGCGCGTCTTGCAGCTGCAAGGTGGCGCTGTCGGGCGAGCCGAGGATCACGCTCGCGAAGCGCGTGCCGTCGGGGCGGTTGGTGACGAACGCCATGCCGATGACCATCGGCGGCATGCCGGGGCCCGACGTGATGCCCCAGTCGCTGGTGCCAAGGCCGCTGACCTCGCGCGAGCCCTCGGTGAGCGTCACCGTGCCCTGCTCGGTGAACAGGTTGCGGCCGTCGGTGGTGTAGGCGCCGGCGATGAACGTGAGCATGTTGCCCGGCACGTCGGGCATCTCCTCGATGGCGTGGTTGCGCTTGCCCTCGATCGCCTGCGTGTAGACGTAGGCGCCCTCGCCGCCGAACTGCAGCGCGGGCACCACGCGCGTGACGGTGGGGCGCGCGCCGATGAGCGCCAGGTCGACGAGCGGCGGGTCGGCGCGCAGCGGCGCGTCCGGCAGCGAGATCGCGATCTCCTCGTCGAGCGGGATGGTCAGGTCGATGTCCTGATCGACCAGATCGACGCCGTACTGCGGGAACACCTCGCGGCGCACGCCGAGCTGGCGCAGCCGGAACGTGTCGTTGTTGATGTCGTAGATGCCGGCGAGCGCGACCAGCGCCAGGCGCCCGGGGCGCGAGCTCGCGATGAAGTACTCGCCGCCCTCCTCGAAGACCACGTTGTCGCCGCCGGGCGGCCAGTTGCCCGAGAATTCGTCGGCCGCGGTGGTGCGCACCTCGGCGAAGGCGATCTCGCACGGCAGCGGCGGCCCGCTGTTGCAGCCCGACTGATCGAGCGCGGCCGGGTCGAAGAACTCCTTGGCGAAGCCGAACACGCGCCCGCGGATGGTGGCGGGCGGCGGCGGCGGCGGCCCCTGGCCCGGTTGCGGCGGCGAACCGATGAGCGGGAACAGGAACACCGACAGCTCGGTCGCGTCGACGTCGACGAAGGTGGCCTGCGAGTAGCCGTAGCCCGCCACCGTCACGGTCTGCGGCCCGACCACCTCGGGGCCAGAGATGGTCGCCTGCCCGAGCATGTTGGTGACGCCCGCCGCCACCGGCGTGCCGTCGGTGCCGACCCAGGCGATCAGGTCGGGGATCGGGAAGCCGGTCATCGCGTCCATGGCCGTCACGTAGACCGCGCCGTCGATGGGCCCGCCGCGCGCGCCGCCGACGATGCTGGTCGGGTCGAAGTACGTGAAGGCGCGATCGGCGAGCGCGCTCTCGGCGCCGAGCGTGACCGCGACGTC
>Ga0154820_1319_pt7 | contig 17472 bp, 13 predicted proteins | sample Rifle2008BG16ft_FD_116124 | JGI IMG/M metagenome (GOLD analysis project Ga0154820, IMG submission 116124) | Deltaproteobacteria bacterium RBG_16_71_12
GCACGTCCGGTCTGGGCGCGCGCGGCCGCGCGCACTGCACGGGAGTCCCTGCCCATGGCCCAGATCTTCCGCCGATGGACCAACTCGCTGCCGCAGGTGGGGACCGCCGCCGTCCTCGGCGGCGGCGCGCTCGCCACCTTCGTGGTCTGGTACTGGTTCGCGCCCGCTCACACCGACGTGGGCTACGCGCCCGCGCAGCCGATCCCCTACAGCCACAAGCTGCACGCGGGCGAGATGCAGATCGACTGCCGCTACTGCCACCACACCGTCGAGAAGAGCGCACATGCCGGCGTGCCGTCGACGCAGGTGTGCATGAACTGCCACCGCCACGTGCGCAAGGACTCGGCGCTGCTCAAGCCGCTGCGCGACTCGTGGGACAACGGCACCTCGGTCGGCTGGAAGCGCGTCCACAAGGTGCCGGACTACGCGTACTTCAACCACTCCGCGCACGTGCAGCTCGGCGTCGGCAAGAACCGCGCAGCGGTCGGCTGCGTCACCTGTCACGGCCGCATCGACGAGATGGCACTGGTGGAGCAGCAAGAGCCGCTGTCGATGGGCTGGTGCCTCGACTGCCACGACAACCCCGCCGCCAACCTGCGCCCCGTCGACAAGGTCACCGACATGCTGTGGCGCGCCGACGACGAGTGGCGGCTCACGGCGCTCGCCGTCGCCAAGACGCTCAACCCGCCCGGCAGCCGCACCCAAGCATTCAAGTGGCGCGACGACGGCACGCTCGAGACGCGCGCCACGGCGTCATGCAACGGCTGCCACCGCTGAGAGCCACGACCTCCACCGTTTCCCACCGTCGAGACCAACATGAAGCGCGATCCGAACGATCCCCAGGCCCCCGCGAGCGGCGCCCCCTCGTCGTGGCGTTCGCTCGAACACCGGCGCGGCGCTGACGCCGTGCTCGGGGGCATCGGCGACGAGTTCAAGAACGGCCCGGCGCCCGAGGGCGAGGCGATGGCGATGCAGCGTCGCGACGTGCTCAAGCTCGCCGGCGCCTCGATGGCGCTGGCCGGCCTCGGCACCGCGTGCTTCCGTCGGCCCGAGGAGGAGATCCTCCCCTACGCCAAGCAGCCAGAGGAGATCATCCCCGGCATCGCCAACTACTACGCGACGGTGCAGCCGCGCTCCGAAGGCGCCATCGGCCTCGTCGTCGAGTCACACGAGGGCCGTCCGACCAAGATCGAGGGCAACGCGCTGCACCCGGCGAGCCTCGGCGCCGCCGACGCGTGGGCGCAGGCCGAGGTGCTCAAGCTCTACGATCCCGATCGCAAGGGCGCGCCGCACAAAGACGGCAAGGCGGTCACCTGGGCCGACTGGGACACGTTCGCCAAGGCGGCGAGCGAGGCGTTGGCCGGCAAGGCGGGGCAGGGCCTGGCCTTCCTCGTCGAGGACGCCGAGTCCCCCACCTTCGACCGCGTGATGGCGGCGGCGCTCGGCAGGATGCCGAACGCCAAGGTCTACCGCTGGGATCCGCTGGCGCCCGACCGCGCCTCGCAGGGCGCGGACATCGCGTTCGGCCCGGGCGCGCGCGTTCACCACGACCTCGGCGGCGTGCGCGTCATGCTCGCGCTCGACTCCGACTTCCTGTGCGAGGGCCCCGACCACGTGCGGCTGGCGCGGCAATTCGGCAAGAACCGCCGGCCCGTCGAGGGCGAGGGTGACAAGGCCGAGGTCGCGCTGCCGAGCAATCGCTTGTACGCCGTCGAAGGCGTGTTCTCGCGCACCGGCGCCACCGCCGATCACCGCCTGCCCTTGGCCTCCGGCCAGGGGTCGGCGTTCTTGGCCGCGCTCGCCGCCGAGCTCGTCGGCAAGCACGGCGTCGCGCTCGGCGAGGCCGCCGTGCAGGGCGCACCGCCCGCGGGCAGCGAGAAGTGGATCGCCGCGCTCGCCAAGGACCTGGCGGCCAACCGAGGCAAGGCGCTGGTCTTCGTCGGCGAGCGGCAGCCGGCCGCGGTGCACGCGCTGGCGCATGCGATCAACGTCAGCCTCGGCGCCGCCGAGAGCGGCGCGCTCAAGGTCAGCGTCGCGGCCGGCGCCGCGCCGCGCGTCTCGCACGCCGACTCGCTGGCCGCGCTCACCAAGGAGCTGCAAGCGGGCGCCGTCGACACGCTGGTGATCTTCGACGCCAACCCGGTCTACACCGCGCCCGGCGCCAACGCGTTCGCCGAGGCGATGAAGAAGGCCAAGGTGGTGGTGCACGCGGGCGTCGTGCTCGACGAGACCGGCGCCGCCGCCGGCTGGCACGTGCCGCTCGCGCACTTCCTCGAGAGCTGGGGTGACGCGCGCGCGTGGGACGGCACGGCGTCGATCGTGCAGCCGCTGATCCTGCCGCTGCACGGCGCGCGCGCGTCGCTCTCGGTGCTGGCGCAGCTGACCGGCAACGGCGAGACCAACGACAAGAAGCTGGTGGCCGAGACCTGGTCGAGCCTGGGCGACAAGCCCTGGCGCAAGGCGCTGCACGACGGCGTGATTCCGGACACGGCGCGCGCGGCGGGCGCGGCGGCGGTGCAGGGTGCGCAGGTCGTGGCGGCCTTTGCCGCCGTCAAGCCGAGCGCGCCCTCGAAGGACGCGCTCGAGCTGGCGGTGCTGCGCGGGCACCTGCAAGACGGCCGCCTGGCGAACGTCTCCTGGTGCCAGGAGCTGCCCGACAGCATGACCAAGATGTGCTGGGACAACGCGGTCATCATGGCGCCGAGCCTGGCGGCCGAGCTCGGCGTCACCGCCGGTCCGGAGCGCAACGGCTACGGCACCGACGTCGTCGAGGTGAGCGCCAACGGCGCCGCCATCAAGGCGCCGGCGTTCGTCTTCCCGGGCTTCGACAAGGGGACGGTGGCGCTCGCCTGGGGCTACGGCAAGCGCGCCGGCGGCGAGATCGCCAAGGGCGCCGGTCTCGACTCGTCGACCTTCCACCAGCCGGACCCGAACGTCCCGGTCGGACACGGCGTCGACCCGGCGCCGCTGTTGTCGACCGACACGTTGCTGGTCTCGGGGGTCAAGCTGACGCGCACGGGCACGCGCGCGCAGCTGTGCACCACGCAGGATCACTTCACGGTGCCGAGCGACCCGTTCCACGAGCTGACGCTGGTCGACGCCGCCAAGGCGCAGGGTGAGGGCAGGAAGCTCGGCCAGGCGAATCGCGCACACTATCGCGGCACCACGGCGGCGGAGCTCGGCAAGAACCCGGAGATCGTGCGCAAGGGCGACATCCCCGAGAACCTGATCGCCATCAAGCCGAAGGGCAGCACCGCGCCCGGCAAGCCGCTGCAGCCGGTCAGCGACATCGTCTACGACGGGCAGCAGTGGGGCATGGTCATCGACCTGTCCGCCTGCATCGGCTGCGACGCGTGCGTGGTCGCCTGCCAGGCCGAGAACAACATCCCCGCGGTCGGCCGCATCGAGGTGCTGATGGGCCGCGAGATGCACTGGATGCGCATCGACCGGTACTTCGTCGGCGATGTCGACCAACCGCAGGCTGCGCACCAACCGGTCAACTGCATGCAGTGCGAGCTGGCGCCCTGCGAGTCGGTGTGCCCGGTCAGCGCCACGGTGCACGACGAAGAGGGCCTCAACGCGATGGCCTACAACCGGTGCATCGGCACGCGCTACTGCTCGAACAACTGCCCGTACAAGGTGCGGCGCTTCAACTACCTGGACTTCACGACGACGGGCAACATCTACCGCAACCAGCTGATGGCCGATCGGACCAAGACGCTGGCGCTGCAGCGGAACCCGAACGTGACCGTGCGCTACCGCGGCACCATGGAGAAGTGCACCTACTGCACGCAGCGCATCGAGGAGGCGAAGATCGCCGCCAAGCGCCACGGCGACGACCGCAAGAAGCTGCCCGACGGCGCGGCCACGCCCGCGTGCGAGCAGACCTGCCCGACCAACGCCATCGTGTTCGGCAACATCAACGACCCGACGTCGCGCGTGGCGCGACTCAAGCTGTCCGAGCGCAACTACGAGATGCTCCAGGAGCTGAACGCGCGCCCGCGCACGACCTTCCTGGCGCGCATCCGCAACACCAACGAGGAGCTGGGCTGAGCCATGGCCAACACAGCACCATCCACCAGCATCGCGCTCCCCGACGACCCGAACGTTCGTGGCGACATCGCGCTCGAAGATCCCGTCGAGGGGCGCGAGGCGCTGGTCCGCGGCGACCGCGATTTCCACTACATCACCGAGGCGGTGTGCCGGGGCAACGAGGCGCCGCTGCTCAAGACCCCGAGCAGCTTCGTCTTCGGTCTGTTGCTCGCGTTCGCGGGCTTCTTGTTGTTCGGCGGCTACGTCGGCTGGCTGTTCTGGGAGGGCCCGGGCCTGTGGGGCAACAACAACCCGGTCTCGTGGGCGTGGGACATCGTCAACTTCGTCTTCTGGGTCGGCATCGGCCACGCCGGCACGCTCATCTCCGCCATCCTCTACCTGTTCCGGCAGAAGTGGCGCATGGGCGTCAACCGCTACGCGGAGGCCATGACCATCTTCGCCGTCATCTGCGCGGCCTCGTGCGTGGTGCTGCACACCGGCCGCATCTGGCTCGACTACTTCCTGTTCCCCATCCCCAACCAGATGCAGCTATGGCCGAACTTCCGCTCGCCGCTCGAGTGGGACGTGTTCGCGGTCAACACCTACTTCACGGTCTCGCTGCTGTTCTGGTTCACCGGCCTGGTGCCCGACTTCGCCACGCTGCGTGACCGCGCGACCGTCAAGTGGCGCCAGCTGTTCTACGGCGCGCTCGCGCTCGGCTGGCGCGGATCGGCGCGGCACTGGGTGACCTACGAGAAGGCCTACCAGATCCTCGCCGCCTTCTCGGCGCCGCTGGTCTTGTCGGTGCACTCGGTGGTGAGCTTCGACTTCGCGGTCTCCCAGCTGCCCGGCTGGCACACGACGATCTTCCCGCCCTACTTCGTGGCCGGCGCCATCTTCGGCGGCTTCGCGATGGTGCAGAACCTGATCCTGCCGGCGCGCGCGTGGCTCGGCCTCAAGGACATCATCACGATCCACCACATCGAGAACATGAACAAGATCATCCTGCTGACCGGCAGCCTCGTCGGCTACGCGTACGGCATGGAGTTCTTCGTCGCCGCCTACTCCGGCAACGAGTACGAGGGCTTCACCTTCATCAACCGCGGCTTCGGCCCGTACTGGTGGGCCTACTGGATCATGATCAGCTGCAACGTGCTGTCGCCGCAGGTGTTCTGGTTCAGGAAGGCGCGCACCAACGTCTGGGTCAGCTTCATCGTGGCGGCGCTGGTCAACACCGGCATGTGGTTCGAGCGCTTCGTCATCTGCGTGACGTCGCTGCACCGAGACGCGCTGCCGTCGAGCTGGGAGTACTTCGTGCCGCGAACCGAGGTGCTGTTCCTGGCCGGCACCTTCGGCTTGTTCCTGTTCCTGTTCCTGTTGTTCGTTCGCTTCTTCCCGGTGATCGCCATCTCCGAGGTGAAGACGATCCTGCCGCAGGCCAACCCCCACTGGGAGGGTTACGGCCACGCGAAGGGAGGGCACTGACATGTCGACCAAGTTCGGGCTGCTCGCCGAATACGAGAACCCCGCGCAGCTGTACGCCGCCTGCGAGCGTGTGCGCGACGCCGGCTACACCAAGTGGGACGCGTGCTCGCCGTTCGCGGTGCACGGCCTCGACCGCGCGATGGGCCTCAAACCCTCGACGCTGCCGTGGTGGGTGCTCGGCATCGGCGTCGCCGGCAGCATCTTCATGTTCTTCTTCCAGATCTGGTCGATGGTGTACGCCTACCCGTTCGTGCTCGCCGGCAAGCCGCTCTTCTCCATCCCGGCGTACGTGCCGTGTTGGTACGAAGCGACCGTGCTGTCGGCGTGCCTGACGGCGTTCTTCGGCAACTGGGCGCTGAGCGGCCTGCCACGCTACCACCACCCGGCGTTCTCGTCGAAGAGCTTCGCCCGCGTCACCGACGACAAGTTCTTCATCATGATCGAGCGGCGCGACCCGCAGTTCGACCAGGCGGCGGCCGAGGCGCTGCTCAAGGACACCGGTGCCAGCAGCGTCGAGGAGCTGGAGGACTGACATGAACCGCGCTGCCACGAACCGCACTGTCATGATCCGCACTGTCATGATCCGCACTGTCATGATCCGAACGGGGATCCTCCTTACGCTCGGCGTGCTCACCCTCGGCGCGTCGGTGCTGACCGGCTGCCGCGGCTGGACCTCGGACAAGCCGCCCGTGCACCTGAACCCGAACATGGACACGCAGGACAAGGGCAGGGCGTTCAAGCGGAGCGACTTCTTCGCCGACGGTCTGACCATGCGCGCGCCCGTCGAGGGCACGGTGGCCCGCGGCTTCCTGCGCGAGGACGACGCCCTGTCGCGCGGCCTCGGCGCCGACGGCCAGCCCGCGCAGGACTTCCCGGCGACGTTCGCCGCCACCGCGGCGGCCGCCGAGCGCGGCAAGGACCGCTGGATGATCTACTGCGCGCCGTGCCACGGCCGCGCCGCCGACGGCAAGGGCGCCGTCATGGCGCGTCCCGCGCCCGGCAACTACCCAATCCCGGCGCCGTCGATGCTCGACGCGCGCCCGCGCAGCATGGCGCTCGGACAGCTCTATGCGGCCATCAAGGACGGCGTCAACAACGACAACATGCCCGGGTATGCGGCGCAGCTCTCCGAGGCCGAGCGCTGGGACATCGTGGCGTACATCGTGACCCTGCAAGCGAACAACCCGGACCCGCAGGCCGCCAAGGGCGCGCGCGGCGGCGTCGACCTGTCCAAGCTCAGCCCCGGCGAGAAGGTCTACAACGCCAAGGGCTGCAACGCCTGCCACACCGTCGACGGCACGCCCAAGCTCGGCCCGACCTTCAAGGGCATGTGGGGAAAGACCGAGCAGACCGACAAGGGCCCGGCGCTGGTCGACGAGGCGTATCTCAAGGAATCGCTGGCGAACCCGATGGCCAAGGTGGTCACCGGCTTCCCACCAGTGATGCCGCCCGTGCCGCTCTCCGATCAGGAGCTGACCGACCTGATCGACTACCTGAAGACCCTGAAGTGAGCGAGGTGACGACGTGAGCCATCACATCGAAAAGCCCACCGACATCACCGTCCCGCCGACGAGCCTGTGGGCCAAGCTGCCGATGATCGGCGGCGCCATGGCCGTGGTCGGCCTCGGCGCCACCCTCGGCAGCGCCTTTGGCCACGACAAGGCGCGCGCCATGTTCTCGTACTTGTTCGCGTACGAGCTGGTGCTGAGCATCGCGCTCGGCGCGCTCGGCTTCGTGCTCATCCAGCACCTGGTGCGAGCCGGCTGGTCGATCGTCGTGCGCCGCGTCGCCGAGACCGCGATGGCCACGCTGCCCCTGTTCTTGCTCCTGTGGCTGCCCATCGGGCTGCTCGGCTACCACGAGCTGTACCCGTGGACCCACGAGACCGACGAGATCCTCGAGCGCAAGCGTTGGTTCCTGTCGGACGGCTTCTTCTTCGGGCGCGCCGGCCTCTACCTGATCGGCTGGAGCGCGCTGTCGATGTTCCTGTACCGCGCCTCGGTGAAGATCGACGCGCTCACCGACCACGCGGAGCGCGATCGGCTGATCCGCACGGTGTGGAAGGTGTCGGCGGGCGGCATCTTCTTCTACGGCCTGACCCAGAGCTTCCAGGCCGTCGACTGGCTGATGGGCCTGACGCCGCATTGGTACTCGACCATCTTCGGCGTCTACTACTTCGCCGGCTCCATCCTCGCGATGTACGCGTTCGTCTCGCTCGCAACGATGGCGCTGCAGCGCGCCGGCATGCTCAAGAAGGCGGTCACCGCCGAGCACTACCACGACCTCGGCAAGTTCACCTTCGGCCACACGGTCTTTTGGGCCTACATCGCGGTCTCGCAGCTGATCATCATCTGGTTCGGCAACATCCCCGAGGAGACCGAGTACTACATGGCGCGCCTCTCCGGTGGCTGGGAGGTGATCAGCTACGCGCTGCCGGTGGTGAACTTCTTCATCCCGTTCCTCTACCTCGTGTCGAGGCACGTCAAGCGTCACCGCACCGCGTTCGCGGTCGGCTGCATCTACACGCTGGTGATGCGCGTGGTGGACGTCTACTGGTTGGTGCTGCCGTCCTACGGCGCGCACGGCGAGGGGCACCACGAGCCGCACCTGGCGGTGCACTGGCTCGACGTCATGGCGGTGGTCGGCGTCGCGGGCGCGTTCCTGGCCGTGTTCGGCTGGCTGATGAACAGGAACAAGGTCATCGCCATCGGCGATCCGCGGCTCGAGGAGTCGCTGGCGCACGAGAACTACTGAGTGCGAACCACCGGCGATCGATCGAGCGCTTCACGTACGCGCTTGAGCAGCTCGTCGTGGCTGAGCGGCTTGTTGACGAAGTCGACCCCGCCATCGAGCAGGCCGTGGTGGACGATGGCGTCGTCGGTGTAGCCCGACATGAACAGCACCCGCGCTTCCGGACGCAGCCGGCGCACCCGGTCGACGAAGTCCGGCCCGTTCATCAGCGGCATCACCACGTCGGTGACGACCAGCCGGATCTCGTCGGCGTGTCGTTCGTACAGCGCGAGCCCCTCGCCGCCGTTCGCGGCGGCCAACACCCGGTACCCCGCGCTCTCCAGCACGCGACGCACCAGCTTGCGCACCGGCTCGTCGTCTTCCACCAGCAGCACGGTCTCGACGCCGCGCGGACGCGCCGGCGCTGGCGTCGATCGTCGTGCGGCGACCTCGCCATCGATGCGCGGCAGATAGACGTTGAAGGTGGTGCCGTGCCCGAGCTCGCTGTAGACGTGCACCCGGCCGCCGCTCTGCGTGACGATGCCGTAAACCGTCGACAAGCCCAGGCCCGTCCCCTTGCCGGGGTCTTTGGTGGTGAAGAACGGCTCGAAGATGCGCCGTTGGGTTCCGGCGTCCATGCCGATGCCGGTATCGGTGACGCTGATGCGCACGTGTGGTCCCGGGTTGAGCCCGCCGTGCGCGGCGGCGAACTCCTGGTCGATGTCGACGTCCTCGGTGCGGATGGCGAGGCGGCCTCCCTTCGGCATGGCGTCGCGGGCGTTGACCGCCAGGTTCATGATGACCTGCTCGATCTGGCCGGGGTCTGCCTTGACCACGCCATGTGAGGGCGACAGCTCCTCCGCGAGCTCCACGTCCTCGCCGAGGATGCGCTCGAGCATCTTGCGCATGTCGGCGATGACGCGGTTCAGATCGAGCGGCTCGGCCTTGCGCAATTGCCTGCGGCTGAAGGCCAGCAGCTGCCGGGTAAGCAGCGCCGCGCGCTCGCCGGCGCGCTCGATCTCGAGGAGATCCTCGCGCAGCGGATCGCCCTCCCGTACGCCGTCGAGCGCGAAGCGCGCGCTGCCGAGGATGACCGACAACAGGTTGTTGAAGTCGTGCGCCACGCCGCCGGCGAGGCGGCCAATCCCTTCCATCTTCTGCGCCTGCAACAGCTGCGCTTCGAGCGACAGGTCGTGCGTGATGTCGCGCTTGAGCGCGAAGTAGCCGGTGGTGAGCCCGGCCTCGTCCCGGACCGGCGCGATGATGGCGTCTTCGGTGTAGTAGGAGCCGTCCTTCTTGCGGTTGACCAGGCGCCCGCGCCAGGTCTTGCCCGCGCCGATGGTCGCCCACAGGGTGCGGTAGAGGTCCGGGCTCTGCGCGCCGCTGCGCAGGATGCGCGGGTTCTTGCCCTGGACCTCGGCACGTGTGTAGCCGGTGACCGCTTCGAACGCGGGGTTGACGTACTCGATGTCGCCGAACTTGTCGGTGACCATCACCATCTCGCTCGCTTGCTCGATGACCGCGGCGAGCAGGTTGCTCTCCGCTACCGCTACCGCCAGGCTCGCGGCGGCGCGCTGTGCCTGCAGGCCTGCCTCTTTGAGGTCGGTGACGTCCTGCACGGTCCCCTCCGCGTCGATCACCGACCCATCGGGCGCGCGGTTGATGGTGCCGAGCGACTGAAGCCAGTGGACGCGGCCGTCCGGCCAAACGACCCGGAACTCGGCGCTCAGGTCGGAGGCGCCCGACGCGAGCGCTTGCGTGAGCGTCCCGGGTTCGTTCCGGTCGCGATCGTCCGGGTGGATCACGGCTCGAACTGCCTCGATCGTCGGCGGCACCGCGCGCGGCATTTGGAACAGCCGGTAGGTCTCGTCCGACCAGACGAGCGGCTTGCCCGGCAGGTAGAGCCAGCTGCCGATGTGGGCGTGCTGTTGCGCCGCCTTGAGGCGCTCCTCGTTGACGCGCAGCGCCTGCTCGGCCGCCTCGCGTGCGCGCTTGGCGCGAAGCGACCAGACGGTGCGCGACACGTCCTGGGCGAGCTGCATGAGGATGCCGAGCTCCTCATCGTCGGCCGGCTCCGGGTGCTCCGAGAACGTCCCGAGCACGCCGATTCGCTCGCCGTCGTGGAACAGCGGCAACGCGGTACACGATCGATAGCCGCGCGCCGCCGCCGCGTCCCGCCAAAGCGCGAGCGCCGGATCATTGGCGAAGTCGCAGCCGGCGACGGGCACGCCGATCCGCGCCGCCGTCCCGCACGGCCCGCGGCCCCGCGGCACGTCGGCCCAGACCATGCCGGCCTCCGCCAAGAAGCCGTCTTCGACCCCGGCATGCGCGACGGGTCGCAGTGTCCGCTCTTGATCCTCCTCGGCCAGGCCGATCCAGCACATGCGGTAGCCGCCGAGCTCGACCATGACGGCGCACACCTCGGCGAACAGCTCCTCCTCGGACGAGGCGCGCGCGACCGCTTGGCTACAACGCGACAGCAAGCGCAGCGCGCGCGTGGCGTGCTGCAGCCGTTCGTCGCCTCGGTGTCGCACCGTAACGTCCCGAAGGACGGCGAAGCCGAGCTCGCCCTCGCCGTGCTCGGCCGGCAGCACGCCCGCGCTGACTTCGACGAACACGGTGTGCCCGTCGGGGTGGGTGATCGGGACCACTCCGTTGACGAGCTGGTCGGCGCCGTCACCGGCAAGGCCCGTGTCGGCGCGCGCGGTGTCGCCGAGGAGCGCCCGTCGGCCGCCGCTCTTGATCTGTGCCTCGCTCCTGCCGAGGAGGCGGCACGCGGCAGGGTTGGCACGCAGGATGGTCCCGTCGGGTCCGGCAATCACCACGCCATCGAGTGAGTGCTCGAAGACGCGCTGGTACCATCCGTTGCGGTCGGCCATGGCGGCTCCTCGGCCGAGATTGGCGCTCGACCGCCGCCGTATCAGATTCCCAACCGGAGTGTTCGTTGCCGTGAGCGACGAGCGCTTGCGCCCGGTGCGCAACTGAGACGGTGAGGGCGGGAAAACCAGCGCGGATGGTCGGCCGTGGTACGAGCGTCAGAGTAGGGAAGGGGGGGTACCGTGAGCTTCCGCGCTCAGTCCGGCGAGCCCGGCGACAGCGCCACGCTTCGCATCGCGGCCAGCGCCCTCGAGAACCTGCGCGAGGGCGTGCAGGTGATCGGCCCGCACTTCCACTACCTGTACGTCAACGACGCGGTCGTCAAACAGGCGCGCAGCAGCCGGGAGCAGCTGCTCGGGCGCACCATGATGGAGGCCTTCCCCGGCATCGAGCACACGCCCCTCTTCTCCGCCATCCGCGAGTGCCTGATCGACCAGACGCCGCGCGAGCTGGTCAACGAGTTCACCTTCCCGGACGGCGCCACCGGCTTCTTCGAGCTGAGGCTCGAGCCGGTGCCTGACGGGGTCGCGATCCTCTCCGTCGACATCACCGAGCGCAAGCTCGTCGAGCTCGAGCTGCAACGCATCAACGTCGAGCTCGACGAGCGCGTGCGCGCTCGCACGCGCGCCCTCGAGGACGCCACCGAGGCGGCCAAGCAGGCGGCGCAGGCCAAGGGCGCCTTCCTCGCCAACATGTCGCACGAGATCCGCACGCCCATGAACGCGGTGCTCGGCTTCGCGCAGCTCATGCTGCGCGACGCCACCACCACGTCGTCGCAACGCGCGCACCTCGAGACCATCGTGCGCGCAGGCGACCACCTGCTCTCGCTCATCGACGGCATCCTGCAAGTGGCGCGCATCGAGGCCGGCCGCGTGGCGGTCGACGAGCGCACCTTCGACCTGCGCGCGCTGTTTGCCGAGATCGAGCACCTGTTTCGCCAGCGCGCGGGCGCCAAGGGACTGCGCCTGTTGGTGGAGCTGCGCGACGAGGTGCCGCATTTCGTCAAGGCCGACGAGGGCAAGCTGCGCCAGATCCTGTCGAACCTGATCGGCAACGCGCTCAAGTTCACCGACAAGGGTGGCGTGGCCGTGCGCGTCGCGAGCCGCGGCGCGCCCGAGCGGCGACGCCTGGCGGTGGAGGTGGAGGACTCGGGCTGCGGCATCGCACCCGCAGATCTGTCCCGGCTGTTCCAGATCTTCGAGCAGACCGAGGCCGGGCGCGCGAGCCACCAGGGGACGGGGCTCGGCCTCGCCATCAGCCGCGAGCTGGTGCGGCTGTTGGGCGGCGACCTCGGCGTCCACAGCCGCCTCGGCGAGGGCAGCGTCTTCCGCTTCGAGATCCCGCTGCAAGAGGGACGGGCGGACGACGTCGTGCGCGCCCCGGTGGCCCGTCGGGTGCTCTCCCTGGCGCCCGGGCAGCCGGTGTTCCGCGTGCTCGTGGTCGACGACAAGGAGGACAACCGGACCTTCGCGTGCGGGCTGCTCGGAGCAGTGGGCTTCGAGACCGCCTGTGCCGAGGACGACGAGGCCGCCACGGCTGCCCGGAAGATGGTTGGCATGGTCAGCACCATCCTCGACGTCAGCAAGCTCGAGGCCGGGCGCCTCGTGCCGAAGCTCGCACCGCACGACGTCGGCGCCATCGCAGCAGACGTCGCGCGCAGCCTGGGCGCGCTCTCGCGCGATCGCGCGCTCACGGTGGAGCCGCCGCGTGGCCCCGTGGTCGCGCTGCTCGACCGCGAGCTGATCGCGCGCGTGCTGCAGAACTTGCTCGCCAACGCGCTCAAGTTCACGCCCACCGGCGCTGACATTCGCGTGCGGGTCGAGCCCGCAGGCGGCTCGGTGCGCGTCGAGGTGCTCGACACCGGCCCAGGGATCCCCGCCGACCAGCGGGCGCTCATCTTCGAGAAGTTCGGCGCGGTCGAGGCGCGCGCGCGCGGCCGCCGCTACTCGTCCACCGGGCTCGGCCTCAACTTCTGCAAGCTCGCCGTCGAGGCGCACGGTGGCGCCGTCGGCGTCGAGAGCGTCGAGGGCAAGGGCAGCACCTTCTGGTTCACGTTGCCGGCCGCCGGCGCCGCGCCCTCCGGCGCTCGATCCCCGTAACGGGCGCCGGCACGCCGCTTGCGGTACATCAACGGCACAGCGGAGGATGCCATGCGGTTCCGTGCCCTTTTCCCCTTGATGCTCGCCGGCGCGGGCGCTTTCGCACCGTCCGCGCTCGCGCAGGAGTGTGCGAGCGACGCCGACTGCCCTGCCGGCTACACCTGCACCGCCTACGTGCAGACCTGCCCCGACTGCCCGCCCGACGTCACCTGCGATCCGTGCGATCCGACTGCGGCCGTGTCCGTCTGCGACATCGTGCCGACCTCGTGCACCACCGACGCCGACTGCGAGGCCGGCTTCGTGTGCGTCCACTTCACCGGCGAGAGCTGTCCGGGGGCCGAGCCGTGCCGCGTCGACGATCCCGACTGCTCGACCGAGCCCGCCCCGTGCGAGACCATCGACGAGAGCTGGTGCGCGCCCCCCTACGTGGCGCCGTGCGTGGAGGACGCCGACTGCGGCCCCGGCTTCACCTGCGAGAGCGGAGAGGTGTGCACCTGCGTCGTCTACCCCGACCCGGGCAACGGCGAGCCCCCGCCGCCGCCCGAGGAGTGCACCTGCGAGCCAGCGGCGAGACGTACTGCTCGCTCACCTACCAGACCTGCGCGACCGACGCCGACTGCCCCGAGGGCCTGGTGTGCGCCGAGGGTGGCGCGGCCGACGCCGCGCCCTGCTACGTCGACGAGAACGGCAACGAGCAGTGCCCGGGCGTCGACACCGAGCCGTTCTGCGCGCCGCCGGGCTACGTCACCCCGCTGCCGCTCGAGGGCGGCGGCGTCACCACCGAGCGCGCCGACGACGGCGAGCCGCCGGCCGACGACGATGGCGATGGCGACGGCGGGCTCTCGCTGTGTGCGTCGCGGCAGGTGGGCGGAGCGACGCCGTGGAGCGCGCTCGTGGCGCTCCTCGCCGTGCCGGTGGTGTTCGTGCGCCGTCGCTAGCGGCGCCGACGACGACCGCCGCGATCGCGGCGGCGCCCGCCGCCGCGGTCGCTGCCGCCGACGTGCGTCGCGGCGCGCATGCGGGGCGCGCGCTCGCTCAGGCGCGGCTGCTGGTACGGGGCGCTCGCGCTCGCCGCCATCACCTTCCACAGCCCGATCTCGTCGAGCGGCTCGTCGGACGCCCACCGCCTGAGCGTCAAGAGCAAGAGCGACTCGCGGAACGACGGCCGGTGCGTGACCGAGCGCCCGACCTGGCCACGCCGCTTGTGCGCCACCAGGTCGTCCTGGCCGTCGAGGATCTGCGGCACACGCTCCTTGTCGTGGCGGGTCAGGCGCAGGCGCTCGCTCCACGCTTGCAGCGTGTCGGCGAGCCAGGCGTCGAACGGCGTGGTCGACGGCTTCATCGCCTCCCACACCGGCGCGATCAGCACCGAGAAGGCCATGGCGCTGGTGATGTCGAGGTCGCGGCCGCGCGCGGCGTCGAGCGCCTCGAGCAGTTTCTTCGCGCGCGCGCGCCGTTCGGCCGGTGTCGGCAGCGGCACGGTGAGGGTCTCCGGCACCGCGATCGGCGCCGGCGGCTCGGCGTCGCCGACCGCGCTCGGCTCGTTCGGCGGCTCCGGGCCCACCGCAGGCTCGGTGGCGGCGATGGCCTCCGGCAGCGCCACGACGACCGGGCGGGGCTCGAGCGGCACGTCGAACGCGGCCTCGAGCTCGGGCATGATGGCGGCGCCGACGCCGACGGCGGCACACAGATCGAGCGCGTTGGCGGCATGGCCCGAGGTCAGCAGCCGCAAGAGCTCCTCTTGCAGGCGCGCCGGCGCGCAGCGCACCAGGCCGCCGACCGCAGCACGCATTCCGGCGAGCGTCTGCTGCTCGATGGAGAAGCCGAGCCGCGTCGCGAACTTGATGGCGCGGATGATGCGGACCGGGTCCTCTTGGAAGCGCACCTCGGGCGTGCCGATGGTGCGGATCAGGCGCGCCTCGAGGTCGGCGCGGCCGTCGACGAAGTCGAGCACCTTGCCCTTGAGCGGGTCGTAGAACAGCCCGTTGATGGTCAGATCGCGGCGTCGTGCGTCTTGCTCGACGGTGCCGAACACGTTGTCGCGCGAGACCAGCAGGTCGGAGGGCAGGTCGTCGAGCTCGTCGATGGGGTTGGCGCGGAAGGTGGCGGTCTCGATCACCTTGCCCGAGGGGAAGAACACGTGCGCCAGTCGGAAGCGGCGGCCCACCAGCCGGCAGTTGCGGAACACCGACTTGACCTGGTTCGGGTGGGCCGCGGTGGCGACGTCGAAGTCTTTGGGTGTGCGACCGAGCAACAGATCGCGCACGCAGCCGCCGGTCAGGTAGGCCTCGAAGCCCTTCGCCTGCAGGCGGCGCACCACCCACAGCGCGTCTGCGTCGATCAGGTCGTTCGGGATCTCGGGTGGCTCCGAGGACTCCGGCTGCGGCGGCAACGGCTCCTCGGCCTCGGGGTGGGCGACCGCCGAGAAGTGCATCGGCACGTCGTCGTCGTCGTCGCCGGCGTCGTCGGCATCGGCGAACTGGCTCTCGTCGACCAGCGAAGGCCCTTCGCCCTCCTCGTCGGCGGCGGCGCCCTCGTCAGCATCGTCGTCGGGCCCGCCGTGGTCGTGGTCGTCGTCGTCGTCGTCCTCGAAGGTGTCGCCGAGCGCGTCGTGGCCGGCGGTGCCGGCTTCGTGCTCGCGGGCTTCGTCATCGGTGGAGGTGTCGTCGCGGCGGGGGCCGCGGTCGTCGTGGGTCGGAGCGGACATATGTCGGTTCAGCTTCTCTTGGTGGGCGCCGCACGCTTGTCGGCGGCGCGTTTATCGGCGGCGCGCATCTTGACGGTGTTGTCGAGCGCGCCCTGGTTGAGGTTATAGAGGATCCGCAGGCCGTCGAGCGTCAGGAATTCGTCATAGTGCTCGAGCGTGCGCGAGACGCCCTCGAACAGGAAGGCGAGCCCGCCGGTGGCCACGACCTTGGCCGGCATGCCCAGCTCGCCGCGCATGCGATCGACCAGCTCGTCGACGAGGCCGGCATAGCCGAACACCAGGCCCGACTGCAGCGCCTGGTGCGTGTTCCTGCCGATGGCGCGCTCGGGGCGCTTCAGCTCGACGCGCGCCAGCTTGGCCGCGCGCGCGAACAGCGCGTCCATCGACAGCTCGAGGCCGGGCGCGATGGCGCCGCCCAGGTAGTCGCCCTTGCCGTTGACGACGTCGATATTGGTGCCGGTGCCGAAGTCGACGATGATGCACGCCTGCTGGTAGCGCGCCCAGCCCGCGACCGCGTTGGCGATGCGGTCGGCGCCGAGCTCGGCCGGGTTGTCGACGACCAGCGGCATGCCGGTCTTGACGCCCGGGCCGACGACGATGGGCGCCTTGCCGAGCAGGAGGGTGAACGCCTCGGTGAACAGCCGGTTGAGCGGCGGCACCACCGAGGCGAGGATGGCGCCCTCGATGTCCGTCGGGTCGATGCCGCGCCGCTCGACCAAGGACAGGATCAGCTCGCCGACCTCGTCGGCGGTGGTCTGCCGCTTGGTGACGATGCGAAAGTGGTGTGCCAGCCGATCGCCCTCATAGAGGCCGATGACGGTGTTGGTATTGCCGACGTCGATGACGAGCAGCACAGCGGTCGCCTAGCAGGCTTTTCTTGCAGTGCGAAGGCCCCGGTTGACGACGAGCGCCGGCCCCTGTGTCCTCGGGCCGTGGCCTATCGGAGCGTCTGCATCGAGAGCCTCGCCTTCGAGCTGCCGCCGCATCGCGTGACCTCCAAGGCGATCGAGGACGAGCTGTCGCCCACCTACCGGCGCCTCGGCATCCCGGCCGGTTGCATCGAGACGCTGGTCGGCATCCAGGCGCGGCGCTTTTGGGACGAGGACACGCCGGACGCGGGCCCGCCCGGCCGCATCGCCGCGTGCGCCGCGCGGGTGGCGCGGGCCGCCTTGGACAAGACCGGCCGTGCCGCCGAGCTGTCGTCGCGCGCCGGCGTAGTCGTCTCCACGTCGGTGTGCAAGGACTACATCGAGCCCTCGGTGGCGGCGCTGGTGCGCGGGCAGCTCGCGTTGCCGGCCGACTGCGAGGCGTTCGACGTCGGCAACGCCTGCTTGGGATTCATGAACGGCATGGACCTGGCGTCGATGTGGATCGAGCAGCGGCGCGTCGACGTCGCGCTCGTGGTCGCGGCCGAGTCGAGCCGCCACGTCACCGGCAAGACCGTCGAGCGCCTGTTGCTGCCCACGTCGACGATGCAGACCTTCAAGGAGGCGCTGCCCACCTTGACGCTCGGCTCGGGCGCGGTGGCCATGTTGCTCGTGC
>Ga0154820_1213_pt1 | contig 17078 bp, 9 predicted proteins | sample Rifle2008BG16ft_FD_116124 | JGI IMG/M metagenome (GOLD analysis project Ga0154820, IMG submission 116124) | Deltaproteobacteria bacterium RBG_16_71_12
GCGCGTCTCATGCAGGTACCTCGAGCCCGCGCCGCAGTGGCAGTCCGGCGCGCCGACGATGGTAGCAGGCCCGCGGTGCGCGGCCAGCGCGACCTCGCTCGACCCAGGTGTCCGAAAGCCGCCCACGCGCCGCCCTTGAAGCGAGTACGCTGAGCCCTGACGCAGCAACCAAGGGGGTCCGCAATGGGCGACAAGAACCCGAAGCAGAAGCAGAAGACACAGAAGCAGGACACCGCGCAGAAGAAACGGGAGAAGGACGCGCACGACCGGAAGCAGGCGCCGCCTCCGCAAGCCAAGAAGTAGACCGGCAGGACTCAGCCCTCGCCGACGTCGACCTCGGCCCAGTGCTCGTTGCGATCGGCGTGCAGAGGGATACAGCGGTCACCCTGCTCGACCCCGTCGCTGACGACGCGCGTCACCGTCTGGGTGCCGCCGCGGTTACGCACGTGGATGTGATGCACGGTGTCGCGATGACGGTAGTGGACGTCCATGGACGGCCAGGCCGCCGGCAGCTTCGGGCTGATGCGCAGGCGATCGATCTCCAGGTGGATGCCGAGCAACGACTCGATGACGAGCCGGTACATCCAACCCGCGGCGCCCGTGTACCAGGTCCAGCCGCCGCGTCCGGCGTGCTGCTCGTTCGCGTAGACGTCGGCGGCGACGACGTACGGCTCGACCTGGTAGCGCGCGATCGCCGCCGCGGTGCCGCCGTGCCGCACGGGGTTGATGAGCCGGAACAGCTCCCACGCGCGCTCCACGTCCCCCGCCTCGGCGAACGCCATCACCGTCCAGACGGCGGCGTGCGTGTATTGGCCGCCGTTTTCGCGCACGCCGGGGACGTAGCCGCGCACGTAGCCCGGCTCGGGGCCGGCACCGTCGAAGGGCGGATCGAAGAGCTGGATGATGCCAAGGTCTCTGCGGACGAGCCGCACATCCACGGCGGCGAGGGCGTGGCGGGCGCGCTCCGGATCGCCGACGCCGGAGAGCACCGCCCAGCTCTGCGGCAGCGCATCGATCTGGCACTCGGTGTTCGCGCTCGAGCCGAGCGGCGTCCCGTCGTCGAAGTACGCGCGCCGGTACCAGGCACCGTCCCATCCGTGCTCCTCGAGCCGCGCGCGCAGCTCGGCGGCTTGCGACGCACAGAGGTCGGCGAACACCGTGTCGCCGCGCTGGCGGGCCACCGGCTCGAACCGGGCGAGCACCTCGTGCAGGAAGAAGCCGAGCCAGACGCTCTCGCCGCGGCCCTGGTGACCCACCAGGTTCATGCCGTCGTTCCAATCGCCGCACCCCATCAGCGGCAGGCCGTGGGCACCGGTGCGCAGGCCGTTTCCGATGGCGCGCACGCAGTGGTCGTAGAGCGTGGCGCCCTCCTCTGCGACGGCGGGCAGATCGTAATAGCTGTCCTCGTCGGCCTTGACGCTGCGGCCTGCCAGAAACGGCACGCGCTCATCGAGGACGCCGCGGTCCCCGACCGCGGTGAGGTAGCGGCAGGTCGCATACGGTAGCCACAGGTAGTCATCCGAGATGCGCGTGCGGACGCCGCGCCCCTCGGGCGGGTGCCACCAATGCTGCACGTCGCCGTCGAGGAACTGGCGCGCCGCGCTGCGCACCAGCTGCTCGCGCGACAGCGCCGGCTCCGCGTGCACGAGCGCCATCGAGTCTTGCAGCTGGTCCCGAAAGCCGAACGCGCCGCCGGACTGATAGAAGCCGCTGCGCGCCCACATGCGCGACGCCAGCACCTGGTAGAGCAGCCACCCGTTGCCGAGGAAGTTCAGCGTCTCATCGGGCGTCTGCACATGGACGGCGCCGAGCGCATGATTCCAATAGCCCCATACTTGCGCGAGCGCGTCGTGTGCGGCGCGCACGCCGCGGAAGCGTCGGATCAAGTGCAGCGCATCTCCGCGGTCGCGCCCGGAGCCGAAGGTGAAGACGACCTCGCGCTCCTGGCCGTCTTCGATCTCGACACCAACCTGCATGGCCAGGCAGGGATCGAGGCGTCCGCCCACCCGGCCGGAGAGGCGCATGCGGGTCATGCAGGCCGGGCGCGCCGTGCTGCCGTTTCTTCCCAGCACCTCGGTGCGATCGCCGCTCACCGAACGCACCTCTTCGCTGGCGTCGAGGAAGGCGACGCGCTGCGCGAACTCGGCGTTGAACGGGTTCGACGCCAACAGCGCGCCGGTCTTCGGGTCGACCTCCGTCACGATGTGCGGCAGGTTGGCCGCACGGGCAGCACCGAGGACCAACTCGAAGGTGCCGGTGAGCGAGAGCCGCCTGGTGCGCCCTGAGCTGTTGCGCAGCTTGAGGAGCACGAACTTGATGGGCGCATCGGTGGCCACGAAGGTGCGCAGCTCCGACGCGATGCCGTCGTTTTCGTGCTCGAAGACGGTGTAGCCAAAGCCGTGGCGCGTGGTGGTGGGCCGGTCGTCCGATGCCGGCAGCGGCGTGGGCGACCAGAATCGCCCGGACTCCTCGTCGCGCAGGTAGCAGGCCTCGCCGCTGACGTCGCAGACGGGATCGTTGTTCCACGGCGTCAGACGGTTGCCGTGCGCGTTCTCGCACCAGGTATACGCCGCGCCGCTCTCGCTGATGACGGTGCCGAACCAGGGATTGGCGATGACGTTCACCCACGGCGCCGGCGTGCGAGCCGCGTCCGTCGTGGTGATGACGTACTCGCGGCCGTCGCGCGTGAAGCCGCCGAGGCCGTTGTGCTGCGCGAGATCCCTGCCCGCCGCCTGCGGCGCGGCAGCAGGCAGCTCCGAGGGGACGACCGAGTCGTCTGGTACGCGCGGCTCCGGCGCCCGCACGAGCTTGCCCGGCAACGCGTGCCCCGGCACCGAGGCAGGCAGCCGCTCCATCTGCTCTGCCAGGGTGCCCGCCGTGTCGTTGACGATGACGCGCGCGACGGACTGGATGAGCAGCTTGTCGTCCTCCGACATCTGCTCGCCGCGCCGAACGAAGACGCCGCCCGGCCGATCGAGCAGGGCGGCGCCACCCACGGACGCGACCAGCGCCGTGATCTGCTCCTGCAGCACCTGCCGGTAGCCGGACGGATCCTCGTTCCAGATGACGACGTCCGCGACCAGCCCCTTGAGCCGCCAGTAGGCTTGCGCCTTCAGGATCTGCGCGACCAGCGCGATGGCGTTGATGTCGCCGATGCGCACCAGCACGATGGGCAGGTCACCGGAGATGCCGTAGCCCCACAGGCCACGTTGGCTGCGCTGGTTGCGGACGACGACGCTCTCGGGCGCGCGCATCGACGGGTTCGAGTAGAGCACGTGGCTCGCGAGGCGCTCGTAGTGCTGCACGTCCGCGTCGGTCGCGTCGAGGCGGCGGAGCGCGACCTGGCAGTGCGTCCAGGACAGCTCGAGCACGCGCGCGGCGAGGTGACGGTCGCGGTACTTCTCGACGAGGGCCAGCGCGAGGTCGCGCGTCTCCGCCACCCCGGTGACGACATGCAACTGCACCGTCTGCTGCGGCTCCACCACGAAGCTGCTGCGCACGGAGACGATGGGATCGAGCACCGCGCCTTCGCTGTTGGTGAGCGAGGGCGAATGCATCGCGATGGGATCGGCGACGGAGCGCCCCCGTCCGATGAAGGCCTCACGCGCGGTCTCATAGGACGTGGCGCCGGCGACCACGCTCGGGACCGACATCACGTGCGCCAAGGTCGGCGGGGTCTCGCCGCCGGAGCGCGGACGACGGGTGCACAAGATCGCGTGCGCGTCGCGCAGCAGCTCCGTCTGCACGAACAGGTTGCTGAACGCCGGGTGTGAGGTGTCCGCGGCCGGCGGCGCGAGCACCACCTCGGCGTAGCTGGTCAGCTCGAGGGTGCGGGCGGCGCGTCCGCGGTTCGTGACCGTCACCCGTCTCAGCTCGATGTCGTCTTCCGGCGAGACGCTGATCTCGACCTGGCTCTCGATGTCGCCATCCACCCGCCGCAGCTCCGCGCGGCCCTGCGAGAAGATCGCCTCGTAGCTGGTGGCGCGCACCAGCGTCGGTTGGTGCGCGGCCGACCAGAACGCGCCGGTCTCGGTGTCGCGCAGATAGAGGAAGGTGCCCCAGCAATCGCGCGTGGGATCTTCGCGCCAGCGGGTGACGGCGAGATCGCGCCAGCGGCTGTAACCACCACCCGCGTTGGTCACCGCCACGTGGTACTGGCCGTTCGAGAGCAGGTGGACCTCGGGCCGCGGCGTGTGCGGGGTGGCGAAGATGCGGAAGCCCGCCGCCGCGTCGGGCGCCGCGGGACCTGCCGATACGTCCGCGGGGTGAGGCGTGATCGGCGGGGTCTTGGGCACGCGCTCCTGCAACAAGAGCTCGGTCGCGCGGTGCGCCGGCTCCGCGAGGAAGCGCCGCTGCATCGGTCGATCGAGCAGCGCGTAGGCGAGCGACAGCAGCGTCATGCCCTGGTGGTGAGCCATGAAGGAGCGCACGGGCACGCTGGTCTTCCCCGGGGGCAAGCGCGCGGGCGTGTAGTCGATCGCCTCGTAGAAGCCGAAGCGACCGAGGCGCCCGTCGCGCTCGAGGCGACGGAGGTTCGCGCAGGCGGCGACCGGCGCGACCAGGAGCGCCATCGCGCTCGCGTACGGAGCCACGACCAGATCTTCCGCCAGGCCGCGCTTGTAGCCGAGGCCCGGCACGCCGAAGGCGCGGTACTGGTAGTGCTGCTGCGCGTCGGTCTTGCTGTAGCCGGACTCGGAGATCCCCCACGGCACGTCGTGGGTCCGCATGTAGTCGATCTGGCGCTGCACGATCCCCCGGTACGTGTCGTCGAGCAGCGTGTGCTGGTAGGTCGGCATGACGAGCAGCGGCATCAGATACTCGAACATCGAGCCGCTCCAGGAGAGCAGCGCGGGCTTGCCACCCGAGGTGGTCAAGGTTCGACCGAGGCTGAACCAATGCTCCTGCGGGAGCTTCCCGTGGGCGATAGCCAGGAAGCTCGCGAGCCGCGCCTCCGACGCGAGCAGATCGTAGAAGCTGGTATCGAGGCGGTCGGGCCGATCCTCGACGACGTGCGCGCCGATGGCCAACAGCCGCCGACTGCGGTCGTAGAGGAACTCCACGTCCGTCTCTGCAAACGCGCGACAGCGCTCCGCGAGACCGCGCAAGGCGGCGAGCCGCTCGGCGAAAGGATCGCCGCTGTCCGAAGATGCCGTGAGCCGCCCATCGACGAGCGCGCTCTCCACGTGAGCCATCAGCTCCGCCACCCACAGCGCGGGCTCGGCCTTCTCGTCGTCGCCACGGGGGAGCTGCACCGCGAGCTCTGCCGCGCGCTGCCAGAGCGCGAGCGAATCGGTCGGCGTAGGGGTTGGCGTCGCAAGCAGCGCCCGCAGCGCCAGCACCGCGTCGCTGGCCGCGCTCTCGAGCCCGGCCTCGGCGCAGGCGTCCTCATAGCAGGCGAGGGTGTCGGTGATGCCGGAGCGCAGCTGCGGCCGATCGATCAACGCACGCTGGTCGATCTCGTCGAGCCCTGCGGCGAGCGTGAGCAGGTGGCCCGCCAGGTTGCCGCTGTCGACGGTGGAGACGTAGCGCGGCCGCATCGGCTCGAGCGTGCGGGTGTCGTACCAGTTGTAGAAGTGGCCGCGGTGTCGTTCCATCCGGTCGAGGGTCGCGAGCGCGCGCGCGGTGCGATCGACGAGCTCGCTCGTGCCGATGAAGCCGAAGTCGAACGCCGCCAGGTTCGACAACAGCCCCACGCCGATGTTCGTCGGTGACGTGCGGTGAGCGATGCCGAGCGGCGGCTCCTCCTGGAAGTTGTCCGGCGCCAGCTCGGAGTCCTCACCGGCGGCGAAGGTCGAGAAGTACCGCCACGTGCGCCGCGCGACCTTGCGCAGGAAGAGCTGATCGGCAGGCGCCAGCGCCTGTCTTGGGGCATGCAGCGGCGCGCTGAGCCACCACGAGAGCGCCGGCGCGACCGCCCACAGCAGCACCAGCGGCACCGCGACGGTCCACGCCGCCGGGTTCAACAGGACGAGGAGGCCCGTGCCGACCACGGCCATGGCCACCGTCGCCCACAGCGCGCGGTAGCAACCAAGCGCGCCGACGCGCGCGGCGCCCGCCGCGTCACTCGCGGTGCGCCACTCCAGCATGCGCCGCCGCGTGAGCCAGGTCCGCACCAGCGCGCGCGCAATGGCCACGACCGACAGGACCGCGTCCGCGGGCAGCCAGGCCAGCGCCAACGCATCGCGCACCAGCTGGCGCAGCAGCTCACGCGCCACGTCGGACGCGTGCAGTCGTCGCGAGACGTCGTTCGGCCTTCGGGCGAGCGCGCTCAGCGCGTTGAAGGAGCCGGGCAGGAAGATCACCGCGGTGACGAAGAGCGTGGAAAAAACGGCGATCCCCGCGTCGCTCCACCCGAGCGCGAGCAGCGCGAGCAGCGCCGGCGCCACGGTGCTGCGGCGCAGGTTGTCGAAGATCTTCCAGCGCGACAGCGCGGACAGCGGGTTCCAGCGCGGCCCACGCGGCGCAGCGGCGCCCACCGGCACGCGCGGCGAGGCCCAGGACGCGATCTGCCAGTCGCCGCGGATCCACCGCGAGCGCCGGCTCATGTCCACACGGTGCGAGGCCGGGTGCTCTTCGACGAGCAGCACGTCACCGACGAGCCCGCTGCGCGCGTATGCGCCCTCGAGCAGATCGTGGCTCAGCACGCGGTTCTCGGGGATGCGCCCAGCCAAGGCGCGCTGCAGCATGTCGACGTGGTAGATGCCCTTGCCGATGAACGAGCCTTCGCCGAACAGATCCTGGTACACGTCGGACACCGCGCGCGTGTACGGGTCGATGCCGGGCTCGCCCGCGAACAGCTGCGAAAAGCGCGTGTGCCCCGCGCTCGCCATGCTCACGCCCACGCGCGGCTGCAGGATCGAGTAGCCGCGCGTCACGCGTCCACGGACCTCGTCATAGACCGGCCGATTGAGCGGGTGCGCCATGGTGGCGACGAGCGTGCGGCCGGCGTCGCGCGGCAGCTGGGTGTCGCTGTCGAGGACGATCACGTACCTCACGGCAGCGAGCGCGGTGGCATCGCCGACGATGGTGGCGAAGCGATCGCGCGCGCCGCGCAGGGCCGCGTTGAGGTCCTCGAGCTTGCCGCGCTTGCGCTCCCACCCCATCCACAGCCGCTCGCGCGGGTTCCACCTGCGCGCGCGGTGGAACAGGAAGAAGGTCCGGCGGTCGCCGTCGCCGCGATAGCGCTCCTCCAGGCGCTCGATCGCCGCGCTCGCGTGCGCGAGCAGCGCATCGTCTCCCTCACACCGCTCCGTGGCCGCGTCCTTGAAGTCGGTGAGCAGGGAGAACGAGAGGTGCTGGTCGCGGTTCGCGAGGAAGCGGAGCTCCAGCGCGTCGACGAGAGCGTCAATCTCCGCCGGCTGCGTGAGCAACGCTGGGACCGCCACCAGCGTCGCATGCTCTCGCGGGATGCCCTTCGAGAAGTCCAGGCGCGGGAGCAGGCGGGGCGTCACGCGCGCGGTCACGAGGCACTGCACGAGCGCGGTCGCCAGTTGGCTCGTGGCGACCAGCGACAAGGCGATGATGAGCGCACCGAGCCAGCCAGGGGCACCGCCGGTCGGAAGCAAGACCGAGGTCATCCCGGCGGTCGCCGCCGCGCTCAGCGCTGCGATGGCACCAAGGTAGAGCACGAGCGGGTGTCGACCGAGGAAGCGCCGGCCCGATCGCACGACGCTGCGGCGCGCCTCGATGGCCGCCTCCAGCGCCGCTCGGCCGGTGTCGACGAGGTACGCGCCGACGTGAGCCTGCGCGCTACCAGGGTCACGCGCCGTCGCGGCGAGCGCTATCGCGGCCGCCGCCACGTCGTTCTCGCCGAGGGCGCTGCGGCGCGCGAGTGCTTCGACGGCGTGGCGGTAGCGGTCTCGCGTCTCGAAGTCCATCGACGGATAGGTGCCTGACGGGTCGGTGCACAGCGTGGCGTGCACGACGCTGACGCCCTCGACGAACCTGCGCCAATCGGTGGTGCCGAGGAAGCGCAGCGCACCGATGCTGTTGCCGATGGACACTTGATCCGCGGCCTGGCTCTGGTTGGCGAGCTGAAAGACCTGCGCGACCGTCTCGCCGCGCTCCGACAGGCGCTGGTCGAGCCAGGAGCTGGCGATGGCGAGCGCAGGCCCCTGGCCCTGCAAGCGGCTCGCGAGCTCGGAGACGAACGGGTGCGTCAGCGCCGGGCTCTCCTTCACGAGATCCGCCAGCACCAGCACGACGTCTTCGCGGCGATCGACGGCGACGTCGGCCATGCGGGTGATCCAGAAGGCCGCGCGCTCGCGCTCTTGCAGTCCCGCGACCACGCCGCCCACGATGCGGCGCAAGTTCTCGAGCAGCGCCAGCCGCAGCATGATGGGGATCGCCCACAGCTCCCCCAACAGCAGCGGCGTGACGCCCTGGAAGGCGGCCACGAACGCGGCCAGCCCCTCCTCGTCGATGCGGCCGTGCGAGTGCGAGATGATCTCGATCGCCAGGTGGTAGACGCGCGGCGTGCCGGCGAGCGAGCGGTTGGCCAACTGCGGCAGCTCGCGGCTGTAGCCGCGCGGCAAGTGGCGACGCGCGGTGCGGATCTGCTCCTCGATGAGCGGGAAGTTGTCGATGAACCACTCGGCCGCCGGCGTGATGCGCCGTCCCCGCGAGGCTGCCTGCGTCACCAGCTCATAGGCGCGCTGAAACGCCAGCTCGTTGGCCGCCAGCCGCGGCAAGAGCGCGTCGGGCCGGCGCGTTCCGGGCGGAGCGAGCCGGTACCAGGACGCCAGCTTCTTCGCATGATGCTCGAGCTGCCCCACGGAGAAGAGCTCGGCGCGCATCAGCGGCGCGTCGACGTCGCGGCGGCGATCGGGCGGCGCAGGATTCAGGATGGCGTGCGCCGCGCATCGGAGCCGAGGTGGTTCGGCTCAACGTCGGCGTCGAGACCGGGAGCGGGCTGCGGCAACGAGACCACCTTCTTCGCGGGCCCGTGAGACGCAGGGGCCGGCGCGGCGGGGAGAGACAGCCTACCCATTGGTGCTCCCGAATTTTAGTGGTCGGTGGATTTGACGCGATCCGTCAAACGCCAATGAATCCTGCATGTGGGCACAGGTGGGTCAATAGGTGATTTGTCGTGCACGATGGAGCTGTTGGGCCCCAGGGCCGACCGCCGAAACCACGCCGCCAAGTGCGCTAACGTGACCTGGCGCATGGGCTTTTCCGACCGTCACCTGTGGATCCGCCGGGCCAGCCGGGTCTGTTTCCACGGGAGCCGGTGAGCGTGTCGACATCACAACACCTGCCCTCGACCCGCCCGCCGGGGCCGAGCCAAGCCGACCGGCAGCTCCTGACCGAGCTGTACCGGACCCATGGGAGCCGCGTGTACAGCCGTTGCCTCTACCTGCTGCGCGACAAGGAGGAGGCGAGGGACGCCATGCAGGAGGTGTTCATCAAGGTGCAAAAGCACCTCGGCGAGTTCCGCGGCGACGCCTCGCCGCTGACGTGGATGACGCGCATCGCCACCAACCACTGCCTGAACGTGATCCGCGCCAAGCGCGCCGCCTGGCACGACAAGTACAAGCGCGAGGTGCAAGGCGCCGAGCAGGCGCACACCGTCGGCGCCACCTTGAAGGAGAACCAGCAGCTGTTGAAGCTGGCGCTCGCCAGAGTGGAGCCCGAGGTGGCCGAGGCCGCCATCTACTACTTCGTCGACGACATGACCCAGGCCGAGGTGTGCCAGCTGGTCGGCCTGTCGGCGCCGACCTTGAGGAAGCGCCTGCGCGAGTTCATCGACGTCGCGCGCGCGGAGATCACGAAGGCCGTCCCCGGCATCGAATTCCAGGAGGCGCCGATCTGAGCGTCGCTCCGATCCCGTTGCACCATGTCGCCGCGCATCACCCTCCCCGACCTCGACGCCGCCGAGCCAGGCCCCTCGGGCTTCGAGCTGCGCCGGTATCTTGCTGGGGAGCTGCCCGCCGAGCGGCGCGCCGAGCTCGAGCGCCTGCTCGGCACCGACGCCGCGCTCAAGGCGCGCTGCGACGCGCTCGCCGCCGAGGAGCGCGCCGAGCAGGCCGCGTTCGCGCTCGAGGTGCCGCTGCCGCGCTTCCTCGACGAGATGGCGGCGCGCACCGCCACCCGCTCGCCGTTCGCGTGGCTGCGCGCGCTGCGCCTGCCCGGCACGCTCGGCGCGCTCGCCGCCGCGGCCGCGGTGCTCGTGGTGTTCGTGCGCCAGCCCGACGACGAGCTGGCCGGCACCCGCACCAAGGGCGGCGCGCGCGTCGGCTTCTTCGTCAAGGACGACGGCGGCGCGCACGCCGGCAAGGCCGGCGAACAGCTGCTCGCCGGCGACCGCATCCAGTTCGCGGTGCGGGACGACGCCGAGATGCGCGCCATGGTGCTGGTCGGCGTCGACGGCAAGGGCGCGGTCACCGTCTACGCCGCCGAGAGCGTGCAGGGGCGCGTCAAGGGCGAGGAGAAGACGCGCCTCTTGCCCGCCAGCGTGGTGCTCGACGAGGCCACCGGCCCCGAGCGCTTCTTCGTCGTCTACGGCGCCGATGACCTCGAGGCGCTCAGGGCCGAGGTCGAGGCCGCGGCGCATGCGCTCGCCGCCTCCGGCAGCGACCTTTCGCGCACCGAGCGGCTGCCGCTGCCCGAGACACGCGTGCAAAGCTCGGTCCACATCGTCAAGATCGCCGCTGACGCGAGCGGCCCGTGAGCAGGAACCTGTGAGCAAGAACCCGTGAAGCCGACAACGTGAACCTGCGTGCCCTCGCCTGCGTCCTGCCCCTCGCCGCCTTGTCGGCGGGCGGCGCGCACGCGCGCACCGAGCGTCTGGCGCTCGTGGTGGCGAACCACCAGGGCGGCGGCGATCTTCCCGAGCTGCGCTACGCCGGGCGCGACGGGCAGCGGCTCGCCGACGTGCTGGTCGACCTCGGCGGCTTCGAGCGCGCCGACATCCTGTCGGTGATCGACGGCGAGGGCGGCGACGTCATGGGCGCGCTCGACGAGGTCGAGCGCCGCGTCGCGCGCGCCAAGCAGGGCGGCGACGAGGTGATCTTCCTGTTCTACTACTCGGGGCATGCGCAAAACGGCGTCTTGCGCTTGGGCCAGACCCAGCTCGACATGCAGACCATCAAGCGCCGCCTCGAGCAGTCGAGCGCCGACGTGCGCATCGCCTTCGTCGACTCCTGCGGCGCCGGCGCCATGACGCGCGAGAAGGGCGGCACGCTGGCGCCGCCCTTCGTGGTGGCGGTCGACGAGGGGCTCTCGGCGCGCGGCCAGGTGATCATCACGAGCTCGTCGGCCTCCGAGGTGAGCCAGGAGAGCGACGACATCCAGGGCAGCTTCTTCACGCACTACCTGGCGACCGGCCTGCGCGGTGACGCCGACAGGAACCAGGACGGCAAGGTGACGCTCGACGAGGCCTACGCCTACTCCTACGGCCGCACCGTCGCCGCCACCTCGGTGACGCGCTCGGGCGCGCAGCACCCGACCTACTCCTACGACCTGCGCGGCGCCGGCGACGTCACGCTGTCGGAGCCGGGCGGCGCCGACGTGCTCATCGACTTCCCGGCCGAGAGCCAGGGCCGCTACTTCGTGGTCGACCTCGACCGCCAGCTGTTCGTCGCCGAGGTGGACAAGGACGCGGGCAACGCGAGCCGCATCGCCTTGCCGAAGGGCCAGTACGCCATCAAGAAGCGCATGGACAGCCACATGCTGATGACGCGGCTGTCGGCGCGCGAGAAGGGCGTGTTCACGCTCGACGAGGGCGCGATGGAGCGGGTCTCGTTCGCCGACGACTACGCCAAGGGCACGCCCATCCTGTCGGACCGCATCGCCGATCAGGTCGGCTTCGCGCTCTCGATGGGCCTGGGCGCGCAGCTCGTGCTCGACCCCGGCGACGACGGCGACCTGTTCCCCGGGCTGGCCTACGTCGTCATCGAGGCGCGCGGCAGGAACCTGGTGGGCGAGCGCATCATGACCTCGGCGGACGTCGGCTTTGGCGGCACCAGGGTCGAGCGCGACGTGCCGGGCGGCACGCTGCCGGCCGACGTCGTGCACGTGCAGGGCGGCGTCAACGTGCTGTGGACCACGCGCCTGTTCGATGACGCGGTGCTCCTCGGCGGCGGCGGCCGGCTCGCCGCCATGTACTGGCAGCACACCTTCCAGGACGCCACCGCGCTGCCCGCCGGCGTCGAGCCGCGGCAGTGGTACTTCGACTTCGCCCCCGGCCTGGTCGGCATGGCGGGCTGGTCGTTCGCCAACTGGGGCCACGCCGAGATCACCGCGAGATCGAGCGTGATGGTGTACACCTACGACACGGTACGACCCGTCTTCCCCGTCGAGGCGCTCGCCTCCGTCTGGTTCGATTTCTGAGCGATCCCCCATGATCCGTTGCCGTTTCCTCCGCTGAGCGTGTCCAACTCCTGAGCCCCCTGAACCTCCCAATGCACCCCGCCCGCCGCCCCCTGCCCGCCCTCGCCGCCCTCCTGGCCGGTCTGGCGCTGTCCGGCTGCGGCAACCTGTCGGAGGACGACCTGTTCTTCTTCGCGGGCCTGCCGCAAAAGAGGCAGCTCGAGATGCGCCCGGCCGGCGAGCCGAGCACGGCCGAGGAGGGCAACACCGCCGAGCAGGCGCTCGAGACGCCGTGCGAGGAGGGCGACCTGCGCTGCCACGCGCGCGACGTGGCGCACATGCTCAACGGCGTGTCGTTCGCCCTCATCGACCTGATCGACGAGGCGCTCAAGCACCCGCCGACGCGCCGCGAGCGCGACCGCCGCGTCTGGGGCCCGGTGTTCGACCCGGCCAAGCAGGCGACCTTCCGCTTCGAGATGGTGCGCATGGACGACCCTGCGAGCGAGCTCGGCACCTTCGTCTTGTGCGCGCACGGCGTGGCGGGCCGCGTTCGTGAGCGCCTGGCCGACGAGGTCAGCTGCGATACCGACGTCGACGAGGAGACCGGCCTGGCGCTGTTGCTCTCCGGCCAGTTCACGCCGGGCGAGCTCGAGGGCGCACGCGCGCGCACCGGGGTGGGCTCGCTCGCGCTCGAGCTGTCGCGCGTCGAGCCGCTCAAAGGCGTGGGCCGCCGTCTGACCGTCGACTTCGACAACGACGACGACCGCACCGAGCTGCACCTGTCGGTCAACGGCGCGCTGCTCGCCGGCACCAACATCGAGCGCGAGCGCGTCGACTACGACTTCGCGCGCGAGGCCGACGGCTCGGGCACGCTCCACTTCGACACCTTCGCCGATCTGGCGCCCGATCAGCCCGGCGTCGAGAACCTGGTGATCGGCGCCGCTTGGGACGCCGAGCAGGCCGGGCGCGCCGAGGCCGCGGTGTCGCGCGTCGCCGACCTCGAGAACCCGCTGTTCGTCGCGGTGCAGTGCTGGGACGCGGGGCTCGGCACCGTGTTCTTCCGCGCCAACACGGACACGACCGGCAACGAGGCCGCCTGCGTGTTTCTGGCGCTGTAGCCAGCTTCGCATGGACTAGCGATCAGATTCTGGACAGGCGTGCCCTGTGCCCTGTGCCCTGTGCGCGTCCCCGTCCCCATGACCCGTCGGGGCCGCTGCCCTTCATTCCTGCCCTGATGACGACGGCAGCGAAGGCACGGCCAGGGGCAGGGCTTGATGGGTGAAAGGCACAGGGCACAGGGCACAGGGCAAGACCGCTCGTCGCGCGATTGTCAGAATCGCGCGTTTGTCGACGACGATTCCCTGTCACCGACGGCGCATGCGCGGCCGATCAGGGCGAGTGCCGCGCCGTCGACGACGCGCAGTGCCGTGCGTCGGCCGCCTGCACCGCGCACGGCCGCTGCAGCGCCGAGCGGGGCGCGTGCGTGGCGAAGAGCGACGCGGACTGCGCGGCGTCGACCGGCTGCCGGGAGCGCGGGCGCTGCGTGCGCGCGTGCAACGGCTGCGATGTGCGCGCGCCCTCGCCGTCGTCGTGCCTGGAGCCGGAGCCGACGCGCTGACGGCCTGGCCGGGCTCAGCGACGCAGGCGGATGAATTCCGCGATCAGCCGCGCGCACTCCGCTGGGCGGCGTTGCAGCACCAGGTGCGGCGCGTCGAGCGTCGCGAGCTCGATGGCGGGCTGCACGTCTCGAATGGTCGCGATCGACGACGGCCCCACGAGGCGGTCTCGGCTGGCGCGGAGGTACAGCAGCGGGCAGCGGACGCGGGCGAGCTCCCTGCGGACGTCGACGTGCGCGATCCCACGCAGCCGACGCGCCAGCACTGCCGGGTGCACCGAGCGAAGCGCGCCCAGGACCTCCGTCACGTCTTGCTCGGATGACGAGGCGTCGAGCAGCAGGCTGCGGACGGCGGCGCGAGGCGGCGGCAGCCGAAAGAGCGTCGCGCCGAACAGCGAGGCAATCGTGGCGACCCACGATGGGCGCCGGGCGAAGGACGCGACCAGCACGAGCGCGCGTGCCCGGGCGCCGAGCAGCGCAGCCAGCTTGATGCCGATGGGGCCGGAGAACGACTCCGCCACGATCGCAACCTCACCGTCGGGGACCACGAGTTGATCGACGAGGTCGTCGTAGCTGAGCGCGTCAGCCGTCGAGTAGCTGGCGACGACGGGGTCGAGATCGCCCGGCAGAACCCGCGTCAGCCCCGCGAAGAGCGTGCCGGTCCCGTCCATCCCGGGCAGCAGCAGCGTGCGCACCCTCGTCCTCTCGCCCCTCGCCTTGCGCGCTGCAACGGGCGATGCGGGCGGTCCCCGACCTCGCCCTCGTGATCACCGAGCAACACTCACGAGGAGCGCCCGGCGGGGCGGGGTTTGGCAAAGCGCAGGCGTGACAGCGGGAGCACACCGCCACCGCCATCACCACCCCACCGCGAGCCTGAACAACCGTAAAGCCCGCGCCACGCCGAAGCGACGGCGAGCCCCGCCGCGCCGGGCGCGCCATCCGCCACAGGCCCTTGGCGCCGTCGCCTCCGCGCCCTAGTGCCACAAACCCGAAGTCTGTAGGGGGTTCTGCTTGGTCTTTTCGACGATGGCTGCGTCGCGTCCTCGCCGCGTAGCGCTGCTACGCGGCTGCGGGGCTCCTTGCCCTCGTCGAAAATCCGCTGCGCATCACCCCCTACGAACTTCGGGCCCGTGGCACTAGCTCCCGCCCATGTTCGACGGCCTCAACCCCGCACAACGCGTCGCCGTCATGCACGACCGGGGCCCGCTCCTGGTGCTGGCAGGCGCGGGCACCGGCAAGACCCGCGTCGTCACCACGCGCATCGCGCGCCTGCTGCGACAAGGCGAGGCGCCGCGTTCCATCCTCGCCGTCACCTTCACCAACAAGGCCGCGCGTGAGATGAAGGCGCGCCTGGTCGGGCTCGCCGGCCGCGCGGCGCGCGGCGTGTGGGTCTCGACCTTCCACTCGCTGTGCGCGCGCCTGCTGCGCAAAGACGCGCACCAGCTCGGCTTGTCTAACGCCTTCGCCATCCTCGACGAGGGCGATCAGCAGGCGCAGCTGGTTCGCGTGGCCCGCGCCGTCGGCATGAAGCTCGACGAGGCGGCGCCCGGGGTGCCGGCGAGCCGCCTGCCGCGCCTCGTGCTCGGCCGCATCGGGCTGTGGAAGAACCAGGGCGTGCGTCCCACTGAGGATCCCCCGGCACAGCACGACGAGGTGGGGACGGCGGCGCGCGCCTTGTGGAGGCCCTACGCCGCGCACCTGCGCTCGATGAGCGCGCTCGACTTCGATGATCTGCTGCTGTGCACGCGCGAGCTGCTCGAGACCGTCGCCGAGGTGCGCGCGCGCTATCAGCGACAGTTTCGCTGGCTGCACATCGACGAGTACCAGGACACCAACCCATTGCAGCTCGACATCACGCGCCTGGTGTGCGGGCCAGAGCAGAACCTGTGCGTGGTGGGCGACGACGACCAGGCGATCTACGCCTTCCGCGGCGCCGACCTCGAGAACATCCTCGCCTTCGATCGCCAGTTCACCCCGTGCACCGTCGTCAAGCTCGAGGACAACTACCGATCCACCGCGCTCATCCTCGACGCCGCCAACGCGGTCATCGCCAAGAACCGGGCGCGGCGCGACAAGACGCTGCGCTCGGGGCTCGGCGACGGCGCGCCGCTGTCGCTGGTCGCCGCCGAGGACGGCGAGGCCGAGGCCGAGCAGGTGGCGGCGCGCATCTTCGACCTGGTGGTGCGCGATCATCGCCCGGCCGACTCGATCGCGCTGCTCTATCGCGCCGCACCGCAGAGCCGCTTGTTCGAGGAGGCGCTGCGGCTGCGCGGCGTACCGTATCGCGTCGTCGGCGGCATGGAGTTCTTCGCGCGCAAGGAGGTGAAGGACGCGCTCGCGTACCTGGCGTGCGTGGCGCGGCCCGACGACGAGATCGCGTTCCGCCGGGCCGTCACCGCGCCGGCGCGCAAGATCGGCGACGTCGCCGTCGGCCGCATCGTCGCTGCGGCGCGCGCGCGCGGCCGGCCCATCGTCGAGTACGCCGCGCAGGGCGCGCCCGACGCGGAGCTCAAGGACGACCAGCGTGCCGCGCTCTGCGCCTTCGCCGGGCCCTTGGTCGCGGCGCGGACCCCGATCGAGGCCGCCGCCGACGACCCCGGCGGCGATGCCGCGCTGCTCGCCCACCGCGTCGTGCTCGACGCCGGCATGGCGCGGCTGTTCGCCGCCGAGCCCGAGCTGGCGACCCGCCAGCGCATGCAGGAGAGCGTCGAGGAGGTGATGAACGCCTTCGCCGTCTTCGTCGAGCGCCGGCGCGACGCCGCGCAGGCGCCCGATCTCGCCGAGGGCCGCCCGGAAGAGGAGGGCGCGGGCGCGCTCGCGGCGTTCCTCGATCGCGTGCGGCTCGACGACGAGGAAGACCAGCGCGACGACGACGACGAGGAGAAGCAGCAGGGCAAGGGCAAGGTGCAGCTGATGTCGCTGCACGCCTCGAAGGGGCTCGAGTTTCCGGTGGTGTTCGTGGTCGGCATGGAGGAGGGGCTGTTGCCGCACCGCCGCGTCGTCGAGGAGAGCGGCGAGCGCGGCGTCGAGGAGGAGCGACGCCTCTGCTACGTCGGTTTCACGCGCGCGCAGCGCAGCTTGGTGTGCAGCTTCGCCAAGACGCGCCGGCGCCGACACGAGCTGTTGGCGCGACGCCGCTCGCGCTTCCTCGACG
>Ga0154820_1268_pt1 | contig 16357 bp, 13 predicted proteins | sample Rifle2008BG16ft_FD_116124 | JGI IMG/M metagenome (GOLD analysis project Ga0154820, IMG submission 116124) | Deltaproteobacteria bacterium RBG_16_71_12
CCGACCACCACCGACCCCGCCGGCACGTCGGCGCCGGCGCTGCCCCGATCACGCGCGACGACGTTCGCCTTGACCTCGAGCACACCGGGCCGCCGCGCATCGGCGCTGCCCGCCGCGCCACCCTCGGCGCCGGCCTCCGCAGCCACCAGCGCGCCGGCGGCGTCGCGCACCTCGAGGAAGAGCAGCTCATCCTCGGCCTCGGTGCCGCGTACCGCCGCCTGCACGAACGACACCAGCGTCGCGCGGTCCTCTGCCGAGCCGGTCAGGCGCAACACGTCGTAGAGCGTCACCGCCGACAGCGCCACGCGCCGGCCCTCGGCGACCAGGCGCGCGCGGCGCGCGCGCGCACTCTCGAACGCGAACAAGCCGACCAACGCTACCGCTGCCACCGTCGAGGCGACGATCATCCAGGTGGTCACACGTGCGCGCTGCGACATGCCGTCACCCCCGTCGATGATGTCAGGGCAGGAACTTGTCGACGTGCTTGAGCTTGGCGGGAAGGTACTCGTCGATCACGAAATTGAGACCGTGGAGCGACAGCGCCTGCTGCTCGGCGCGCTGCTCCATTTTCATCAGCAGGTCGATGGCGTCCCGCCAGGGCTTTTGGCTCTGGAAGAACGGATCGTTCTTGAGCGCGTCGAAGGCGCGCTTCATGTCCATCTCGGCGAGCGGGTGGGTCGCCTTGCCGAGGTCGAAGTCGAGGATGTCCTGCGGGGTCAGGCCCAGGTACTTGACGTTCGGCACGCAGAAGAACTGGTTGATGTGCGCCGCGTTGCCGGAGCCGACCTTGAGCGTGCGGTAGATGTTGGCGAAGCCGTAGGGGTCGCAGTCGGTGAAGGCGTAGACCGGGATGTTCACCTGCTCGGAGAGCAGGCGCACGAAGCGCCGGCAGGCGCGTGTCGGTACGCCGCCCATCGACACCAGGATGCAGCCCGCCTTCTGCCAGTACTTGTGGCTCTGCAGGCGCTGGAACATGCCCTGCGTCTCGATGCACAGGATGAACTTGGCCTTGGTCTTGAACTTCAAGTGCTCGACCCACGAGGGCACCGCGTACGCGCCCGAGCCGAAGCGCGTGCAGTCGATCTCGATGATCTCGCCGGTGTCGACGTCGCGATCGACGACCACCAGCTCACCGGCGACGGCGCCGCCGTGCTGATCGGGGATGTAGCGCAGCTGCTCGCGCGACACGCCGTTCGACGAGAACAGCGCCTCGATGTCGTCCATCACCGTGTCGGACTCCGACTGTTCGTCGAAGCGCGCGTCGCCCCAGTTCTTCGACTGGTAGTACGCGTCTCGCTTGGTGGCAAAGTCGTCGTTGGCCACCAGCTCCTTGGACAGCGCCATCATCTTGAGCGTCTGCGCGAAGGTCTTGACGGTGGCGACCGACAGCGTGCGCACCTTCTTGTCCTTGCCGATCTCGAAGAAGCCCTTCTTCGGGTCGTACTTGACGTTGGAGAGCGCACGCACCGGCATCTTCAGCTCGGGCTTCTTCTTCTTGTTGATCATGTCGCGGATGCCGGCGGCGGCGTCGCGGATGGCCTCGAGCGTGGCCTGGTCCTTCGGGTCGTTGGCCTTCTTGCCCGGCGGCGCGCGCTTGGCGCCCGCGCCCGGGGCCTCCTTGGCCGGTGGGCCCTGCTTCTTCGTTGCCATGCGTCCCGACTAGCACAGCCGATCCGGGTTCGGGGAGGCTCACATCGCGCGGCGGCGGCGGGCTAGAGGGCGGAGCGGGCAGCGGGGGTCGCCGCCGCGGCGCGGTCCTCGACCCCCTTTTCGTCGCGCCGGGTTGCGCGGCCGCCGCCAGCCGTTTGCGTTCGCGCCCTTCGGCGGCCGGCTGCTCGCGCTCGCTTCGTTCGTGCCACATGGGGAACGGCTCGCCGTGCCCGCCGTGCGGGAGCACGTTCATCGAGAAGCTCGCGGCGGTGCGGGCCATCCTCGACCACCTCGGCCTGCCGTCGGCAGCGCTGCCGCTCGGCAAGGCGAGGGGGCCGGCACAGGCGGCCTGGGCCTGCTGACGCGCGTGCTCACCTCGCGAGGTGGACTCGGCGAGGCATAGCCTGGGGTCGTCATGGGCGGCTCGAGCGGATCTTCCGAGGTGGGGGCCTTGCGAAGCGGCTGGTGCGACTCCCCCGCGTCCGGGCGCGGAGGCATGCGGGTCGGTGTGCGAGCCCAGGAGGTCGTTTGGTCCGCCGATCCACCAGAACGAGCACCGCCGCGGGTTTCGATGGTTTGACGATATGCCGATCGTGCTCCCGCACGGCTCACTTCGCAGCGGCGTCGGACGCACCCTGCGTACAGACTTCTTTCATCTGTTGGTCGTTGACATCGTCGATTCGAGCCATGGCGGCGGAGAACGCCGCGCGCGCCTCGGCGCGTTTCCCGTGCGCGAGCCGGGCACGGCCGATGCGGCACCAAGTCGCCACGTCATCGGGGTCGAGCTCGAGTGCCCTCTCGTAAGCCGCAATTGCGGTCTCGTAGCTACCGGCTTGGTACGCACGATACCCCTCCTCGATGAAGCCCCAGGCCTCCTGAGGAGGCCGGCACGCCGATGCAACCACGATGAGCGAAACGAACGCGCCGAGCGCCGTCGGTGAACGCCAGACCAACGACTTTCCTTCGCGCGTCAAGGTACCTTCGACCACCAGCGGCCCTTCGAGCAATGTCGATAGCCGCTCGCGTCCTGCGACGAGCGCGCTCGAGGCGCGCTCAACGGCGGCCTTCGCTGAAGCTTCGCCCCGCGCCCGCACGCGGAGCTCGAGGGGAACCTTGGACGTGAGGAGAGGGACGGCCTTCTTCGCGGCGCGCCTGGCCGCAGCCTCCAGAATCGACGGTGCCTCGCTCTCGGAGAGAAAGCGCGACTGACCTTCCACATTTCGCCATCGCACCGCCACGCTCTCGATCGTCGGCGACGCCGCTTTGGCCTCGGCGACTGCCGCATGGTCGCCCGTGACGAGCACGACCCGCGTCCCGAGCGCCGAAAGCCCAAGCGCCAAGAGCTCCACCTCGCCGATGTCTTTGCCGTTCATCTCGGCGGATACGAAGTCGTTGAGCGTGTGATCGCGAAAGCCTCCCGCGCCTGCGCGCCCGTGATAGCCGACGAGGGCGGCGACGTCATAGCGAGGACCCGCCACTCCGACGAGTGGCCACATCCACGTCGGATCCGTCGGCGTCGTCGTTCGAAAGCCAGCTGCCTTCACCCTTGCCGCATCGATCGCGCCTTCATGGGAGTCGGCGACGACAACGCACGGGAAACCAGCGTCGACGAACCCGCGAGCGACCGCGATCGCATCGTTGGTCAGCAAGCGACGCCCGAGCTCGTCCTCGCCGACGAACAGCGCACCGGCGGTGGCCGATCCCGACGGGATGTCGTCGTCCGTGACGACGAGCGCGCAGCGCTCGCCCGAGCCACTCACCGAACCCAACGACGCCTCCAGCGCGTCGACAAGCTCTGGCGCGTTCAGCTCAAGGCGTTCGCCCCGCCGCCGTTTGACGAGGAGCGCGAAGTTTTCAGCGAGCACCTCCTCGGGGTGGATCGCATAGTCGGTGTTCTTCGCCAGCCGTGACGTCCAATCGGTCCTCGCGGCATCCAGCACACGGGGGCGTCCCCCAGCGTCGCGCTCGATGCGGCCGAGCTTCGGATCGATCTCGAGGAGGAGCACCTTCAGCGACCGAAACCAATTGTGGCCCGAGATGGCTTGTTCGATGGCAACGCCCGACACGAGGAGAGGAACGACGTTGTGCTGCTCGGCTCCGTCCTCGACGACTACGTACGCATCGAGGCGCTCGGCATCGGGGTTCGTGATCCGCCGCTCTTCGTGCTCCGAAGGCGGCGATACGCGGGGGAGAGGCGAAAAGCCGATCAGCGCGTAAAGACGCTCGCGCTGTTTCGGACAAGCCCTCGACGCGATGTGAAAAAGCTCGTGAGCCAACAGTCCAATTCGCGCGCGCGCTGCTTGCTCGACCGGCAAGACGATGGCAGCTCCGCGCGTATACGCGGCGCCCATCTCGTCACGCCCCGTCGTCTTCACGAGCAGGACCTCGGGCGGCAAGCAAAGCTCGAGCCCCTGGAGTGCGCGATCGAGCTCGCGGACCTCGCGCACCCACTCGTTACGCTCTACGCGCGTCCACTCGAGCGTCTGCGCGCCGACATGGCTCCGATACTCGTCGTCAGACACGTCTCGCGCAGTGCCCAGGCGAAGGCTGCGATCGAAGGCGCTGAGGGCGAGCGTGAAGCCGTCGGGCGCTCCGAGCAACGCCCTCCCCTCCGCAGCCGACGCGAACCGAACGACGCTGCCGCTCACCGAAAGCTGCGGCTCCGATCCGAACGACACTTCCGTGCTCGTCGTCGACGAACAGCCGACGACGAGCCCCAGAGTCAAGCGCGCCAATCGGATGACAGCCCTCACGCGTGAAGCCTAGCGCACTTTCGACGGCGTCCTTTGGCAATCTCCGGCGACGAGCTGTGGACGCACCGAGGCGAGCGCACCTCGTCGGAGCGCTCGGCTGTTCAGAGATCGAGCTGCGCGTGCGGTGGGCCACGAGCCCGCCCGAGACGCGGCTGTTGCCTCCGCCGCCGCGGGCTCGGAGGAGTCGAGCTCGTCTGTTCCATGAGACCGACAGGCGCGAGCAGGCTTACCCCACCTATGACGCGTCCTTGCGCGCGCGCCTGGGTCTGCCACCCGCCGACGAGCCCGTGACGCCGTCGGCCGGTGGGCCGAGGTCGAGGTGATCGAGCGCGTGGCCGCCGCGGCGCGCCGCCGCTACCGCGAGGAACGCAGCTCCGGGCGCATGGACGCGCGCCAGCACCGACTCGAGCGGCTCGGCGGCGCGGCCGAGGGCCGCGATCGGTGGAAAGTACACCGCGGAGCGCGCGTCGACGACGTGAAGCCCGGCCGCGCCTAGCAGCGCGGCGAGCTCGCTGCGCGACCAGAATCGAGCGCGGCGCCACGCGCCGGCTCCGAGCCACCCGCGCAAGCGGCGTTCGGCGGCCCAGACGCTCATGCGCGACAACTCGCCGAGCACGACGCGCCCATCGGGCGTGAGCACGCGCGCCATCTCGGCGACCGCGCGGGCCGCGTCGGGGACGAAGCACAACACCGTGACGGCGAGCACGACGTCGAACGACCCGTCATCGAATGGCAGCGCTTCGGCTCGGCCCTGCTCTAACCTCACCGACACACCTCGCGCGGACGAGCGCGCGCGCGCAGCGTCGAGCATGGCGCGTTCAGCGTCGAGCCCGGTCGCGGAGGCGCCGCGCGCCGCCGCCTCGAGGGCGTAGCTGCCGTCACCGGTGCCGACGTCGAGCACGCGCCGGCCCTCGAGCGGCCCCGCCAGGTCGAAGACGGCCCGGACCTCGACGCGCTCGGTGATGGCGCCGAGCGTCGTGGCGCGCCACCGCGCGTACGCTTCCGGCGTCACCTCGAGGTCGGTCACGCGCGCCGGTCCTGCATCAGCCACTGGGCCGCGTGGCACCGGCGCCGCTGGCCTCGGGAAGCTGCTGCGCCGGGAGGTCCGCTCGATCCGCCCACCACGATGCCAGGCTACACCTCGCCGCGTCAGCCTAGCGCGGGTCCGCCTTCCGTTGATTGCCCGCTCCCGCTCCCGCTCCTGATTCCGATCCGGGCGCGACATCGCGGTCCTGGCTTTGAGCGTCCAAGGCCTGCCTGCCCGCGTTTTCTGAGGGTCGCCTTGGCGTCCGGACGCGGTCCTGCGCTCCGGCACGGCCGTTGGAATCAGCACCGGCAGTGCGCCGATGGCGGCGCGCAAGGAGACCACGATGACGACGACGACCCGCGCGGGCCGCACCCTCGGCCTGCTGTCCACCGCGCTTGCCCTGTCGACCCAGGCCGCCTGCATCATGGTGGTGCCCGATTGCCATCAGGACGACCAGGACAACGACGGCGACGGCTACACCTGGCTGGTGGACTGCGACGACTGGGATCCCTCGGTGCACGACGAGTGCGCCTTCGAGGGCGAGGGCGAGGGTGAAACCCTCGACAGCGACGGCGACGGCCTCGACGACGACAGCGAGCTCACCCGCGGCACCGACCCGTACAACTCCGACACCGACGGCGATGGCCAGCTCGACGGCGACGAGCTCGCTTGCGGCAGCTCGCCGCTCGATCCCTTCCTGGTCTGTCCGCCCGCCGAGGGGGAGGGCGAAGGAGAAGGCGAGGGAGAAGGAGAAGGCGAGGATCAACCCGTCGACAGCGACGGCGATGGGCGCACCGACGACGAGGAGCTGGCTCGCGGCACCGATCCCCACGATCCCGACACTGACGACGACGGCTTCACCGACGGCGCCGAAGCCGCCTGCGACAGCTCGCCGCTCGATCCCTTCCAGGCGTGTGGCGACGGTGACGGCGAGCCCGGTTGAGCCGAGCCCCCGCGCGGCGCGGCGCCCCTCGCGGGCGCGCCGCGCCGTCGGTCGGACCCGGTGGCCAGGCCTGACCGGCCGCGACACGGGCCCGGTGCAGCGGCTGGTGCTCGCGCGGTGGTCGAATGCTCAAGTCGCGGTACGCGGGCGGGCATCGACGAGGACGCCGGCACGGCGCTAACCTCGCGGCGGTGGACGCTGAGGACGATCCCGCGACATTTCGAATCGCGCCACCGGCCCTGATGTCGGTGCTCGCGGTGCGGGCGCGCGTCGTGCGAGGGCCGCAGAGCGGGTGCACGCTCCAGCTCTCGGGCAGCAGGGTACGCATCGGCAGCGCCGCGACGTGCGACGTCCGGATCGACGATCCGACGGTGTCCCGCGTGCACTGCGTGTTGCACCTCGACGGAGAGGTGCCGCGCGTCGTCGACATGGACAGCACCAATGGCACCGTGGTGAACGGCGTGCGCGTCCGCGACGCCGATCTGCCGACCGGCGCGTTGCTCACGCTCGGCGCGAGCGCGCTCGCGATAGAGGTGTCCCCGCAGCGCGCCGACGTCGCGATCTCGTCGCGCACGTCCTTCGGGGGCTTGCTCGGGACGAGCCTCGCGATGCGGCGCGTCTACGCCCTGCTCGAGCGCGTGGCCCCGACGGAAGCGTCGGTGCTCCTGGAGGGAGAGACCGGCACCGGCAAAGAGGTGGCTGCTCGAGCGATGCACGACGCGTCGCCGCGACGGGATCGCTCGTTCGTCGCGATCGACTGCGGCGCGATCGCGGCGTCGCTCATCGAGAGCGAGCTGTTCGGCCACGTGCGCGGCGCGTTCAGCGGCGCGGTGTCCGAGCGCCGCGGCCTCTTCGAAGAGGCCGCGGGCGGGACGGTCTTTCTCGACGAGATCGGTGAGCTTCCGCTCTCCTCGCAGCCGAAGCTCCTGCGCGCGCTCGAGATGCGCATCGTGCGGAGGGTCGGCGCGAACACCGAGACGCCGATCGATGTACGCGTGATCGCCGCGACGCACCGCCCGCTCGCGCGCGCCGTCAACGACGGCGCGTTCCGCGAGGATTTGTACTATCGGCTCGCCGTCGTCGAGATCGAGCTGCCGCCGCTGCGCAGCCGCCGCGAGGACGTCGCGGTCCTCGCGCAGCACTTCCATCGTCAGGCCGCGGGCGGAGCGGACGCACCGCCTGCGCTCCTCGAGCAGCTCGCGAGCCGCCCTTGGCTCGGCAACGTGCGCGAGCTGCGCAACCACGTGCAGCGCGCCGTCGCCGTTGGATGGGATGAAGATGGAGGCGCACGCTCGGCGTCGACGATGGCGACCGTCGACGTTGCCACGCAACTGCCGCTCGCGGAGGCGCGCGAGCGCGCGACGGCCGCGTTCGAGGAGGCCTATGCGCGCGCGCTGCTCGAGCGCGCCGGCGGAAGCGTCTCACGCGCGGCGGAGCTCGCCGGCGTGAACCGGCGGACGTTCCAGCGGCTGCTGCGGCGCGCTCACGGGGACGGCGAGGAATGAACCAGCGCTACGCGAGGACGAGCGTTCATGGCTGGAGTGCATCGGCCGCGAGGCTTCCCACGCCGGCGCCGACACCCGCACCGGCGACCGCCCCGACGCTGGCTGCGAAGACGGAAGCGCCCACCGGATCAATGTCCGGAAGCGTGGGCGCGATCGCGCTGGCCGCGAGCCCCGCGGTGACGGCGAGCACGATGCAGCCAGCCACGGCCCCGATCGCCGGCACCCAAGGGCGTTCGCCATCGAGCCCCACTTGAAAGATTGCCGCGGCAGCCGACGGCGCGACGACCGCGACCGTGACGACCGCGATCGGGCCCAACGAGGTCTCGTCCTGTATGCCCGCGAGCGAGAGGAGCCCGGCGGCGCCGAGGACGACGAGCTCGACGGCGGCCGTCGCTCCGCCGACGATCGCGCCGCGCAGCAGGGACCGTTGACTCTCCTGCAGCGCCGGCGAAGGTGCGGGCGCAGGATTCGGGGCGGCCGGGAGGCCGAGCGCGACCACGGCATGCTGGCCGGGCACGAGCGTGAACGCTCGCTCGACGGGCGGATCGAGCGCTTGCGCCGTGTGCGCGCCGGGATCGAGCTCCACCGCGACACCGACCGGCACCTCGCGCGCACCATCGACGAGCACGCGCGTGTCCACGTCGCGCCCGGCGGCGTCGCGGACCACGAAGTGCGCGCTCGGAACCTCGGTGAGGATTTCGCTGAGCCACCCCGTACACTTGTCGCGCACGAGCGCCGGACAGGCCGGCTGTGCGCAGGCGCCGAGCAGCTCACGAGCGCGGAGCAGCGCTGAAGCGTGCCGCTGCCGCTGGGCTTCGACGAACGCCGCGGTGCACGCCTCGTTCGACTCGCTTCGAGCCGCCGGTTGCGCTGGCCCGTACCAGAGCGCGATGACCCATAGAGACGCCAGCACCGGAGCGACGCTACCGCAAGCACTCCTTTTTCGGCAGCATCACGCGCGGATCGGCGGGGTCCGGGTAGAACGGCTGCGTGCAATCGGGCGACGTCTTTCGCGTGCGGCCACGCGGTGAGCGGCGCGTCCGCGGCCCTGCGTTATCGATCGATTTGCCGGCATCCGCGCGGTCAACGACGTGGAGCCCGGTGTCGGCCGCACCGTTCTGCGCGAGGCCGGCGTCGTCGCCGTCTTGAGCGTTGCCTGCGTCGCGCGTCTCGGGCTCGAGCGCAGGCGGCACCTCGCGGTGCCCATCGCGCGCGATGAGCACGGCGGAGGAGACGGCGAGGAGGACGAGGAGCCCGAGGAGGCCGGCCGACACGGAACGCGCTCTTTGCGCGCGCCGGGCAGACCGACGCGGCGTGACGGCGGTGCCCGGATCGTCCGACCGGGACTCCGTCGCGGCGATGGTCTCCGGCGCCGTCACGACGAGCGTCGCGGCCTGCGCCGGCGGCAGCGGATCGCGGGATGCGCTCGACCCCTCCCCGGCGACGCCTGACGCAGGCGAGACGCCCAGGAGCTCGGCCTCGACCTCCCGCAGGCGCGCGCGACGCTCGCGGACGACATCGCCGCAGGCCTGCTCGACCATCGCCGCGATGCGCGCAGGCCGGGCGGTCTCGACGGCGCTCTCGATGGCGTCGGCCATCTGCGCGGCGCTCGCGAAACGCGCGCTCGCGTCGCGCGCCAGCCCGCGCACGACGACGTCGTCGAGCGCCCGGGGGACCGCGCTTGCGCGCGCGCTCGGCGCTTCGATCGGCTGCTCGAGGATCGCCGCCACCATCGCGGCGGAGGACTCGGCGCGAAAGAGGCGCTGGCCAGTGAGCGACTCCCAAAGGACGACCGCGGCACCCCACACGTCGGCCCGCGCATCGACGGGTCTGCGCGCAAGGACTTCCGGCGCGACGTAGCCCGACGAGCCGAGCACCTCCCCGGAGCGGGTCATCGCGCCGGGCATGCGCGCGATGCCGAAGTCGGCGACGTACGAGACGCCCTCCGTGCCGACGAGCACGTTCTTCGGCTTGACGTCCCGGTGGACGATGGCCAGCGCTGCGCCGTCGCCGCCGATGGTCGTGTGCGCCGCGTGCAGCCCGCGCAGGACGCCCGCGACGATGCCGGCAGCGACCGCGGGCTCGAGCGGTCCGGGGCTCGCGCGCAGCAGCTCGTGCAGGTCCACACCGAGCACGTAGTCCATGATGAGCAACAGCTCGTCGCCCACGCTGACGGCGTCGAGCACCGGCACGATGTTGGGGTGCCGCAGCTTCGCGACCACGAGCGCCTCGTGCAGGAAGCGGCGGCGCAACTCCTCGTCGTCCGCGAGCGCGACGTGCATTCGCTTCACGGCGACGACGCGGGCAAACCCCGCGGCTCCGCTGAGGCGCGCGAGGTGCACGGAAGCCATCCCGCCGCGCGCGAACGCGTCGAACAAGAGGTATCGTCCGATGACGACGGGCTGCGCCACGACGGCAGTATGTCGCGCGTGCCTCGGCACAGGCAACGCGCGCGGTACCGCGAGCCTGTGCGCCAGACTCGTTGCACGCGCCAGATCGACCTCGCGCGAACATCACATCGCGAGCGGACCTCGCCGCGGTGCCGGTGCCGCGGTGCGCGCCGCCGCGCGCCAGCGGTCCGCTGCGGCGCCGCGCGCCGCACCCGCTGGCGGACGTCGCATCAGGGCTGCGCCGCAGGGTGGCACTGCGCTTGCGATCGGCTCTTACATGACGCACCTGATTCGTTGGCTGACGTCCACCGCCACTCTCGCTCCGGCGATCGTCGCGGCCGGCTGTGCTTCCGTTCTCAGCTTCGAAGGCGTGCGGCCCATGAACGCGAACGCGGTCGCCATTCAGCTCGAGCCCTCGGCGATCGGCACGACCGCGTACCAGGGAGGCAACGAGCAGCTCTACGCCGCGGCCAGCATCCGCTACGGCATCTCGGACGACATCTCGGTCGGCCTACGCGCGGGCTACAACACCCGGCCCGAGCTGCTGGCGCGCTTCCAGATCCTGCGCCCGGACGAGGGGCTGCTCTCGCTCGCGCTCGTGCCGACGCTCGGCGGCGTCTACACGCCGGACTCGTTCGGCGACTCGGTGCGTGTGTACTCGCAGCCGACGATCGTGCTCGGCGTCGGCGACGACTGGATCGTGTCGCCCGTCGTGACGGCGAAGCTCGACGTCACGGGCGGCTACTCGCTGGCGAGCGGCGGCGAGTCGTCGTCGCCGACGCGCGCCGGCAAGGTGGCCGTGGCCGTCACGCCGATCGCCACGCTCGGCGCCGTCGTGAGGATCACCGATTGGCTGGCGCTGCTCCCGGAGATCGGCGGCGGATTCGGATCGCTGTACGCCGGCCACGGGGGACCGCTCTTCACCGATGGTGCCGTCTACCAAGCGGGCTTCGCCGTGCTGTTCGGCGGAGAAGGAGGGTTCTCCCTGTGAGACATCATTTCATCGTCGCCCTCCTCGCGATCGCCGGCGCATGCGCTCCGCAGAGCCCACTGGTCTGCCCGCTGCCGGAGGGCCTGCCCGTGTTCCCCGGCGCCGAGGGTTTCGGAACCGACACGCCCGCCGGCCGCGGCGGCGCCGTCCTCGAAGTGACCAACCTCGACGACGACGGGCCGGGCAGCCTGCGCGCCGCGGTCGCCGCGCCGGGGCCGCGCATCGTGGTGTTCCGCGTCGGCGGCACCATCACGCTGCAAAGCAGCCTCGAGGTGATCGAGCCCTTCGTCACCATCGCCGGGCAGACCGCCCCCGGCGATGGTGTGCTCCTCAAGAACGCCGGCGTGACGGTGTTCACCCACGACGTTCTCATCCAGCACCTGCGCATTCGGCCCGGCATCAGCACGACGGTCGCGGCCGACGTCAACGACGCGCTCACCGTGCTGGCGCTCGCGCCGGGCGAGGGTCATCACGTCGTCATCGACCACGTGTCGGTGAGCTGGGGTGAGGACGAGAACGTCGCGGTCACGGGCGGCGTACGCGACGTAACGGTGTCGCGCTCGATCATCGGCGAGGGCCTCGACAAGGCGCGCCACAGCAAAGGCACGCACAGCGCGGGCCTGCTGTTCGGCTACGACACGAGCTGCACGACGACGCACCACAACCTGTTCGCCCACAACAGGATGCGCAACCCGCTGCTGTCGGACAGCGGCCTGCACGACGTCGTCAATAACCTGGTGTACAACTGGGGCGACGCCGCGACCAACATCGGCACCGCCGCTGCGGACGCGCTGCACGCGAACGTCGTCGGCAACCACTACGTCCCGGGCGCATCGCTCTCCGAGCCCGACACCTTCGCGGTGGTCGCGTCGCAGGGCGACGATCCGATCAACCACTTCACCGAGCCGCGCACGCTGTTCGGTCCGGCGGGCGAGCTGTTGCTATATCTCGCCGACAACGTCGGCCCCCACGCCGAAGCGGGCGACCCGTTCGCCATCGCGTCCCTTGGCTGGGGCGACGTCAGGCTGCCGGCGGCGATGCGCGCGGCCGAGCGCTTGCAGACGGCGCCGGTGACGACCGAGGCCGGCGCGGACGTCGTCGTCACGCTGCTTGCCGACGTCGGCGCGACGCCCGCGCGGCGCGACGCGGTGGATACGCGCATCGTGGACGACGTGCGGAACGGCACCGGCGAGATCATCGACAGCCCGGAGGAGGTCGGCGGCCATCCGGCGCTCGCGCCGGGCGCGGCGCTGCCCGACGGCGACCACGACGGGATGCCCGACGCGTGGGAGGACGCGCTGGGTCTCGACGCTGCGAGCGCCGAAGACGCCATCGACGACGACGACGGCGATGGCTACACGAACGTCGAGGAGTACCTGCACTCCTTGGCCGCAGCGCTCGGCGGCGGCTGAGAGCCGATGCCGGCGTTCGGGAAACGGCGCCGGAGGCGTTCACCAACAGCCTCGGCGAGCGCCTCGGCGAGGGGACAGGGGCTCGGCGTACGGCATCATAGGCGAAGGCGCGGGCCGCCCCGCGCCTTCGCCGTGTCATGCAGGCGGTGGCACGCGACGAAAAGGCGCCGCGCGCGATGCGCGAATGGGCACAGAAGCTCGAGGGCGAGCCGAAGTACGTCGTGTCGGGGTCGCGGAGCGACTTTCCGTGGCAGAACACGATCAAGGTGGAGGGTGACCTTCGCGAGGCGATCTCGGCGCTGAAAGCGAAGACCGACCGGGGTGTCCTCGTCGGAGCGCCCAAGCTCGCGACTGCGCTCGAGGAGTTGGGGCTCATCGACGAGTACCGCATCGTCGTTCATCCCATCATCAGTGGCCGCGGGCCGACGTTGTTTCATGGCCTGTCGCGTGCGCGGCGCCTCGAGCTCCTATCGACGCAGCGGTTCAAGTCCGGCGTGCAGGCGCTCCACCTCCGTCGCAAAGCGGGATGACCGATTGGGCGAGCGCACAGCGGCGGCCGTTGCCAGGCGGAATCCGCCACGCGACAAGGCGCCATGAAGCACGGGCGCGCGCTCCTCATCGGCATCGGGCTTCTGGTCGGCGCGTGTCCGCCCGATAGAGGGGAAGGCGAAGGAGAAGGCGAAGGAGAAGGCGAAGGAGAAGGCGAAGGAGAAGGCGAAGGAGAAGGCGAAGGAGAAGGCGAAGGAGACGACGGGCCACTCGTCGACATCGACGCCGACGACACCGGCATCCAGCACCTGCGCGTCGACGGCGTCGATCTGTTCGCCGGCGTCGGCGGCTACTACGTCATCGGCTCGTGCACGGGCGCCGACGATCCGAACAACAACGTCACCTCGCAGGGCAGCGACGGGCAGACGCTGGCGTCGCCGGGGTCGTGCCCGGGCGCGCCCTTCTCGCTCCAGGTCACGGGCACCAACCCCTTTCACGTCTCGATCTCGATCGGCCCCCTGCCGGTGGCGTACCGCTCGCTGTCGGTGCCGCTCGATCCGGTCAAGGTGTTCTTCGAGCAGTTCGCGTTCGACGGCGACGGCTACCAGGTCGGTTGCGGCACGTCGTACTCCGCACGCACCGGCTCGGGCGCGCGCTTCGACACCATCCCGCTGCCGTGCACCATCCCGGGCGTCGGTGGCGTCGGCGTGGCGCGCGTGCAGCCGGTGCCGCCCTGGGGCGAGATCACCGGGCCGGTGGCGACGATGCGCCGCACGTTCCTCGGCGGCAGCGGCGCGGAGCTCGCGTTCATCAACCACCCGGGCACGAACAACATCGAGCTCGGCTTCAACGGCGACTTCGCCACCACGCTTCCGCAGGGTGCCACGCTGACGCTCGAGGAGGAGCTTCTGGTCACCGGCCCCGGCACGCAGTGGGCCGAGCGCACCGAGTGGGCCTTCGAGATGGAGTCAGGCGCGATGGGGCACGAGATCGGGCGCGCGGACGCCGACGGCTGGAGCGCGGACACGAACCTCGACGCCACCGGCATGCTCGCGTACGGCCCCTACGCCCCCGACCTGCCAGCCGGCGACTACGAAGCGCGCTTCCGCCTGCTGGTCGACAACCGGGACGCCGACTCGCTCGCGGTGGTCCGCCTCGATGTCAGTGACTTCGACGCCGGCGGCGCGGTGCTCGCGTCGCGCGATGTGCGCCGCACCGACTTTTCGGCCGCTGCTTCGTATCAGGATTTCCTGGTGCCGTTCGCCTCCCCGGGCGTCGGCCACCGCCTGGAGCTGCGCGTGCGCTGGCTCGACCGCGCGTACGTGCGCGCCGATCGCGTCCTCGTCGTACGCGTGCCATAATCACCGGTTGACCCTACCGGGGGTGGCATGACCGACCAGCCCGAGCGGACCAACCTGATCGACGCGCCCGAGCTGCTGATCCAGGCAGCACCGTCGAGCCCACCCTGGCTCGCCTGCGACCTCGAGGTAGTGGGCGTGGCCGAGCTGGTCGGCACGCTGATCGCGGCGCGGCGCACCGGCCGCCTCGAGATCACCGACGCCGCCGGCGCGCGGTCGTTGTTCTTCGAGAGCGGCGAGTTCACCGGCGCGGCATCGAACCACTCCGCCGACCGCCTGGGCGAGGTGCTGTGGCGCGCCGGGCGCCTGACGCTCGATCAGCTGATGATCGCCGCCGAGGGGGTCAAGGAGGGCAAGATGATCGGCCGGGCGCTCGTCGAGCTCGGCTTCCTGCAGCCGGGCGAGCTGCGCCGCGCGCTCATCGATCAGGCGGTGCAGGTGTTCCAGGCCGTTTGTGTCGAGGAGACCGGCTACGCCATCTTTCGTGCCGACCTGTTCCACAAGAACCCGATCCGCTTCGGTGTCTCCACCAAGAAGCTGGTCGAGAGCGCGGTGGCGAGCACGCGCGGCTATCGCGAGCTGGTGCGCAAGCTCGGCTCGCTCGATCGGCCGGTCGACGTGATCACGCCGGTCGCCAAGGAGCCCCTCGACGAGCGCGCCACGGCGGTCTTGCAGCTGGTGGCGTCCGCCAAAAAAAAGGAGCTGACCGGGCGCGACATCATCGCCAAGGCAAACCTGGCGCGCGTCGAGGGCGTGCGCGCGCTGCTCACGCTGGTCGAGATGGGCTGCGTCCGCATGCGGGCCTCCGCCGCCGACGAGGCGCTGCGCATCAAACGACTGTGCGCCGCCATCAACCTGGCCATGGCCGCGCTCGACGACGCGGGCTTCGGCGTCGGGGCGCAGGTGCGGGAGCACTTCGACAGCCCGCCGCCCGCGTTCGAGGAGGCGCTCGCCAACCTGACGCTCGAGCGACCGATCGACGAGAACGGCGCCGTCGAGCAGGCGAAGTTCATCGCCGGCGGCCAGCAGGCGATGATCAAGGCGCTCGAGGCCGTGCTCGACGACGCGCTGTTGCAGGCGGCCGACACGCTGCCCGAGCTGTTGACGCAGAAGGTGCGCGAGCGGGTCAAGGCGCTCGGCGCCTGACGTGAGCCTCGCTCAAAACGCGCGCACGCCGACCATCAACGCGCGCCCCGGCTTGGGGCCATAGATCGGGTGGTACGCGTCGAACACGTTGGCGAGGCTGAGCGTGCCCTCGACGTGCTCGAACAGGGACTGCCGCAGGCCGAACGTCGTCACGAGCGACGCAGGCGCGGCGCTGACCGCATCGATGGGCCGCTCCGACATCAGGTCGCCGCGCACGAACAGCACCGTGCCGGTCGCCTCGACGCGGAAGCGCGCGTTGACGTCGAGCGAGTGCGCGGGCCGCAGCGGCAACGACACCGCCCCCTCCTCGGGCGCGCAGAACCACGGGTTGTCGTCGGGGCAGGACGACGAGTCGACCGCGTTGATCAGGTACTGATAGCCGACATCGAGACCGAGCCCGACCACCGGGCCGAGCGTGGCGCGCACGTTGATGCCCGACGTGTAGGCGCGCGCGTAGTTCTCGTAGGTGAACACCGGCCCCCCCTCCTCGTCGCCGGCCGACGCCTCGCCGATCAGATCCTCGAGCATGTTGAGGTAGCTCTCGACCGACAGCTTGGCCTCGGGGAACAGCTCCCACAGCACCTCGCCGCGCACGCCGTGGCTCTTCTCGGGCTTGAGGTTCGGGTTGCCCTCGACGATGTAGCCGAGCTCGCTGTGATCGAAACGCAACAAGCGCTCCTCGAAGCTCGGCAG
>Ga0154820_1044_pt1 | contig 16226 bp, 5 predicted proteins | sample Rifle2008BG16ft_FD_116124 | JGI IMG/M metagenome (GOLD analysis project Ga0154820, IMG submission 116124) | Deltaproteobacteria bacterium RBG_16_71_12
TTCATCGTCAACAGCGTGCGCGTCGCGACCGACAGGCGCGCGCCCGGGCCGGCGCCGACCGTGAACAGGTCGGGGGCGTCGGCGCGCGACTGGCCGCGCGCGACGGCACCGACGGGCAACGCCGTGGCCTGATAGCGGGTGTCGTTGGGCTCGACCTCGGCGACGGCGGCGATCCGCTCCACCTCCACCAGGTAGCTGTCGGCGCGCGCGGTCAGGCCGTCCACGCTCACCTCGACGATGAGGTCGCCTTGGCTGCCCACGGCCAGCTCGCCGGCCGAGACGTCCCCCTCGGCGACGAGCGCGAGCACCCCCGGCGCCGTCTCCTCGCTGACCCGGACCATCAGGTCGGTGTCGTCGATCAGGTTGAACCAGCGCACGGCCCAGGCCTCGCCCGGGGCGAGCGGGCGCTCGGGCGCGAGGCGCAAGAAGTCCGAGGTCAGGCTGGCCGAGCGCTTGCGCTCGTTGCCAAAGACGGCGGCGTAGTCGGCGAGCGCCACCAGGTGCGCGGTGGCGAGTGCGTCGTTGGGCTCCTGCTCGCCCTGCGCGAGCGGCGCCACGCTCAGGCGGTAGAGGTCGTCGGCGGTCGCGCCGTCGCTCGTCACTTCGATGATCGCGATACCATCGACGGGGCGGCTGACGGTGAGCTGCGCGTCCTCGTGCTCGGTGGGCCCGGCGAGCACTTGGCCGCCCGAGCCGCGGATCACCATCGTCAGGTCGGTGGTGTCGACCAGGTTGCGGGCGCGGACCAGCGACACCGGCGCGGCCAGCTCGATGCTGAAGGTGTCGACGTCGGCGCCGCTGACCCGCGCCGCCAGCGACGCCGCGCCGGCGTCGAGCGCTTGCGCCACGGCGTCGTTGGGCTCGACCTCGGCGCCGAGCGTCGCGCGGCTGGTCTCGAGGAAGTAGCTGTGGTCGCTATTGCTCGCCGAGGACAGCGCGAGCGCCCACGGCCCGGGACCGTCGTCGGGCAGGACCATCCAGCCGGTCATGGCGGCGCTGGTGGTCTTGAAGCGCTCGGCGCCGCCGACGAGGCCGCGCAGCGTGAGCGAGCTCGTGGAGTTGTTGATGCCGGTGACCTGCACCGCGAGCACCTCGCCCGGGCCGAGCGGCGGCTCGATGCCGAACGTGAAGGTGTCGACGTCGTCGCCGCTGTCGGCCGGCACCAAGACGCCGCGCACCCGTCCGCCCGCGGGGAGGGGCTGGCCACCGACGTCGTTGGGCTCGCTCTCGACCGGCATCGCGTCGTCGCGGGCGTCCACCACCAGGCGCCAATCGAGCACGGGCGGATCGGGGTCGTTGGTGGCCGAATCCTCGAGGTCGATCTCGAAGAGCACGCGCCCCGATCCCTCGCGCAAGACGGCCAGCCGCTCCCAATCGACCGCCGAGCGAACGCGCGTCGCGAAGACCACGCCGTCGCCGTCGAGCTGATGGAGCAGGAGGCGCGGGATGCCAAAGCGCGACTGCAGCTCTGCTTCCACGACCAGGCGCGTGCTGTGCGGCACCACCACGAACGCGTGGTCCGACAGCTGGCGCCGCGGGAACAGAGCGGGACCGGTGAAGGCAGTCGGCGCGGGGAGCGGGCTGTTCAAGGTGGCGGTCTCGAGCGGTCGCTGCGCGCGCGCGGCGAGCTGCACCTGTCGCAGCGTCGAGCTCTTGCTCAAGAACAGCACGCGCAGCGGCCCGCTCGCGGCGGGAACGAAGGGCAGCACCTCGACGGTGCCGGAGTCGTAGGCCGTGACCAGGCGCCCGTTCGGCAACAGCGCGGCGATCTCCACGCTCTGCGCGCCGAACGGGTCGACCTCCACCACGTCGCCGACGCTGACGTTCATCACATAGGCGGCGGCCTCGCCCAACGCCAGGTCGATGCGCGGCGCCTCCACCAGGCCGCCCGCGTCGAGCGCGCCGAGCTCGATCTCGGTGACGTTGGCGGCGCGCAGCTCGAAGTCCACGTCCAGGCCGTCGCTTTGCTCCCAGTCCACCACCAGCGTGACGAAGCCGCCCGCGTTGTAGGCCGCGAAGCTCGCGACCAGTCGCCCGCCCGAGGTGGCCAGCTCGCGCTCCGACACCAGGCTGCCCGCGGCGTCGAACAGGAGCGCGAGGGGCGTGGTGCCGCCGCGGTCGGCCTCGACGCGCAGCTCGACGGGCCGCGGGCCGGAGGCGCGCACCTTGAAGACGTTGCCCGCCAGGTCGAGCACGCTGCCGCTCGCGGTGGTGCCGGCCGGAGGCGCGCCCGCCAGGATGTCGATGGGGGTGGGCAGCGGCGCCAGCTCGACCACGGCGACGTAGCCGAAGTCCGAGGCCCCCATCGGCGTGGCGTCGTCGTCGAGGATGGCGGCGCGAGTCGAGATCTCGAGGTCGAAGAAGCCGGTCTTGGTCAAGACCAGCAGGCGCTCGGGCTGCTCCACCACGCCGAGCGGCGCGGTGCGCAGGTAGCCGTCGGGGCCGGTGATGCGGAAGCCGGGGTTCGGCAGGCCGGCAGAGAGGACGCGGACGCGCAACACCTGCCCTACCACGCCGAAGAAGCGCCACAGGTCGCGGTCCTGCACGGGGTCACCGTCGGCGTCCACCAGCCGGCCGATGGTGCCCGCCAGGATCACGGTGCCGGCCGCGGTGGTGAACGGTTGCGGTGAGCCGCCCAGCGCCGGGTCGTTGTCGTCGGGGGTGTGCTCCCGCTCGTCCGGGTCGAGCAGCAGGATGTCGGCCGGAGACAGGCACACGCCGTCGTGGGCGACCAGGCCCACCCCGCACTGCAAGACCGACACGCACGAGCCGCTCAGCGGCTGAAAGACCGTGCCTTGGCCGCACTCCACCGAGGGTACACAGCTCTGGGATGGCTCGTCGAAGATGGTGCCCTCACCGCAGCGCAACAGCGGCACGCACGCGCGCAGGTCGCGGTCGTAGTAGGTGGTGGACCCGCAGGAGATCTCCGGCATGCAGGCGCCGGCCGCTTCGTCGAGGTAGGTGCCCGGGCCGCAGCTGCTGTCGGCGACGCAGCCGCCGGTGCGCGGATCGCGTGTGGTGCCGGCGCCGCAGCTGGCGTCGCCGCGGCACTCGAGGGTCGCGGGATCGAAGGTCGTTCCCGCCGCGCACGAGGGCGCCGGCGGCGCGAGGACGCAGGCGCCGTCTCGCGCGACGGTCCCAGCGCCGCACACCACACCGCCATCGCATGCAGCGACCATCGCCAGCGCGGCGAGCGCCGTGATCACGCGGGCGAACCAGCGCGCGTCACTCACGCAGCACCTCCACGGCGTACAGATCGCCGGCGCGCCCGCTGGTCGCGCTGTGGGTGACCTCGACGTGGACCAGGCCGGCCGCGCGCGGCCCGTCGAGGCGCAGCTCCGCGACGACGCCGCTGTGCTCCGCGACGGGGACGCCGGAGGACAACAGGCGGCCGACCAGCGCGGTGGCGTCCGACAGGTTGCGCGCGCGCGCCACCAGGGCCTCGCCTGCCCCCACGGCCGGCGCCTGCCACGCGTACACGTCGACATCACCGCTGCGGGTGTGGCCGAGCAGCGCGTCGCCCTCCGAGATGAACGTGGCGGTCGCGGCGTCCCCGTTGGGCTCGGCCTCGCAGGGCCCGGTGCGCTCGGCCACCAGGCGGTAGTCGTCGCGCGTGGCGCGCGCGGCGAGGTCGCCGTCGGACGCGGCGCTGAACGTGTAGGAGTCGTGGACGCTCACGCGCGCGCGTCCCTCGGCGGGCGCCAGCACCAGCTCGGCGACGGTGTCCTCGTCGAGCGGCGGCGTCCCGGGGTCGGCATCGCTGCGCTCGAGCACCAGGGTGCGTGTGCTGCTGAGGTTGAGCACGCGCACGCGCACGCAGCCCGCCGCCGGAGAGTCGGCGAGCGGCGGCACCGCGGTGATCTCGAAGCGATCGCGATCGCCCGCCAGGTATGAGCCGGTGGCGGTGTTGGTGACCGACGACACCACGGTGCCGTCGATCAGGTCGCCGCCCTCGCCTGAGAAGGGCGGCAGCGTCTCGGGTGAGTCGTCGTTGGCGGCGCGCTCGCGCCGGCGCCCGACGTCCACGCGGAGCCGGTACGGGATGCCGGGCAGCGTGCTGCTGCCCGGATCGCGCCGCACGCGCGCGACCAGCGCGCCGGGCTGCAGGTCGACGCCGTGGACGCGCGGGAAGCTGCCCACCGAGCGGGCGATCTCGCTGCCGTCGGCGCGCTCGAGCAGCAGCTCGAGCTTGGCGGTGCTGGTGGAGAGCAGGTTGTCCACCGCGACCACCAGGCTCTCCTCGGGATACAGCTCGAAGGGCAGCTCGAGCGCGAACACGTCGTCATCGTCGCTGCCGTAGTCCCTGGCGGCGAACACGACGGCAGGGACGCCCGATGCCGGCGTCGCCACCGGGGCGCTGTCGTTGGGCTCCACCTCGACCGCGGCGTCGATCACCTCGGCTTCGATGAGGTAGTCGACGGGCCCGCTCGCGTAGCTGGTGCTCGCGATGGTGACGACGAGCTCGCCGCCGTCGACCAGGTGCAGCTCGTGCGACGAGGCGCCGAGGCCCGGCGGCGAGATCGACGGCAGCGAGCCGGCGGGCACGCCGGTTCGGTCGTGCGCCTGCACGAACAGCCGCTCGTCGTCGATGGTGCTGCCGTTGCGGTTGCCGTTGAGGCTCTCCACGCGCAGGCGGACGGCCTGGCCGGCGCCCGGGGCGGCGTCGAAGGTCCACAGATCGACCTCGCCGTCGCTGATGCGGCCGAGCGCGGCGCGCCGCTCCGTCAGGCTGCCGAGCGGCGCGGCGTACTCGGGGTCGTCGTTGGGCTCGACGTCGCCGAAGGGCGGGAGCGCGCGCGCCGCCACGTGGAGCCGCCAACCCACCATGGGCCGCAGCGCGCTGCCGAAGGCGCTCGGCGACAGCCGGACCAGGGCCGGCACCGCGCCGTCGAACCAGGTGGAGGTGAGCAGACCGTGCTCCTCCACGACGTGATCGCGCAGGCTGGTGCCGTCGGCGTCGAGGATGCTCAGGCTCGGGTGGCCGCCGTCGAGCGACAGGCGGGCCTCGAGGATGGCGGGCGCCAGCAGGTCGGCGCGCAGCCACACGTCCGGCAGGCCGCTCAGCCCGGGGACGACGTCGTCCCCAACCACGGTCGTCTCATCGCCGGGCCCGAGCGGCCCAAGCTCGCGCAGCTCGGCGCCCACCATCCGCAAGAAGGCCCCTTGGTAGTCGGCGACGGTGATCTGCTCGTTTTGCACCACCACCGTGACCGGGCCCGGCTCGGTGAGGAAGAAGAAGTCGTCGTCGTCCTCGAAGGTCGCGGACCCGCTTGGCTTGAGCACCATGACGTCGGGATCGACGACGGTGCCGCCGGTGCGCTTGATCTCGACGTCGAGCACCTGCGGCGCTTGCACCTCCAGCACGAAGGCGCCCCAGGAGCGGTGCGGGATGTCGAGGGTGGCGCCGTCGCGGGCGATGCGCGCCTCGACCGTGTCGGCGACCGAAGGGACGGCAAAGACGGCGAGCTGAAACTCCGGCAGCGGCGCCGTCGCCTCGGCCCAATCGACGATCAGGCGCAGCGGCTCGCTGCCCTCGCGGCGCAGCGCGATCCAGGGAAAGCCCTGATCGAGCCCGCGCGACTCGGCGACGACGCGGTTGCCCGCGCCGAGCGCGAACAGCGCGGCGCGGACGGGCAGCGCGTCCACCAGGCCGACCAGCTCCGCCACCACCACCTGACCCGGCGCGGCGTCGATGGCGAAGACGTTGTCGCGCAGATCCTCGAGGGCCCCGAGCGCGGTGCTCGGCGCCGCCACCGAGGCACCAGGCGCGATGACAGCCGGCGCCGGCAGCTCGATGGGCTCGATCACCAGGAGGTAGCGCGCGCTCGACGAGCCGGTGGGGACGCCGGTCTGCACGAACGCGCCTGCCGTCACCTCGATGTCGAGGGTGCCGCCGCGCGGCACGATCAGCTCGCGCTCGGGCTCGGCCTGCACGCCCACGGTCGACGAGCGCAGGTAGCCCCCCGCGCCCCGCACCACGAACACCGGCTCGTCGAGCCCAAAGGACAGCGCGCGGACGCGCAGCGCCGCGCCCGCGCTCACCGGCAAGCGCCACACGTCGCGATCCTGCGAGAGCGCCCCGGTGGTGGGATCGAAGATGCGCCCGATGGTGCCGACCAGCACGATCTGCGGGTCGCCGGGCGCCACCGCCACCTCGATGGGCGCGCCGCCGCGCGCCGGATCGTTGTCGTCGGGTGCGGGCTCGACGAAGTCGGCGGAGAGCGCCAGCTCCTCGGGCAGGGTGACGCAGCGGTCGTCGATGATGACCTGCGCCGGGCCGCACACCAGATCGCTCTCGCAGGCGCCGGTGTCGGGGTTGAGCAACGCGCCGCCGGTGCACGGCGGCGGTCCGACGCAGCGCCGCGCCTCGACGTCGAGGGCGCTGCCGTCGCCGCAGGTGATGACCGCCTCGCAGACCCCGAGCGCCTCGTTCAGCTCGGTGCCGGGACCGCAGGTGGCCTGCGGCGCGCACGCGCCGGTCACGAGGTCGAGCTCGGTGCCGGGGCCGCAGACGGAGGCCGAGACGCAGGTGCCGGTGCCCTGGTCGAAGCGCGTCCCCTCACCGCAGCTCGACACCGGCACGCACGCGCCCGCGGCAGCGTCGAGGACCGCGCCGGCCCCGCAGCGGGTCAGCAGATCCGCGTTCGGCACGCAGACGCCGCCTTTCTCGATGGTGCCGGCGCCGCACTCGTTGCGGCCGCCGCACGCCGCGCTCACACCGATGACGCCGGCGCAGGAAAGCACGAACGTGGCGGCCGCGCGCATCATGGGCTCCCGCTGAGCACGAGCACCAGCTGGTAGCCGGCCTCGGCGAAGAAGGGACCGGTAACTCGCACGAAGTAGCTGCCGCTCACCGCGGCGGTGATCTCGACGCTCTCGTTGTTGCCCGCATCCGCCGACACGGCGAGCACCGCCCCGGTGGGGGAGAGGATCTCGAGCGTGAGGTTGGCCTCGGCGAGCGAGAACAGCACCTCGGCGATGAGGTGCTGGCCGGCCGTGAGGCCGATCGAGTGGTAGTCGGGGTCGCCGAGGCACATGCGCAGGTTGGCGACGCTGCCCGGGCTGAGCGCCGCCGCGGTCGCGGGCGTGTCGTTCTGCTCGAGCGCGTCATCGAGGCAGCCGCCCACGCAGGTCTCGTCCACCCCGGCGGCGCAGTTGTCATCGACTGCGTTGCACACCTCGGCGGCGCCGGGGTTTCGCGTGGCGTCCTCGTCGTCGCAGTCATCGTCGCAGCGCAGAAAGCCGTCGCGATCCAGATCGGTGCAGCCGCCAATGACGCTGGTGAGGAGCTGGTAGAAGGGCGTGGCGCTCGAGCTGGCGCTGGCGCGCACCACCTCCACCACGTAGCTGCCGGCGTCCTCGACGGCGATCTCCACCAGCGGATCGGGGCTGAACTGCCCATCCACCACCGTGTTGCCGTTGGAGGCGAGCAGCGTCCCGCTCGCGTCGTAGAAGCGCAGCGCGGCATCGAGCGGCGAGCCGAGCACATCGGCGTCCACGTCGATGCGCAGCACCGCGCCGGCGACCGGTGCGCTCACGCAGAAGAAGTCGCTGTCGCCCGCGGGCAGCTCACCGTAGGCGCGCCCGGGGAGGGGAAGCGCGTCACAGGAGGTGCGGACGTCGTTGGGCTCGCTCTCATCGCGCGGAGCGCAGCCGTCGTCGAGGTGGCCGTCGCAGTTGACGTCACGGTCGTCCCCGCAGGTCTCGGTGATGCCGGCGCGCGCCGAGGCATCGGTGGGGGCGCAGTCGCCCTGGCGTTGCGTCAAGCCGTCGCCGTCGAGATCGACGTCGCAGCCCTCGTCGGTGGTGCCGTCGCAGTCGTCATCGACGTAGTTGCAGATCTCGGCCGGCTCCGGCCCGCAGCCGCCGCAGCGGTTGGCGACCCCTTCATCGACCTCGCCGTTGCAGTCGTCGTCGATGCCGTTGCAGGTCTCCGGCGGCACCGGGCCACACAGCCCACAGCGGTTGAGCGCGTCGTCGTCGATGCGCCCGTCGCAGTCGTCGTCCAGGCCGTTGCACTGCTCGACCGGCTCGGGGGCGCAGGCGCCGCACGCGTTCTTGACGAACTCGTCGATGGCGCCGTCGCAGTCGTTGTCGATGCCGTCGCACACCTCGAGCGCGCCCGGCCCGACGGCCGGGTCGGTGTCGTCGCAGTCACCATCGTCGGGCCTGGCGCCGTCACCGTCGCCGTCGGCGGCACAGCCCTCGTCGATGACGCCGTCGCAGTCATCGTCGCCGCCGTTGCAGCGCTCGGCGGGCGCGAAGCCACAGGTGCCGCAGGCGTTCTGCAACCCCTCGTCGACGGCGCCATCGCAGTCGTCGTCCACGCCGTTGCAGCGCTCGACCTGGCCCGGGCGCCGCGTGGGATCGTCATCGGCGCAGTCACCGGCGATGCCGGCGACGCCGTCGCCGTCGAAGTCGCCGGTGCAGTCCTCGGGATCACCGACGCCGTCGCAGTCGTTGTCCTGGGCATCGCACAACTCGGGCGCGCCGAAGTGGACGGACGCATCGTCGTCGTCACAATCGCCCTCGCAGGTGGCGACCCCGTCGGCGTCGCCGTCGGTGCAGGGGGCAGCGCTGAGCACCCGGGTGCGCAGCGTGTACGTGAAGCGCGTGCCACCCCCGGTGGTGCGCTCGTCGGCGACCTCGATGTGGTAGATGCCCGGTTGCGCGAAGGTGAAGGTGAGCGCGCTGTCGCCGTCGGATCCCGGCACTACGCCGGTGTCGGGATCCGGGGCCTCGAGGTTCAGCGCCAGCTGCTGGAGCTGCGCGTCGAGCAGGCGCAGCTTGGCGTCGAGCAACGACGTGCCGGGCGGCTCGCGCGCGTCGATGTCGAAGCTCAGCTCCGTGCCGGAGGCCACGAAGATGCAGAAGACGTCCTTGTCTCGCGCCGGGTTGATGACCCCCTCGATCTCGAACGGCGCGGTGAACAGCTGACAGGTCTCGCGGGAGTCGTTGGGCTCGAGCTCGGGGCGGGCCGCGGTGGGGCAGCCGCCGAGGGCGTCGGTGTCGATGGTGCCGTCGCAGTTGTTGTCGGTGCCGTCGCACACTTCGGTCTGCCCCGGGAACACCAGGGGGTCGTCGTCGTCGCAGTCGCCGTCACACCCGCTGCGGCCGTCGCCGTCGAGATCGTCACACGCCACGTGGGCGTCGAGTCGGAGGTGCAGTTGCCAGGTGAGGGTCGCGCCGCCCTGGTCATCTTCGAAGTTGTACAGGTCGAGGCGCACGTTCTCGTCGCGCGGGAAGGTGTAGGCGAGCTGGGGATCGGCGCCGTCGCCGAAGTCGTTGGCGCCGCCCGGGAGCTGGGCGCCGTTGGCCTGGAAGAGCGCGAGCACCGCGTCGGTGGGAGCGCCGAGCGACGCGGAGTCGACGTCGAAGAAGATGGTGGTCCCCGCGCGCACGAAGAAGCAGAAGCTGTCGACGTCGCCCGCCGGGTCGAAGGCGCCGGAGTAGCTGGCGCTGTCGCCGACCGCGATCGGCAGCGCGATCGGCTGACAGCCGACGCCGTCGTTGGGTTCGTTCTCGTCGAAGCTGCCCGCGGCGCACTCCTCGTCCACCTGGTCGTCGCAGTCGTTGTCGACCAGGTCGCAGACCTCGGCGGCCGCCGCGCCGCAGGCGCCGCAGGCGTTGGCTACTCCCTCGTCGGTGACGCCGTCACAGTCGTCGTCGACGCCGTTGCAGTCTTCGGTGGCGGCGGGATGCCGGGCGGCATCGAGGTCGTCGCAGTCGACCCTGTCGTCGAAGCCGTCGTTGTCACCGTCCCAATCGATGGCGCGGCAGACGCCGAGCGCGTCGCACGAGAAGTCGGGGGGGCAATCGACGTCGGTGGTGCAGGCGCTCGCGTCGCGGTCGGCGCCGATGACGAGCACCTCGGGAGGCTCGGTGTCGTGACCGCCGCCGGGACAGGCGGCGAGCGTGGCGAGCGCCGCGTTGGCGGCAAGGAGCGATGTGAGGCGCGTCATGGCAGCACACACTCCGCGATGTAGGAGATCTCGATGACGTCACCGGCGTCGGGGATGCCGTCGCCGCGGAATTGGATCGCGTTGCTCGCGTCGTCGAAGACCCAGCCGCTGGTGTCGTCCTGCGGGACCACCTCGCCGTTGACCATGACGGTGATGCCCTGCGCCTGGTCCGGGGTGCGCGAGAGCACGAAGCGCGTGAGCGCGTTGAAGGTCTCGGTGCCGACCTGTTGCAGGGTCTGACCCCAATCGGGCGTGCACACGCTCAAGAACAGGCCGTCGAGCAGGATGGTCGCGTCCAGGTAGCGATCGGCCGCGGTGGCGGAGTTGCCGTTGGCGCTGCAGCCGCCCGGCACGTCCCCGGCGATGGCCGACAAGAGCACGGCCGACGGGTCGCCGTCCTTCGCGAGCACCAGCTGCTCCACGTAGCTGGCCACGTCGCCCGGTGAGAAGTCGTTCTCGTCGGACACGATGACGACCGACAGCAGCGCGTCGTCGCGCAGGAAGCCGTCGTTGTTGGCGTGGCCGCCGGCCGAGGTGATGGCGGCGACGGCGGCAGCCAGGCCCTCCTCGGTGGCCGAGCCGCTGGTGCCCACCGCGACCTGCTGCGCGAAGGTGCCGGGGATGTCGATGGTGGCGTCGGCGCCCGTGTTGCGGATGTAGGGGCCGCGCAAGATGCCGGAGTGGCCGGCGGCGTCCATGTCGGTGGTCGCGACGCCGATGTGGAAGTCGATGTCGAGCTGAGCCGTGAAGCCGATGAAGGACTGGAAGTTGGCCTGTAGCTGCGCCTGCTCCTGCGCCATCGAGCCCGAGTTGTCGACGATGAACAGGATATCGACGGCCGGACGCTCGCGCTGTGAGAACACGTCGGTCACCGACGCCTCGTCGAGCGACGCGGTCCCGCCGAAGAGGTCGGCGGTGACGCGCTCGCGCGCCCCGGTGGCGTCTACCTCGAGCGTGCCGCTCTGGCGGCCGACGACCGGCGCCCCTCGCATGCGGATGACCAGGGGCGACTGCTGGCCGGGATCGATCATGGTGCCGGGCGCGATGGAGCCGAGCAGATCGAAGATGGGGTCCGACACCAGGCCAAAGCCGACCCGATCGAGGCGCGCCGCGACGGGGCCGAGGTTGGACACCATCACTTCGACGGAGCGCGACACGCAGCCCTGCGTGACGGTCTCGAAGAACACCGTGCTCGGTGTCAGCGCCAGCTCCGCGAGCGCGCCAAAGCCGACCAGATCCGTGCCGGTCTCGCCGCCGTCGGTGTCGATGATCAGGCGGTCGATCTCGCGCGCGGGCGCGCCGGGCGCGAAGCGCACGCGGGCGCTGCCGCTGTCGCCGGGCGCGAGATCGGCGTTGCCGGTGACGCCGAGCAGCGCGAAGGCGGAGCCCGCCCCGCCGGCGATGCGCGCGCCGCTGACGGGGCAGGTGCGCGCGGCGAAGTTGGTGAACTGCACGGTCGCCTCGCGCGCGAGGCCGACGCCGAGCGGCGCGAACGACAGCGGCGAGGGGGTGAAGAGGAAGGCGCAGGACGGAGTGGGATCCGCGTGGCCCCGCAACTCGACGGTGACCATGGAGCCCTCGGCCGCGGCGATGGTGGCGACGCCCGCGCGCGCTCCGAGATCGAGCGGCACCAGCTCGGCGTCGAAGGTGGTGCTGGCGCCGGGCTCGAGCGCGTCGGTGCCCAGGGCCACGCGGAAGTCGTCGAGGTCGCTGACGGCGGTGAGCGCGGTGCACGCCGTGCCGCCGAGGTTGGTGACCAGGGCGCTCGCCGTCGACGTGGAGAAGGCGATGCTGGCGCGCGGCAGCACCAGCGAGTCCGGCGCGACCGAGAGGAGGCAGCCGCCGTCGGCCAGGCCCATGCCGGTCAGGGGCGCGCTCGTGGCGGAGGAGCCGCCGACCACCACCTCGACGAGGCCGGCGCGCGGGACGGTGGCGCTCGGGTGGAAGCTGCCGGTGATGGTGACCGACTCGCCCGGCTCGACGGTGCGCGGGCCGGCGTCGGCCGGCGCGACGCCGAAGTCCGCGTGACCCTGCACCACCTGCACGGCGTCGACGGCGCAGGGGGCGACGCCGGCGTTGCGCAGCTCGATACCGGCCGAACCGCTCTGCCCGACCAGCGTGGCGGGGAAGCCGACCTCGGTGGGGAGCTGCAGATCGCACAGGTCCGGCTCCACGCCCACGCCGTGCACGCGCACCGACGCGGCGGCGGCGGCGCTCGTGCCCGGCACCGTGATGACGACGTCCGCGGAGTACTCGCGCGCCGCGGTGGGCCTGAACTCGATGGGCAGGGAGGCCTGCGTGCCGGGGACGAAGGGGACGGGGATCTCGGCGCGCAACAGCTTGAAGGCGGCCGCGCCCCCGAGGTCGCCGTCGACCGGCGCGATCTGCACGTCGATCGCATTGGGGCGGGTGTTGCCGCAGTTGACCACCACGAGGGAGCGGCTGTCGGCGGTGCGCAGCAGGCGCTCGCCGAAGTCGACGTCCTCGGGGGGCGAGAGGCAGAAGGCGGTGGTGACCACCAGCTGCTCGTCGCCGCAGCCGTCGCAGGCGGTGCTCAGGGCGAGCGCGCCGGCGAGCGCCACGAGTCTGAAGGACGAAGGGAACACGTTCACCTCGACTGCGCGGATCCCGACCGGGGATCGCGCGGTTCGCGTCACATGTGCTGCTGAGCTTGGGGGCACGATGCTTCGGCCCCCCGGCGGGGGAAATCGGAAGATGGGAGGATAACCACCCACATGTCGTAGACGTGGCTGCCGCAACGGCGGCGCGGGCTTGCCAGGCGCTCGCTCACCTCACGACGCGCGGTCGGCGAGGCTTTGCCTCGGGTCGTCAGCGCGGAGCGGGCATCGGCGGCGCCGCGTGGCGCGCGCTACTCGAGCAACCACAGCCCAACGGCCGAGCCGACGCCGGCCACGCCGAGCACGCTCGAGCCGAGCCCGACCAGGCCGAGCGTGCGCGCCTGCTCCTTGGCGGCGCCGAGCGAGGTCGGATCCACGAGCACCGGCTCGGACGTCGCCACCAGGATGACGCCGGCGCCGAGCGCGATGACGCCGACGCCGCCGGCGAACAACGCGCCGCTCTTCATCGGCGTCAGCTCGAAGGTGGTCGGCGCGGTGGTGGGCGGGCTCGGCGGCACGAAGACCGGCGCGGGTGCCAGGCCCGTGGCCCACGCCGCGATCTCGGCCGGCAGCACCGGTCCGGTCGCGAGCTGCGCCTCGTCGAGGCTGGCGCTGCCGGATGCGCGCTGCTCGCCGGCAGCGCCCGTGGCGGTCACCTGCACCACCGGCCCGATGCGCACCAGCTCGACGACCAAGAGGGCGTCATGGGGCGTGCTCGCCGCAGTGCGTGCGCCCTCGACGCAGCCCGGATCGGGCGTGCACGCCGCGTCGACCGCCGCCGCCTCGACGACGGAGAGGCCGAGCTTCAACAGCTCGTCTTGCACGCGCGACACCAGCGCGCCGGACTCCTCGGGGCTCAAGCCGACGGCCGGCTGAACGGCCAGCCCGACGGTAGGCGACGTTTGAGCGGCGACCAGGGCGAACAAGGCGGTGGCCAACATGGGCCCGAGCCTACTTCGTCTTGCCGAGCAACGCGAAAGCGCGGTTCAGCTTCTTGTTGGCGTCATCGTAGTTGCCGGCCGCGAACGCCTGGCCGGCCTCGCGCGCCAGCGGCTCCACCTTGTCGGCGACGTCGGCTCTCCTCTTCTTGTCGTAGCGCGAGTTGAAGCGCGCGAGCTTCGAGAGCACCAGCGCCCGGTCGATCTTCTGCGCCTCGACGGTGGCCTTGGCGTCGCCGACCAGCTTGTCGGCCTCGGCGCGCTTGTCGCGCATGGCGATGTAGTGCGCGCGCGCCAGGTCGGCCTCCACCCTGGGCAGGTCGCCCGGGATCAGGCCTTTCTTGGACATGGCGGCGCGCAGCGCTCGGATCTTGCCGTCGACGACCGGATCGGGCTTGGGCCGCTTGGCAGTGACGCCCGGCACGTCGGGCACTACCAGGTCGGGGCCGGCGTCGATGTCGCTGAAGTCGAGGACCTCCTCACCGGCGTCCGGCAGCTCCTGCGCGCCGGCGTCGATCGCCGCCTCGACGGCGCCGGCGTCGATCTCGGCCACCTCGCCGGCGTCCTCGTGTGCCACCAGCACGGCGCCGTCGGTGCCGGCGTCGATGTCCGCCACCGTCTCGTCCTCGTCACCACCGACGAGCAGCGCGATGAAACCGACGAGCACGACCGCGCCCACGCCGGCGGCGATCAAGACGCCCTTGGGCGGACCCTTGGCGACGGCGCGCGCCTCGGCGCGATCGAGGTCGGGCCGCGCCACGCGCACCGTCGGCTCGATCGGGTTGCTGACGATGACGGTCGCCGCGTTGTCGGGCAGGGGCGGCAACGACGTGTGCTCGGGCGCCTCCTCGGTGCGGCCGTCGGCGTCCGGGTCGGTGCGCACCGCGAAGGCGTCCTCGGCCGCGGCCTTCGCCGTGCCGGTGGGGATCGACACCGGCCGCGGCGTCTCCGAGGTGCGCGCGTCGTCGACGACCATGCTCGGCCCACCGGCGATCTCGCGCTGCTCCGCCGGCGAGACCTCGACCACGCCGGTGACGAGCGGCAGCTCGGTGGCGCCGGCCGGCGGCAGGCTGCCGAGCGTGACGTCGGGCGCCTGCACGTCGACCACGGTCTTACCGGCGAGGTCGGCGTCCTCGTCCTCCTGCTGGTGCGCGAGCGCCTGCACCGGCGCCACCTTGGTCGGCTCGGCGTTCGCCAGGGGCGCGCCGCCGAAGGCCGAAGCGAACGCGGCCTCCAGATCCTGCTTGCCTGGCGCCGGCCGGGCGACGCCTTCGGGCGTGGTCACTTGCGTGACGTCGGCCTTCGCCGCGGGCGTGGCGGGGATGGTCTTGAGCCCGCCGTCAGCGGTGGTGATGGGGGGCTGCGGCAAGGCGGCGCTCGCCGGCGGCGACGAGGCGAAGCGCGCCGAATCGGACGTCGGCGGCACCGGCACGCCGGTCATCTCCGCCTCGACCACGGCCAGCGCGTCGTCGAGCTCCTTGGCGTTCTTGAAGCGCGCCTCGGGCGCCTTCTCCATCGCCTTGCCCACGACGTCGGCGAGCGCCTTCGGGACGTCGGGCTGCACGGTGTCGAGCCGCGCGGGCGGCTGCGTCCTGATCATCTCGAGCATCTCGATGGCGCCGGCGGCGGCGTTGTACGGCAGCTTGCCGGCCAAGACGACGTAGGAGACCACGCCGAGCGAGTAGACGTCGGTGCCGATCGAGGGCGAGACGCCGGTGAAGACCTCGGGCGCGATGAAGCGCATCGAGCCGACCGCCGTGCCCGGGCGGGTGACGCGCGAGACGTCGCCGGCGGTCGCGGTGCCGAAGTCGAGGATCATGGGCGACTCGCCGGCGCGCACGATGATGTTGGCGGGCTTGAGGTCGCGGTGGATGACCCCCGCCTGGTGCGCGGCCGCCAGCGCCTGGCACACGCCGCGCAGGATGCGCACCGCGCGCAGCGGCTGTAGGCGGCCCTCGTTCTTCAGGATCGAGAGCAGCGTCTGGCCCTCGACGAACTCCATGGTGATGAAGAAGGCCTCGCCCTCTTCGTGCAGGTCGAAGAGCCGGCACACGCCCGGGTGGGCGATGCGGCGCGCCAGCAAGAGCTCGCGCTTGAAGCGGTCGCGCACCGCGGTGTCTTGCGTCAGCCACGGGTGCAGGATCTTGACCGCGACCTGCGTGTCGAGCGCGGTGTCGGTGGCGACGAACACGACACCGTGGCTGCCCTGCCCGATCTCGCGATCGAGGCGGAACCGACCCAGCCGATCACCGACCTTCCACATGCCCGAGGCATCTTAGGCAAACTCAGGGGTCGGCGCGCACTTCCTGGGCGGGTAGTTGGGCGCGCCCGCCCGGGCGGCCAGGAACGGGACCGCTCGGGGCGGCCCTGGTACACTGCCGGCCATGTGGATCGGGCTTCGGCGACCCCTGCTCCTGCTGCTTGTCCTGCTCGCGGCCCTGGCGGGCGCCGCGGCCTGCGCGCTGATCGCGGGCGGCTACGCCTGCAACGGCGACCAGAATTGCCCCTCCCGCATGGTGTGCGTGGACGGCCGGTGCGAGGCGGGCACGCCGAGCGAAGGCGAGGGCGAGGGGGAGGGCGAGGGCGAAGGGGAGGGCGAGGGCGAAGGGGAGGGCGAGGGCGAAGGAGAGGGCGAGGTCGAGGGCGAAGGTGAGGGTGAGGGCGAGGGCGAGGGCGAAGGAGAGGGCGAAGGAGAGGGCGAAGGTGAG
>Ga0154820_1146_pt6 | contig 15986 bp, 15 predicted proteins | sample Rifle2008BG16ft_FD_116124 | JGI IMG/M metagenome (GOLD analysis project Ga0154820, IMG submission 116124) | Deltaproteobacteria bacterium RBG_16_71_12
CTCGTCGTCCTTGTCTTCGCCGCCCTGGTCCGCAGCGGCGTCGCCGCCGCGGCGCACCGTCTGTGCCGCCGCCGGCATCACCGCCGCACATGCCAGGACAACCACCGCCAACCGCCGCATCCGAACCTCCAGGGCGCGTCGGGCGTCTGCCACGAACGCGGGGGCGCGGCTACGGGGTGGCACGGCAGCAGCCTCCCTGTAGCGGCGCTCGCGCACGATGTACCCTGGCGAGCGCATGCGCGCCGGTCTGTCGACGCGGATCTTCCTCGGGTTCCTGCTGCTCCTGCTGGTGTTCGCCGGCGCGAGCGCGCTGGCGGTGCGGCGCATGCACGCGATCCGCGAGGACCTCGTCATCATCCACCGCGGCTACCTGGCGCTGGCGCGCCTCGGCACCCAGGCGCGCACGCTGCAGGAGGCGCGCGAGGCGACGGTAGCGCGGGCGCTCGCCACACCAGACCCGACCGTTCGACGCCAGCTGCTGGCGTCGGGCCGCGAAGGAGGTCACGGGCGCGAGCTGCGGGAGCGCCTCGACGAGCTCGAGGCGCTCACCCGCCAGCTGTTGGCCGGGCGCGCGCGGCCGGCGGACCATACGTTCCTCGAGCGCGTGCTCACCGAGGTCGGCGCCGCGCGCACCGCCAGCGACGGCTACGACGAGGCCACGGCGCGCGCGGCCGAGATGGGCGCCGAGATGGGCGCCGAGATGGGCGCCGAGATGGGCGCCGAGATCGGCGCCGGGCCCGGCGACGACCCCGCCGCCGCCGCGCTGCTCGCCGACGAGCTGCGGCACGCCGGCGAGGTGTTGTCCGAGCGGATGCGGTCGCTCGGTGTCGGGATCGACGGCAAGGTGTCGGAGGCGGTGCTGCGCGCCGAGCGCGACGAGCGCGAGGCCGCCTACGCGGTGGTGGTGCTGACGGTGCTGGCGGCGCTGGTCGGCGTGCTCGTCTCGTTCGCCACCATCCGCGCGCTGCGCCCGCTGCACGACCTGGTCGAGAGCGCCAAGGCGATCGGGAAGGGCTCGCTCGACGTGCAGGTGGCGGTGCCGGCCGATGACGAGGTGGGCGCGCTCGCGCGCGAATTCAACGCCATGGCGCGCGCGCTCAAGGACCGCGAGGCGGTGCTCGCGAGCCGCGGCGACGAGCTCTTGCGCATGTCCGGCTTCGCCGAGAACGTGATCCGCTCGGTGCGCGTCGGCATCCTGGTGATCGACGAGCGCGGCTGCGTGCGCACGCTCAACCCGGGCGCCCGCTCGGTGTTCAAGCTGCCGCTCGTCGACGTCGACGGCCGCCCGCTCGCCGAGCTGATCGACGAGGGGCTGCAAGAGCCGCTCGCGCCGCTGTTGCAGGGGCTCGACGCCGTGCGCACGAGCGGCGAGCCGATGGCGTTCCCGCTGTTGCGCTTGTCGGACAAGGTGGTCGACGTCGGGCTGGTGCCGATCAGGGACCGCGCCGGCGCCTCGCAGCCCGACGTGCTGGTGCTCGCCGAGGACGTGACGTCGCGCGAGGAGACCGCCGAGCGGCTGCTGCAGACCGAGCGCTTCGCCGCCATCGGCCGCCTGGCCGCGCAGATCACGCACGAGATCAGAAACCCGCTCTCGTCGGTCGGCCTCAACATCGAGCTGCTCGGCGACGACCTCGCCCACCTGCCGCCCGAGCGCCACCGCGAGGCCAAGGCCATCCTCGACGCCGTCGGCAAGGAGGTCGATCGGCTGACGCAGATCACCGAAGGCTACCTGCGCTTCGCGCGCCTGCCGGCGCCGAAGAAGGTGGCGGGCGACGCCGGCGACCTGCTCGCCGACCTGGTCGCGTTCACGCAGGCGGACGCCACCAAGGCGGGCGTGATGCTCGAGCTCAACGTCGAGCCGGGACTGCCGCACGTGCCCTTCGAGCCGGCGCGCCTGCGCCAGGCGCTGCTCAACCTGGTGCGAAACGCGGTCGAGGCGGCGGGCCGAGGCGGCACGGTGCGCGTCTCCGCCCGCCGCACCGCCCACGGGCTGCGCGTCACCGTCGAAGATACCGGGCCCGGCATCCCCGAGGAGGTGCGCGCCCGGCTGTTCGAGCCCTTCTTCACCACCAAGCCCTCGGGCACCGGCCTCGGGCTCCTGTTGGCCAAGGAGATCATCCTCGAGCACCAGGGCGAGCTGTCGGTCGAGACCTCTGCGCTCGGCGGCGCGGCGTTCCACGTCGATCTGCCTGCCGAGCTCGAGGTGGCCCTGGCCCCACCGCCGGCCTGAAAGCGCGGTGTCATGTTGATGACGATCACGGGGACAGCCTGATCCATCGGCTGACAGGCGGACACACACCCACACCTGCTGCACCGATAATCCTTCGGAGGGACGCGCAGTTGCGTCGATGCCCACCGTTCACGCCTGCTGGCACGGCGTGTGGACAGCGGGGGCGAGGTCGGCGGCCTGGGGTCGATGTAGGAGGTTCGGATGCTGCGAGCGAGCGTTGGTCGATTGGCCCTCGGGGTTCTCACGATCGCGGTGGCAGCACCTGCGGCGGCGATGTCGCCGGAGGAGGCGGCGGCCATGTCCCGCCAGCTCGGCCGGCCGCTGCCGTCCTACATCCGCATGCAGCTGCCGCCGGCGAGCGAGGGCCAGCCGCGGCTGATGTTCGCGCCCGGCGGCGCGCCGCTGCCGCTCTACTTGAACCGCCACGGCGGCCACTACGAGTGCGCCGGCTACGACGAGGACTCGGCGCAGAACCACTCGAGCGTCGTGTGCAACAACTCGGGCGGCGGCTCGGGCGACATCGGCGGCTTCTCGGGCAGCGACTCGCAGTGGAACAACATGCGCGACTGCGTCGCGGACATGTTCGCGCGCTTCAACGTCTACGTCACCGACCTCGAGCCGACCAGCGGCCAGTACGTCGAGGCCGTGGTCGGCGGCAGCCCGGAGCAGGCCGGCATGCCGTGGGGCGTGGGCGGCGTCGCGCCCTACTTCTGCGACGTCATCCCGACCGCCGTCGTCTACGCGTTCTCCGACATGTACGGCAACGACATGCAGGGCGTGTGCGAGACGGTGGCGCAGGAGATCTCGCACGCGTTCGGCCTCGACCACGAGTACCTCTGTGAAGACCCGATGACCTACCTGTCGGGCTGCGGCGACAAGTCCTTCCAGGACGTCGCCGCCTCGTGCGGCGAGTACGAGCCGCGCGAGTGCTCGTGCGGCGGCAGCACGCAGAACAGCGTGCAGATGATGTTCGAGCTGCTCGGCCCCTCCGACGGCACTACGCCGCCGCCGCCGGCCGACGACCGCGAGGATCCCGAGGTCACGCTCATCAGCCCCGACGACGGCACCACGCTCGACGCCAACACCACCATCACCATCGAGGCGATGGCGATCGACGACATCGGCTTGTCCATCGTCGAGCTGCAGTGGGACTACAGCGACGAGAGCATGAACTGCCCGGGCCAGGGCGGCTCGTGGAGCTGCGCGAAGTCCGGCACCCGCTACACCTGGAACATCCAGGTCGGCGAGGGCGCGCGCACCTTCCGCGTGCACGTGCGCGACGTCGCCGGCAAGGAGGCGGTCACCGAAGACCGCACCATCTGGCTGTCGGCCGACGGCACGCCGCGGCCCGACGACAACGAGCCGCCGAGCGTCAGCATCGCGAGCCCGATCACGGGCGCGCGCCTGCCGGCCAACGACACGCTGATGGTGGTGGCGAGCATCGCCGACGACTCGGGCATCGCGCGCGCCGAGCTGGTGTGGCCCTACAACGACGGCGCCTTCCCGTGCCCGGTCGAGATGGACGGCATCAGCTGCACCGTCGATCACAACACCTACACCTGGGAGCTGACGGTCGGCGAAGGCGAGCGCAGCTTCAGCGTGCGCGCCGTCGATCTGGTCGGCAACACCGTCGAGTCCGACGAGGTCACCATCGATCTGGTCGACGGCGCCCCGGCGCCCGAAGACGACGGCAACGACACCATCGACACGCCGCGCGAGCTCTCCTGCGGCGACTCCGTCGACGTCGACGTGCAAGACGCCGACTGGTACGTGGTCGACGCCCCCGACGGCAACCGCGTCACCGTGGCGGTCGGCGGCGAGGCGGCCTCCGACATCAGCCTGGTCGCCACCACCGGCCCGCTCGCGAGCGACGTGGTCGCCGACGGCGGTGAGGCGGTCAGCTACTGGGCGAGCGGCGAAGAGAGCGTCGGCGTCGTACCGGGCCGGGCCGACCTCGGCAGCTACACCTTGACCGTCGAGTGCACCGAGCCGGCGGACGAGGGACCGGCGGCGCCGTTCGCGTGCGGCCAGGTCGGCGGGGCCGGCGCCCTGTGGATCGGGCTGCTCGGGCTGCTGCGCCTGCGGCGGCGCCGGTAGGGCCCACGGGCGGTTGACGAGGGGGTGATCAGCTCCTAAGAGTTGATCACCCCTTTGCTTTTCCGCCCTGCCGGACGGCAGCGCGAGGTTCGCGATGAAGCCAGACATCCACCCGGTCTACCAGCAAGCCACCATCACCTGCGCCTGCGGCGCGGCCTACGAGACGCGCAGCACGCGCAAATCCTACGCCGTCGATGTCTGCTCCGCGTGCCACCCGTTCTACACGGGCAAGTCGCGCGTGCTCGACAAGGAAGGCCGCGTCGAGAAGTTCCGCTCCCGGTACAAGACCGGCGGCGCCGCCAAGAAGTGACGGTGTGGCAGGAAACCTGCTGCACAGCACCACGCGTCGCGTGACCTCGATCCTTCGCGTCCTCTTCGCCCTCACCGCCCGGCCCGTCATCGGCGGCCAGGCGGTCATCGAGGGCGTGATGATGCGTTCGCCAAAGAGCCTGGCCATCGCGGTGCGCCGCCCCGACGGCGGCATCGTCTTGCGCGAGGAGGCTTGGCTGTCGTTTGGCGCCCGCCTGCCGCTGCTGCGCTGGCCGCTGTTGCGCGGCGCCACCATGCTGGTCGAGAGCCTCTACAACGGCATCGTCGCGCTCAACTTCTCGGCGTCGATCGCCTACCCCGAGGACGAGGGGGCGAAGCAGGAAGCGGCCCAAGCGGAGCAGGGCAAGGGCCACGGCGCGCTGTGGCTGACGCTCGCCATCTCGCTCGCCTTCGCGTTCGCGCTGTTCAAGGGCGTGCCGCACCTGTCGGCGTGGGGCCTCGGCCGCGCCCTCGGCGGCGAGGGCGCCAGCGCGCTGCCGATGACGTCGCCGCTGTTTCATCTGGTCGATGGCGGCATCAAGCTCGCGCTCTTCGTCGGCTACATCCTGTTCATCTCGCGCATGCACGAGGTCAAGCGGCTGTTCATGTACCACGGCGCCGAGCACAAGAGCGTGCACGTGTGGGAGGCGGCCGAGCCGCTCGACGTCGAGCATGCGCGCGGCAAGTCGACCGCGCACCCGCGCTGCGGCACCAGCTTGATCCTGCTCGTCATCGCCACCTCGATCGTGGTGTTCGCGGGCGTGCTGCCGTTCGTGCCGATGTTGTTTGCCAACGACTTCGCGCAGGCGGTGTTCCTCTTGGTGGTGAAGATCCCGCTGCTCCTGCCCATCGCCGGTATCGCCTACGAGGGGCAGCGCTTCGCGGCCAGGAACCCCGGCAACCTCTTGATCCGCGCGCTGATCGCGCCCGGCATGCTGTTGCAGCGGTTGACCACGCGCGAGCCGGGCGACGCCGAGCTCGAGGTCGCGTTGGCCGCGCTGCAAAAGACCGTGTGGCGCGAGCGGCAGGGCGAGCTCGTGGCGCTGCCGGCGCGGCAGGCGTCCGTCGAGGTCTACGAGTCGTTCGACGCCGTGGCCAAGTCCGTGGCGTAAGGGCCCTCGGAAGAACAAGTTGACCGCCCCCGCGGCCGATGCATCCCGGCGCGCTGCGTTGCCGTCTCCGGCCCTCGCGTCACATCCGTTGAGGATGCTCGCTCCGGTCCTCGCCGGCGCCTTGCGCGCCGGGCGCCTCGGCCGCGATCATCGATCAACTTGCTCTTCCGAGGGCCCTAACGGTAGGAGTGCCCATGCACGTGCTCATCGACATGGTCTTGGCGCTCGCCTCGCAGGTCGACCCGAACCTCGGCACCAAAGAGGCGCAGCAAGGTGCCATCCAGCGCATCTCCGAGCCGAACGCCTACGATCTGGTGTTCCCGGTGGTCGCCTTCGCGCTCGTCATCGTCATCCCCGCGGCCACCGCGCTGTGGGTTATCTTCCGTACAGCGACCGACAAGTCCAAGGAAGCTGACGAGACCTAGGAGCCGACCATGATGAAGATCCTCGCCGCAGCCACGTTCACCGCGCTCGTCGCCACCTCGGCCGCCCTCGCCGGCGACGATCACCCAAGCTGCGACACCGACGCGCCCGCCGCCACCACGGCGCAGGCCGCGCCGCCCGCCGCGCAGACCGAGCCGAAGAAGCTCGAGGTGGCCGAGCTCGCCTCCCTGATCGAGGCCGCGGCCAAGAACAAGACGCCGTTGTTCATCTTCGACGCCAACAGCGACAAGACGCGCAAGGACAAGGGCGTAATCCCGACGGCCATCAAGCTGCCGTCGTCGTCGACGTACGACCTGGCGCTGTTGCCGAAGAACAAGGCGGATCCGACGGTGTTCTACTGCGCCGGCCTCAAGTGCGGCGCCTCCAAGTCGGCCGCGCTGCGCGCCATCAAGGCGGGCTACATCAATGTGCACGTGATGCCCGCGGGCATCTCGGGCTGGGTCAAGGCCGGCAAGCCGGTCGAGAAGCTGCCGCAGGCCTGAGCCGGGCACGCCTTGGGGGCGCCCGGGGAGGCGAGGGTCACCTCGGCGGCGGTGTGACGCGGCCTTCAGGTGCGTGCCGGGTTGTGTAGCGACCGTGGCGGTCGGAGCGGCTTGCTGCCGCATGCACACCGCCTTTCGAGGCGACCCTCGCCTCCCCGGTCGCTGCGCGGGACTTCGGCGCACAGTGGGCCAAACGCGTTCCGGCGGACGCTCCGGCACCACCCTTGCTCGACTTAGTCCACTTGACTAAGCTGCTGCTCAAGGTGGAGCCATGACCACGGTGAACATACACTTCGCCAAGACCCACCTGTCGCGCCTGCTCGAGGCCGTGGCGCGCGGCGACGAGCTCGTGATCGCCAAGGCGGGCACGCCGATCGCGCGCCTGGTGCCGATCAGGCCGGAGCGCGCCCGCCGGCCCGGGTTCCTCAAGGGCAAGATCCGCATCGCGCGCGACTTCGACGCGCCGATCACCGACGCCGAGCTGGCGGGGTTCGAGGGCGGGCGGTGAGGCTGCTGCTCGACACGCGCGTTTTTCTTTGGTTCCTCGCGGATTCGCCCAAGCTCACCAAGAAGGCGCGCGCGCGGATCGGACGCGCCGCCGACGTCTTCGTCAGCGCCGCCTCGATCTGGGAGGCGACCATCAAGGCGGGCCTCGGCAAGCTCGACGCCGATCCTGCGGAGCTGGTCGCCGGCATCGAGGCGAGCGGCTTCACGGAGCTGCCGGTGGCCGCGCGCCACGCAGCGCGCGTCGCCGACGTCGCCCGGGCGCATCGGGATCCGTTCGACCGGCTGTTGCTCGCGCAGGCGGTCGAGGAGCCGCTGCGCTTGCTCACGGCGGACGGCGCCTTGGCGGAGTACTCGGAGCTGGTCGAGGTGATCTGACGAGGGGGCCGCCTTGGCTCGCAACCGGCGACGCGCTAGCAGTGGCCATGACCGCTCGACCGTGTGCAACGCTGTTGTCGCTGAGCCTGTTCGCCGCCGCGCCGACCCTCGTCGCCTGCCCAGAGCAGAGCAGCGGCGAGGGTGAGGGTGAGGGTGAGGGTGAGGGTGAGGGTGAGGGTGAGGGTGAGCCCGGCGCCTGCGACGGCGCCGACGACTGCCTGTGGGCCTCCGGGACGCACGACGGCAACGCCTACTCGGTGCGCTGCACCGGCGGCGAGACCGGCTTCGCCCCGAGCAGCCCGGCCGCGATGGTCTACACGGGCGTGTGCGGGCAGGGGCTCGGCACCGCCGAGCGCACCTACACCGTCAACCTCTCGCTCTGGGGCAGCCCCGGCACCGGCGAGATCGCGCCCGGCGCCTACAGCTTCGCGCCGGGACAGCTGTCCTCGAACGGCGTGACGCTGGTGTTGCAGGTGACGGAGAACCCGGCCAACCAAATGGGCGAGGGCAGCATCAACTTCGAGTCGGCCACCGTCGTGGTCACCGAGCATGTCGCAGGTGCGACCGTCGCCGGCACCTTCGACGCATCCTGGAGCAGCGATGTCACGGTCGACCTCCACTCGGGCTCCTGGAAGCACATGTGCTTCGAGTGGGTGGGGACGGGCTGCGACACCGGCCTCGGTCAGCCGGTGCCCGCCGACTGCACCTGCAACAACCTGTCGCCGTTCTGGGCCGGTGACGCCAGCGGCGGGTTCTTCTGGACCTTCTGAAACGCCGCCGCTCCCCGCTCCGCCCTCGAGCCCGCCGCGGCCGCCGTCCCGGCACGACCCGGCGAAGAAGAGGACGTTCATCTACCTCGACGAGCACGCCTGCTTCACTGGTGAACCGCCACCGGCGCCACCAGCACGAGCGCCCCCTCGCCGCCCGGACGCACGCGCCAGATGGCGCCCGGCTCGACGTCGATGGTCGCTTCGACCCTGAGCGGCTTGTGCGCGGTCGCCGCCTGCTCCTCGGCCGTCAGCACGGGGTCGACGGCCACGGACAGCGCGTGGCGGCCTGATGCCACCGGCACGCTGAACAGCACCTGGGGCGCGCGATCCTTGCGCGCGCCGCCGGCCTCGACGATGCGATCGAGCGCGGTACGGCCGTCGACGCGCACCACCACGCGCTCATCGGGGTACCGGCGATCGCACAGCTTGGGGCGGCGCATGTGCGGCGGCAGCGCGGCCTGCTCGGCCTCGGAGGGCGTGCGGCACTGCTCGATCAGGCCGCCCGACTGGCGCCACGCGAGCCGCACCGTGCCGCCCTGGTGGGCGCGCGTCCACGTCGTCGACGCGAGCAGGCCGAGCGCGCCGAACATCGCGGCCGCCGTCAGCAGGCGCACCGGCCCGCGCGCCCTCGACGACGAGGCCGCCGGCGGCGCCGACCCTCCCGCGAGGCGCTTGGTGAACGCGTCGATCGCCGCGCGCGCCTGCTCGACCTCGCCCGGGCCGCAATCGAGCAGGAGCACGCGGGCGCGATCGACGCCCTCGGGCAGCTCGGCCTCGCGCTTGTCGAGGACGCGCGCCGCCAACCACTTCGGCCCCTCGCGGAACTGGCAGTTGCGCGGCGGGCAGCTCCACACGACTACGCCGGCGACGCCGCGCTTGAGCGCGGTGGCGACCGCGTCCATGTGCAGGTTGCCGGCGCACTCGAGCTCGATGACGGTGAGCCCGGTCGCGACCGCCGCCCGCAAGCGGCGGGCGCTCTGGGCGCACGCGAACACGACGACCCCGCCGAGCGCGGCGCGCTCAGCCCGGTGCAGGAGGCCCTTGATGGCGACGAGCTGCGAGCGGCCGTCGCGCCCAGGGGGACCGACGCGCAGCACGTCGCACGAGGCCGAGCAGATGCCGCAGCTGACGCACAGGTCGGGCGTGACACGCGCGACCTCGGCCGAGCCGGCGCCGACCGTGCGCGGGATCATCTGGATCGCCTCGTAGGGGCAGTCGAGGTAGCACTGCTCGCAGCCGCGGCAGTGCCGCTCGTCGACGACGGAGGCCTGCGGCCGCTCGGGCGCCGGCGGACGCCACCACCACGGGATGCTCGCGAACAGCGCGCCACTGCCGGCCCACCACGCCGCCGTGATCCACGGGCTCTTGCCGATCATGAGCGGCAGCCAGAAGGCGTACAGCCAGTCGATGCCGAAACGCGCCGGCTCGCGATCGAGGCGCGCCTCCGGGTAGAGCGGCAACGGCCACGCGATCGACAGCACGACGAGCCCCGCCAGAAAACCGAGCAGCAGCGCGCGCGGCGGGAACAGCGTGGTGCGGGCGGTGCGCGAGATGTGCAGCCAGAGCGCGAACACCAGGCCGAGCGGGATGGCGACGTGCAGGAACAGGTTGACGAAGAAGAAGCCGGTGCCGAGCGAGGACTCGTTGGCGAACTGTCCCTGGATGGGCTCGGGGAAGAACGGCAGCAGGTCGAGCAGGCGCGCGCCCTCGAGCGCGAGCTGCAGGCCAAAGACGTCCCACACCAGGATGAAGCCGGTCCAGCCGCATGCGAGCAAGAGCACGCTCATGGCGATGCCGCTGACCCACGCGAGCGCGCGTGCGCCCCAGGTGCGGCCCTGCACGAACATGCGCAGCGCGTGGATGGCGGTGAACACCATGGCCGCGTCGGCGGCGTAGCGGTGCGCGGCGCGAATCCAGCGGCCGAAGAACAGCTGCCCCTCGATGTCGCGCATGGTCTCGTAGGGCGACGACACCCGATAGAAGATGAACAGGTAGACCCCGGTGACGACGAGGGTCAACAGCGACACGACGACGAACGGACCGGTCTGGTACAGCGGGTTGAAGCGCGACCCCATCAGCTTCTCGACGGCGGCATCGAACAGGTCGAGCGCGCGCTGCAGCGGTACGCCCAGGTGCGGCACGCGCCGGTGCACCTTCTGCCAGTGCATTCGCTGATTGGGGGCGATCGGGGTCGGCTCGTCCGCGTCTTGCACGCTTCGTTCCGCCTCCCCCGACGATGGCCCCCGAACACCCGACCGCGATCAACGAGACCGCGTTCGCGCCACCGCCTCGCCGACCCACTCGATGGCGGGCCCGGACAGGCGGTAGGCGAGCCTACCGTCTGCGTCGATGATCGCCACCATCGCCGGGTGTGCGACCTCGCCGGTCTGCGGGTTTCTGCCGCGGGCGACCAGGAAGGCGTCGAGCACGCGGTTGACGTCGTCGACCGGGCCGGAGAGCGCGCGCTGCCGAGGGCCCAGGCGCCACTCCCGCGCGATGGCGGGCAGCGCCGCCGGCGTGTCGCGCCACGGATCGAGCGTCACGATCAACACCTCGACGTCGTCGGGCAGCTCGGCGGCGGCGCCCTTGAGGCGGGCCACCAGCGTCGGGCAGATGGTCTGACAGTGGGCGAAGGCGAAGGTGACGACCGCGATGCTGCCGCGCAGCGACGCGAGCGTCACCGAGGCGCCGTGCTGATCGACGAGGCCGAGCTCGGGCGCGCGCCCGCTGCCGCGCGGCCAGCCGATCGGCATGGGCTCGCCCGCGGCAGGGATGGCGCGCTCCGCCTCGCGCAGCGCGAGGCCGCCCTGGATGCGGCCGGCGACGAACGCGCCTTCGGCGACGGTGGCGGCCAAGACGGCGACGATGGCGACCGAGCCGAGCACGCTCATGCGCATGCGCGACAGCGCCGCCTGCATGTCCTGGCGGAAGATGACCACGAACGCGATCAACATGCCGGAGGGGCCGACCACCAGCGCCACCCAGCCGTACGGCTCCGGCAGGCCGTCCAGCGACGAGCCGAAGCAGACCGCCTGCGTGCGCGCGAGCCAGGCGGGCGCCGCCGCCAGGTCCGCGAAGGCAAGCCAGCACCAGCCCATCGTCACCGACCACCACAGCGCAAACAGCGCGACGGCGATGCGGGCAGCGTGCCGGTGCAGGCTCACGTCGTCGTCAGCCGACCTTCCAGAGGAAGGACAGCGCCTGCCAGTTGACGAAGTAGTAGAGCGCGAAGCACGCCAGGAAGATACCAACCAACACGACGGTGCCAGGTGCGCCCGTGCGCTCGAAGGCCGGATCGATCTGGTACTGCTGGGTCGGCAGCTTGCCCACGCCCTGCGGGATGCCGGCGACGCCGGGCTTCAGGTCCGCGTCGGTGACGTTCTTGCCGAAGAAGACCGAGACCACCGCGATGGCGATGAACATGAAGGCGCCGGTGACGGCGATCAGCCCGCCGATGCCGAACATGGCGAAGAACAGGTTGGTCGCGGCCGGGAACTCGAGCGTGAAGGGCGCGCCCGAGAAGGTGATGTCCCAGTGGCGGCGCGGCACGCCGAAGCTGCCGAGGAAGGTCATCGCCGAGCCGAGCATGGAGATGCCGATGCCGAACACCCAGGGTTGCAGCTTGGCCATGCCCCAGAAGGCGACCTTCTTCTTGAAGATGAGCGGCAGCACGTAATAGGTGAGCGCCATGAAGGCGAGCGCGGTGCCGCCGACGACGGTGACGTGGAAGTGGCCGGGCACCTTGAGCGTGTTGTGCGCGATGATGTTGATCTGCTCGGTGCCGATGGTGACGCCGGTGATGCCGCCGCCGAAGCCGAAGATGACGACGGAGAGCACGGTGCCGGAGAAGCCGGGGTCGCCCCACGGCGCCTTGGCGAGCCACTCGAAGCGCCCCTTGGTGAAGCCGTTCAGCCGCTGGCCCATCTCCATGGAGGCGGGCACGGTGAAGCCGTGCACCATGGACGCGAACACCGCCAGGTACATCGCGTAGCTCGTGTTCCACACCTTCCACGCCGGACCCATGCCGGGGTCGACCAGCAGGTGGTGCGCCGAGGCCATCGAGATGAACAGGATGTACAGGCCGAAGGCGATGCGGGAGATCTTCTCGTTCGGCACCACGCCGCCGACGGTGAGGCCGGCCATCAGGTACCAGACCGCCACGTGCGCGCTGACGTTTATCTGCTGCGAGCTGTGGCCGAGGCCCCAGAACACCACGCGGTACACCTCGGCGTCGATGTCCATCAAGCCGAGCGACCACAGGAAGGTGGGCACGAAGATAGCCGCGCCGTGCAACAGCGTGATGACCGCGATGATCGCCGCCGTCAGCGCGCCGAAGGTGACGAGCGGCATCGAGCCCGCGTAGGTCTGCTCCTTCTTCGCAACCACCAACACGGCGAGGAAGTGGAGCACCACCAACAGGGTGCCGACGGCGAACAGGATGATGCCGAGGTAGTAGGCCGGCGACGCGCGCAGCGGCACGTACGAGGTGAACAGCACGTCGGCCTTGCCGCGAAACACCTCGATGTCGACGAGCAGCGCGCCGATCACCATCAGCGCGAAGTTCGCGTAGCCGAGCTTGGGCGCCGGCAGCCGCGAGCCGAGGATGATCGGCCCCGCGAAGTACAGGATCGCCATCTCGAAGAAGATGATGAAGAAGATGAGCATGTTGAGGCCGTGGGCCGTCAACATCCGGTAGTACCAATCGGCGGGCAGCAGATGGACCGCCTGCCAGCGCGTCAACACCAACAACAGGGCGGCAGTGGCGCCGACCAGGAGCATCACCACCGCGACCACGGCATTCAGCTTGATCAGCGTCTCGGCGTCCTTGTCGATCTTGAGCCCGGTGACCGGGCAATTGCGGAAGCGTGCCGCGAGTCCCTCAATCATCTTGTCGGTCACGACGTCTCCTCAAGGCTTTGGCCGGCGAGCGGCACGAGGCTGAGCACTGGGTGTTACGGCCGCGCCGGCTCACTCGGTGACGATGATGCGGCCGACCATGGTGTGGTGGCCGATGCCGCAGAACTCGTTGCACACCACGCGGAAGTCGCCCGCGCTGTTGGGCGTGATGCGCAGCCCGTAGTCGTAGCCGGGCACCACCTGGAAGTTGAGGTTGAGCGGGTTCAAGCCGAAGCCGTGGTTCACGTCGAGCGCCGACAGGTGCAGCGTGTAGGTCGCGCCCTTCTTGAGCTTGAGCACGGGGTACCAGCGCCACATCTGGGCCAGCATGTAGACGTCGCTGCCCGGCGGCGGCTCGACCACCGCTATGCCGTTCTCCTCGGCGACCTTGAACTCCGTCACCATGCGGTTGACGCGTTCGGAGAATGCGGCCGCCGTGGTCTTGCCGCGAATGCCGCTCGGGTTCTGTCCGCCCTTGAAGTGCCACAGCGGCATCATGGCGAACAGCACCATGCACCAGATGAACGCGATGATGACCCAGACGCGCTCGTGCTTGTTGGCGTCGGTCCACCACACGCCTTGCGGGGGGACGATGGCGGAGTGCATCTCGGTCGTGCCGCTCATTGGCTTGGCTCCGTCGATGGGTGTTGGCTCAGGGCAGGTTCGAGGTCGGCAGCGTCATGATCTCGTAGAGGCCCCAGCCCGTGTAGAAGACCACCATGACGACGATCCCGGCGGCCAGGAGCAGGAAGGGGCTGTTGAGCAGGCGCTGGCCGAGCGGTTCGGGGCCGTTCTCGGGATCGGACATCGATGCCTCCGGAAAACGGGAGCGTCGATGCAACGCGCGGGCCACGCACGTCAACGGCATGCGCGCGGTGGGTGCGTCATGGGGCCGCGGGGTGCGTCGTTTTGCCTCGCGCACAGGCGCGAGTCTTTTCACCCATGCGGCGTGTGCGCCTGCACAGCAAGCGCACGGACGTCCTATGGCTTGATCAGCGCGACGAAGGCGGTCGCACCCTCGCGCAGCACCAGCAGCTTGATCAGCTTGCCGCTCGGGATCTTGTCGAGCGCCTTCACGAGCGCGGCGGCGTCGCCGATCTTCTGGCCGTTCACCTCGGTGACGACGTCGCCGCGCTGCAAGCCGGCCTCCGCCGCAGCGCCTTGCTCGTCGAGCTGCACGATGACCGCGCCCTTGGCCTTGGCGGGCACGTCGAGACGCGCGCGCAGCTCGTCGTCGAGCGTGTCGATCTTGATGCCGAGCTTGCCGGTCGACTGCCCCGCCTGATCGGGCGGCGCGCTCGGCCCGCTGCGCGCACCGCCGCCTTCGTCGGGCATGGCGGCGAGCTTGACCTTGGCGGAGCGGCGCTCGCCGTCGCGCACCAGCTCGAGCGCGACCGTGGCGCCGACGCCGGCGTCGGCGGCCAACAGCGGCAGGTCGCTCGAGTCCTCGACGGCCTTGTTGTTGAAGCGGGTGATGACGTCGCCGGGCTTGAGCCCCGCCTTGAAGCCCGGGCTGCCATCGACCACCTGCGCGACCAGCGCGCCCTCGGTCCCCGGCAGGCCGAGCGCCTTGGCCACCCCCGGCCGCACGTCCTGCACCTTGACCCCGATGTACGCGCGCTCGGCGTGGCCCTTGTCCTTCAGCTCGGGGACGATGCGCTTGGCCATGTTGATGGGGATGGCGAAGCCGAGCCCCTGGCCGGCGGCGTTGACGGCGGCGTTGATGCCGACCACCTCGCCCGCCAGGTTGACGAGCGGCCCGCCGGAGTTGCCCGGGTTGATGCTCGCGTCGGTCTGGATGAAGTCGTACAGGCCGCGCCGCCCCGAGGGCGCGATGTCGCGGCGGCTCTTGGCCGAGACGATGCCCATCGACACCGACTGCGAGAGCCCGAAGGGGTTGCCGACCGCGATGACGAAGTCGCCGACCTGCAAGGCGTCGCTGTCGCCGAGCGGCAACGCCGGCCAGTCCTTGCGCCCGCCGTCGAGCTTGATGAGCGCGACGTCGGTGCGCGGATCGGTGCCGACCACCACCGCGCTCACCAGCTCCTTGCCGGCGCCGACGCGCACCTGGATCTTGCTGGCGTGCTCCACCACGTGGTTGTTGGTGAGCGCGTAGCCGTCGGGGTGGATGATGAAGCCCGTGCCCTCCCCCTTCCTGCTGAAGTCCGGGATGCGCATGCCGAAGCCGCGAAACAGCTCGATCCTCGGGTCGTCCATGTCGATGCCCTTGGCCTCGACGTAGATCGACAAGACCGCGGGCTCGACCTCGCGCACCAGCGGCGCCGCCGAAGGTATGGCCACCTTCGGCTTGGCGTCGGCGCGCTCGATCCACGGGCGGCTCTCAGCGGCCGCGAGGGTCGGCAGGGACAGGACCAGGGCCACAAGGGCGATCGAGCGCATGGCGTTCTCCACAACGGGCGGCGGGTCTGCTGGCGGCGACCTTGAAACGTCGCGAGGTCGTTCCAGATTCCGTTTGCGCACCGTGGTCCGAGCGACAACCCCCTGAATCTGCGGCGATCCGGGCCCGAGCTTGTCCGCCGGCGCCGGTGGGCTATAAATGTCGAATGGACCTTTTTAGCTCGCAATTCGACATCAATCTGACGGTGGTGGGGGGCGGCGTGGCCGGCCGCGCCCACCGGCGCGCCGGCGGCGGCAGCCAGGACGCGCACGCCTGGGTCGTCGCCGGCGGCGCGACCGCGGCGGCGGTGGCGGATGGCTGCTCGGCAGGTGCCGGCAGCGCGCTCGGCGCGGGCCTGGGCGCCCG
>Ga0154820_1137_pt6 | contig 15424 bp, 12 predicted proteins | sample Rifle2008BG16ft_FD_116124 | JGI IMG/M metagenome (GOLD analysis project Ga0154820, IMG submission 116124) | Deltaproteobacteria bacterium RBG_16_71_12
CCGACCCGCAAAACCCCGCGGGCCCGGACACCTCGGTGCACGTGCGCGCCATCGACAACGCTGACGGCACCGCCTTCCGTTTCGACGTGCACGGCAAGGACGGCTCCAGCTTCACGCTCGAAGACCGCATCCCCAAGGGCTTCTCGAACGACGCCGTCCTGTTGCGCCTGGTCGGCAACCTGCAGAAATCGACCGCGCACCTGTTCACCCTCGACGAGCCCGGCACGAGCGACGGCGACGCGCTGGTGCTGCGCCTGCGCGACCCCGACGCCGGCCCGCGGCAGGCGCGCAAGGACGACGAGCAGACCGGCTGGTATCTGGCGCCCTCGCTCGGCCTGAACGCCAACAGCTTCGGCGTCACGCAGCTGTCCGCCTACGCCAACCTCGAGGTCAACTGGTCGCACCCCGCCTGGCGCCTGCACGGCTACGGCTGGAGCAACTACCGCTACGTGCACCTCGACGATGGCACCGACGATCCGGAAGACACCTACCAGAACTTCGACCTCGGCACCGACTGGACCGTGGTGCGCACGCTGATCGGCGGCTTCTCGCTCGGCGCCAACGCCTACGTGATGCGGGTGCCGCAGGAGAATTACCTGCTGCGCGGCGGCACGCTGATCGGCGCCGAGTGGATGCTGTCGCCGTTCCTGAAGACCGACGAGGCCAACTTCGGCGTCCGCTACGAGATCGGCGCCGATCACCACGACTACGTCTACGAGACCGTGCTGCTGCGGCGCAGCCTCGACTTCATGCGGCACCGGGCGCGCGTGTTCGGCGCCTGGCACTTCTCGCGGGTCGACGTGAACGGCGGCCTCACCGCCCAAAGCGTGCTCGACGACCTGCGCTTCTCGTCGATCTCGACGAACGGCGGCGTCACGTGGCGCATCCTCGACGACCTGTCGCTGCAGCTACAGGGCGAGGTCAGCTACCGAAACGGCTTGCTCAACGAGCCGAAGGACGTGACACAGCTGCCGCCGCTCGAGGCGTTCTACGGCGGCGGCGCCTACGGCGCCGTCACCTATTGGTCCTGGGCCGGCCTCGAGTACGTGTTCGGCAACTCGTTGGTGCTGCGGCAGGACCAGCGCTGGCGCTGATCACGCGTGCGCCGGTGCGTCGAGCTTGGGCGCGTCCGCGGGAACCTCGCCAGCGCGCGTCAGCGCCCACTTGGTGAGCGCGGCGCCGAACAGCTCGTTGAGCGCCACCACCGCGACGCACAGCGAGGCGAGCTTGCCGCCGACGCCGGGCAGCGCCTCGGCCACCACGGTCGAGAGGCCGATGGTGACGCCGGCCTGCGACACCAGCACCAGCCACGCGCTCTTCCTCACTACCGGGGGGTCGCGCGCCAGGCGGTGGCCGACCTTGGCGGCGACGACGCTGAAGGCGATGCGCGCGAGGAACAGCGCGATCACGGCGGGCCAGAGCGCGTACAAGGCAGCCAGGTGCAGCTTGGCGCCGGCGGTGGCGAAGAACACGATCATGACGGTGCCGCTGGTGGTCTCGCTGGCGGAGATCAGCGCGGGGCCCGAGCGCGTCAGGTTCATCGCGACGAAGCCGGCGACCACGAAGACGAACAGCGTGTCGTAGCCGAGGTAGACGCACAGCGCGGTCACGCCGTATGACAACACCACCAGCACCAGCACGCGCTCCTTGTCGACGAAGCGAAACAACAGGCCCACCAGCAGGCCGAAGGTGACGCCGGCCGCGAACGAGGAGAACAGCTCGTGGCCGATGTGCGTCAACATGCCGAGGCTGAGCGGGTCGCCGAGGATCTGGCTGCGCGCCACGCCGAGCGCGGTCGCGAACAGCGGCAGGATCAAGACGTCGAGCACCACCACGATGCCGATCGACCAGTCGGCGAGCGGGCCGCGCGCCCGCGTCTCGCCGAGCACGGCGAGCGTCACCGAGGGTGATCGTGTGAAGGCCAACGTGCCCCACAAGAGCGCGACGGCCAGCAACGCGCCGGGCGCGAGGTCGGCCGTGAAGGGAACGACCGGCGACAGCGCCCAGAACACCAGCGCCACGCCCGGGATCACGATGGCGATCTGCGCCAGCGCCGAGGCGCCGACGCTCATCCACGTGCGGCGCAGCACCGGCAGCGTGATCTCGGCGCCGGCCTGCAGCGCGATCAGCGCCAGCGCCAGCGTGTTCACCAGCGTCAGCGCCTTGACGTCGTGGCTGTCGAGGAAGCCGATCCCCTGCGGCCCGGCAGCCAGACCGGCCAGCAGGTAGCCGGTCAGGCGCGGCAGGCGCAGGAACGCGGCCATGCCGCCGCAGACGTGACCGGCGATGATGAGGAAGCCGAGCGAGAACAGCGGCCCGGCGCCGCCGTGGGCGTGATCGAGCTCGGGCCCGAAGCGCTCGAGCGCCAAGCGCGCCGCGACGACGCAGGCGAGCGCGGCCGCGCCGCGCGCCAGCTCTGCGACCGACGGTGGCCCCCCGTGCGCGCTCAGTTGTCCTCCGCGGCCCGCGACCCTGCTAACCCTTGAGCGCCTCGGCGCCGCCGATGATCTCCATCAGCTCCTTGGTGATGGCCGCCTGGCGCACGCGGTTGGCGTACAGCGTCAGCGAGTCGACCATCTCCTTGGCGTTCTTCGAGGCGTTGTCCATCGCCGACATGCGCGCCGCGTGCTCGGCGGCGACGCTCTCGATGACGGCGCGGTAGATGCGCGTCGCGAGCTGGCGCGGCAGCAGGGTCGAGAGCAGCTCGTCGCGGTTCGGCTCGTACTCGTGATCGCTCAGGATCTCGCCGGGCGCCACCTCGACGGGCTGGATGGGCAGCACCTGATCGACGACGACGCGCTGCAACGACGCGTTGACGAACTCGTTGTAGACCAGGAAGAGCGCGTCGATCTCACCCTTTTGATAGGCGTTGGTCAGCTCGAGTGCGATGTCGCGAGCCTTCTCGAAGCTCGGCGAGTCCACCACCTTCTCGTAGTGCTTGCGCACCGCGATCTTCTCGCGCTTCATCGCGTCGGTGACCTTGCGGCCGATGGTGGAGACGCGGATCTCCTTGGCGCTCCCGCGCAGGTCGAAGCGGTGGCGCAGCGTACGGCGCGCGACGTTCGAGTTGAAGGCGCCGCACAGGCCGCGGTCCGACGTGACCGACAGAATCTCGACGGTGCCGCCCTTCTTCGACTCCGGGCGCACCGTCAAGAGCGGGTGCGGCGCCTCGCCCATCTGCTCGGCGCGCTTGGCCAAGCCGGCGCAGGTGCGCGCGAGCTTGTCGGCGTAGGGCCGCGCCGCCTTCACCCGCTGCTCCGCCCGACGCAGCTTGGCCGCCGAGACCATCTTCATGGCCTTGGTGATCTTCTGCGAGTTCTTGACGCTCTTGATCCGCTTGCGGATGTCCCGGAGTGAGGCCATGGCTCAGACCTCGACCGTCTTGCCCTGGAAGATCCCCTCGAAGTCGAGGATCGCCTTCTCGAGCCGTTCGCGCACCGGGTCGATCTTCTGCTTCGGGTTGTTCCTGATGTCGTCGAGGATCGCGCTGTGCTTCGACTTCATGAAGTCGATCAGCTCCCTGGCGTAGCGCGGCACCTCGGCCTTGGCGTACTTGCGGATCCAGCTGTAGCGCTGGCCCGGGCGGTTCTGCGTGGCCGCGAAGATCAGCACGATCTGCTGCTCGACCGGCCAGGGCTTGTACTGGCCCTGCTTGAGCAGCTCCATCAGGCGCTCGCCCTTGGCGAGCTGCTCCTGCGTCGCCTTGTCGAGGTCGGAGCCGAACTGCGCGAACGCCGCCAGCTCGCGGTACTGCGCGAGGTCGAGGCGCATGGTGCCGGCGAGCTGCTTCATCGCCGCCACCTGCGCCGAGCCACCGACGCGGCTCACCGAGATGCCGACGTTCATGGCGGGGCGTTGGCCCTGATAGAACAGGTCGGTCTCGAGGAAGATCTGGCCGTCGGTGATCGAGATGACGTTGGTCGGGATGTAGGCCGACACGTCGCCCGCTTGCGTCTCGATGACCGGCAGCGCCGTCAGCGAGCCGCCGCCCTTCTTGATGTTCGGGTAGGCCTTCAGCTCAGCCTCGTCCGTGGTGATCTTGCAGGCGCGCTCGAGCAGGCGGCTGTGCAGATAGAACACGTCGCCGGGGTACGCCTCGCGGCCCGGCGGACGACGCAGCAGCAGCGACAGCTGGCGGTACGCCACCGCCTGCTTCGACAGGTCGTCGTAAACGATGAGCGCGTGCGCGCCGTTGTCACGCCAATATTCGCCGATGGTGCAGCCGGTGTAGGGCGCCAGGAATTGCAGCGGCGCCGGATCGGAGGCGCCGGCGGTGATCACCACCGTGTACTCCATGGCGCCGTGCTGGGTGAGCTTGTCGACCACCTGGGCCACCGTCGACTGCTTCTGGCCGATGGCGACGTAGATGCACTTAACGTCCAGGCCCTTCTGGTTGATGATCGTGTCGGTGGCGACGGCGGTCTTGCCGGTCTGGCGGTCACCGATGATCAGCTCGCGCTGCCCGCGGCCGATCGGGATCATGGCGTCGATCGCCATCAGGCCGGTCTGCAACGGCTCGTGCACGCCCTTGCGCGCGATGATGCCGGGGGCCTTGGTCTCGATGGTGCGGCGCTCCGTGGCGGCGATGGCGCCCTTGCCGTCGATGGGCTCACCGAGGCCGTTCAGCACGCGGCCGAGCACGGCGTCGCCCACGCCGACGTCGGCGATGCGGCCGGTGCGCTTGATGGAGTCACCCTCGCGGATGCCCGTGTCGTCGCCCATGATGGCGACGCCGACGCTGTCCTCGTTGAGGTTCAGCACCAGGCCCTTGACGCCGTTTTGGAACTCGACCAGCTCACCGGCCTGCGCCTTCTCGAGGCCGAAGATGCGCGCCACGCCGTCGCCCACGGCCAAGACCGAGCCGGTCTCCTGCACCTCGGTCTTCTGGTCGAAGGCCTGGATCTGGCCCTTGATGATCCGGGAGATCTCTTCCGCGCGCAGCTGCATGGCGTTTCCTCGTCGTCAGTCTGGAAAAGGACGGCTGTGAATCGGGTCGGCGTGGCACCTGGATCCGGCGCTACTGAACTTGAAACTCGGCGCGCAGGCGGTCGAGGCGCGCGCGCACCGTGGCGTCGAACACCGTGCCGCCGATCTTGGCGCGCACGCCGGCGATCACGCTCGCGTCGACCGCCACGTCGGGGACGACCCTCTTGCCGGTGCGCTGCTCGAGCCCGCGCACGATGTCGGCGAGCGCGCTCGGCGACAGCGGCTTGGCGGTGAGGATGGTGGCGCGGACACGTCCGACCCGGTGATCGACCTCGTCGCGGAAGGCGGCCGCGATCGCCGGCAACTGCGGCATGCGCTCCTTGTCGACGAGCAGGGTCAGGAAGCGCGTGGTGGTGGCGTCGAGCTTGAGGGCGTCGCCGATCGCCTTGAGCACCGCCTTGCGCTGTTCGACGTTGAAGATGGGGTTGAGCATCGCCTGACGGAAGTCACCGTGGCCCTGCCGCCGATCGAGCAGCGCCGCCACGGCGGACAGCTCGCCCTCGAGCTGCGTGAGCTTCCCTTCGCTCTCCTTTTCGAGCGAGGACAACAGCGCACGCGCGTAGCGGCGGCCGACGGTGCCTTCCTGCATGGGCGCGGGCTACCGAGGTGCCGGGGGGGTGTCAACACACACGGCCACGGGCCCCCCGGTCCCCGTGGCGACGCGCGGCGATTTGCCCCGAGGCCGGCCGAGCTACGGATTGGCGAAGACGAACAGATCCGCCACGCCGCTGTCGACGAAGGCGTCGCTGCCCTGGAACACGCCAAGGTGCCGGTAGAGCAGGCAGGGCTCCTCGCCGCGGCAGAACCCGCCGCCCAGGCTGATCGCTCCCGGCACGATCACGTCCGGCAGGCCGGCGCCGTCGTAGCGGGCGAGGGCGCCGCGCACGACCGGCACCGCGTCGAGCAGGTGGATCGGCGCCACCGGCGTCAGGTCGACGGAGGCGCAGCCGGTGAACGAGGGCCCGCGCGCACCTCCCTCGCTAACCCAAGTGTGCGGCGGCAGGAGCTGCCAATCCGCGATGTCCGCCAGCGGCTGCACGGGCCCACCGCCCACGAAGCTCGACATGGGCGTCGGCGCCCGGATCAGCTCGACGCTCGGGTCGGTGGGCGTGCAGTCGGCGTCGTTCATCGCCAAGGCGTCGACGGTCTCGATGTTGCAGTCGTCGCCGTTTTGCAGCACGAGCCGGCCCGCGATCAGGTTGTCGTACGTGCCGGCCGCCGCGTAGACGCCGCTGTCGTTGTCGGTCACGACCACGCCGAACAGCACGTTGTCGAGGGCGCCGCTGACGATCTCGATGCCGTCCTGGTTGCCGACGATCACCGTGTTCATGACCACGCTGCCGCCAGCTTCGTTGAGCATCAGGCCGGTGCCGGCATTGCCGACGATCGACACCCCGGCCAGGATGTTGTCCTTGCTCTCGACCAGGCGCAGGGCAATGCCGTGCCCGCCGTTGTGGGCCGCCACGACGCGCTCGAGCGTGTTGCCCCAAGAGTCGAGCACCACGATGCCGTGACCGGTGCGGCCGGCGCCGGGATCGAGGTTCTGCGTGGCATTGACCTGGGACAGCAGGCACCCGGTCGACTGGGACAGCTCGATGCCGTCGTCGGCGTTCCTGGCGGCGGTGACGCGCTGCACGGCCACGAAGCTCGACGAGTCGATGCCGAGGCCTTCGTCGTTGCCGACGACGGCGGTGTCGCGCACCCACACCTGGTTGGAGCGCGCGATGTCGATGCCCTCGTCCAAGCTCCCCTGCATGGTGGAGGCGTTGACCATGACGAGCGAGCTGTCCTGAACGTCGATCGGCTCTGTCGACGTCGTCGTCGACAGCCGCCCCTCGATCCACACGCGCGTGCGGAAGTCCACCTTGATTTGGACGGCGCCATCGCCGACTACGGACACGCCGTCCGCCCCGATCGTGACCAGGCCCACGAACCCCGGGGCGATCAGGGCCACCGACTCGGGCATATCGGCGCTGCCGTCGCTTTCGGTTACCACCGGGTTCGACCACCAGACGCCCGGCGCGCTCGTCAGCCATGCGCCGCCGGCCAGGCCGACGTGCAGCCGCTCCTCGAGGAAGCCGGGCGCGTCCACGGTGTCGAGCAACTGGTAGAGCCCGGCCCCCGGCAACAGCCCGTCCGAGACCACCCGGGCCGGCGCGCCGCCCTCGCAGCTCCACTCGAAGACCCGCAGCTCGTCGTACACCTCGACCACCTGCGCGCACGACACGCCCTCCGGTAGCTCGGCAGCGCGCGCCTCACCGGCGTGGCGGCAATGCAGCCCGGGGAGCGCCTGCTCGGTTCCGGTGCAGCGGGTGCCGAGATCCTCGTCGATCCAGTCGCCCCACAAGGACGATCCCAGCGCCGGGACCACCACGAGCGCGTCGCCCTCACCCTCTCCTTCGCCCTCGCCCTCTCCTTCGCCCTCGCCCTCTCCTTCGCCCTCGCCCTCCCCCTCACCTTCGCCCTCCCCCTCACCTTCGCCCTCGCCTTCACCCTCGCCCTCGGCGACACCGAGCGCGCAGCGGCCGTTCGTGCAGGTGTAGCCGTCCACGCAAGGGTGCTCGTCGTCGCACGCCTTGCCGTCGAGCGCCGGGCGCCCCACGCAGCCGGCCACGACCACCGCGAGCACACCACACACCAGCCGCTCGGTGCGAGCCATCGCCGAAGTCTACACCCCGGGGCGGCGGGCGCATGCCGCGGTCCGACGACGCTAGGGATCGCGAAAGACCAGCAGGTCGGGCACCGCGCTCTCGGTGACCGAGGCGGTGCCCTGGTAGGCGCCCAGGTGCCGGTAGAGCAGGCAGGTGTCCGCGCCGCGACAGAAACCCACCTCGAAGCTGAGCGCCCCCGGCACGATAGTGTCCGGTGCTCCGTCGTCGTTGATGCGCGTCAGGCTGCCGCGCGCGATCGGCACGGCGTCGAGCAGGTGGCCGGGTGCCACCGGGGTCAAGTCGTAGGGCCAGACGATCGTTTGCGACGGGCCGTGCGCGTGCTGGTCGGTCACCCAGGTCAGGGGCGGCGCCAGGTACCACGTCTCGACGTCCGCCACCGCGACCGACGCGCCCTCGCCTACCCAGGTCGCTTCGGGCGTCGGCTCGCGCAGGAATTCGACGTCGGCGTCGGTCGGCGCGCAGGTGACCGCGTCGAGCGCCAGCGCGGCCGCCGTCTCGATGGTGCAGTCTTGCAGGTCGTTGTCGAGCACGAAGCGGCCGGCGATCAGATTGCGGCGCGCGCCGCTCTCCGCGTACACGCCGTAGTCATTGTCGGTCACCACCACGCCGTACAAGACGTTGTCATCGGCGCCGCTGAAGAGCTGCACGCCGTCGCCGTTGTTGACCAGCACGGTGTTCATGACCACGTTGGCGTCGGCGTCCTCGATCTCCAGGCCCGACGGGTTGCCGATCACGGAGATGCCCAACAGCAGATTGTCGTCGGTGAGCGGGCCGACCAAGCCGATGCCGACCCTTGCGTTGTGCGAGGCGATGACGCGCTCGAGCACATTCAGCTCGGAGTCGACCAGCAGGATGCCGTAGCCGGTCGACGCGGCGCCCGGGTCGAAGTTCTGCGTAGCGTTCACCTCGGAGAGGACGCAGCGCACGGCGCCCGACAACGAGACGCCGTCGCGGTCATTGCGCGCGGCCGTGAAGCGCTGCACGGCGACGAACGACGACGTGTTGATCTCGATACCCTGGCGATTGTCCCAGCTGACGGAGTCGCGCACCAACACCTGGTTGGCGCCGGCGATGTCGATGCCTTGGTCGCTGCTGCCTTGCACCGCCGAGGCGTTGACCACCACCAGCGAGGACATCTCGATGTCGATCGGGGTCGCGCTGGTCGAGCTGACCAGCCCCTCGAGCCAAACGCGGCGGCGCCCGACGACCTCGAACTGGATGCTGCCGGCGGCGATGGCCGAGACGCCGTCGGCGGCGACGGTGAAGAGGCCCGACGTCGAGGGGTCGACCAGCACCACCGAGTCCGGCACCGTCGCGATGCCGTCGCTCTCGACCAGCACCGGGTTCGACCACCACACCTCGAGCGCGCTGGCCAGCACCCTCGCGTCGGCGAGCTGCACCACCAGCCGGTTGGGCAGGAACGCGGCGGTGGCGCCGATGGTGTCGACCAGCTGGTAGAGCCCGGCGCCGGGCACGAGCCCGTCGGACACGATGGTCGCGGGCGTCGCGCTTGCGTCGCACCACCACCAGAAGGCGGACAGCTCGTCGTCGATGCTGATGACGTCGTTGCACGAGACGCCGGCCGGCAACATGGCCGCGCGCGCCTCGCCGGCGTGATCGCACTGAAAGCCCGGCAGGGACGGCTCGGCGCCGGTGCAGCGCGTGCCGAGATCCTCGTCGATCCAGTCACCCCACAAGGTCGAGCCGAGCGTCGGCACCACCACCAGCAGGTCGCCTTCTCCTTCGCCCTCGCCCTCGCCTTCCCCTTCGCCCTCGCCCTCGCCTTCGCCTTCGCCTTCGCCCTCGCCCTCGCCCTCGCCTCCGCCGCCGAGCACACACAAGCCGGCGGACGAGCAGGTGTAGCCCGGGACACAGGGGTGGGCGTCGTCGCAGGCCTTGTCGTCGAGGCTGGGGCGCTGCACGCAGCCGGAAGCGATCGCGGCCAGCAGCCAGCCGATGCTCGCACGGTGCCTGCGCGCGCGACGGGTCACGCCACGAAGTCTACACGTTGTAGCCCGCGAGCAGCGCGATCAGGCCCGCAGCTCGTCGACCAACGACCTCTGCAGGCGCACCTCGTCGGCGTCGGTGAGCGCGCCCCGGATGCGCTCCTCGGCGAGCTCGAGCGCCAGACGCGCCGCCTCCTGGCGCAGCACCAGCTGCGCGCGCTGCGTCTCGGCGGTGATGGTGTCCTCCGCGTCCTTGGCGATGCGCGCTGCCGCGTCGTGCGCCGCCTTCTCGAGGCGCTCGGCCTCGGCTCTGCCCTGCGCCTCGAAGTCGGCCTTGAGCCGCAGCACCTCACCGCCGAGCGCGGCGAGCTTGGCCTCGGCGTCCTTGGCGCGGGCCTCGGCCGCGTCCTTGGCGCGCTTGGCCTCGTCGATGGCCTTCCTCACCGTGTCGGCGCGGTTCTCGAGGTAGACGGCGAGCGGCTTCTTGAGCGCGACCACCAGGACGGCCAGGAACGCGAGGAAGGTGATGGACAGCAGGCCGAGGGCCGGCGCCTCGGCGTAGTCGGAACCGACGCCCCACCAGTTCTTCACCTCGGCGTGGTGCTCGCCGCCGCCCGCGCCGTGCTCGGCGCCCTTGGCGGCCGCGCCGAACGCCGCCGTCAGCACGGGCACCACGACGAAGAACCAGCGTGCCAACAGGCGCCTCATGCCGCCCTCCCGAGGACCTTGTGCGCGATGTCGCCGGACAGCGCCTTGGCCTGCTCCTTGAGCGCGCGGCGCGCCTCGTCAGTCGCCTCGAACAGCTCCGAGCGCGCCTCTTCGAGGCGATCGCCCGCCTTGGCGCGCGCGGCGGCGAGGATCTCGGCCTCGTGCTCGGCGGCCTTGCCGCGCAACTCGGCGAGCACCTTGCGCGCCTCGGCCTGCGCGTCCCTGGTCTTCGCCTCGATGAGCGCGGCGCGCTCGTCGGCCGAGCCGGACAGGCGCTTGGCTTCGAGGGCCGCGCCGACGATGCGGCGCTCGCGCTCCTCGAACAGCTTGAGGAAGGGCTCGAACAGGGTCGGCGTCAACCAGCCGAGCAGCACGAAGAAGATCGCGGCCTGCAAGAAGATGGTGGCGTTCAGCTCCACGGGGGCCTCTCGACGAGATCGTGACCCGCGGTCGCTAAGGCCCCGTGCGCTCGGTGTCAATGCACGGACGGTGTGGCAGCGCGCCTCAGCGCTGCTCGACGGCGCCGAGCTGCAACAACTGCTCGAGGTGCGCGCGCGCCTCGGCGCGCACGAAGGCCGCGGAGCGGGCGGCGTTGCTGACCCGGATCTCGTCGAGCCGCGCCGCGATGTTGCCGTTGGAGTTGCTGACGAGCCCCATCAAGACCTGCGCGGCCTCGAAGGTATCCGCCTCGCCACCCTGTTGATCATCGAGCGCCTGCGCGGTGTGGTCGACGCCGCCGACCGAGGCACCGTTGACGTAGAGCTCGATGCGCGTTGGGGTCCAGGTCGCGGTGATGACGCTGAACGCGTTGCTGGGCCGGGTGCCGGCTGCGCTCAAGAACAGGTAGTCCCCGCTGCCGTTGTTCGGGCGGCTGATACCGACCTGCGTGCCGAAGTCGAGAGTGACGTGCAGCGTGCGGTTGTCGAAGCCGTTCGACCCCTCCCATCGATCGAGGACGATGGCGTGCCCGTTGCTGTAGGTGCCGCCCGAGTTCGGCCCTGCCATGAACGACACCGAGCCGTTGTCGACGCGCGCGCCGCCTGGCCGCCCCGAGACGAACGAATAACCGCCGCCAACCAGGTCGAGGGCGCCAAAGAGCGGCGCGTCGAAATCCCCGTAGGTGTCAGCGCCGAACTGCTGCGGCACGGTGCCAGGCGGGTCGCGCGCCTCGCGAAGGAAGTTGTTCCACGTGCTGTCGTCGTCGAAGTGCCAGACGCCATTGAAGTTGGCCCACGTGGCGGCGATGTTCTGCCGATCCGCAGGCGAGGCGCGGCCGAAGTACAGCCAAACGGCGTCGCCGAGATCATGCGGGTTGAAGCTGCCGACGCGGACGAAGAACAGGCCGTAGCCGTCGCGGAACTCGGTGCGCTCGAAGGGCAACAGCGCGCCCGCGGGTGCGCCGCGGTGATCGACGAAGATGACGTCGAGGCCGTTGCCATCGGCGTTGGCGAAGTCGAAGTTGGCGGCGCGCAGCACCACCGTCACCGGCAGGTTGTCGACGCTCACGTCCGGCGCGCCGCCGTCGCACAGACCGATCGGGATGCGGCGGTTGTAGGCGGCGTCGTGCCACTGCGGCACGTTCACGAGCGGACCACCGGAGCACACCCGCACGGTCGGCGGCGGCTCGCCCTCGCCCTCACCCTCGCCTTCACCCTCACCCTCGCCCTCGCCCTCACCCTCACCCTCGCCTTCCCCCTCGCCCTCGCCCTCACCCTCGCCCTCGCCTTCCCCCTCGCCCTCGCCTTCGCCCTCACCCTCGCCCTCGCCGAACGGGTCGCGCTCGACGCAGAACTTGTCGACGCAGACGCGGCCGCCGTCGCAGTCGGCGTTCTCGTCGCACGGCGGGTCGGCCGCGAACGCCGCAAACAACGTGCAGCCGCTCGGCACGACGGCGAAGGCGAGTAGGACGAGGAGGCGGTGCAGGCTCATTCCTTGGCGGGCTCCTCGGCGGTCAGCATCAGCGCGACCCCCGATCCTAGAACGCCCGCGCCGACCGCGCTGCTGATCCAGAGCGCAGCGCCCAACGGCTGATAGAGCTCACGTCGCGACTTGGCATCGGCGACGTCGATCACGTCCGCGTAGATGAGGTCGCACACCACCGCACCCACGAGGGAGAGGCCGGCCAGCGCCCCGCCGACGCCGGTGACGATGAGCCCGACCGGCGGCGGCCCCGGCGGCGGCGGCGGCGGTTGCTCGCCCTCGCCTTCTCCCTCGCCCTCGCCTTCGCCTTCGGCAGGCGGCGGCGGCGGACGGTCCTCGACGCCGAGCGCCTGACGGGCCAGGCGCACGATCGCGTCGTGGTCCCCCGGCGCTGCGCTGCCGGACGCGCGGCGCGCCTCGCTCGCCGCCGCCACGTCGACGACGGCGACCTCGATCGCGAGCTTGCCGTCGCCGCCCGGCTCGGCCACCGGCACCAGCACCAGCTCGACCGAGGCGGCCATGCCGAGCTTGACGAAGCAGTTCATGTCGTCGGGCAGACAGATGAGGCCGAGGTCGGCGAGCGAGCTGAGCTGCTCCCGCGTCTCGGATGCCGACAAGAGCGAGAAGCCCTCCTCCGCCTCGATTGCCTTACGCAGCGCGGCGTCGAGGTCGTGCTTGGCGCCGTTGTCGGCCGCGCCCACGGCGGTCAGGAGCACGACCGAGGTCGCGGCCGGGGCTGCCTGGACGAGCGCGAACAGCAGGAGCGACGCCGACGAGACCATCAGATCGTTCCCCCGTGCTATCAGTTTCCCCAAGAGGGCCGCAAACTTCGGAGCCGCAAAACGAGCGCATGGGTACGACCCTCGAGTCCCTGACCAAGCTGCCCCGGCCCTTCGGCCCGTTCACGCTGATTCGGCTGATCGCGCAGGGCGGCATGGGCCAGGTGTTCCTGGCGCTGCGCCCGGTCGAGGAGGAGCCGACCGACGAGGTCTGCGTGGTCAAGACGGTGCGCACCGACCTGCGCGAGGACCGCGAGGCCATCGGCCGCTTCCTCGACGAGGCGCGCATCATCCAGCTGCTCGATCACCCGTGCATCTGCCACACGCTCGATGCCGGCGTCACCGACCGCACCTACTTCCTGGCGCTCGAGTTCATCTCCGGGCGCAACTTCAGGGACATCCAGACGCGCGCGCAGAAGCTCTCTCTGCCGGTGCCCGACGAGGTCATCTTCCACGGCATGGTGCAGATGCTCGAGGCGCTCGCCTACGCCCACGCCTTCAGCGACGTCAAAACCGGCGCCTCGCTCGGCGTGGTGCACCGCGACGTCTCGCCGCACAACCTGATGCTCGGCTTCGACGGGCACGTGAAGCTGATCGACTTCGGCTTGGCCGCGCATACCCTCAAGCGCGAGCTGACGCGCCCCGGCATCATGGTCGGCAAGCTGCGCTACAACGCGCCCGAACAGGTGCGCGACCGCGCGCTCGACGGCCGCTCCGACGTCTACTCGGCCGGCGTCATGCTCTACGAGCTGCTGGTCGGCGAGCGCTTCTACGAGGGGCTCTCCGAGGAAGACATCTGGCGCGTGGCGATGAAGGGCACCTTCAAGCCGCGCGGCTACGCGGGCCTGTCGCGCACGGTGAAGAGCGTGCTCGACCTGGCGCTCGCCCCCGAGCCGGAGGAGCGCTTCCCGACCGCGGCGCACATGCGCGACGCCGTCATCGAGCTCGGCCGCACCCGCAACGTCGGCGACGGGCGGCGCGCCGCGGCGCGCTTCATGAGCGAGCTGTTCGCCGAGGAGCGGCAGGCCGAGCGCGACATGATCCTGCAGGCGACCGGCCTGGCGGAGGCGCGCACCCGCTTGTTCGAGGCGCCCGCGCTCTCCGACGAGCCGAGCGCATCGGGCTCGGCCAGCTCGGTCGGGCGTTCGCACGTCGTGTCGCCGGCCCAAGTGCGCGGGCGCCTCGCCGACCTGCTGAGCGAGGAGTTCGACCCCGAGGCCCAGACCGTGCTGCCGCACGCGCCCGCGATCTCGGGGGACGACGACGACAGCGGCAGCACCAGCGGCGCCTTTGGGCGCATTGCCCCCGAGCGCACCGACGCCACCAAGCTCGCGCGCTCGACGTCAGGCCGCATCGGCAACGCCGCTACCGTGGTGCGCTCGGCGAGCGGCGGCCCGGCGCGCGACGGCCCGCGCACCGGCGCCACCGCGACCCGCCCGATCATCGACGAGAACCTGCCGGGCGCGCGGGGCAACGCCGCGGTACCGGCACCGCAGCGCGTGCCGCGCGTCACCGCCGAGGTGCGCCGTCGCGAGGCACACCCGCAGGCGGCCGCCAACGCGCGGCCGGCGTGGGCGACGGCGCTGATCGTGCTCACGGTGCTGGCCATCTCCGCGGCGGGCATCGTCATCTGGCTCTTGGTGCGCCGGGACGGCGGCTCGGGCGTGCGCGTCGTCGAGGTGCCGGTGGACGCGGCCGGCGCCGTGGCCGCGCCGGCTCCGCCCGACGCCGCCGTCGCGGAGCAGGCGCTCGCCGTCGATGCCGGTGCCATCGACGCGGCGGCGGTCGACGCGGGCGCGCCGGCCGCGGCGGCGGACGCCGGCGAGCCCGTGATGGACACCGGCCCCGAGCCCACGCCCGAGGACGAGGCGGAGCGCGCGCGCCTGGCGGCCGAGCAGGCGGAGAAGCACCGGGGCGAGCAAGCGGCCAAGGACAAGGCGGAGCGCGACAAGGCGGCGAAGGAGAGAGCCGAGCGCGACAAGGCGGCCAAGGACAAGGCCGAACGCGAGCGCATGGCGCGAGAGGCTGCCGAGCGCGAGCGCACCAGGCCACCGGCGCGCGAGCTGAAGACGCTCAAGGAGCAGGTCGCTTACCTGAAGGAGCTCTGCCTGGCGCGCGTCGCGTGCGCCAGCCCGGTGGTCGAGCAGTCCAAGCGCTTCGCCACGCTGTCGCCCGACGAGACCAAGGCGTTCTTGGCGGAGCTCAATCGCTGCATCCAGAAGTGCCAGAAGTAGGGGCGACTCAGTTCCCCGCCAGCGCCGCGTCGAGGCTCTCGACATCGGTGCCGGACAGATACGCATCGAGCACGCCGGCGCCCCACGCCCCCACGGTCAGCCCGCCGAGCACGCCGGCCGCGATCAGGCTCCCCTCTCCCAGGCCGCGCACCTCGACGACGCGCGCTTGCAGCTCCGCG
>Ga0154820_1432_pt9 | contig 15070 bp, 15 predicted proteins | sample Rifle2008BG16ft_FD_116124 | JGI IMG/M metagenome (GOLD analysis project Ga0154820, IMG submission 116124) | Deltaproteobacteria bacterium RBG_16_71_12
CTGGTGGTGCGCACCGCCTGCGGAGCGGGCTACGGCGACGGTGGACAGCACGGCCAGACCCTGTGGGGGCTGCTCGCGGGCATCCCGGGCCTCACGGTAGTGGCGCCGTCGACGCCCGACGACGCCTACGGCTTGATGGCGTCGGCGCTCGCGCACGACGGCCCCGTGGTGCTGCTCGAGCACAAGCTGTTGACCAAGAACTGGCTCGAGTTCGTCGGCACCGGCGGGCGCACCGGCCTCACCTTCGACGTCCCCGCGGCAGGCCACGAAGGCCTCGTGAGCGGCCGCCCGGTGCCGATCGGCGCGGCGGCGCGCCGACGCAGCGGCGACGACGTCACCGTGGTCTCGCTTGCCGTCGGCGTCCATCGCGCGCTGGCCGCGGCCGACGTGCTCGCCGCCGAGGGCATTTCAGCCGAGGTGCTCGACCTGCGCTCGGTGCGCCCGCTCGACGAGGACGCCGTGGTCGAGTCCGCGCGAAAGACCGGCCGCCTGCTGGTGGTCGACGAGGACTATCGGCAGTTCGGCCTGTCGGGCGAGCTCGCCGCCCTCATCGCCGAGCACGGCGTGGCCGCACGCTTCGCGCGCGTCTGCACCGACGACACCATCCCGTTCGCGCGCCACCTCGAAGACGCGGCGCTGCCGAACGTCGGGCGCATCGTCAGCGCGGCGCGCCGGCTCGTTGACGTTCGCGCGCGCGCCAGGCGCTCGGCGACTGCCCCGTGCGCCGCCGAAACAGCGCGCTGAAGTGCTGCGGCGACGCGCAGCCGACGTCGAGCGCGATGGTGGTCACCGGCGCGTCGCTGTCGGCGAGGCGCCGCTGCGCGGCGTGCACGCGCGCGTCGGCCTGCTCGGACTGGAACGTGACGCCCGCGTCGGCGAGCTTGCGCTGCAAGGAGCGATCGGAGGTGCGGAGCGCGCGCGCGGCCGAAGCCAACGTGGCGTCGAGGTGTGCGTCGAGGAAGGCGCGCAGCTTCGTGAGCACGAGCGGAGCGCCGAGCACCGCGCGCGTCATGTCCGCGATGACGTCGTGCGCGTCGCCGGCGTCGAGCCAGGAGAGCCCGGCGCGCAGGTCGTCGAACACGCGCACGGGATAGGGGCTCGGCAACACCTGATAGGCGCCGGCGACCATGGCGCCCCGCATGCCGCCCGGGCGAATGAGCGCCAGCCGCGTCACCGCACGGCCGAGCGCCTCGGCGTTGTCGGTCAGGTAGCGCTGCAACAACGAAAACGCGCCCTCGTCGCCGCCTTCGAGCCTGCTGGCGTCGACGATCGAGCGGTGTGGCGGCGTGCGCGGGTGAAGCTCGTAGACCAACGAGCGCCCGAGCTCGAGCGCGTCGGCCGCGGTCGGCCGGCCCCACAACAGCAGGCCCCAAAGGGCCTGGTCGACGCAGAAGTGCACCGAAGCCGCGCGCGCGAGGTAGCGGCCCACCGGGCGCCTGCGGAGCTGGCTCGCGGTCGCGGCCAAGAGCGTCGTCGTCACGCCAGCGCCGCGCGCAGGGCCTCGACGTCGGCGGCGCCAAGCCCCGGGCTGTTCGCTTTGACCGTGGCGAACAAGGCTTCGGGCGCATCACCGACGTGCCCGGCCGCGCACGCGGGGTGCAGGTAGCCGGCGCCGCGCGCGACGAAGCTGCCGGTGTCGACGTCGCGCTCGACGGCGACGCGCAGCTCGCCCTTGGCGATCGGCTGGTGGCACGCCAGGCAGCTCGAGCGGCCGGTGGGCGCGTGCTCGGCGTAGGGGAAGGTCGAGGGCTTCTCGGAGGTCGCGGCGGACGCGGCGACCTTCTCGAGCTCCGCGCGGCCGGGCACCTCGAGGTCGGTGTCGTGGAGCGCGGCGAGCAGCGGCCCCGGGCGCTTCTTGGCGGCGCACGCGAGGTGGTGCCACACGTGGGTGGTCTCGCCGCCGGCGAACTGGTTTGGCACCTCCTCGCCGAGGCGCAGCTCGCCTTTGGCGATGGGCTCTTTGCAGGTGCGGCAAGCGGCGCGCCCGGACTTCGCGGCCTCGATGACGTGCGCCATGGCGATCGCCTCCCCGGGTGGAAGGTGGCACCACGTTGGGCCGCTCGAAAAGGCCCCCCGCGCGGGCCGCGACGTTTGCCGGTCCCAGGAGCGTGAGGCAAGATCGAGCGATGCGCCCCGGCAGTTTCCTCATCGTCGTCGGCGTCTCGGGGGTGCTGATCGCGGCGGGGGTGGCATGCCCGCGATCGTCCGTGCGCCCCTGCAACGACGACGGCGATTGCCTCAACCTCGAGGTGTGCTCGAACGGCGTGTGCACGTCCGTCGTAGACGGCCCCGGTGAAGGAGAGGGCGAGGGTGAAGGAGAGGGCGAAGGTGAGGGTGAAGGAGAGGGCGAAGGTGAGGGTGAAGGTGAGGGTGAAGGTGAGGGTGAGGGTGAAGGCGAAGGAGAGGGCGACAACCAGCCCCCGACCCTGAGCGCGTCTCCGTTACGGGCGCGCGCCGGCCAGCCGACCAGCTTGCCGCTCGTGCTCGGCGACGTCGACGGCGACCCGGTCAGCCTGGTCATCGACACGCCGCCCGTGAGCGGCACGCTCGCCGTGGTCGGCATCGCCGCGACGTACACGGGCGGGGCCGGCTTCACCGGCGACGACACCGTGACGCTGCACGCGCTCGACGCGCGCGGCGCGGCGAGCCCCCCCGTGATCGTCGCGATCCACGTGTTGGCGCAGGACTGGATCGATCTCGACCTGCAAGCGCGCGCCCGCGTCGTCTTCACGGACGCGGGCACGGGCGGCCCCGTCGACGACGTCGTGGTGCGCGTGACGCTCGACCAGGCCGACGTCGGGCCCGACTTCATCGCGGAGAGCCGGATCGTGATCCGCTTCGTCGACGCCGACGGCTCCGTGCTGCCTGCGGAGCTGGACTTCGAGATCGACGACCGACGGGTGTTCTGGGTGCGCGTCCCTTCGGTGGACGCGAGCGCCGACGGGAGAGACTCGCTGTGGGCGTACGCCGGCGGCAGCACCTCCCTGGCACCGGTTCCGACCGTCGACGTCTGGACCGCGTACGTCGCCGTCTACCACCTCGGCGGCTCGCGCATCGACGCCACGGGCCGCCACGCACCGGCGACGGTCGTCGGCAACGCGGCCGCCGCGATGGGGCCGCTTGGCCCCTGCTTCCTCTTCGACGGGGCCGGGGACGCGCTGGTGCTCGGCACCGACCTGACGGACGTCGCCGACGTCGCGGGGGTGACGATGTCGGCGACGATCACCGGTGGTGCCTTGCCCGGCCCGTTCGGTGACGTGATCGGCTATTCGACCCCCAGCTCGAGCGCGTCGCGCATCGTCATGACCACGCGCGACGACGGGCACGCGATGATCTTCGTGCGGCCGACGGACGCCAACCCGGCCGTGACCGCGACAGGCGCGGCGCCGCTGCCGCAGACCGGTCAAAGCCACGTGGACGTCGTCGCCAACCTGGCGGATGGACACATCCGTGTGGCGATCGGCGGCGTCGTCGGGACGCCCGTCGCGCTGCCCGCGACGAGCTTCCTGCCCGCGCCGAGCCCGTCGGCGGCCATCGGCATGGACGAGAGCCTGGCGTCGAACTCCTTCAACGGCACGATCGACGAGGTGCGCGTCGCCAGGGTCGCCCGCAGCGACGAGTTTCTGCGGGTGGACGCGGCGTCACGCGCGGGCACGCTCGTCGCCGTGGCAGCACCGGAGCGGTAGCGCTCCCCGGCAGCCCGTGGCGACAGCCGCGGGGCAGCAATTGCGCAGCGCGCATCGCGACCGCGAAAGGGGAAGGGGGGACGCCTATCGACGGACACAGAGAAGCGGGGTTCGAAAGGGGGCGCAGCCCCCTTGGGAAGCACAGCTCCCCGGCCGTAGCACCATCCGCCCAGGGACTGGGCGGATGGTCCGCGCGGCTACCGAATCACAGGCGCAACCGGCCGTTGCATCTATGAAATCTCCAATGCGGTCTTGCTCGATGCCCCCAATCATGCCCCCGCGCGTCGCCGGTGAGGCTGCGCGCGTGCTGCCTTCGCCTTGGGCGCGCGCACCTTCTTCGCCGTCCAGAATCGCTCCAGCTCGGCGACGCGCTTCTTCGGCTCCATCGCGAGCAGGGCGAGCTGGCCGACGAGCGTGGCGCTCGGCGCCTTGTCGTCGGTGCGCAGCTTCGAGAGGTAGCCGTGTGACAGGTGCAGCAGCAGCTCGAGGCGGCGCTGCGTGGTGGCCTCGACGAGCGTGTCGAGAGCCTCGATGGCGCGCCGGCGCAGCTCGGCGTCGTAGGCCGCATCCACGGCCGCGGAGTAGCGGTCGGCCTCGGCGTCGTCGAGCCACAGCTCGTGGCACGACGAGCACTCGGTGAGCGCCAGCGTGGCGGGCAGCGCCAGCGCGACGCCCCGGTGGGTGACGCGCCGCAGGCGCGCCACCTGGCCCACCGTGCCGGCGGCGCCGCAGGCGGCGCATCGCTCGGGCCTGGGCTTGGACTTCATCGTCGTCATGGCTGCACCTCGCCGTCGTTGGTTCGCAGGGGCCTCTCGAGCGGGTGACACGAGATGGTGAAGAGCTGCTCGGTGACGCTGCCCTTGGCGTCGAACACGTTGTCGATCGTCAGCTTCACGTACCACCCGATGCCGTCGTGCCGGACGCCGAACACGTCGAACTTCATGCCGTTCTGGTCGAGCGTGCCGTGGAACGCCCCCTCGGCCAGCCTTCCGAGGATGCGCAGCCCGTGCTGCTTCCAGTTGCTCCCGTACACCTCCCGGAGGGGGTCGATGGCGCGGGCCGCGGACCAGCGCATCTTGCGAGCAGCGACGAGGGCCTGCACCTCCACGAGCGGCCAATGCGGCTTCTTCACGGTGATCCTACGTTGGACTGAATCCAACCGCAACCTGGAGCAGATCCGCGGCGCTCCACAGCGCCGGGCCTCGGCTTGCGGCACGGCGCAGCCCCGCGCAAGGCGGTCACGCCGCTGATTCGACGTCGCTTTGCTGATGGCGTTGGGGCGGATGCCCCCAGAAATGCCCCCAGCGGGAGCGCGCGAGCCTAGCCGGGCTCGATGGTGAACGCGCCGCGCGGCCCGTCGTAGGTGAAGCGCAGGGAGGCGAGGGCGTCGCGGCCGAGCAGCCCTTGCACCGCGTCGTCCCCGCGCGGGAGCACGCTGGCGTACACCTCGATCGGAGCCGCTCCCGGAAGCGCGAGGTGCAACCAGTACACGGGCACGAGCACGGGATCGCTGTCGGTCACGCCTGCGACGAACGTGTCGCCGATCGAAGGCACTCGGAGCGCGTCGACCACCGTTTGGCTCAAGACGGTCATGTCCGCGCCGGTGTCGACGAGGAACGCCACGCGCACGATGCGCCCCGGTCGCTGCCCGGCGACCGGCCGCGGCGACACCTCGACGTCTACACGCGGGCCGCCGCGCGCGAGGGCCACGGCGGCGTCCTGAGTCACCGGCTGTCCTTGCGCACGACGTGGAAGCCCGCGCCGCCGAGGTGATGTACGCGCGGCGGCTCGACGCGAGCGATGACGAAGCCCCCCAGCTCGCCGAAGCGACGACGGCCTTCGTCGTAGGCGCTGCCCCCATCGTCGAACGCGGCGACGACGGCGCCGTCGCGGTACAGCACCCAGCGGCCGACGAGCGCCGGATCGGCCAGGAGCGCCGGCAGCGCGGCGCGGAAGCGCGCGGCCTCGTCAGCCACCTTGCGGCGGGCCTCGGCGAGGGCGGGGTCGACCTCGGAGGTGGTCATGGCGCGATCGTAGCGGCGGGGGAGGGGCAGGCCAAGTGCGGCGCGGCGGACCAACTCAGGCCGAGACTGGCGGCAAGTGGCCCCTCGAAGCATGCAGCGCGTGCAAGCGCGTGGGGGGATGCCTATCGACGGACGCAGAGAAGCGGGGTTCGAAAGGGGGCGCAGCCCCCTTGGGAAGCACAGCTTCCCGGCCGTAGCACCATCCGCCCAGGGACTGGGCGGATGGTGCAGCCGCGCGAGAGCGCGGCTGCACCCAGGCGCGCCACGCCGGTCCGCGGTAGAGCACGACCACTTCGACGCGCCGGGTGCCACGGCCGACCAACCAAGCACGAACGGAGCCGCGAGGCTCCGTTCGTGCTTGGTTGGTGGAGGCGGCGGGACGAGTCAGCGGAAATCTCGTGACGACGACGATCTCGCTTTTTCGCTCATTCGTCGTCGACAACGACCTTGGATGGTACCGCATGGTTCACAACGGCAGATCGTCGTTTCGGACCACGTCTGTGTACCCTGTGCGTACCAAAATCTGGGAACCGAACCGGCGTCCGGGCTTGGGCGGCTTGCACGAACCTAAAAATCATCTTCAGGATCGTGCGTGCCAGCGCCGGGAGGACGGTTGAAGAACGAGACAATAGACTTCTCGGTACGAGACATCTATCGTCTCGGTTATGCCCTTCGAGCCTGGCTCCCTGCGCGAGGCCCTCACCGTGCTCGGCGAGATCCTCAACGACCGCGGTCTGGCGCACGACATCGTCGTCGTGGGCGGAGGCGCGCTCCTGCTCTCCGGCCACATCGATCGGCCGACGAAGGATCTCGACGTCGTCGCCCGTGTCGAGAACGACAAGTGGACCCTCGCCGAACCGATGCCCGCCGACCTCGTCGAGGCGGTGAAGGACGTCGCCGCCGCCTTGGACCTCGCGCCCGATTGGCTGAACGCCGGGCCCACTTCGCTCCTCGAAGGTGGGCTCCCGGAGGGCTTCGCAGACCGCGCCGAGGTTCAGCGCTTCGGCCCGCTCACGGTCCGCATCGCCTCGCGCATCGACCAGATCGCGTTCAAGCTCTACGCCGCCGCCGACCACTGGCCCCTGCGCGGCAAGCATCTGCAGGACCTTCAGGCACTCACGCCCACCGTGGTCGAGCTTGTCGATGCTGCGCGTTGGTGCCGGACGCACGATCCGTCCGTCGGGTTCCGCGACGTTCAGCTCGGCCCTGTGCTCGGCCTCTTCGACGTGGGGCTCGACGATGTCTAAGGCGATCACCAAGAACGTCACCGACCTCGGCTGGAGCGTGTGGGGCGAGCTCGGCGTCCCGAGCGTCGTGCGCAACCACGCCGATGTTGCCATCGACCCCGAGCCGCTCATCGTGTTTTCGCGAACCCTGTTCAGCAGCGACGCGCGCCTGCAAGAGCAAATCTCGCGCTGGTGCAGCGCGCACGCGGACCGCGTGTCGGCGAGTCGTCTTCAAGGCATCCAGAAGGCCGTCGTTCCCGACGTCGCCAAGGACTTTGACGAGCTGGCGGAGGAGTTGCGCGCGCACGGCGTCCTGTGGGCCGGTCGACCAAGCGCAACGCGTCGCACGACGACGGCCAAGCCGATAGAGCTGCCGACGACTCGCCCTGCGCTCGTTCGCCTTCGGCTGCGGGCGCTTTGCGGGGTCGGCGCGCGCGCAGATGTGCTCGCGGAGCTCCTGGCACATCAAGGGCGCTGGCTGGTCGCCTCGGACATCGACCATCTCGGCTACGCAAAGCGGAGCATCGCCCGCATCCTCGCCGAGCTCGCTGACGCTGGGTTGGCCAAAGCGCGCGCGGAGCGGAACACGATCGCGTACGAGCTCGCTCGACCGGAACGATGGGAGGAACTCCTCGGTGCTGCCAGCATCGTGTCCCCGGATTGGGTGAAGGTGTTCGACCTAGCCGCGGTCGCGTTCCAGCTCAACGTCGAGAGCGAGAAGAGCGAGTCGGTCCGCCGCGTCGCTGCCTCCAAGGCGGCGAAGCAGATCGACGCGCTCGCCGCCCTGCTCGGTCTTTCCTCGCTTTCGCCGACCACGGGCCGGTCCGATGCGTGGGACGTCGTCACTGCTTGGCTGGAGCTGGAGACGAAAATGCTCGCGGACGGCACGTCATCCGCATTTCGGCGAACGCCTCTCGTCGCGGCGCGCGTGTCCGTCAGCCGCAAGCCGCGGCGCACGAAGAGCCGAGCATCGACGAAGCGGTAGGTCGCTCGCGTCATCGAGCGGCGTACTCGACGCAGAACGTAAACACTTCAGCGGCGCCCTAAGAGAGATCCAATCGCGGGCGTTTCGGAGATCCACCTCACTGCTGTCGGAGACGCGGACGGCGGCACACGGCGGCCACGTTGTACCTGCAGGCCGGTGCTGACCTCCACGCCGTGCAGCGCATCCTCGGCCACAGCTCGCCGGTGATCACGACGGAGACCTATGGACACCTCGACCAGCGCTACATCCGCGAGCAGATGCTGAAGCTCGCCGTCGGCGGCGCAAACGCCGTCACGCCCGAGGTGAGCGCTGCTGTGTTCGACGCGAACGTGATCGACTTTGCGGCCGCGCGCCGAGCGCGGCTGCCGACGCTGCCGGAATAGGTGTGTACCAGGCGTGTACCAACCGCCTGTCACAAAGAGAAAACCCCTGCGTTAACAGGGGTTTCCAGGTCGAATGGTGGAGGCGGCGGGAATCGAACCCGCGTCCGAAAGGCGTCCCCGAGCTGGCACTACACGCGTAGTTCGCCGTTTGTTCTCGGCGCGAGCGAAGGCGAACGTCCTCTCGCGCCGAGTCCCTCACCTGTTTCTCGCACCGCCGACGGCAAGGGGCTCGGCGGTGCCAGCCTCATCAGACGCGCCGGGTCTCCCTCGTAGAGGCGGACCTGGGAACCGGCGTCGCTAGCAGTTTTTAGGCTGCGAGAGCGAGCTCAACGTTGTCGTTGGCTTTTGTGTTTCCCATGCTCTTTTTTGCGCGGTGAGTTTGGGAAGGCCGCGGCGTGCACCAGATCGCTTTCTCCCCTCGTCGAAACCGGTTCGCCCCCATGGCGACCGTATTCCCCATTGTACGCACGCGGGGCCGCCCGACAACAGCGCTCGCCCTCACGGCACCGGCATCTCGCAGGTGCCGGCGCCGGGCGCGCACAGTCGGTTGACGCACGCGCCGCCGCCGGCGCAGTCGAGGTCGGTCGCGCACGATGGCGTTGCGCACCCGTGCGCGTCGACGGCGCCGCCCTCGCCGCCGCAGCTGCGCCACGCCGCGCAGGTGAAACCCTCGGCGCACGGTGTCGGCGTGCAGCGCCCGTCTGCGCCGCAGGTCTCGTCGGCGCCGCACGAGGCGTCGTCGCAGGGCGGCGCGCACGCATCGTGTTCCTGGCAGCTGTTGCGCGCGACGGTGGTGCAGATCGCGGGCGCCTGACAGTCCGCGTCGCCAACGCACTCGTCCGACGGGGGGCCGATGCCGCAGCGCGGCCCGTCGTCGTTGGCCGAGGCGCACGAGCCCGACGGCGCGCACTCGCCGTCCGAGCGACAGCCGTCGCCGCCCGCCGGATCTGCGCAGGCGAAGCACCAGAGCACCACACCTGCCATTGCTGCCATCCTGTTGAGGCTCGTCATGCCGCCGCCGCCCTCACGAGCCGTGCCAGCGCTCCCGGGCCTAGTGGCGCACCGCCGGTCCTCGAGAATCCGCGGTGTCCTCGGGAAAATGCGACAGCCGCGCCCGCGGACGCCGTCGGCTCGACCGTCACTGCCGCGATCGACCGGCCGCGAGCCACTCGAGCGCAGCCAGGAACTGGTTCGTGTCGCCATGCGTCCCCGCGCCCGGTCCGTCGTAGGGGGCGGGATCCTCCACGCGGTAGCCGGCCGCGCGCATGCCGCCGACGATGGCGTCGGCGTCGGCGAAGTCGCCGCCCGGGCCGGCGTTGCCCCACGGGGCGAAGCCGAGCTGCGCGGCGGTGGAGGTCGGGTTCGCCGCAGCGTTGACGTCGTTGGCCCAGAACGCAGCGAAGAAGCTCTGCCGCAGCGCCAAGCCGAGCTCGAGGCCGGCCGAGGTGCCCGCCGACTCCGAGAGCAACATGGTGCGGTCGTTGTCGACGTCGTAACGGGCGCGCACGTCGTCGAGCACGGCGGCGCCGGCGGCGCCGTCGCCGTAGTAGTCGGCGCCGTCGATGACCGCGAACAGCACGTCGTCGAGGCCGAACGCCGGGCCGGCCTGCGACAGGTTCGACGCCATCTGCTGCCCGCCCTCGACGCCGGAGAACACGATCAACAGCGGCGTCGGCGAGCGCGGGCTCGCGGGCATGACCACGAGGTAGTCGACACCGCTGGCGGTGCTGACCGCACCGCCCTGGACCGGTCCGCCGCTGCCTCCCGAGGATCCGCCCACCGGCGGCGTGAGCTGCGGCTCGCCCTCGCCTTCGCCTTCACCTCCGCCTTCACCTTCGCCTTCACCTTCGCCCTCGCCTTCACCCTCACCTTCGCCCTCGCCCTCACCTTCGCCCTCGCCTTCACCTTCACCCTCGCCTTCGCCTTCGCGCGGCTCATCCCCCTCGACCACGAAGGTGCAGGCGCCGACACACGCGGCGCCGATGGCCAGCAGCAGCACTTGCCGAGCGATGAACGACGCCGCGCGCACCAGGCGATGGTAGCAGGGTGGCGCTGCGGTCAGGCGCGCGTGCCGGGCCCGTCGCGCACCGCCTGCACGCCCGCCTTGAACGCCTCCTCGTTCATCGGGATCATGCCGGCCTTGTGCGACAGGCTGCGCCGCAGCTCGCCGAGGAAGCTCCGCTCGTCGAGCAGCTGCGCCGCCTCTTGCAGGGCGCCGAGCGCGACCACGCTCTTGACGACGACGGCGCCGAGGCGTTGCGCGATGGCCGTCATCGGCACCGCGCACACCCGCACGCCCTCGGCGACCTTGGGCGCGTTCGCGATCACGCTCGCGTCGTAAATCACGATGCCGCCCGGCCGCACGTCGCCCGCGAACTTGTCGAGGCTCGGCGCGTTGAAGGCGACCAGCACGTGCGGGCGCGGCGCCGCCGGCGAGAGCACCTCGCTCTTGGCGAGGTGAACGTCGGCGTACGAGGTGCCGCCGCGCGACTCCGGGCCGTAGCTCGGGATGTGCGTCGAGTCGTAGCCCTCGGCGATGGCCGCACGTGTCACCAACATGGCCGCGGTCTGGGCACCGTCGCCGCCCGAGCCTGCGAGCTTGATCGAGACGTCGAGCGGGTCCAGGTGCGCAGGGAACTCTCGGCAGAAGCGTTCGACCGTCTCGCGTTCGGTCTCGAGCACGTCGAGCACACGCTCGGGGTCGAAGCTCGGCCGCGCCGGCTTGAACCACGGCTCGCGGGTCTCGTCCTTGATGAGCCCGAGCGGGAACGCCTTGGCCATCACGTCCTTGACGTGTTGCTCGGACTCGAGCGACGTCATGTGCCAGTGCGTCGGGCACTCGGCGAGGATCTCGACGAAGCCGAAGCCGCGCCCCTCGACTTGCAGCTGCAACGCCTTCTTGATGGCGGACTTGCAGCGCTTGCGCTCGCGCTGATCGTACAGGGCGCAGCGCTCGACGTAGATGGCGCCGTCGAGCTTGGCGATCACCTCGGAGACGTGCATCGGCTGGCCCTGCATGGGCCCGCGCCCCTCGGGGGTCGTGGTCGACCACTGCCCTGGCAGCGTGGTCGGCGCCATCTGGCCGCCGGTCATGCCGTAGATGGCGTTGTTGATGAAGATGACGCTGATGGGGATGCCGAGCTGCGCCGCGTGCATGATCTCGGCGAGGCCGATGGCGGCGAGGTCGCCGTCGCCCTGGTAGCTCACCACGATCGAGTCGGGGTTCGCCAGCTTGTGGCCGAGCGCGACCGCGGGAGCGCGGCCGTGCGCCGCCTGCGTGTTGCCGGTGTCGAAGTAGTAGAACAGGAAGACCGCGCAGCCGACCGGCGAGATCATCACGGTGCGATCGTCGACGCCGAGCTCGACCAGCGCCTCGGCGAGGAACTTGTGCGCCAGGCCGTGGCCGCAGCCCGGGCAGTAGTGCGTGGTGCCGCCCTTCAGCCCCTTGCCGTGCGCGTGGCGGTCGAAGTGCTCGAAGAAAGCGGCGCCGCGCTTGGCGTCGCTCACCTTGGGCTCGTTCGGCTCGCTCATCGCGCCACCTCCGTGCAGCTCTTCGCGATCTCGTAGATCTCCTGGTCCGTCGGCAAGATGCCGCCCATGTGGCGCAGGTGCCGGATGTCGATGTCGGGGCCGCGCGCGTGGTGCAGCGCCAGGCGCATCTCGTCTTCGAGCTGGCCGTCGCTCGCCTCGACCACCACGACGCGCCGCGCGACCTTCAGCAGCACCATAAGGTCCTTGATGGGGAATGGCCAGAGGCTGAGCGGTTGGAACAGGCCGACCCGCCGTCCTTCGCGTCGCAGCCGTTCCACCGCGGCCTTCGCCATGCGCGCCGGCGTGTTGCAGGCGACGATCAGCGTGGTCGAGCCCTCGAGCCGATAGCCGGTGGAGCGCTGCTCGTTGGCCTCCATCACGCGGTACTTGGCGCTGATCTTTTCGTTGTGCTTCTCGAGCTCGGCCCAGTCTTGCAGGATGCTCGAGATCAAATTGCCGCGATGCGCGGCGTCGCCCCACACCGCCCAGTCGGGCAGGCCGGGCTCGATCAGGTGATCGGGCAGGGAGACGCGACCGGTGATCTGGCCGAGGTAGCCGTCGGCCGCGATGATGACGGGGTTTCGATACCTGAAGGCGAGCGCGAACGCCTCGAGCGTCAGGTCGAGCATCTCCTGCGGCGACGTGGGCGCCAGCACGATGGCGTGCGTGTTGCCGTGGCCAAGGCCGCGGCACGCGAGCTTGATGTCGCTCTGCTCGGGCCCGATGTAGCCGAGGCCGGGGCCGGGCCGCATGACGTTGACGAACACGCCCGGCAGCTCGGCGCCGATGAAGTACGAGATGCCCTCGAGCATCAACGAGAAGCCGGGCGAGCTGGTGAACGTCAAGACGGGCAGGCCGGCGCTGGCGCAGCCGTACATGTGGTTGACCGTGGCCACCTCGCTGCACGCCTGCAGGAACACGCCGTCGAGCTTGGGCAAGAGCTTGGCCATCAGCTCGGCGCCCTCGGTCGACGGCGTGATCGGGTAGCCGTAGACATGGCGGCAGCCGGCGAGGATGGCGCCGATGGCGGCGGCGTAGTTGCCCTTGAGCACCATCGGCTCGACTTTGGGCAGCGGGATCTTCTTCGGTGCGATGCGCTCGGGCTTGGCGGCGCGCGCCTGGTCCCCGTAGAGGTGGCGCGGATCCTCGAGGTCGTAGACCTCGGCGCCGAGCCCATACGGCTCGGGGCACGCGACCACGCACAGGCCGCACGAGTTGCACAGGTCGTAGTCGATGTGGATCGGCGTCAGGCCCGAGGCCTGGTTGATGTCGGTGCCGAGCTCGATGGCCTTCTTCGGGCAGGCCTCGATGCAGCGCCCACAGCCCTTGCAGAGCGCTTCGGTCACGAGGACCGGGGGTCTCTCCCTCGACATGCGCCAACCCTTTCGGCGGTCGTCGCCCTCATCCCCCACCTCGGGCTGGCCGCCCCGCGCGTATAGCGGGGCCGTCGCAGAGGTCCAAGGGCAGGATCGAGGCCGCCGTGGCGCCACGTCGACGCAACGGCGCAGCCGGTGGTGACGCGTTCCGGTACCATCCGCGCTACGACAACTGGCTCTCGGTCGTGAAGGACACGGGCCGCTGACGTAGACTGCCCACGATGCTGGGCACCGCCACGATGCTCGCCGCGCTAATCGCCGCCACCGCACCCGGCGACGTCGCGGATCCGCGCCCGGGCCATCACGTCGTCGATCTGACCGGCACGCTCGGCGCCGCCGAGGTCGCGTCCATCGACGAGGACGCACGACGCGGCGCCGCGGGCGGCGAGCTGTTGGTGGTGGTGGTGCCGAGCACCGGCGGTATGAACCCACGCGCGTGGACCACGGCGCTGTTCAACCGCCTCGGCGTCGACGACAAGGGGCGCAACCGCGGCGTGGTGCTGATGGCCGCCATCGGCGATCGCAAGGCCGAGATCGTGGTGGGCGACGGCTTCCCCGCCGGCGTCACCGCGACGACCGACGGCGTCATGTCGGGCGTGGTGGTGGCGCGCTTCAAGGCCGGCGACCCGGCGGGCGCGCTGGTGCAGGGCGCGCGCGCCCTGGTCGACCGCGTGCTGCTGCGCGACGCCTCGGCGGCGAGCGGGGCCGCCGCGCGCGACGCGCCGACGGGCGCAGGCGACGTCTCGTCGCGCCGACCGTCGACCGAAGTGTTGGCGGCGCTCGGCACCCCGGTGGTGCAGAGCGTGCCCGATCCGCGCGAGCACGGCGGTGTGGTCGACGGCGCGCGCCTGCTGTCGAAGCAGCAGCTCGCCGAGCTGCGCGCGATACGTGCGGGCCCGGGCGGTGGCGAGATCCTGGTAGTGACCGCACGTGACATCGGCGACCTGCCGACCGGGGTGTTCGCGCGCGCGCTGTTCGAGCGCCTGCACGAGGCGCGCGCCGCGCCCCGGGGCGCGCTGCTCGTCGTCATCGCGCCCCGGTCGAAGCCCAAAGCGGGGGACGCGCCGCCCTCTGCCGAGCTGGTGCTCGGCGCGGGCTACCCGCGCGCGCTGGCCGAGGCCAAGGCGGCGCGCCTGACCGCGGTCTGGGCGCTGCGCGCCTCCGCGAACCCCAAGGAGCGTGGCGCCGCTACCGTGGCAGCGGCGAGCGCGCTGACGGCGCTCGAGGACGAGCTGGCGCAATGGCGGGTCGAGCAGCAGCGCCTCGAAGAGGAGGCGCGCCAGGCGCGCATGGCCGTGGCCGCAGCGCGCGCCCGGAGCGCGGCCAAGAAGCTCGAGGACGACCCGAGCGGGAGCCGCGCCCTGCGCGGGCCGGGCGGGGTGCCCGGCCCGTTCGGCCTCGGCGCCATGGCGCTTGGTGTCATCGTCGGTGGGCTCGGCGTGCGCGAGGCCGTGCGCCGCTGGCCGCGCAAATGTGACGGTTGCGGCGTGCGCATGGAGCGGCTCGGCGAGGAGGTCGACGACCAGCACTTGGGCGCAGGCGAGCAGGCCGAGGAGCACCTCGGTTCGGTCGACTACGACATCTGGTCGTGTCCCGAGTGCGGCGACATCAAGAAGCGGCGCTGGGGCGCGCTGTTTTCCAGCTTCACGAGCTGCCCGCAGTGCTCGTTTCGCACGCTGTCGTCGTCGAGCCGCACCATCACTGCGGCCACCCGGTCCTCGACGGGCCTGGCGGCGGTCACCGAGCGCTGCGGCCACTGCACCTACGTGCGCAGCTACACCCGCATGATCCCGTGCCTGCCGAAGCCGTCGTCGCGCTCGTCGTCGCGCTCGTCGTCGCGCTCGTCATCACGCTCGTCC
>Ga0154820_1274_pt7 | contig 15047 bp, 14 predicted proteins | sample Rifle2008BG16ft_FD_116124 | JGI IMG/M metagenome (GOLD analysis project Ga0154820, IMG submission 116124) | Deltaproteobacteria bacterium RBG_16_71_12
GCTTGCTCTTGACCGCGAGCGTCGGGCCCTTCGGCGCGCCGCCCGCCCCCACGCCGGTGCGAGACACGCTGGCGGCGTACGCCAAGACGCTCAAGCTGCGCGAGACCTGGATCCTCGCCCTCGCCTTCTCAGGCCCGCTCGCGCTCTATCTGGTGCTCAACACCTTCCTCGGTCAACACCTCGAGGCCGCTTTTTCGCTGCCGCGCGCCACGGCCATGCGCTGGCTCGTGTGGCTCAACCTCTGGGGCATGCCGGCCTCGCTCGGCGCGGGCTTCCTGCTCGCGCGCGTGTGGCGCTCGCCGCGGCCCTACCTGGTCGTCGCCTCGTTGGTGTTGCCGCTCGCGGTCGCCGGTGGCGTGCTCGCCCCGACCGACGGCATGCGAGCCGTCTGCTTCGCGCTCGCGGGCTTCGGCATGTTCCTGCCGGTCTCGCCGCTCATCACCACGGTGCAGCAGCTGCCCGGTCAGACACCGGGCGCGCTCGGCATGATCCTCGGCACCATGTTCGCCGTCACCTACGTCGTGTCCTCGGCGGTGCCGAGCGCCATCGGTCCCTTGCTCGCGCACGGCGCGTCGCTCGCGACGCTGCTCACCATCGCCGGTGCGCTCGGCGCCACGCCGCTCGCGGGCCTGCTGTTGCGCTCACGCGCTTGAGGGCGTCGCCTGGAGCGCGCGGCGCGCGACCAATACAACCGAGAGGGCGCCGAACAGCGCGGCGAGCGGCGCCACCACGTTCAGGGCGGCGGGCGCGAACAGCATCGCGGCCACCGCCGCGAACTGCAGCACGGTGGTGAGCTTGCCGGCCCAGACCGCGCGGAAGTCGACGCGGCGCCCGCGCGGCCGCCACACGAGCGCCCAAGCGACCACGAGCGGCAGCAACAGCGCCTCACGCACCAGCACGAGGAGCGCGAGCGAGAGCGGCGGTGTGTGGTGCACCACGACGAGCGCCACCAGCGAGGCGACGAAGATCTTGTCGCACAACGGGTCGAGCCACGCGCCCGGGTTGTGGGGATCGTGGCGCACCGAGGGATCGAGGCGCCGCGCCAGCGCGCCGTCGACGACGTCGGAGAGCGCGGCCGCCGCCATGACGGCGACGAGGAACCAGGGCTCGCGCGGCCACAGCCACAGCGCGGCGGCGAGCGGGACGCGCACCAGCGTCAGGGTGTTGGCCAGGCGGAGGATGCGGGCGGGCAACGGCAGCAGCGTACCGTCCCGGCGGCCCGCGGTCGGCACGCCCGGCGCTCGCCGTTTCCGCGTAGCGCGGTACGCAGTGCGACGATCCAGGTGCGCAGTGCGCGCGCCGGCGGGGCCGTTTCGAGGCCGACGACGACACGCGCATCGGTGTTGAAAGCGTGTGAAATCGGCCGGCGCGGCCCGTTGTGCGGGCGCCGTCGTTCGATCGCGGCCGCGATTGGACGCGCTCGGCGTCCTCCTGCCCGGGAAACGGGACCGACGGACCGATCGGCTGGCGCGGTCGTTGCTTGGGAATGGGTGTGATTCCCGAACGGAGACGAGGGACGATGACCGCGACCAACGCCGTAGAACGAAGCCGCACCGACCTCGGCGCCACCACTGCGTCGCTCAGCCTCGCCGAGCTGTTGCTCCGTTCGATCGAGGAGGATCCGACCACCGAGGAGCCGCTCAGCGAGCGCTGGGACGACGACGAAGGCTCCTCGGGCGGCTGACAGCCGCATGGCAAGGACGTTCGTGGGCGCGCCTGGTGCGCGCCCGTTTTTTTCGCGGTCGGCCGAATTTCAATTCCGTTCGTCGGGCACGGTAGCGTTCCCTGGTGAGCGACGAACCCCTGCTCAAGACCAGCGAGCAGCGCCTGTGGCGGCTGATCGGCGAGCGCGCACGCGCTGGCGCCGACGTCGCCGCCATCGATCGCCGCATCTGGGATCTGTTCGGCGAGCCCTGGGCCATCATGTTCACCGACCTGTCGGGCTTCTCCCGCCAGGTCGAGGCCTTCGGCATCCTGCACTTCCTGCAGATCATCTACGAGCACAAGCAGTTGCTCGATCCGATCCTGGCGCGCCACGACGGCATCCTGATCAAGACCGAGGCCGACAGCCTGCTGGTCATCTTCCGCCGCACCTCGTCGGCGCTGCGCTGCGCGGTCGAGATGCAGCACGCGCTCGACGAGGCGAACCGCGGCCGCCCGCCCGAGACGCAGGTGCTGCTGTGCGTCGGCGTCGGCTACGGCGACATCCTGCGCATCGGCGACCACGACGTCTTCGGCCAGCAGGTGAACGCCGCCTCCAAGCTCGGCGAGGACACGGCCAAGGCGACCGAGATCCTGCTGACGCGCGCGGCGCGCGACCAGGCCGGCGAGCTGTGGCGCGAGGTGTCCTGGACGTGCGAGCCGCTCGAGATCGAGGTGGCCGGCTCGTCCGAGAACTTCCGGCTGCGCTACCGCTGATCGAGGCATCGCGTGCTCGCTCGCCTGTCTGCGGTCGCGCTCGCCAGCACCCTCAAGTTCATCGGCGGGCCGCTGGCCGGCGTCGCGCTCGGGCTGGCCTGGTGGCAGACCGGCCTCGCGAGCGCCGCCGGCATGATGACGACGGTGGTGTTGGTGTCGCTGTTCGGCGACGCGCTGCGCACGTTGCTGACGCGCCTGCGGGGACCGCCGCGCCGATTCTCCAAGCGCACCCGGCGCGCGGTCAAGCTCTGGCGCAAGGGCGGCGTGCTCGGCGTCGCCTTCCTCACGCCGATCCTGTTGTCACCCATCGGCGGCGCGCTGTTGGCCGCGTCGTTCCGCCCGAAGAAGCGCAAGCTCTGGCCCGCCATGACGGCGAGCGCGATCTGCTGGGGACTGTTGCTCTCGTTCGTCGTCGCCCAGATGCCGCACCTGTTCGGCTGATGGCTCGCACAGGACGACGACGGGGTCTCCTTGCTGCGCCTGTTCGCGCCCGATGACGACGACGTCGAGGCGCTGCTGCGCCGCTGTGCCTCGCGGGTGCTGTTTCTATCCCCAAGCACGACCACCGACGTCAATCGAGCCAGTCCTCGACGACGACCGGCGGATCTTGTACCCGCGCGAGCAGCGCCATCACAGCGTCATTCGTCACGAGGATGGAGCCGATGACCTGAGCCGTGGCAACGATCAGCACGTCGGCGTCGTTGTTCACGGTGACCCCTTTCGCCTTGCCACGCGCGTAGGTTCGAGCGGCCTGCGACCAGGCGGTGATACCGTCACGGTTCGCGACTTCAGCGCCGATGACGATAACCTCACCGAGCAGCCGCTTGAACGCTATCAGCGGCCGAGAGACCGGCAAGGCGACGAGGCCGCGCTCGATCTCGTAGCTCGTCGCGATCGAGATGTAGAGGCGAGGTTCAGCGGAAAGCCGCGCCGCGGCCTTCGCTTCATTCGCGGCGGGTTCGCGCTTCTTGTGCCGGGCTTGCTCGACCTTCATCCACGCCGAGAGCGTGCCCGTGTCGATCAGGTGCGTCATCTACGCGAGGCTCGCCAGGATCTCTTCCGCATCATCGTCCGGCAATGACTCGACGAGGTGGCGTACCCATCGCCGCCGTTGCTCGAGCGCCGGAACGCCGGGGATGACGAGGGGGCCGACGCAGATCCCCGCCGCTCGCAGCTCGCCGGCCGTCCCGAGGACATCGACGAAAAGTTGGTCGCACCAGGCGCCAATCAACAGAGGCAGCTCGCGCTCATCGAGCAGCGCGTCTTCGACCGCTGCGAAGAGCGCCATCGCGCGGGCGAGATGCGTCTGCCGGATCTCCGCGCTCTGCGGCTGCGGGTCGTTGGCGCTCTCGACGATGCGGACCTCAAGCTCTTTCACGTCGGCGGCGGAGAAGTCCTCCCAAAGCGCGATGAGCGCCATGCCGAGCCAGACGGTCGCCTCGCGCGCCTCATCGCCGGCGAAGGCATCGCACGGGTCGAGTCGAGACACGATCGCGTGGAGTAGCTCGGCCGCGCGCCTCTCGACGACGCTTCGGGCTGCAGCCTGAAGCTCGTCACGCGGAATGCGCGTCAGGACGTCGACCGCGATGTCCGCGCCCATCCGCTGGTACGCAGCAAGGAGCGCCGGAAACTGAACTGCGAAATCCTCGGTTGTCGCGATCATTCGAAGCGGCTCGAAGAACTCTGCCCTCATCCGCGGGCCTAGCCACCTGACGCGCGCGCGCGCCTCCGGGCGCAGCTGTTCCCAAACGCGCTCGATCGTCGAGGGCGCGAGCGTCACGAGGGGGGAGATGACGGCGACCATCAGGGGTGAGTATAGCGGTCTGCGTCGGACGCAGCCGGGGAATGTCGACAGGGGTCGCGCTGGAGCTGTGCGCTACTTGAGGCCGAGCTCGTCGGCCTTGGCCAAGAGCGCCTCGAGCTTCTTCTTCTCTGAGCCGCCGCGCGCGCTCACCAGCTTGGCGAGCAGCGCCGCTACCGACAGATCCTTCAGCTCGCCGGGGTCGAGCGCCGGCCGGGTCAGCACCTCCTTGAGGTCGGCCGGCAGGCTGCGTCCGCCGTTCAGGTACTCGTCGACGACCGCGGAGGCGGTTTCGCTCTTCTGCACCACCGCGTCGATCGACTTGCCCAGGCTGACGGCGTTGACGAAGCGATCGAAGAACTGGCCGTCGCCGCCGACGATGTCGATCTTGGCGTTCTTGAACGCCTCGCCGAGCACGCGGCTCTGCTCGGCCGCGATCCTGGCCTGGATCTCGAGGCCCTGGAGGCGAATGACGCGCTCGTTCTCGAGGCGCAAGCGGAACTCCTCGTGCTCCCGGGCGGTGCCCTCCATCGCCTTCATCGCCGTCATCTTCTTGGCGATGCCGTCGGCCTCGGCCAGCATCCGGTTCTGCGTCGCGTCGGCCTCGGCGTGGCCCTTCTCGCGGATCGAGACCGCCTCGGCGAGCCCGAGCTTCTCGACGGCCGCCGCGTGCGCCTCTTGACCCTTGGCCTGCGCCTCGAGGCGGCGCTGCTCCGCCTCCGCGTCCGCGACCTTGGCCTTGGCGACCGCTAGGCCGCGCGCCTCGTCGCCCTTGGCTGCCGCCTCGAGCTTCTTCCACGAGGCGTTGGCCTCGGCCTCCTGCACGAGCGCCGCCGCCATGCCCTGCTCCTTCGCCACCTTGGCGTCGATCAGGCCGCGCTTCTCGGCGACGACCGCTTCGGCCTCCCGCACCTTGACCTCGGCGAGCCCACCGGCGGCGGCGGCGGCCTGCGTGCCCTCGGCGCGGCGCACGGCGGCGCGCGCCTCCCGGTCGGCGGCCTCGAGGTCGGCGTCGGCGTTTACCAGCTTCTGCTTGGCGTAGTGGCCGGCGGACTTCTCAGCGGCCTCGGCGGCCTTGATGTCCTTGACCAGCTTCTCTTGCGCCTCGGTCTCGGCGGCGATCAGCGTGGCGTCGCGGATGCGCTTGGCCTCCTCGACCACGCGCACCGCCTTGATGCGCTCCTCCTCCTCGGCCACGGTGCGGTCGACCGCGACGCGCGTGCGCACGACGTCGGCGATCTCCTTGCGCTGCAGCTCGAGCTGCTTCTCCTTCTCGATGCGCGACAGCTCGACCTCGCGTTCGCGCGAGATGGCCTCGAGGTGCCGATCCTTGGCCACGCGCTCGGTCTCGATGCCGACCACGCGCTCGCGGTTCTTCTGCGCCACCTCGATCTGCCGCTGCATGTTCTGGTTGGCGATCTGCAGCTCCTCCTCGGTCTTGATGCGTGCGTTCTCCATCTTGAGGCGCTGCTCCGCTACTTCCTTCTGCGCGTCGGCTTGCTCGCGCGCCTGCGCGACCACCGCCTCGCGCTCGCGCGCGGCGACCACCGCCTTGCGGGTGGTCTCCTGCTTGGTGATCACCTCCTGGGCAGCGGTGTTCTGCTGCTCGATCTGCATCTGCGCCTCGTTCCTGAGGCGATTGGTCTCGACCTCCTTGTCCTTCGTGATCTTGGTGATGGCGCGAATGCCCTCGGCGTCGAGCATGTTCTCGGGGTCGAGCGACTCGAGCGAGGTCTGCTCGAGGAAGTCGATGACCACGTCGGTCAGCTGATAGCCCTCTAGGTCGGTGCCGATCTGCTCCTGGATCTGCTTTCGGAAGCTGCTCCGATCCGTGTAGAGCTGCAGGAAGTTCATCTGGTAGCCGACCGTCTTGAGCGCCTCGGAGAACTTGGCCTGGAACAGCTGGTGCAGCGTTTCGACGTGGCTGGCGCGCGCGCAGCCGATGCGGCTCGCCACGCGCTTGACGCTCTCGACGTCGTGCCCGACCTGCACGAAGAACGCGACCTTGACGTCGGCGCGCACGTTGTCCTTGCAGATCAGGCCCTCCTTGCCGCGCCGCTCGATCTCGATCATCTTGACCGAGGTCTCCATGATCTCGGCGCGGTGGATGATGGGCAGCACCAGGCCGCCCGTGAAGCTGACCGTGATGGTGTCGCCGGTCTTGTTGTTGATCAGCGCCTGCCCGGGCGACACCTTCAGGTAGAAGCGCTTGACCATGACGGCGGCGCCCAGGATGAACACGAAGAAGGCGCCGATGACGGCCAGGATAGGGATGATGACTGCGGGGTTCATGCTCGCTCCTCAGCTCTTCTTCTGCTCGACGGCGACTACGTCGGCGCCGATGTTCTGGGGTTGTGGTTCGGCGCGCGCGGCGCGCTCGAAGGCGTCCTGACCGCGTGGCACCAGCACGCGCAGCGGCTCGACCAGCGCCACGCCGTCGTCGTCCATCTCGAGGATGACGACCTCGTCACCGCGCTTGGCCTGCACGCCGGGCGCGCTACGCGCGCTGAGGATGACGCCGTCGGCAGCAATCTCGACCTGCCCGCTGCGCTCGTCGACCTCGATGGTGACGGTGGCGGCGCGCCCGACCAGCGCCTGCCCGCCGGCGGTCGCTTTGTCCTCGAACAGCTTGGCGAGCGGGCGCGTGACGGCGCCGGTGAGCATCAAACCGCCGAACAGCGAGGTGCCGAGCGCGGCCAGCGCCGACAGCACGCCGGGCAGGTGCGGGTCGAGCAGGAAGCGCGTGAAGTACGAGAGCGTGAAGCCCAACAGCGAAAACAGCGTGAACGAGATCGTCACCGGCACCTGGCGTAGGCCCAGGAAGGCGAGCAGGTCGCTGAGCGCCGAGGCGCCCTTGACCGCGCCGGCCGCGTCCCCGGCATCCGCGGCCAAAGCCTTGACCGCCTCGGCGCCGCCTTTGACCGCGCCTTCGACACCGCCCTTGACCGCGCCCTCGGCGCCGTCGAACGGGTTCAGATCGGCGGCGCCGACGATGACGAGCCCCCAATAGCCGAGGCTGACGGCGACCAGCGCCGCGTACACCACCGTCGGGAGGGCCAGGAGGGCCTCGAGCAGCTGCTGCACCGAACCCGGGAGCGTTCTCGATCTGCCGGGTAGAAGACAAGCCCCCCGGCGCTAACGGCGGGCCATCGACGTCAGGGCGCCGGTGGTCCGACCGAACGGCGCAAGAGCACGGCCGCGAGCGCGCCGCCGAGGTTGACGGGCACGACGAGCGCCAGCAGCGGACCGTTGTCCTGGTCGAACAGGGGCAGCGCCTTGCCGACGAGCGCGAAGGTCGCGGTCATGGCCAACGACAGCCAGACCACCTCGAACAGGAACAGCGCGCGCGCGCTCGGCTTGAACAAGAGCGCCGCGCCGCACAGGGCGGCGCCGAGCGTCAGCGGGCTCGCCAACAACAGGTTCTCGTTGGCGAAAGTGGCGCGATGCTCGGTGATGGCCCACAACAGCGCCAGCACCGCGCCGGGGATGCCGAGCGCCAGGCCGACCACGAGCTGGTGGACGCCGAGCATGCGCTGCCACGCGCGGCGGCGCCGCGCGAGCGCGGCCAAGAGCGCGCCGAGGCCGCCGACGACCGCGCCGAACGCGAACAGCAGGAGACCCTGCCGCGGCGGCGCCGTGGCGATCGGCGGTCGATCGACCGCGGTCGCGAGCACGCGGGCAGGCGCGGCGATGCCCGCGCTCGCGACGTCGGCGGACAGCTCGGCCGGCAAGAACGCCTCCTCCCAGACCGTGATCGGCCGCTCGACGTCGGCGTTCAACAGGAAGTCGAACAACAGCAGCACCACGGGCTGCGTCGTGGTGTAGCGGCGCACGTGATCGCGCAGGCTCATGCGCGCCGGGTGCGCCGTCAGGCGACGAAGCGCGCCACCGGTGAAGCGGTCGATGACGTCGCGCGGCCTGGTGGCGCAGTTGTCGAGGAAGTGGTCGTAGAGGTAACCGCGGTGCTCGGGCAGCGCGTTCCAGGCCATGAAGGCGGCGAGCGCGGCGCGGTCGCGGGGCGCCAACAGCAGCTCCTGTGCCACGATCTCGCGGCCCTGCGCGCGGTAGATGCGCAGCGTGCGCTCGATGCTGCTCTCGCCGAGCCAGAAGGTGAGCTTGCCGAGCGCGTAGCGCACCAACAGCGTGCGGTCGAACGAGAACATGCCGTAGTTGTAGACCCGGCCCTCGTGCCGCGCGGTGTCCTCGACGTAGAGCGCGCTGTGGCCGAACAGCGACGCCACCTCGCTGCCCGGGCCAAAGGTGATGAGCGTGACGCGCAGGTCGTCGCCACGGCTGTCGCCGGTGCCCCACGGCGGCGCCGGCCGATCGCCGGCAGCGGACGCGACGGCGGGCGCGGCGCCGAGCGACACGAAGAGAGCGAGGGAACCCGCGAGGGCGATGGCAGGGCTGCGCATGGCCGACAAGACGTCGTCTGCTCCGATCATGCCCGAGCGCGGGCCAGATTGCCCTATGCTGCCGCCCATGCCGAACCTGAACCTCGAGCTGAAGAAGGATCTATCGTCGTTTCGCCGCATCGCCATCGGCACCTGGCGGGACGCCTACGACCCCTCCATCTACGGCAAGCTGCGCCTGCGCGCCGACAAGGTGCTCGGCTACCTCGAGGAGTTCCGCGCGCGCACCGGCAAGCGCCTGACCATCACCCACCTGATGGCCAAGGCGGTGGCCATCGTCATGGCCGAGATGCCGGACGCGAACGCGGTGTTGCGCTTCAACCGCATCTACCTGAGGAAGGACATCGGCGTGTTCTTCCAGGTCGCGATGGAAGACCCGGTCAACAAGCAGGTCGACCTGTCGGGCGCCACCATCTTCGACGCGCACAAGAAGAGCTTCGAGGAGATCGTCGACGAGTTCGAGGCGCGCGTCGCCAAGGTGCGCGCCGGCAAGGACAAGGAGCTCGAGGGCACGCGCAGCACCTTCAAGAAGATCCCGTATCTCCTGTTGAACAAGTTCCTCGAGTGGCTGTCGTTCTTCAGCTTCACGCTCAACCTCGACCTGCGCTTCCTCGGCATCCCCAAGGATCCGTTCGGCTCGGCGATGGTGACCAACGTCGGCTCGCTCGGCCTCGAAGAGGCCTACGTGCCGCTCGTGCCCTACTCCAAGGTGCCGCTGTTGTTGGCGGTCGGCACGGTGCAAGAGGAGCCGGTCGTCGAGGACGGACGCGTAGTGCCCGCCAAGATGCTCAACGCCTGCGCCACCATCGACCACCGCGTGCTCGACGGCATGCATGCCTCACACATGTCGAAGACCATGAAGAAGATCTTCGAGGATCCCGAGCGCTGGCTCGGCGCCTTGCCGCCGCCGAGGAACGCGGAGGCCGTGCCGTCCGTCGCCGCATCGGCGCTCTAGCGTGAGATGGTAGGGTCAGCGTGATGCTGCTCCTGATCGCGCTCGGCGTGCTCGCCGCCGCCGCCGCCGGCAGCGTGGTGGTCTACCAGCGCGGCGCCGCCGCGCGGCTCGCGTCGGTCGACGGCACCGCGCGCCTGCCACCCAAGGGCGTGCCGGGCGAGCGGCCGCGGCCGGAGCCGACGCTCGAGACGCTGCAACAGGGCGACGTCGTGCTCGACGGCGACGAGGACTTCGTCGTCATGGGCACGCTGTCGTATCGCGAAGAGCAGGACGCCTGGGCGCTGCATGCGCTCGACGGCGGCGCCGTGCAGCGCTTCCTCGAGGTGCGCGGCCGGAGCGGCGTGGTGCAGGCGTCGTTCCTCGAGCCGGTCGACGACGCGCCCCTGTTCGGCAGCCTCGGGCAGGGCCTCACCTACCGCGGCAAGGCGCTCTCGCTCGAGGCGCGCGGCGACGCACGCGCCACCGCGCACGGCGAGGCGCGCCGCGCGGGCGGCCTGTTGCGCTACGCGCGCTTCACGGGGCCGGGCGGCGCGCTCCTGATCGTCGAGCAGGCGGGCACCGAGCGGCGCGCGCTGTTCGGACACCTCGCGCCCACGTCGACGCTCACCATCTACCCGGGCGAGCTCAATCGGGCGCGCTCGTAGCCTCGGGACGGTGACCGGCGAGGGTTTGCGGAATGTCGCCGCGCCAAGCGGGGCGACCATCGTCGCTGCGCCTCCTCGCTTCGACCGATGCGAGCCGGACCTACACCGCGTCGTCGTGCGCTCGATCACGCGCGCGTGCTCTCGACGTCGACGCGCGCGCACGCGCCGGACGCCTCCGACATACAGTGAGGAGTCGGTCGTGGGGACGTGGAGGTTCGATGGCGAGGATGCTCGCGCTCGTGATCGCCGCCGCTTCGCTCGCCGCCGCACCGCTCGCCGCGGCGCCGCCCGCCGTCGGCGTGCCACCGACCTCGAGGCCACCACCCTCGACGAGCACGCGCGCCACCGCCGCGCCGCCGGACCGCGTGGTGCCCGAGCACGTGCTCGTCAAGCTCGGCGATGTCGACGCCAAGACCTGGCGCGCGGCCGACGCCGGTGAGCCCGCCGCACGCGCGCGCGCGCTGCGCGCGATCGCGCGTCTGGCAGCCGCCACGGGCGCCACGCTCGTCTACCAGCGCGCCCTGCCGCTCGGCTGGGCGCTGGTGCGCGCCCCCGGGCTCGACGAGGACGCCACCGCAGCGGTGGTGGCGCGGCTCGTCAAGGCGCCCGGCGTGCTCGCCGTTTCGCCCGATCACTGGCGGCGCGCGCTGCGCACGCCCGACGACGAGTACCTCGACTATCAGTGGGACATCGACGCCATCGGCGCCAAGGGCGCCTGGGACCTGACGCAGGGCAAGACCACGCAACGAGTGGCCGTGATCGACTCCGGCACGTTCCTCGCGCACCCCGAGCTTTCCGGCAGGGACGCGAACGGCTGGGACTTCGTCGACAACGGCGACTACAGCAACGACGGCGACGGCCGCGACGCCGACTACGACGATCCCGGCGACGGCAACTGCCAGGGCAGCGGCGAGCCCGACTCCTTCCACGGCACGCACGTCGCCGGCACCATCTTGGCCAACACCGACAACGGTCTCGGCATGGCGGGCCTGAACTGGAGCGCGCAGCTCATCACCGTTCGCTCGCTCGCGCAGTGTGGCGGCAGCGACGTCGACATCATGGAGGGCCTCGCCTGGCTGGGCGGCGAGCCGATCAGCGGCGTGCCCGCGTTGCCCGCCGCCGATCGGCCTTCGGTGGTCAACATGAGCCTCGGCAGCGCCAGCTCGTGCAGCCAGTTCGACGAAGACGTGCTCGCCTTCGTCGTCGACCAGGGCATCGTGCCCATCATCGCCGCCGGCAACGACGCCGGCCCAGTCAACAGTCCGGCCAACTGCCCGAGCGCCGTCGCCGTCGCGGCGTTTGGTCCGTCGGGCGACCTGGCGAGCTACTCGAGCTTCGGCTCCGAGATCGACATCGTCGGCCCGGGCGGCGACCAGGACGCTACCGGCAACGATCAGGACGGCGTGCTCTCGCTCTACGCCACCGTCATCGACCCGCCCTACATCTTCTACCAAGGCACCTCGATGGCGGCGCCGCACGTCGCCGGCGTGGTGGCCTTGATGCAGGCGATCGACCCGGGCCTCGGACGCTCGCAAGTGCTGAGCGCGTTCAACGACGTCAACTCGGGCTCGTGCGGCGGCTGCTCGGGCAAGCCGGTGTTGCGCGCCGATCTGCTGGTCGCCGAGGTGTCGGGCGGCGTCACCACCGATCCCGGCGACGCGTGCATCGGCGGCCTGTGCGGCGGCGGCCAGAGCTGCGTCGACGACACGTGCCGCTCCGCCTGCGTCGGCGACGGCGACTGCGGCGCCGGCGAGGTGTGCGCGGGCGGCGGCTGCGTGCCCGATGGCGGCGGCGGCGGCGGCGGCGCCGAATGCGACGAGGCGCGCGGCAACATGGACTGCCCCTCGGGCTCTGGTTGCGTCGACGGCGCGTGCGAGGAGGGCGAGGACGACGGCGACAACGTCGGTACCCTGTGCGAGCGCGACAGCCACTGCGCGACCGGCCTGTGCGAGCGCGGCGTCTGCACGGTCACCTGCGATGACGACGGCGGCGACTGCCGGAAGGGCTTCGAGTGCGACGAGGATCGGGTGCCGGGCGGCCTGTGCGTGCCCGAGTCGTGCAAGGACGAGGGGGAGGGCTACTGCGAGAGCGGCTGGAGCTGCCACTACTCCTCGACCGACAACTACGTCTGCGCCTATGGCGAGCCGAACTACGGCTGTAGCCACGCGGCGTGGTCGCGGCGCGCGCCGCTCGAGCTGGCGGCCGTGCTCGCGCTGCCGCTCGTGCTGCGGCGGCGAGCTGCACGGCGCCGCTGACGACTACCACCGGCCGCTGCGCGTCAGTGATACGGGTTGTCGGGGAGCGCGAGCGCGAGCAGCCGATCGTCGAGCTCGATGACCAGGTCCTGCGCCAACAGCTGATCGAGCACGTCGGCGACGTCGGCGAAGGCCGCGCGCACCTCGCCGCTCGGCCGCGCGTCCGCCAGATGCTCGTAGAGCGCGGCCGCGCGGCCGGCGAGCTCCACCGAGCGCGGGCGCTCGCCGCGGCGATCGTCGATGACCACGTGTTGCCAGGTCTTCGCGTACGTCAGGCGTGGCCGCGGCCGCCGCTCCCATGCGCGTTGCCAGCGCGCCACCGCCGCGACCAGCGGCGCCCGCCCCTCGGCATCGACGACGTGCCGCACGTCGTGCTCGAAGTAATACGACACGTGCCGCAGATCGAAGCGATCGGCCGGATAGAGGTAGCGGTAACAGCGCTGTGGCTCGAGCCGGGTGATCTGGTGCTCGGCGGGCTCCTCGAACATCGGTGAGCCTCGATCGGCCCGCGCGGGCGCGATGGCGTAGGGCGGCTGCAGGTGCGGGATCTTCTCGACGACTCCGGCCTGGAGCGCGTAGTCCTCGGGCCGCTCGCCGGCGAAGCCCATCAAGATATTGTAGAGGTTGTTGATGCCGTAGTACGTACACCACTTGATCAGCTCGAGGTTCTTCATTCCGGTGGTGTGCTTCTTCATCAGACGCAGCACGTTGGTCGACAGGCTCTCGACCCCCGGCTGCACCGAGTACAGGCCTCCCTCTCTCATGCGCCGGAGCTGGTGCCGCGTCAGGCTCGGCCGCACCTCGTAGTGCATGCGCAGGTCGGTATGCTCATCGGCGAGACGACCGAACAGCTCCTCGATGTATTCCGGGGCGATGATGTTATCGATGGCGTAGAAGTGATTGATGCCATAGCGCTCGGACAGTGAACGCAGCATCGAGAGCACGTTTTCGGGGCTCTTGGCGCGAAACGCGACGCCGGAGCGATTGAGGCCGCAGAAGGTGCAGTGGTTCTTCATGCCCCACCAGCAGCCGCGCGCGGTCTCGATGGGCAGAAGCGGCGCCTGTGCGCCCGAGTAGCGGGCGTACCTGCTCTCCTTCATGGCGTAGAAGTGCTCGTCGAAGTCGGGCACCGGGGTCTCGTCGAGCTCTTCCAGGTTCGGTGCGCGGCCGCGGAAGGCGATGCCGCCCGGGCCCGCCGCGCGCGCGTGCTGCCCCCGGGCGCGGCGCATGATGCCCGGCAGGTCGTCGACGGCGCGCCCTTGGTTCACGCGCTTGACCAGCTCGGGGAAGGTGCGCTCCGCGTCGCCGCAATGGACGTAGTCGACCTCGGGACACGCGCGCACGATCTGCTCGGCGATGTCGTCCTCGAAGGTGGCGCCGCCAAAGACGATGGGGATCTCCGGGTGGCGCGTCTTGATCGCGCGCGCGAGCGCGATCGACGCCAACATCTGCTGGAAACACACGGAGAAGCCGATCAGGCCGAAGCGACGCCAGTCGACCGTGTCGACGACGTAGTCGAGGAACTCGGGTGCGGTGCGCTCGCGGACGCGCAGCAGGTCGTCGACGGTGCAGCCGGCGCGCGAGCAGATGACGCGGAGATCCTCGTCGTAGGCGTCGAAGTACGCGCGGTGGTCGGCGACGTCGCCGAAGGCCGCTTTGCCCCAGATCCACTCGCCGACCAGACAGGGCCAGACGTCGGCCAGCGCCTCGTTGACGCGCCAGCCGACGAAGTCGCCGAAGTACATGAACAGGGAGAAGGACTGCGCCGGGATGCCGTGCTGCTCGAGCAACGGCTTCAGGAGGGCGAGCTGGAAGGACGGGAACCGACCGGACAGGGTGGGGGCGCTGACGAGCGCGACGGGCCTCACATCTCGAGCATACGTCGGAGCCTTCGCCAAAACGTGCAGCTTCGGGATAGAAGCCACGGAACTCGGCAACACGGAGGGGCACATGTCGTCCGTTCGGTCTCCACAGAGCGCATTCGATACGGCCTTGCGATCGGCACGTTCGAGCGGATCGCACGCCAAGAAGACCATCTCGGTCACGGAAGCCAAGAAGGCGCTGCAGGCGCTGGCGCCGCTGTCGTCCGCCAAGGCGGCGGAGGCGGTCGCCGAATTCCTCGACTCGAAGAAGGCAGGCTCGCTCTCGCCGGCGGCCAAGGACGCGCTCAAGGCGTTCCTCGAGGCACAGCGGGGGCCGGTGACGCTGCCGACCATGCCGGCCGGTGCCGAGCGCTTCGCCAAGGCGCTCGACGAGGCCATCAAACACGGCAAGGTCAAGGGCCAGATCACCAAGGGCGAGGCGCAGCACGCCATCAAGCAGCTCGCGCAGCTCTCGGCGCAAGACGGCAACGCCGCGGTCGCCGCGTTCCTGGCCGGGCCCAACGCTTCGCACCTGTCGAAGGCGGCGCGCGCGCTCTTCGAGCGGTTCCTGCTCGAAAACCCCGCCAGGCCGCCGCGACCCATCATCGAGATCGCGCCCGAGCGACCGCCGCGACCCATCATCGAGATCGCGCCCGAGCGACCGCCGCGACCCGTCATCGAGATCGCGCCCGAGCGACCG
>Ga0154820_1014_pt1 | contig 14970 bp, 11 predicted proteins | sample Rifle2008BG16ft_FD_116124 | JGI IMG/M metagenome (GOLD analysis project Ga0154820, IMG submission 116124) | Deltaproteobacteria bacterium RBG_16_71_12
GCAGCGCGCCAGCACCGCCTCGGGCGGCAGCAGGCCAAAGGTCTGCACCGAGACGGTGCGCGCCGCGCGCGGCAGCCTTGCCAGCGTGGTCGCCACGTCGTCGACCAGGGCCTGCGGCGTGACGCCGGCGCGGGCGCGCACCACCACCACGTCGTCGGTGACGGCGACCAGCCAGCCGACGTCGGGCGCCGAGCCGAGGCCGCGCACCGTGCCGGTCTTGGCCGCGACGTCGCGCAGCGCCTCGCGCCCGGCCATCGTGCCGCGCTCGGCGTTGTGCACCAACAGCGCGACCAGGTCCGGCCGCGCCCAGGACAACGCGCGGTAGCCCTGCGCCAGGCCGCGCGGCGAGATGGTGAGCGTCGCCTGCACGCCGATCGCCTGGCGCATGTCGCCGGGCAGCGCGGACAGGCCGTAGTCGAGCAACGGCGGGCCGAGCTCGCCCATGCGCGCGGCGTCGGCATCGCGCTTGGCCCAGTCGAGGAAGTAGCCGTTGCAGCTCTTGAGCAGCGCCGCCTCGACGTCGAGCTCACGGGTGCCGCCGGCGAGCTGGCAGGCCCACATCGGATCGTTCGGCCGCACCGGCAAGACCGGCGGCTTCTTGCCGGCCATGCGCGCCGCCGCCACCACGAAGGGCTTGAGCGTCGAGCCGAAGGGCAGGGGCTCGTCGATCTCGCCGGTGGCGCGCACGACCTCGCCGGTGGCGCGCTGCAACACCAAGAGCACGTCGACGTCGCCGGTGCGGTGGAGGGCGAGCTCTCCGACCGCGAGCCTCGGCACGGCGGCGCCGTCGGCGCAGGCGCGCAGGCGCGCCGCGATCGCCGCCGGCACCTCGCGCTCCTCGACGATCAAGCGCGCGAGCGCGCGGCGCGCGGCGCGGCTGTCGAGCGCGTTCTTGCCGAGCACATCTTGGGCGCGCGGCAGCGACAGGTAGTCCTCACCGTCGAGCCAGCGCGGCGCCTCGCCGCTCGCCCAGATGGCGAAGGCCTCGTGGAACAGGGCGTCGGTGCTGCTCGCCGGGCAGGTGCTCCACAGATACTGGTGCGCCACCTCGTGCACCAGCGCGGCCCGCGTGGCGTCGTCGAGCGCGGCGGTGGCGCGCAGCTCGATCACGCCGGGCGTCGAGGCGGCGGCCTTGTGGGCCGAAAGCGCGAAGGCGCGCCGCACGCGCACCGATGGCAGCCGGTGCTCGACCGGGCCGACGCTCCCGCCTAAGACTGCGCGCACCCGGTCGTCGATGCGCACGAGCGCCTGATCGGCCGCTTGCCGGACGGCGGTGGCGTCGCCGACGTCGCCGTCGACCATGACCTCGACGGGCGCCGCCGGCAGCGCCACCGCGAGCGCGAGCGCGAGCGCGCTCATCGCGGGCGTCATGGCGTCACTTGCCGGACGGCGTCACCGTCAAGGTCGCCGCCGCCGTGCGCGCCCGCGCCTTCGACCAGTACATGTCCTCGAGCGTGGCCGGCGGCGCCACGAAGCGCCCGGCGAAGTCGGCGCGCATCACGTAGCCGACGGTGCGCACCTGATCCATCCACCAGGCCGGCTCCTCGAGGAAGAAGGTGGCCTGCTCGGCGGTGAAGGCGCGCTTCTTCAACGACTCGTGCGTGATGGGCAAGGACAGCGCGCCGCCGCGGAATTCCTTGTCCTCCTGCAGCGCCGAGAAGCCGGCCGGGATCGGGTCGACCAGCACGGCGTAGCTCGAGCGATAGTCGCGCTGCCCGCTCAAGGACAACGACAGCTCGACGAACACGGTCGCGCCCTGCGCGACGCTGGCGCCGGCGGCGAGCGGCGTCTTCTGGTCGCCGCTGACGAGCCAGTAGCGGCGCTCGAGCTTGAAGCCCTCGGCGACCGGCGGCGCATCGGCGGGGGCGATGCGCAGCACGCCGCGCAGCGTGGCGACGCCGTCGAAGGCGCCGACGGTCGCGGTCGACGTGCCGTCGGGCAGCGACGCCGCCAGCCCGAGGCCGCGCGCGTCGAGCTCGACCTTGGCAGCACCTGCCTGCACGGTGGGAGGCTTGAGCACGCCCAGGCGGGCGGCGTCCTTCTCGAGCAGGGGCAGCGCGGCCAGCACCAAGGTGGCGCGGTCGAAGGTGGCGAGCGAGGGCGCCGTGAACAGCTGGCGCAGCCGCTTGGCGATGGGCGCCGGCTCCGCGTCGACGAGCGCGAGCGCGCGCGCCGCGGGGGCCTCGATGCCGTGCCCATGCAGCGGGTAGCGCCAGCCGACCTCGAGCGGCAACGCCGAGCCGGGCGCACCGTCGGACAGGAAGCTCCTCCTCACGTTGGCGAGCAGCGGCGCGAGCTGCGCCTTGACGTCGTCCTCCTTGAGCACGCCCGCGCGATCGGCGGCGATGGTGGCGATCGCGACAGAATAGGAGCTCGACGTCGGTGACAAGCCGGCGACCAGCGTGCGCACGCGCGCCGCGTGCTTGTCGCCCTCCCAGCTCGCGAGCACCTGCGTGCGCACGGCGTCGAGCGGATCGCCGAGCGGACCCTGCGCCTCTAGCCAGCGCAACGAGGCGGTGACGCGCGGATCGGTGCGCGCCACCAGGCCGGTCTCGTGCGCCGGCACCAGGCCGGCGAGCGCAATCAAGGTCATCTCGACCGTGGGCGTCTCGTTGGTGCCGCCCGCGAACCAGACGAAGCCGCCGCTCTTCTGCGCGTGGTCGAGGATGCGCGCGGCGCCCCAGGAGGCGCGCGAGCGGGCCTCGGCCAGCAGCCCTTGCGTGTCGACGTCGAGCGAGTCCGCCACCGGCCCGCTCTCGAGCACCGAGGAGAGCGCCAACACCGGCGTCGTGGAGGAGACCAGCTGCTCGAGGCAACCGTAGGGATAGACCAACAGCTCGCGCAGGTCGCCGAGCGCGAGGTCGGCGAGCGTGGGTGCCAGCACCAGCTCGACGTCGGTCAGGCGCGCGCCCTTCGGCACCGCGAGCGCGAGCGCGCCGCCGCCGTGCGCGCTCACGCGCACGCGCTCGGTGACCGCGCCGTCGTCGACCGGCAGCGAGCGCACGTCGGCGAGCGGCTGCGGCCCGCCCTTGATCACCACCGCGACGTCGGTGCGACCCGCGGTCGTGCCCTTGAGCGCCAGCGGCACGAGCTGCGAGCCGGCGCCGGTGAGCTCGACGCTGTCGCTCTTGGATGCGCCGCCTACGGTCGAGACCACCTCGAGCTTGCCGCCCTTCCACGACGACGACGGCGGCCGGGTCACGCGCACCACGCCGGTCGCCTCGTCGCCGACGCGCAGGTGCAGCGGCACTGCGGTGGCGAGCGTCAGGTTGCCGCGCGTGGCGAACTGCGAGGTGCCCTCGCCGACGCGGCCGGTGGCGTCGGCGGCCACCGCGGTCACGGTCCACAGCGTTTGGTTCGACGGCAGCTTGAAGCTGACGGTGGCGTTGCCGTCGTCGTCGGTGATGATGTTGCCGTTCCAGTAGGCGGTGTCCTTCTCCTGGTTCTTCTTGGGCGGCTTGAGCGCGGCGAACTGCACGTCGCCGTAGCGCGCCGCGCGGCGCGCCAGCAGGTGGCCGTAGCCGTAGCCCTGGAACTCGGCCGAGTAGAAGCTCGCGACGTTGTTGCGCGTGATCGGATAGAAGAAATCGAGGATGCCCGGACGGAACTCGGCCTGCACCGCGTACACCGCCTTGTCGACGACGCCGACGCTGACCGAGGCGGGGACGCCGTCGCCCGACGAGTCGGTGACGTGCACGGTCAAGGTCTGTTCGCCGTTCGGCTCGGCCTCGCTGCGCTTGGCGTCGACCTTGACGCCGAGCACGCGTTCTTTGGGCACGATGCGGAACGGCACGGTGCGCTCCTCCCAGCGCCCAGAGCGCGTCGGGTAGGAGAGCGCGGCGTAGACCGCCGAGCCGTAGCGCTTGTCGGCCTTGACCGACACGACGACGGTGTTGCCCTTGCTCGGCAACAGGCGCGTCTCGTACAGGTCGTTGCCGCTCAAGGTGAGCCACAACGGGCCCTCGTTCTTGCCGCCCGGGCCCCACTCGTCGGGCAACAGCGCCACCACGTCGACCTTCTCGTTCGAGGCCAGCGTAGTGGTCGGCGACAACAGCGTCAGCTCCGGCACCCACTCGACGGCCTCGCCGGCCGCGCCGACCACGATCAGCCGGTCCTCGCCCGTCCACGCCGCGCCCTTCTTGTCGGTCAGCGTGACCATCAGCGCCCAGGAGCCGGGCGCGGTGGTGGGGATGACGACCGTGGCGCGGCCGCTCTCGTCGGTGGTGAAGCTCTGGGTGCTACCGCCCTCCTGCTGCGCGCCGCTCTTGCTGCGCAGCGCGAAGCGCACGCTGCCGGCGGTGCTCGGGGCGGGCTTGCCCGACAGCGTGGTCGAGCGGATCACCAGCGAGGCCTTGCCGCCGACCTTCACCACCTTCGGGTCGACGCGCAGGGCGCCGAGCACGTCGTAGGGCGAGAGGAACAGCGTGGTCGACGACGACGCGAAGGTGCCCTGGTCGTCGCGCGCGCGGATCGACAGCGAGTAGCGCCAGGGCACGCGCTCTTCGCCTTCCTTGAGCGCCGGCACGTCGATCTCGATCTGGGCGTTGCCGTCCGCGTCGAACGTCGGCGCCGAGGCCCAGGTGTCGCCCGCGTCCGCCGTGCCCTTGTCGAGCCGCTCCGACAGCGACGAGTAGACGCGATCGGGCACCGACAGCTTGCCCTCGGTGGTGGAGGCGCTGCCGTAGGTGACGGCGCTTCCCTGGCCGCCCTTGCCGGAGTCGTCGACCCAGGCGGGCGTGTCGAGCGACGAGCGCGTCAGCATCACCTCGAAGCCGGCGGTGGGCGCGCCGCCCGCGTAGCGCTCGGCGTGCAACTTGGCCTTGAGCTTCTGCCCGGGGACGATGGCCTCGCTCTCGGGCGTCACCTCGACGAAGAAGGTGGGCTTGACGTAGTCCTGCACGCGCGTCTCGCCCTGGTAGGGCCGCCCGTCGACGGTGGCGGTGACGCGCAACACGCCGGCCACCGCGTCCGCGGGCGCCTTGAGCTTGCCGCTGAAGGAGCCAAAGGCGTCGACGGTGACCGTGGTCTTGGCGCCGCCGCCGTCGTCGGTGCGCACCTCGACCACCACGCTGCGCTTGGCAGGCAGGAACAGCCGCGCCAAGAACGACTCCGGCTTGCGCAACACGCCGCGGAACTGCACCTCGTCGCCCGGGTGATAGATGGGGCGGTCGGTGTAGAGGAACAGATCGGGCGTGGTCATCAAGGTCGAGAAGAACTCGGTGTCGACGAGCGCCACGTCGGCGCCGTGCTTGACCGTGACCAACAGGCGCGGCTCGGCGGTCTTGACGATGGCCTCGCCGCTCGCATCGGTGACCGCGGCGAGCGAGCCGCCGCTCGGCGTGCGCACGGTGACGGCGGCGCCCTTGACCGGCAGTTGCGTGCGGCTGGCGGCGCGCACCAGCACCTTGCCGTCGGTCTGCTTGACCGCCACCGTCAGGTCGGTGACGACGAGCACCACCTGGCCGTCGACGTTGCCTTGCACGAGCTGCACCACGTAGACGCCGGCCGGCAGCTCGGGCAGCGACACGCGGCGCTCCTGGAAGCCCGAGTCGCCCGACCACGAGTCGAAGCCGGGGACGTCGAAGGCGCGGTCGGCGCCGCCGAGGTCGAGGTTGAGCCACTGTGAGCGCACCAGCTCCATGCCGCCCGGCACGCCCACCAGCTTCTTGGGGCCCTCGGCGACGCGCAAGGTCGCGGTGGCCTCCTGCTCGGCGCGCTCGCCGAGCGCGGGCGCGAGGCTGCTGCGCAGCTCGGGGTCGAGCGCGAACAGCAGGTACTGGCCGGGGCCGCGCACGGCGTTGATGCCGCGCGACAGCGCGCGGCCGGGGTTGTGCGTCGTGCTCGGCTCATCCCAGACGCGCCGCAGGTTCGCCTGGCTCGCCAGGTACTTGTCGAGGTCGGTCGGCTTGAGCACGCGCAGCTCGACCGGGCCGCGGTCTTGGAACGCGACGTCGACGACCGGGTGCTCGGTGGTCGAGAAGGTGCGGTTGACCGTCAGGTAGAGCGGCTTGGCCAGGGCGGGCGGGACGTGCGCGAGGGTAACGGCGGCGAGCGCGACGCTCGCGAGCAGCGCAGTGCGCAGCAGCCTCCGCGGGGGCCGCTGGCAGGTTCGCGTCGTGTGCATGGTGGTGTCGCTCATGACGAGTACCCCCGCGGCTGCAGCGTGGTGCCGCTCTTGGTGCCGACGAGCCCTTGGCGCGGCAGCTGGTCGAGCAGCTTCTTGGCGTCGTCGATCTCGGAAGGCAGCGCCTTGTCCCTGTCCTTGACGGCCGCGCCCTGCGCCGCGCGCTCGGCGCGCCATCCCTCCTCGAGCAGCGCCGTGGCCACGGCGCCGAAGTCGACGAGCAACGACACCGACTGCGCCGCCTTGAGCCCCTCCACGACGGGCGGCTCGGCGAAGGCGAGCGAGGGCGTGGTCCCCTTGCAGGTGGCCTTGAGGCGCGCGAGCAGCGCCACCGTCGACGACAGCGCGACGCCGCCGCACACCTCGTCGATGCTCATGGCGTTCTTGCCGGAGAAGAGCGCGCGCAGCGCGTCCTTGTCGGCGGGGTCGCTCCACAACAGCGCCACCTCGGTTTGCGCCTTGGGGTCGCCGTGCGGCTGCCAGAGCGCGATCACGGTGCGGGTCTTGCCGGCCTCGCCCATGCCGCCCTCGCCCCAGGCGGCGGCGAGCGATTGCTCGTCGAGCTTGGCGGGCAGCTTGATGCCGGCCGCGAGCGCGACCGCCGTGTCTGCCGGCACGGCGGCGAGCAGCGTGGCCGGCAGGGGTGCCGCGTCGAGGCGATCGGCGTGCAGGACGGAGGCGCCGATGCCGACCGGCACCAGGCGCGCGCCCTCGACCTTCCACGACAGCGACACGTCGCCGCCGAGCCCGAGCATGCGGGTGAGCACGTCGGCGGGCCGGCCGAGGCCGGCTACCTGCGGGCGCAGCTGCACGTCGACGCCGGGCGCCGGCGTCAGCTCGGGCAGCGTGGTGCACACGCCGTTCACCACCGCGCGCGGGCTGCGCGCCAGCACGATGCGGCCGCGCGTGTCGGCGAGGTAGAGATCGTGCTCGGCCACCACCCAGCGCACGATCTCGAACCGTTGCTTGGTGCGGGGCGGCGGCGGCTCACCTCCGTCGACCGCCTCGACGACGCCCGCGTCGGCCACCTCGGCGGTCTCGCCCGGGCAGGCGTCGACGATGAAGCCGCCGCGCTGCAAGGCGAGCGTGAGCGCGTGCAGCGCCGTCGACGTCGTCGGCGTGCTGGCCGTGATGAGCGCGGGCGGCAGCGGCGTGTCGCCCTCGAACAGCACGACGCGCACGGGCGCCTGCACCAGCGCGTCGACGATGGCGTCACGCACCAGGCCGGCGCCCGACAGGCCGACGTCGCCGCGCGCCGAGCCCAGGAAGGCGGCCCAGGAGCCGAGATAGCCGCGCCCGAGCGGCGCCGCCCCCGCCGTCTGCAGCCAGCTGTTCTCGAAGATGGCCGTGCGCACCGCGCTCGGGTTGAGCACGTCGACGACGAGCGCGGGCGCGCGCGGCTTCTCCTGCTCGACCTCGAGCTGCTGCTTGGTGTCGTAGGGCGTGCTCGAGGCCTGGGCCTGCTCCGGCGCGCCGGCGCTCGGCCCCTCGCCGGCGGTGGGGCCGGCGCCATCCGTCGTCGACGGGCGGCGCGACAGCCAGATGGCGCCGCCGATGACGAGCGCGAGCGCGAGGGCGATGCCGGCGATGACGCGCGGATCTCGGACGTTCACGACGGACCTCCGGGGAGCGGACGAGCGAAGTCGCGGAAGCGGAAGAAGCCGAGGAAGCTCGGGTTCTCGGGCGTCGGGCGCCACTCGAAGGGGGCGTCATGCTCGAGCGCGGCGAGCGTACCGGTGCGCACGCGCGCGCCCGCCTCACCCGGGTGGTAGACCACGCGCGCCTCGGTGCCGGGCGCGGGCACGACGGCGAGCATCAGGTGCCAGACCACCTCGCCGTCGGCGCGCTCGCCGCTGAAGGCGAGCAGATCTCCCGAGCGCAGCGCGCGGCGCGCCTCGTCGCCGCGGCCGAGCGGCGTGAAGCTCCTGGTGACGAGGGTCTCGGCGTCGGCGAAGTCGACCTTGCGGCCGTGGTGGTCGGTGAACAACGGCGGCGCCTTGCCGTCCGCGCGCAGCCGCGCGAACGCGCTGCGATAGGCGAAGCGCACGAGCCCGGCGCAGTCGCGCTGCGCCTCCTGCCAGGTGGGGTCGATCGCCTTTACCTGCGCGGTCGCCGCCTCGGCGATCAGCTGGCGCACGACGCCGTCCTGCGGCAGGTCGTCGTTGGGCCCGTCGGGTGCGGCGAGCGCGGCGCCCGAGACGAGCGCGGCCGCGAGCAGGAGCGGCGTGCCGCGCATCAGTAGTCACCCCCGCCGCCGCCCTGCGTGTTGACGCCCGCGGTGGCGGCCTCGAGGTTCTTCGGCCACAGCTTGCCGTCGAGCGCCGGCGCCCGCTCCTGCGACGGCACCCAGATCTGCGCGCGGTTGCCCGGCTGCACCAGCACCCAGGCGAGCACGCGCGTGGTGCCGGGCGTGCCGAGCGGCACCTTGATGGTGCGCTTCACCTCCTGCGCCGTGCCCTCGAACAGCGTGAGCGACAGGTTCGCCAGCGTGTGCGGCTTGTCGCCCGACGGCCAGTAGTTGGTGGCGACCAGGTACAGCCCCGCGGGCGGCGCGCGGTGGATGTAGAGGTAGGGGCCGTAGCCCGGCTGGTCGAAGTCGCCGCCCTGCTCGTTCAAATAGAAGGTGCCGCCCGAGGGCGAGCTCGTGTTGGCCCAGAAGACGTGCGCCATCTTGGCGACGTCGAGGGTGCCGTCCTTGTCGAGCTGCGCCTGCGAGGCGTCGGTCGGCTCCCACAGGTGCAGGTCGGTGTAGACGTTGTCCATGTCGGAGGTGAGCACGGTCTTGAACGGCGTCGCCGGCGCCTGCACCGTGACGGTCGCTTCGGTGGTGGTGGTGCCGCCCTTGTTGGTGGCCGAGACCTTGACCACGTTCTTGCCGCTCGACGCCGGGAACTTGCGCGAGAAGCGCCCGCCGAAGGTGCGCAGCAGGTAGCGGTCGCCGTTGATGGAGATCACGATGGGGTCGACGGTCGCGTCCGACACCGAGCCCTCGATCTTCAGCATGCGATCGACGGTCCAGCCACCGACCGGCGCCGTCAGCGTCACGGTCGGCTTGGTGGTGCCCTTGCCGATGGGCACGCCGGTGTCGGTCTCGTGCTTCTTGGGGGCATCTCCCGCGACCGCCACGCTGGAGAAAAGCGCGCACGCGAGCGACGCGCCGATGAGCATCCGGTGCATGGTGCCTCCGCGGAAGGAGCCTACCTCCGACCGCAACCTGAGCGGCGCACAGACGATTCCGCCGCGCTGGATCGCGATCTTCGGGCGGCCGCCGAACGGCCGAGGGGTCAATCGCCCTGACGCAGCTCGGCTAGGAACTCTTCCTTGGTGACCAGGCCGCGGCGCGCCAGGATGCGCATCAGCGCCCAGAACTTCTTCTCGAGCGCCTCCAGATCCTCGAGGTCGGCCGGCCGGGTGACCGAGATGACGTCCGCCTGGCCGACGGGCAGCCCCTCGGCGGACGCCGTCGGCATCTGGAACACGCCGGTCGACAGGCCCGCGTAGTCGGCGGGCAGCGGCTGCACCTGCTCGTACGGGGCGCGCTCGCGCTGTCCGCCGCCGGAGGCCGTGACCTCGTCGGTGAGCTGCAAGACCGGCTGGTCGCCGCGCGAGGAGATGACGCGCTCCTCACCGTGGCCGGTGAGGATGGTCATGTCGCCCGAGTCGTCGTGCATGTCGGCCGAGCCCTTCCTGCGCATGGCGAGCGGCGCCACGTCGAGGTGCTCGCCGTAGTAGTGGCGGCGGATCGCCTGCTCGAGGCTCGAGATCTGCGCGATGGCCGGCTTGACGATGCTGTCGGTGGTGAAGCCGATCTCATCGATGGCGGTGGCGTTGAGCGGATCGGCCATGGCGAGCAACAACAGGCGCCGTCCCTTGGCCTGCTCGCGGACCGAGATGGGGAAGACGTCGTATTGCTCGGCGATGCGCCGCGGCACCAGCTGCAGCGCCTTCTGGTCGACGGCGATGCGCGCCAGATCGACCATCGGGATGCCGAGCGACTCGGCCAAGACGCGCGTCAGCATGCCCTCGGCGATGAAGCCCTTGGCGACGAGCGCGGTGCCGAGCCGCATGCCCCACTGGCGCTGGTGGGCGAGGGCGGAGTTGAGCTGATCGACGTCGATCAAGCCGCGCTCCAACAGGATCTCCCCCAGCCGCTTCTTCATCTGCTACCTCGCTCGTGCGCACACCGGCGTGCGGCGCCGATCTACACGAACGCGCCGCGCGTCGGAAGGTCGATCGCCGCTCAGGCTTCTTCGTCGACGCCGGTTTCGGGGGACCGCTCGCCGAGCCGCCGGTAGAGCGTGCGCAGCGAGATGCCGAGCAGCTTGGCGGAGAGCTGCTTGTCGCCGCCGGTGTGGCGCAGCGTGGCGTCGATGGCGGCGCGCTCGATGGCCTCCATGGTCTGGCCGACGCGGAAGGTCAGCGTCTGCCCGTCGCCGGCGAGCGGCGCGCCGGCGGCGGCGTGCTCCTGGATGGGCGCCGGCAGGTCGAGGAGCCGCAGCGTGTCGCCCGGGCACAGCACGACGGCGCGCTCGACGGCGTTCTCGAGCTCGCGCACGTTGCCGGGGAAGCGCCACGACGACAGCGCCTCGAGGGCGCGCGGCTCGAAGCCCTGCACGCGCTTGCCATGGCGCAGCGACAGCTTCTTCAGGAAGTGCGCGGCCAACAGCGGGATGTCCCCCTCGCGCTCGCGCAGCGGCGGCAGGCGCACCGTGATGACGTCGAGGCGGTAGTACAGATCTTCGCGAAACGTCCCCTGCGCGACGCGCTCGCGCAGGTCGACGTGGGTGGCCGCCACCACGCGCACGTCGACCTTGACAGCGCTGGTGCCGCCGAGCCGCTCGATCTCGCCCTCCTGCAACGCGCGCAAGAGCTTGGGCTGCATCGCCAACGGCAGGTCGCCCACCTCGTCGAGGAACAAGGTGCCGCCGTCGGCGCGCTCGAAGCGACCGGCGCGCCGCTCGAGCGCGCCGGTGTAGGCGCCCTTCTCGGCGCCGAACAGCTCGGCCTCGAGGATGCTCTCGGGCAACGCGGCGGAGTTGACCGCCACGAACGGTTTTGGGGCGCGCGGCGAGAGCGCGTGCAGCGCGCGTGCCACCAGCTCCTTGCCGGTGCCGCTCTCGCCGAGCAAGAGCACGGTGGCGGCCGAGGGGGCCACCTGCCGGATGGTGTCGACCACGGCGCGCATCGCCTCGCTCTGGCCGACCAGCCCGATGAACGAGGCGTCCCCCTCGACCGACGCGATACGCGCGCGCAGCGCCCGGTTCTCCTCGACGAGCGCCTGCCGCTCGAGCGCGCGCCCGATCACCGCCAGCACCTCGCCGCGCTTGGTCGGCTTGGTGATGAAGTCGTAGGCGCCCTCGCGCATGGCCGCCACCGCGTTCTCGACCGTGCCGTAGGCGGTCATCACCACCACGTCGGTCTCGGGCTGGATGGTCTTGGCGGCCTTGAGCAGCGCCTGGCCGTCCATGCGCGGCATCACCAGGTCGGTGAGCACGACGTGGATGGTGCCCTGCCGCAGCGCCTCGAGCGCCTGCTCGCCGTCGTCGGCGACCAGCACCTCGTGCCCGGCGCGCTCGAAGATGCGCCGCAGGCTGTCTCGGTGCGAGGGCTCGTCATCGACGACGAGGATGCGCGCCATGGGGTGGGTGGTAGCGGAAGCGCCGGCCGGGCAGAAGCCCCGTCGGGCGGGCGATCTCCTGCACCTCGTAGGCGCCGACGACGAATGTGCCGCACGACGGGTGCCGCAGGCGACCCCGACGCGCGGCGACGAGGGCCTTGCCGCTGTGCGGGCATTCGCGGAGGGCGGCGGAGTTGGCGCGTAGAGGGTGCGGGGAGGGACGGCGGTCCCTGCCGTGTTCGCGTTCGATGCACGGCGCTGCCCGTCACGCCCTCCGGTCCGTGAGTGTGGCGTGCACCAGAGCGATGCAGTCATCGCAGATGCACGCGGTGCGGCCTGCGACAAGCGCGCGGACCTGCGACTGCGCCTTGTGACAGAACGAGCACCGCGTCTCGGCACGGAGGGAAGCGCTGAACTCCACGCCGATCATCCCGACGAATCCGCCACAAGCAGGGCAGTAGGTGAATGTGACCGAGGTGGGCTCGCCCCTCGTCGAACCCGCGGGGAGTTCCACGCTGTAGTAATCAAGCGTGCGCCGGATCGGGCTGCCGGGAAGAGCCGCCCACCGCTCCAGGGTGCCGCACGTGCAGGCGCCAATCGGTAGCTTTCCTTCTTCGCTCGGCACGGTGCTCCTCCGCTCGCCCGCCCGCCTAGAACACGAGGTACTGCGGGCACACGTCGAACCGCGGAACCCAGATGAGAGTCGGGCTCCCGCAGTAGTAGAGGCAGTCCCACCACTCGGTCCCTTCCGGCCAACACACGTCGTCGGGCACGAAGGTCGGCGTGGTGTAGTTGGGGCCGACCTGCCCAACGAGGCTGCAGCCAACCGATGGCGGACCTCCCCCTGCGCCACCCCCTGGAATGAGAGTCAGGCCAGCACCAACGGCTCCACCGGCAACGGCGGCACCGGCGATGGCGGCAACCGCTGTCGCCGTCGACACGGTCGTCGCAGCCGCCGCCGTTCCGGCTACCGCTGCCGTCGCTGCACCGGCCGCTACGCCACCGCCGACGGCGCCCGCCGCGACTCCGCCTGCAACGGCCCCGCCGGCTACGGTGGCGGTGGCGACGGCGCCACCAGCAGCAGCAGCCCCACCGGTTGGCGCGCCGACGCTCAAGACAGCCGCGAGCGCGGCGGCGCAGATCGGACAGGCACCGTCGGGATCCCCAACGCTGACCGGATCGCCGAGCACATACCCGTACAGGTTTGGCTGTCTCGGTACCGACGCGTCGTACCGTACCCGCAGGTGCTGCCCCTGATGCGGTTCTCGCCGAGCGCGGCGCGGCCGGGGCGCGCGTCGCCACGCTGCGGAGTCGTGCCTGGGTGCGTTCTTGATCGCCTGCATGGCCTTGATGGTAGCGCACTCGCGCACGGCGGCGCCCGCCGCCGGCGCGTGTCTCAGCTGCGCTGCTCGCGCTCTTCGTCGTGCTCTACGTCGAGGTCGGCGAGCAGCTCGGCGCGCGCCTTCTCGCTCTGCGTGGGCTTCACGCTCGTCGACGGCGCGCGCTCGATCTTCGCTGGGTGCGCCATGGTGTGCACCTTCTTCAAGTGCTCGATGGAGACGCGCGTGTAGATCTGCGTCGACTCGAGGGAGGCGTGGCCGAGCATGGCCTGGATGTGGCGGATGTCGGCGCCGCCCTCGAGCATCAACGTCGCCATGGTGTGGCGGAAGATGTGGCAGCTGCCGGTCTTCTTGATGCCGGCGTTGTCGATGTGGCGGCGCACGGCCTCGGAGAGCCAGTCGGGCGAGAGGGCCTCGCCGTCCTCGGTGAGGAAGAGCCAGAGCAGATCGGGCTCGAGCGCGCAGCGCTGCCGCTCCTCGTCGAGGTACTTCCTGATCCACAGGAGCGCGCGCTCGCCGATGGGCACCACGCGGTCCTTGTTGCCCTTGCCCTGGCGCACGGTGAGGATGCCGCGCTCGTCGTCGACGTCGAAGACCTTCAAGCAGCACAGCTCCATGCGGCGGATGCCGGTGGAGTAGAGGGTCTCGATGATGGCGCGGTCGCGGATGGCCATCTGGTTGTCGAGGTCGACGGCGCGCAAGATGCGCTCGACCTCGTCGATGGTGAAGGTGTTCTTGGGCAGCCGCACCCCGCGACGCGGCATCTCGAGGTCGGCGGCAGGGTTCGCGTGGATGACGCTGGCGCGGGTGAGGTAGCGGAACATGGAGCGGATGGCACCGAGCGCCATCGCCTGCGTCGATGCGCTCAGCGGCCGGCCGCTCTTGGCGCGGTAGTAGAAGAGGAAGCGCTGGAAGCGGACGACGACGGGCCTCGTCACGTCGTGGACGGAGACGATGCCGCGCTCCTCGCAGAAGTCGATGAAGCGCGCGATGTGGAAGTCGTGCACCTGGACGGTGCGGATCGAGAAGCTCCTCGCCTTCTCGTGCTCGAGGAAGTCGGCGGCGCACGTCGAGAGCGCGTCGCGCCGGCGCACGGGCTTGATGCGCCACACGTAGCGGTACTCGCTCGGCGTCGTCGTCATTCGGCCGCGGGCTCGGCGTACGATGCCGAAGTACGGCTACGGTGTGGCGCCGGCGATTTTCCACCTGAAACGTGCGTTTTCGCGGGATTCAGCCGTTTGACGTCGACAACGGGGGGGCCGCACTCCCCCGCCAAGGCCCCGTTTTCGCCCCGCCATGGCCCCGCCAACCCCCCGAGCAACCCCCGCCACCTTTCGATCGTAGCTGCACCGCCGAGGGCGGCGACGTCGACCAGGCCGGGCAGCCGGTGGTCGGCGCCGGCGCCGCCGTCCCACAGGAGCTCGTAGACGAAGCTCTGCCCGCGCAGGCCGCGGTGCACGAGCACGAGCTCGAGCTCCACGAGCCGCTCGAGGTGCAAGCGCAGCTGCGTGAGGCCGTAGCCGCTGGCGTCGAGCGCGTCACGCCGCGTGAAGCGCAGCTCGCTCCGTGCGATGTGCGCGTCCCTGCAGCGCTTGCTCACCAGATCGTCGAGCACCAGGAGGAGCTTGCGCGTCTGCGGGGGCAGCTCATCGAGCGAGCGGCCGAGCACGTCGTGGCACAGCGTGTTGGCGAGGGCGACGTCGTCGAGCGTGGCCTCGACGTACTCGAGCGCCTGGCCGCGGTGCTGCACCGCCTGCACCGCGCGCTGGTGCTGGTGCACGAGCGCGATCGTGCGGATGAGGCCGAGGTACTTCATGTGGTCGCGCCGCGTGCGCGTCTTGCTGTCGAGGAACGTCAGCTTCTCGGCGAACGGGTTCACGACGTGCAGC
>Ga0154820_1431_pt7 | contig 14964 bp, 10 predicted proteins | sample Rifle2008BG16ft_FD_116124 | JGI IMG/M metagenome (GOLD analysis project Ga0154820, IMG submission 116124) | Deltaproteobacteria bacterium RBG_16_71_12
TCCGAGTGGGCCGGCCATCAACGCGTAGCAGCGGTTCACGATGCGCTGCTGAACCATGGTCTCGAGCGTGCCGCCGAGCAGGCTCTTGGTGCCGCGCAAGCGCGCCATGTGATCGGTGTACTCGAGCCACTCGGTGAACGGCGCGAAGCGCACGCGCAGGCCGCGGCGCTCGAGCTTGTCGATCACGAAGTCGTTCGCGAACGGATCGAGCCGCACGTAGATCTCGCCGACGAGGGCGACGGTCGGCAGATCGCGTTCGCATTTGGCGGCGGCGAAAGCATGCGCTGCGCGCCGCAGCACGTCCGCGACGCCGAACATGCGCCCGGTGCCGACCGTGAGCAGGGTCGCGGCCCCCGACAGATCCTCCTTGCCCGCGGCCTCGAGGCACTCGAGCAGCTCGGCCTGGTACTGCTGATAGAGGGCGTTCGCGGTGCCCTCGATTCGCTCGGCCGGGCGCACGTCGAAGAGCGCGCCCTGGATCGCGTCGAACGCGGCGAAGCCGACCATGACGAGCGCCGTGAGCCCGGGTGGCAGGCCCGCGAAGTAGTCGCTGTCGGACGGCGACCAGATCCGCACGTTGTCGCTCCGGCCGACGCGCTCGAGCACGATGCGATGCAGCACGTTGTACACGCCGAAGCGGCACGGGCCGTTCGCCGTCGGCATGAAGAACGCGAAGCGTTCGCTCGGATCGGCGCGGTCGATCCGCTCGAGCAGGCTGCCGAGCGTGATCGTCATCGGCACGCACTCCTTGCCGGAGGTCTGGCGCCGCCCGAGACGCAAGGTGTCGCGCGTCGGCATCGGCAAGCACTCGGCGGGGACGCCGATGCCGCGCAGGCACGCGGCGATCGTCTCGGACCCATCGCCCATGCGGGGGATGATCACCGTCTCCCCGCGGCTACGGACCGCGCCGAGGCCGTGTTGGTCGCGCATCACCCTCTCGAGGTTCGCGGGCGCGCTGGCGAGCGCGCTGCCCGCGAGGTCCTCGCGCACGCAGTGCAGGAACGCCTCGACGCGCGTCTTCGTACCCGCGTCGCCGGAGTGCCCGTCGGTCTCGACGACTGCGAACGGCTTGCCCGCCATCGCGTACGAGAAGAAATGGAGATTGAAGCTGTCCGGACCACACGAGTAGTTGCTGCACCAGATCGAGTACACGCCGGGAGTGCGGCGCACCTGATGCGCAGCGCGCGCGTTCTTCTGGCCGTGGCCCCAGTAGATACCGTTGAACGCGGGGACGTCGTCCGGGATCGGGAAACAGTCGATCGGGATCCCGACGGCGCCTTGCTCGCGCAGCAACGCGGGCACGTTCGAGCTCAGCACCGTGTTGTAGATCGTGTACGGGCGACCCTGCACGAGCACCGCGATGATCCGGTGGTCCCGGCACCACGCGAGCGTGCGGCGGCCGATCTCGATGCACTTCGCCCGGAACGTCGCCTGCGCCTCCTTGGCCGCCAGGTAGGCCTTCCACCACGTGACCCCGACCACGCCGAGCAATCCCGCGAGGCGCTGGCAGCTCGTGAGCAGCTCGCCCGAGTCGAGGTCGTCCTCGCCGAAGTCGATGACGGGCGAGAGCACCTTCTTGCCGCGTTCGCCGAGATCGGCGCGGAGCAAGTCGGGGCTGGCCTGCACGATCGGGCACGCAACCGAGTGCTGGTCCCTACGGGTCGTGCGCGGCATGTCGCGCAGCATCGGCGCGAACACGTAGTCGGGATCGTGCTCGACCATCTGCCCGACCAAGCCGTGGTAGAGCTGCATCGGGGCGCAGAACGGTACGTTCGCCCGCTCGATGCCGCGCTTGAGGGTCTTGTGACCCGAGCTCCTCTGGTAGAGCAGGTCGAAGCCGAGCGCGTGGATGAACGTCGCGAAGAACGGGAACAGGTCCTTGAGCTGGAACTCGTCGGTGATGGCGACCGTCGGGCGACCACGCCGCACGGTCACCCGCGCCAGCATCGCCTCGACGAGAGCCTCGCGCTCGCGGAACGGATCGGGCGCGAGGTCCGGCAGCTTCTTCCTGCCGGTGCCCTGATCCCACAGCGAGCAGCCCCCGCCCCAGGTGAAGACGCTCTGCGTGGCGTCGATGACCGTACGGATCCGGTCGACGCGACAGCGGTTGCCCGGTTCGCCGCAACCCTTGGTGCTCTTGCAGATGAAGTCTTCGCGCTTGGTGATGCGCGCGTCGAGGAACCGCGACGGATCGAGCGGCGTCAGGCCGTCGAGCGACGCCGCCTTCATGGTGAGCAGCGCGATGCCGAGCGCTCCCACGGTGCCGGGGTTCGGCGGCACGATCACCTGGCTGCCGGTCTGGCGCGCGACCGCCGCGGCGAGCGCGTCCGCCGCGAAGGGCATGCCTTGGCAGAAGACCACCTGGCCGACGGAGCGGCAGCCCTTCACGCGGTTCAGGTAGTTTTGGATGATCGAGTCGTAGATGCCCGCGATCACCGAGCGGTTCTCGACCCCGGAGGCGACAGCCTCGTCGATGATCTCGGCCATGAAGACCGAGCAGTGCTGCCCGAGCGAGACGCCCACGTCGGCCGCGAGCGCCTCCTTGCCCAGGTGAGCGATGCTCTCGATGCCGGAGAACTTGCGGCCCTGCTCCTCGATGAAGGAGCCCGTGCCGGCGCTGCACGCCTCGTTCATGGCCGCGTCGACCACGCGGCCCTCGGACAGGCGGATGTATTTCGCGTCTTGTCCGCCGATCTCGAAGATCGTGTCGACCCGGGGATCGAACGAGCGCGCGCCCTCCGCGTGCGCGGCGATCTCGTTCAGCACGAAGACTCGGTCGGCGCCGAAACAGCTCGCGAGCAGCGAGCCGGTGATCTCGCGGCCGCTGCCGGTGGCGCCGAAGGCGACCACCGCGTGCTTCGACGCGGGCGACGATTGGAGCTGGCGCATCAGCGCCTGCGCCGCAGCGACCGGATCGCCGCTGGTCTTGAGGTAGCCCTCCCACACGGTCTCGTGCGTCCTGCGATCGACGACGACCGCCTTCGAGCCGGTCGAGCCGATGTCGAAACCGAGCACGACCTCGCGTAGCGGGCTCGGATCGGGCGCGGCGGGCGCGGGCAGGCGCTTGACGCGCGAGAGCACGCTCGCGAGGCCGGGCACGCGATCGAGCGTCACCTCCTCGACGGGCGCGAGCAGGCGCGACGCCGCCGGCACGCGGGCTTGGCGCTCCTGCGCGAGCAGCGCGCAGCCGAGCGCGTCGAGATAGAGCGCCTCGTCGCCCTCGACCTCGATGAGGTGCATGCCGTGCTTCGCGAGCAGCTCACGGAAGCGCCGGCGCACCCGCTTGCTGCGCGACACTCCGCCGGCGAGCAACACGCGCTCGGGGCTGATGCCGGGCTTGATCAAGCACTGCACGTTCTCGCACACCGCGTCGTAGAGGCCCGCGAGGATGCGATCCTTGCCCTCGCCCTTGTTGGCGAGGTGCGTCATGTCGGTCTTGAGGATGACCGGGCATCGGCCCGACAGCGGCGCGGGATCCTTGACGTCCTCGCAGAGCACGCTCGCCTGATCGATGTCGAGATCGAAGCGCTCGACGAGCTGCCGGAGGAAGTTCCCGGTGCCCTGCGAGCAGCGCGAGTTCTCGCGGTACACATCCGCCCCGCTCGGGCGCAGCTCGAGCACCGAGAAGCCGTGTCCGCCGATCGACACGATGGTCGCAGGCTCGTCGCCGAACAGGTGGCGGAAGCCGACCGCGACCGCTTGCTTCGTCGGTATGCGCGGCAGATCGACGAGCCTGCCGACGCGGCCGGTGACACAAGCAGACGACACGTCGTCCCAGCCAAGCTCGGAGACCGCCTGCATGAGCGCGCGGCCCGGCTCCTTCTCGTGCGAAACCAGCGAGCGGCTCGTCCACTCGCGGCGGCCCCCGACATCGGTCACAACGGCGAGCTTGACGGTCTCGGTCCCGACGTCGATGCCGATGGTGCGCTTGCTCATGACGCTGACCCTTCCAAGACGGTGCGGCCCTCGACGCAAGCGACGGCCGGTGCGGGCAACGCGAGAGGCGCGCGGCGCAACAGGCCCTACCTCTAGCCGGTCGAGCGCCGCGGTTGAAGGGCCGGCGTCACCGGGCCGCGAGGAAGGCCCAGCGCTCTTCGATCCAGGCGCGCGTGTAGGCGACCTCGCCGTCGAAGTCCTGCAGGTCGTCGCGCGGGTAGTACTGGGCATGGTCCGCGCCCCAAGCCGCCTGATCCTTGCGCGCGCTCAGGTCGATGTCGGTGATCGTGTCGTCGAACAGCGCCAGCACCTCGACGAGCGAGAGCGGGCCCGCGAGCGCATCGGCGTAGCTTGCGCGCAGCGCGGGGCCGTGCTCGGGTGACGCGAGCAGCCGCTCCCACAGCTGGTTGGTGTCGATCGGCCATCCCTCGTCGATGGGCGTGGCCGGATCGGTGCGCGACGTCTCCCAGGCCTGGCCGAAGGAGTGGTTGAAGTCCCAGGGCGCGAAGCGAAACGGCGCGCTCGCGCTCTCCCGGTACAGATAGGCGTTCTTGCCGTAGGAGTCCTCGCCGAGCACGGCGGTGGCGAAGATCCACCACGCGGCCACGTCGTCGACGAGGATGCGCGCCCCGATCTGCGCGTCGAAGGTGGCGCCGTCCGCGTCGGTGGTGAAGGCGACCAGCTCGACCAGGTCGTCCCACTGGCCGACGGGCACATCGGGCTCATCGCGCAGCTCCCAGCCCTCGCCCAGGAAGTCCTTGTCGCCGCTGCCGCGCGGGAAGCGCTCGCGCCGGAAGTTGGCGTTGTGGTCGATCGACTTGTAGAGGTTACCGCCGTCGAGGAGTCCGAGCGACTCCTCGAACAGGTCGCGGTCGACGTGGTCGGCCAGCGTGTACAGGCCGAACCAGCTGTCGCCGAGGTAGAGCACCGCGCTGGTGGCCGCGATCTGCGTGTGCGGCAGACCGGCGTCGGTGCGATCGTACAACTGATAGGAGAGGCGCTGCCGCACGTAGGTGTTGTCGTCGAAGGTCGAGATCAAGACCACCTTCTTCTTGTCGACGAAGCCGCGCGCCGGCAGCTGGAAGCGATCGAGCTTGTCGAGTCGCACCGTGAAGCTGCGCTTCGGGTAGCCGAGCGACGAGGCGCCGCGCAGCTTGACGTAGGCGCCCGCGTATTCGTGACCGCCGGCGATGACGCCGGCCGGCTCGTAGACCTCGCCCGCCGGCTCGTGGTCGAGGAAGATGACGGGCAGGCCGTACTCCTCGGTGTAGGCCAGCGGGTCGAGCGGCGGCACGTTGGCCGGGTCGAGCGACGCGTCCGCGACCGCGAGATGGACGGTGCCGGTCTCCTCGCGCTCCGGTACCTGCACCGGCAGGTCGAGCACCACCGCGTCGTCGAGGTCCGTCGGCCACACCAGGTGCACGCCGCCCTCGACCTCGGTGGCGGTGGCGCCGTTCGGCACCTCGCCCACCGTCACCGTGACGTCGGTGATGCCGGTGCTGCACGCGATCACCACGTCGATGGTCTCGCCCTCGGTCACCGACGCGGTGCCGGCCACGCGCGGCGCGCACGGCAGCTCGTCGGGGCCGGCGTCCGCGTCGGGGCCGGCGTCGCTGCGCGCATTGGGACCCGCGTCGCGAGGTGGGCCAGGCGCCACCGGGCACGCGCAGCACAGCAGGACGGTGGCGAGCACCCCCGTGTGAGCGGGCGTTCGTAACAAGGACACGCCCCAGTGTACCGCGCCCGCCGTCCCGATCGGGCCAGCTCCTTCGACGTGTGGCGAGGTTGCGCCACGCGATCACCAGGCACCATGCGTCCACCGAGCCGCGTCGGTTTCACCGAGGCCGTGTACACAGAAAGTGCCAGTACGGAATCTTCTCCGACACGACGACGCCGGCGAACGTGTCGAGCAGATCGAGGATCTCCAAGCGCGTCACGCGTTGCTCGATGCGCGTGAAGAAGCGATCGTAGACGTCCTGCTCGATCCGCGCGCGGCTTTGCCCATGGTACGCGTCGTACAGCGGCACCTGGTGACCGAGGCCGAACGTCTCCATCGCTTCACCCAAGCGCACCAGCGGCTCGTAGATGAAGCGCGCGCCGCCGCGAGCGATCGCCGCGCGCACGGCGTCGTCCTCGATGCGAGAGAGCACCTTGCGCGCGACGGTGACGCCGGCGAGCAGCACGCGGTAGTGCACGGGCCGGTTGTCGAGCGCGTAGTAGAGGAAGATCAGCAGGCGCCTGGCGAGCCGCGAGAGGCGCCGAACTTCATCGAGACAATTCGTGGGCAGGTGGTGGAGCACGCCGAGGCAGTAGAGGAGATCGAAGGCGTCGTCGCGGAAGGGGAGGTCAGTGAGATCGCCCATGAAGAAGAGCGCGTTGTCGGCGTTCGCGAGGTTCTTTCGCGCGACAAAGATCGCGTCGGAGAAGTCCACGAGCACGATCTCCCGGCAGCGGCCGGCGATGAACGACGCCCATCGTCCGCTGCCGCACCCGAGGTCGCACACGCGCGCGTCGCCGAGCGCATCGAGATCGACGAGATCGAAGTAACGTCGGTGCTCCAAGGAGTGCTCGGGCAGGATCTGCGCATATGCTTCCCATTCGCGACCGAATGTCGCCTGAATGTCGAGCGCAAACGCCGCGCTGCGATTCGCGTCACGGGCGTCATGCAAGCGCTGCTGCACGTACGGCGTGCGCGTGTCGGGGCTCGAGAGGATCACCACGTCGTCGACGATCGGGTAGCGCGTGCCGTCAACGACCGCGGCGTCGCTCTGCACGTCGATGGCGGTCGCGCCGAAGAGATCCTGGAGGATCGCGCGCTTGTCCACTGGCTCACCCGTTACGATCGGCGAACGCGCGTTGAATCACGCCGACGAACGTCGGCGCTTGCGCCTCGAGACAATGCGTCTTCTCGACGAGCGCGCGCCCGCCTGCGCTCAAGCGTGCGCGCAACGCGCGGTCCTCGAGGAGGCGGCGCACCTGCCTGGTCCATTCGTCGAGGTCGCCGGCGAGCAGCGCGTTCTCATTCGGCACGATGAACTCTCGAGCACCGCCGGCGAGCGATGACACGCACGGCACGCCGACGGCCAGGTACTGCAATTGCTTGTAGCCGCACTTTCCCTCGGACCACGCGTCGTTGCCCATAGGTGCGAGCCCGACATCCAGCGAACGGAAGTCCTCGAGCTCCCGCGAAGCGCTCCACGGTATGTTCTCGATGTCGAGGTCGGGTGTGGTCAGGTCCGCGCCGGCGCCGACGACGCGAACGCGAAAGCGAACACCTTCCGCTCTGAGCCGCGCGAGCGCGGGCAGGATCCGCGCCAGCTCCAGCGCGGTTGAAGGGCTGCCCACCCAGCCGACGACGGGGACGTCGTTCGCGAAATCACCGCGCTCACGTTCTTGCCGCGGCCGCCAGGTCTCGCGGCTCACGACCGTCGGCAACACCGTGGTGGAGGCACCATGCTCTTCGCACCACGCCGCGAGGTGACGACTGCCCGCGATCACCTGCCGCGCCATCTCTACCAGGCGCGCGGTCTTTCCCGGCGCGGTGAGCAGTCGCTTTGCCAGTGGAAACGAAGACGGCGGACCCGACGTCAGCCAGATGGCGTCATCGAGGTCGTAGATGAGCGGGAGCCCCGCGCCGCGCACGAGCAGCGCCTCGATGATCTCGGGCCCGACGATCGCAGCTTCACGTTGGACGAACACGGCGTCCCACCGACGCGCTCGCAGAAGAACCGCCGCGCGTGCCGCGTGTCGTGCGGCGAGGCCCGCGGCTTTTCGGACGGTCCCGCCCGGCGAATAGAAGTCGCGAAAGAAGTCGTCGTCGAGAAGTGGTGCGAGCGTGCACGAGATGCCGGCGCGCTCGAGGTAGGGGACGTACGCCGCGACTCGCTGGCGGGTGGCCGCCGCCAACGCGGGGAACGACGTCAAGATGAGGAGCCGATGAGGTGCGCGCAGCCTGCGGTCAGATTGGCACGCTGGCCCGCGCGGTGTCGAACCGCCCGCTCGGGGGTCGCACGCCGACCAGTATGCCGCCGCGTCCGGACGCTAAGGAGCCGGGCTCGGTCCGCCAACCGTCAGTCGCCACCGTCGTGGAGCCCAGCGGCGCCGGTCGAGCGCTCCCATCAGGTTGGCCGGACCGGCCGCCGGCGCCGTCGAGCGGGCGGCGGGCCACGTGTCGGGCAACATGTGCGCGCCGTGTCAACGGCCCTCGTCTTCGCGCTCCTCACCGCCGCTGCGCCCACGCCAGTGGTAGGTCCGGTGGAGGCGCGCGGGCTCGGGGAGCTGGTCACGGTGTCGGTTGCACGATGCGCTCCTCGATCGGCAACGGTATCGTAAACCGTACCGGTTCAGCGTGAACGTGGATCGTGAGGTTGCCGTGTCGGCTGCCGGCTACTGGCACGTACCCGCGGTGCTCGCCTGGCCGGCGTGCGCGCAGTGGGTGGCGTCGGCCTCGGCGTACTTCAGGTGCTCGAGGCGACACTGCACGGTGTTGCCCGTCAGGTCGCCGACGTTGCCGGTGGTGGCGTAGCCGCCGCACGCGGTAGCGCAGGTCGCGGCGTCCGCGAACTGCTGGTCGCCGCCCGTGCAGTAGCCCTGGATGTCACGGCAGTAGACGTCGCACCAGGCGCCGCACACGTTCGCGCCGGAGAAGCCGGCGTGATCGCAGTGGGTGGCGTCGGCGGTGGCCGCCTGCACGTGGTAGCTGCGGCACTGCGCGGTGTCGCCAGAGGCGTCACCCACGGTGCCGGTGGTCGGGTACCCGCCGCAGGCCGCCAGACAGTCCGCCGTGGTCGCGAACTGCGCGTCGTCGCCCGTGCAGCTCGCTTGCGTCTGCCGGCAGAGCGCGTCACACCAGCCACCGCAGATGCCGCCGCCGCTCGGGCCCGCGTGGAAGCAGTGGTCGTCGTTGTTGGCCGCGCCCGCGTGGAAGATGCGGCACTCGGCGGTATCGACCGTGGCGTCGCCGGCCGCGCCGTACGGCATCGCGCCGCATGCGCTCAGGCAGCTTGCGTGGTCGGCGTACTGTGTGTGGGTGCCGTCGTTGCAGTTGGCCTCGAGAGTCGTGCAGTAGTCCTCGCAGTAGCCGTCGTAGCGGTAGCCCTCCTGGATCCAGCGGTAGAGGAGCTGGTAGCGGGGATCAGCGGCGCTCGCGAACGGCTTTTGCGGGTGCGCTTCGGCGTTGCCCAACAGCGGGTTCGTCAACAGCAGGCTGCGCTCGAGGTCGCCCGTCTTGTTGACGCGGTAACCCTCGCCGGTGCCGCTGCCGTCTTGGGCTGCCTCGTTGACGAGCTCGTAGTACATCGTCGCAGCATCGCCATTGAGCTGAAGCGACGCCGCGCTTCCACCCGTGTGACAGCTCGAGCAACCGATGCCGCCTGAGCCGACGGCGTTGCCGAGCATCGGCTTGATCTGCGCGACGAAGCTGACGCGCGCGCCCGCCGCGAAGCGGTTGGCGCCCTCGGTGATCCAGGTGAGGATCAGCTGATACGCCGGGTCGTTGGTGCTGCCCCAAGCGAAGATCGGGTGGTTGGTCGCCGGGTAGAGCGGCTTGGTCAAGAGCAGGCTCGAGGCCGGGTCGCTGACGTTGACGCGCGTCGGGTTGGTCGCGGGATCGAGGCTCTGGTAGGCGACGTCGGCGCCGCCCGACAGGTTGAGCCCGCCCGCAGGCGTCGCGCCGCCCTGGTTCGTGTGGCAGCCCTGGCAGCCGTAGCCGCCCTGGTCGGTCGGCAGGAACAGCGGGTAGATCTGGCCGTCGAAGCTGATGTTGCCGCCGCCGCCGCCCGGCGGGATGCCGGTCTCGCGCAGGTCGGCCCAGGTGACCGCCGTGCTGGCGCTGCGGTACGCCGCCGTGTGGGTCGGGCCGTAGTACTTCTCGTTGCCGGCGGTGCCGGTGACCGCGGCCAGCTCGATGTGCACCTGATCATAGCCCGCGGCGGTCTGCGGGATCTCGACGTACACGACGAACAGGCCCGTGGTCTGCGAGGTGCTGTTGTTGCCCGGGGTGCCGTCGGCGTTCAGGAAGTACGGGCCCATCTTGCGCCACGGCACGTTGTCGGGACCGCCGGTCACCTGGATCTCGGCGGCCGACACGCCCGCCACCGGCAGGCCCGCGCCGCCGGGATCGTTGCTGCCGTCGTCGAGGATGGCGCCGACCACCAGCGAGTAGACGCACTGGTACGCCGCGTTGAATTGGCACGTGAAGGCCGTGCCAGGCGCGACGCCGTAGGTCGTGTTGACGCTGGCCATCCAGGCGCCGCCCGCGACCACCGTGCCGACGCCGGTCATGTCCGCCGAGCCGACGGAGAGCGTCTGGTAGGTCTGCTGGTTGCCAGGGGCGCTCACCGCCAGCACGATCTGGCCGTTCGCCGGCACGTTGGCGAGCGTGAAGGCGCCGCCGGCAATCGTCGTCGCCGGGGCCACGCCCTGCACACCGTAGGCGACGACGCTCGCGCCGACCACGCCGGTGTGCGTGCCGTTCAGGTGGCTCGCGAGCTCGTGGACCGCGCCACTGATGTCGATCTCGGTCGGCGGCGGCGCCAGATCCTCGCAGACACCAACGCTGGCCTCACCTGCGTGGGCGCAGTGCGCCGCCGGATCCTCGGCTGCCGGGTAGGAGCCGTGGAAGGTGCGGCACTGCACGTTGTCGCCGGCGGTGGCGAAGTTGGAGCCGACCGGGAAGCCGCCGCACGCCGTGGCGCAGGCGGCCGGGTCGGCGTACTGCGCGTTGCCGCCGGTGCAGTTGCCCATCACCTGATCGCAGTAGCCCTCGCAGTAGGTGCCGCAGGCGTCGCCGCCGTTGGCCGACGCGTGCGCGCAGTGCGTCGGATCGGCCCGCGCCGCGCCGGCGCCGTGGAAGACGCGGCACTGCACGCTGTTGCCGTCGGTCGCGTCCCACGCGCCGTCGGCCGGCATGTTGGCGCAGGTCGCCAGGCACGCGTCACGGTCGGTGTAGAGCTGGTTGGCGTCGGTGCAGTTGGCCTGCACCTGGTCGCAATAGGCCTCGCAGGGATCGCCGCCGCACGCGCCGCCGCCGGTGATACCCGCATGCGGGCAGTGCGAGTTGTCGCCGGCCGCGGCCATGGCGTGGAAGGTGCGGCACTGCACGGTGTTGCCGTCGGGGGCGTCGATGTCGCCGTCGGCCGGGTAGGCCGAGCAGGTGGCGAGGCAGGTCGGCACGTCGGAGAAGGTGGTACCGCACGTGGCCGCCATGAAGCGGCAGTAGACCTCGCAGTTGCTGCCGCAGGCGTTACCGCCCTGCGCCGAGGCGTGCGCGCAGTGCGAGGCGTCGCCGCCGACCGCTGCCGCGTGGAACAGCCGGCACTGCAGCGTGTCGCCGCTTGCATCGCCGTCCTGGCCCGTAGTCGGGAACAGCGCGCACGCTGCGAGGCAGGCCGCTTCGTCGGTGTAGAGCTGGTTGGTCCCTGTGCAGCCGACCATCACATCGTTGCAGTAGGCTTGGCAGTCTCCCTCACCTTCTCCCTCGCCCTCTCCCTCGCCCTCTCCCTCGCCTTCTCCCTCACCTTCTCCTTCTCCCTCGCCCTCGCCTTCACCTTCACCTTCACCTTCGCCCGGGCTGTCGTCAGGACATCCAGCGGCGGTGAACAGGGCGATCGATAGAAGCGAGCACAGTGAGAGCGAGGCGAGCTTTTGCATTGTTTGAGTCCTCCGACGGCGCGCACGCTAGCAAGGACGGCGCCGCAGGTCATCGCACTTCGACGAGCAGCTTACTCCCCCTCCCACGCCACCGAGGTTGACCCGATCCCGTGGACCGCTGCCTGATGTGGTCTGCGCTCCGGCCGCATGGCAATGTCCGACGTCACGCGCGGGTGGGACCGGCCTGGACTATCGTGACGGAAATCCCGAGGACGGATGCGCATCGATCGAGCCCACCTGATTGCCGCGGGCAAGGCGCTCAAGGGCGTCGAGCATCGTGGCGACGTGGCGACCGTCAAGGTCGACGGCAAGCCCGTTCAGAGCCTGGAGGCCGCGGAGCGCGCGCTGAAGGAGGCCGATCAGGCGCTCGAGCCCAAGGGGCCGGGCATGCCCGACCGGCTCACCCGCAAGCTCGAGCACGGCGTCGACCACCTCGAGGCCAAGCTCAACAAGAGCAAGGCCGGGCGGCTGACGGCGCGCATCATCCGCTCCGACGCCGAACGGGTGACCCACCGCTCCAACGTGGAGATCACCTTCAAGGACGGGTCCGTTCCGTTCGGGTCTCGGCGCTGGGGCGTTCGTCGTCCATCGCCTGCGCATCGCGCAGGAGCCCCTCCTGCAGCTCTCCACCGCCACGGTGCTCGGCCCGATCTGCATCCTGGCCACGGCCTCGGCCGCCGAGGCGCGCTTTGCGCGCATGCGCGTGGAGCTCGAGCGCGCGCTCTCATCCATGCGCTTCGCCGGCTGATGCGCGCTTTGCTGTTACCTCCGCACCGCTGATGCGCATCTGGATCGACGCCGACGCGTGCCCCCGCGAAGTGAAGGACGTGATCTTTCGCGCCGCCGAGCGCACCGGTGTCGCGGTGTCGCTCGTCGCCAACACGTCGATGTTCACGCCGCGCTCCCCGTTGATCACGATGGTGCAGGTGAAGGGCGGACCGGACGTGGCGGACGATCGCATCGCCCGAGACGCCGTCGCCGGCGACATCGCGGTCACCGCCGACATCCCGCTCGCGGCGCGGCTCGTGCCCAAGGGCGTCGTGGTGATCGACACGCGCGGCGAGCTCTTCGACGACGACAACATCGGCGAGCGCCTGTCGGTGCGCGACTTCATGGCGGAGGTGCGCGACGCCGGGGGCGTCACCGGGGGGCCGCGGGCGTTCAGCGCTCGCGACAAGCAGCGCTTCGCCGGCGCCCTCGATGCGGCGCTGCAGCGGGCAGCGCGCCGGTGAGCGGTCTCGCTGTTCGCCTGGTCTTCGACGAGGATCGCGTCGTCGTCGTCGACAAGCCGTGCGGTTTGACGAGCGAGGACGCGGCGGCGCACATCGGTCTGCGGCTGGTCCACCGGATCGATCGCGCCACGTCGGGGCTCCTGTTGCTGGCGCGCGACGCGCGCACGGTCACGCGTCTTCAGCGCGCGCTGCGCGCCGGGTTGGTGGGGCGGCGCTACCTGTTCATCGCGCACGGCGTGGTCGTGCCGCGGCGGCTCACGAGCGCGCTCGTCCGCGACAGGGGCGACGGCCTGCGCGGCAGCGGCGCGGGCGGCAAGCCGTCCGTCGCCGATCTGTGTCACTGTCGTCCCTCCGACGACGGGCGCACGACCTGCGGCGCCGCCGAGCTGGTGACGGGGCGGACCCACCAGTTGCGCATCCAGCTCGCCGAGGCGGGGCACCCGATCGTCGGCGAGCACGTCTACGTGCGCGACGCGCGGCGCCTCGGCCTGCCGCTGATCGACGCGACGCGCTTGATGTTGCACGCGGAGCGGCTGCGCTTCGCCCTCCCCGGGTCCAAGCGCATCGTCGAGGTCCAAAGCGCGGCGCCCGCGGCCTTGGTATCGTTCGTCGGATCGACGCCCGGCCCGCTGCGCGCTGGTGACCAGTGAGCCGGCCGATCCGCCGAGCGGGGCGCGGCGGGGGCAGGGACGCCCTTGGCGACCTTCGCCCTCAAAGCGGTGCGGCCATGGCCTGCGATCGCTTCCACCGATCGCGGAGCACCGAGGCCAGCATGGCGGCCGCGAGCATGCCGGCGATGATGGCGAGCGAGAGGCCGATGGGGATCTTGAGCGTGGCATTGAGCAGCAGCTTGACGCCGACGAAGAACAGGATGCCCGCGAGGCCAACCTTGAGGTAGCGGAAGCGGTCCACCATGCCGGCGAGCAGGAAGTAGAGGGACCGCAGCCCGAGGATGGCGAAGATGTTCGACGTGAAGACGATGAACGGATCGCTCGTCACCGCGAAGATCGCCGGGATCGAATCCACCGCGAACACCAGGTCGCTCAGCTCCACCAGCACGAGGACGAGGAGGAGCGGCGTCGCAAGGTGGCGGCCGTCGACGCGGGTGAAGAAGCGTCCGCCGTCATACTGCGGCGCCGTCGGGATCAGCCGGGTGAAGACCCGGAAGAACCACCCCTCCTTGATGTCCTTGGGGGGCTTGTTCATGTCGCGCAGCAGCTTCACCGCCGTGAAGATCAGGAACGCTCCGAACACGTACATGACGCCATGGACGCTCGCGACCAGCGCGGCGCCCGCGAAGATCAGCACAGCGCGCATGACGAGCGCGCCGAGGATGCCCCAGAAGAGCACCCGGTGCTGGACCGCGGCGGGCACGGCGAAGGCCCCGAAGATCGTGACGAAGACGAAGATGTTGTCGACCGACAGCGACTTCTCGATCAGGTAGCCGGCGAGGAACTCACCCGCGCGTTCGGCGCCGAAGAAGTGCCACAAGCCAAGGTTGAACAGCAGCGCCAGGCTGATCCACACGCCGCTCCAGGTCGCCGCTTCCTTGAACCGGACCTCGTGCGCCTTGCGGTGGAAAACGCCCAGGTCGAGCGCGAGCATGGCGAGCACGAAGAGGATGAAGCCGCCCCACAGCGCGGGGCTTCCGATGCTGATCAGTTCCACGGTTCTTCTCCCTCAAGCTCGGTTGGGCGTCGCAGGGGTCCGCGGCCGGCGCGCGCGTACGCGCTGCGAGCGCCGTCGCTGCGTTCGTCGTTGCACGGCCTCGGCGAGCCGCCCCGCGCAGCGCGTGATGGCCGCGTAGAGATCCTCGTCGCGCTCCTCGATGCGAACGGGCTCGCGCTGCGGCAGGTGGACGACAATGGCGCACGCCTTGTCGACGCCGCCGCGGGGACCGTTGAGATCGGTCACCCACACCCCGGCGCGCGCGTTCGCCGCGAGCTGGGGCACATGGCCAAGCGCATCGGCGACCCGCGCCTGGACATGCGCGCGGATGGCCTCCGACATCGGCACCGAGATCGATCGCAGCACGAGCTCCATGGCTTGTTCCTCCCCATGCCAGCTTGGATAGCAGTGCGCCCTGTTCGGTTTCGTATGAAAATCAGCGATTTTTGTTCTATTTTCTGAAACAGAGATGCAACAC